>Ga0164242_10005154_pt1 | contig 14578 bp, 11 predicted proteins | sample OricomgcompostMG_FD_108783 | JGI IMG/M metagenome (GOLD analysis project Ga0164242, IMG submission 108783) | Miracle-Growth compost microbial communities from Emeryville, California, USA - Original compost - Miracle growth compost (MG) ... | reverse complement strand
GACGATGACGACTGGCTTCGGCCACGGCATTGCGATCACGCCGCTGCAGCTTGCCAACGCTTATGCGACCTTGGTCAACGGCGGCATTTGGCGGCCGACCACGCTGCTCAAGCTGGCGCCGGGGGCAGCGCCGAGCGGCGAGCGGGTGCTGTCGCCGTCCACCAGCTACCGTATCCGCCAGCTTCTCAGGCTGGTGGTGCTGAAAGGCACCGGGCGCAAGGCGGACGTCCCCGGCTATCGGCTGGGCGGAAAGACCGGTACCGCCGAGATCGTCGGTGCGCATGGCGGCTACGACAAGCACAGCAACGTCTCGACCTTCGCCTCGGCTTTTCCGATGGACGACCCCAAGTATGTCGTCGTCGCGATGCTCGACGCGCCGGTCGGCAATGCCCAATCCTATGGTCAGACGACCGCGGCGTGGACGGTGGCGCCGGTGGTCAATCGCGTCATCCAGCGGATCGGGCCGATGTTGGGCGTGACGCCCGATCTCAACAAGGACATCGACGAAAGCGACCTGCTGCCGCTGTTATGGCACGCGCCGGGCAGTACCGGCGACGGCCCGGTGGACGCCAACTGATGCGGCTGGGGAAACTCACCGGCGGCAGCGAAAAAGCGCTCGTCACCGGTTTTGCGATCGACCATCGCAAGGTCGCGCCGGGCACCATATTCGGCGCCTTTCAAGGTACGCGCGTCAATGGCGAGGACTATATTCCCGCCGCCATCGCCGCCGGCGCAATCGCCGTCGTGGCTCGGCCCGGGGCAATGGTCGAAGGCGTGGTGCATCTCGCCGATGACAATCCGCGGCAGTTGTTCGCGCAGCTGGCGGCGACGTTCTTCGGCCCATTTCCCGAGGTGACGGCGGCTGTCACCGGCACCAACGGCAAGACCTCGACGGTCGAGTTGACGCGGCAGTTGTGGCGCATGGCCGGGCATCATGCCGCCTCGATCGGAACGCTCGGCGTCACGACCGCTGACGACAGCGTCTCGACCGGGCTGACCACACCCGATATCGTCACTTTCCTCGGCAACGTCGCGGGGTTGGCGCGCGAAGGGGTAACCCATGTCGCGTTCGAGGCATCGAGCCACGGCTTGTCACAATATCGCACCGAGGGCCTACCGGTGCGCGCCGCCGCGTTCACCAACCTCAGCCGCGATCATCTCGATTATCACAAGGACATGGCGGATTATTTCACCGCCAAGCTGCGCCTGTTCGCCGAGGTGCTCGATCCCGACGGCGTCGCCGTGGTGTGGGCCGACACCGACTATGCGGCGCGGGTAATCGACCTCGCGCGCGAGCGACGCAATCGCCTGATCACCGTCGGCGAGCGCGGCGAGACCTTGCGGCTCATCTCGCGATCACCGACCCTGCTGGGGCAGGGATTGGTAATCGAGGCCGATGGTCGCGAGCACCGAGTGACGCTGCCGCTGATCGGCGCCTATCAAGCCGCCAATGCGCTAACGGCAGCCGGCATCGTCATCGCCACCGGGGGCGATACCGGCGAAACGATCGCGGCGCTTGGTCGTCTCGCACCGGTCCGGGGCCGGCTCGAGCGCGCGGTGATTACGCGCGCGGGCGCGCCGGTCTATGTCGATTATGCGCATACTCCAGACGCGCTGGAGGCGGCGATCGCGGCGCTGAAGCCGCATGCGGCGGGACGGCTGATCGTGATGGTCGGTGCCGGCGGCGACCGCGACGTCGGCAAGCGCGAACCGATGGGGCAAGTGGCGGCGACCGGTGCCGACGTGGTGATCGTCACCGACGACAATCCGCGCACCGAGGATGCCGCCAGGATCCGCCGCGACGTCATGAAGGGCGCGCCCGGCGCGACCGAGATCGGCGGCCGGCGCCAGGCGATCGCCGCGGCGATCGACATGGCCGGGCCCGACGACATCGTGTTGCTCGCCGGCAAGGGCCACGAGCAGGGCCAGGTCATCGGCGACATGGTGCTGCCGTTCGACGACGTCACCGTGGCGCGGGAGGCGGCAGCCTGATGCGTAGATCAATCGGCCATTTTGAACCGAAGCGCTCGGGCGCTCCAATGAGCCGCTGCTCGAACGTGGCCGAAACCAGCAGGGTCGATGGTGGCCCTCGTGACTGAGCCGCTCTGGACCTCCGCCGAGATCGCGGCAGCCACCGGCGGCACCGCGTCGGCCGAGTTCGTCTGCAGCGGGGTGACCTTCGACTCGCGCGAGGTCGGCCCCGGCGACCTGTTCATTGCCTTGAAGGGCGCCACGACCGACGGGCACAAGTTTCTCAACCAGAGCTCCGAGCGGGGAGCTGCGGGTGCGGTGGTCAGCGTATCGACGCCGCACCCGCATGTCCTGGTCGCCGACACGACCAGGGCACTTGGTGACCTCGGCCGCGCTAGTCGAGCGCGCACGCGAGCGAAAATCATCGGGGTCACGGGCTCGGTGGGCAAGACCGGCACCAAGGAGGCTCTCTATGCCGCGCTTGACCGCGGCGAGCCGGGATCGGCGCACCGTTCGCTCAAGAGCTACAACAACCATACCGGCGTGCCGTTGAGCCTTGCCCGGATGCCGCGGCGGGCGCGCTTTGGCGTGTTCGAAATGGGCATGAACCATGCCGGCGAGCTGGCGCAGCTCACTCGACTAGTTCGGCCACATGTCGCCATCGTAACGGCGATTGCACCGGCGCACAGCGAGTTTTTCCCCGACGAGAGCGCGATCGCCGACGCCAAGGGCGAAATCTTCCAGGGTCTCGAGCCTGGCGGCACCGCGATCATACCCTTTGACAGCCCACACCGGGACCGGCTGGTCGCCGCCGCAAGGCCTCATGCTGCCCGGATCGTCACCTTCGGTATCGATGAAGGTGCCGATGTCCGGGCAATCCAGACGATGCGCACCGAGCGCGGCACCTTTGTGACGGCGCAGCTCGGCGACGAGGAGCTGAGCTACACCGTCTCGCAATTCGGCGCGCACTGGGTGTCGAACTCGCTCGCGGTGCTGGCGGCGGTACGCGCGGCGGGGGGCGACCTCGCGCTCGCCGGCCTGGCGCTGGCGGAACTCGGTGGGATCGCCGGCCGCGGTGCGCGCTTCACTGTCGCTGTCCCCGGCGGCGAGGTGCTGGTGATCGACGAAAGCTACAATGCCAACCCGGTCTCGATGGCAGCCGCGCTGGCGGTGTTTGCCGACGAAAGGGCAACCCGAAAGGTCGCGGTGCTCGGCGACATGTACGAGCTCGGCGAGGGCAGCCGCGCTTTCCACGAAGGGCTTGTCGAACCGGTCAAGGCCAGCGGCGCCCAGATGGTGCTTCTCGTCGGCGAAGCGATGGGGGCGCTTGCGAATGCGCTTGAGGGCGTGGTCGATTTCGTCCATGTGCCCGATGCGCAGACCGCGCGCGACCGGCTGAAGGCAATGCTTGCACCCGGCGATGCGGTTCTCATCAAGGGTTCGAACGGAGTGGGACTCGCCACGGTCGTCGCCGGGCTGGCGGGTGGAAAGACGTAAATGCTGTATTGGATCGCGGAACACTTCCACTTCGCCGGGCTGCTCAACCTCATCCGGTACCTGAGCTTCCGCACCGGCGGCGCCGTCGCCACCGCCTTGTTCCTCGGCCTGCTGATCGGTCCCCGCTTCATCGGTTGGCTTCGCGTCCGCCAGGGCAAGGGACAGCCAATCCGCGACGATGGGCCGCAATCGCACCTCGCCAAGCGCGGGACGCCGACCATGGGCGGGCTGATGATCCTGACCAGCCTCAGCGTTTCGATGCTGGTGTGGATGGACTATGCCAATCCCTATGTCTGGGCGTGCCTGTTCGTGACGCTGGGGTTCGGCGCGATCGGCTTTCTCGACGACTACGACAAGGTGACCAAGGCGAGCCACAAGGGCGTTTCCGGCAAGGTGCGCCTGCTGGGCGAGTTCATCATCGCCGGCATTGCCGCGGCGCTCATCACGCACGGTAACGGCACGCATCTCTACCTGCCGTTTGTCACCGGCCTGTCGATCGATCTCGGCTGGTTCTACATTGCCTTCGCTGCCTTCGTCATCGTCGCGTTCGGCAACGCGGTGAACTTGACCGACGGGCTCGACGGGCTGGCGACAATGCCGGTGATCATCGCCTCGGTCGCCTTCATGATCATCGCCTACCTAGTCGGCAACGCGAAGTTTGCCGGCTATCTCGGCATTCCCCATGTCGAGCGCGCTGGCGATTTGGCGATCTATTGCGGCGCGATCGCCGGGGCGGGGCTTGCTTTCCTGTGGTTCAACGCGCCGCCGGCGGCGGTCTTCATGGGTGACACCGGCAGCCTCGCGCTGGGCGGCGCGCTCGGCGCGATCGCGGTGACGGCGCACCACGAGATCGTGCTCGCGATTATCGGCGGGTTGTTCGTCGTCGAGGCATTGTCGGTCGTCATCCAGGTGTTCTTCTTCAAGCGCACCGGCAAGCGGGTGTTCCGCATGGCGCCGATCCATCACCATTTCGAGCAATTGGGCTGGAGCGAGCCGACGGTCGTGATCCGCTTCTGGATCATAGCGCTGGTGCTGGCACTTGCCGGCTTGTCGACGCTGAAGCTGCGGTGATCCTGAGCCAGGCCTGGCGCGACAAACGCTATGCGGTGCTGGGGCTGGCAAGGTCGGGCCTTGCCACAGTGCGAGCACTGCTGGCGAGCGGCGCGGAAGTGGTAGCGTGGGACAGCGACGAGAAAAGGCGTGAAGCATTGGGCGCGCGCGACGACCTGGGCGCGGTCGCGGCGAGCTCGAAGCTGGACCTAGGCCTCAGCCGGGATCGCGTTGAACTAATCGATCCCGAGACGCTCGATCTGGCCGGCTTCGCCGGGCTTGTACTTTCACCCGGCATCCCGCTCAATCGCCATCCCGTCGTCGCCAAGGCGCGCGCCGCGGACGTTCCGATCATCGGTGATATCGAGCTGTTCGCCGAGGCGCGCACCGAGCTGCCGGGGCACAAGGTAGTCGGCATAACCGGCACCAATGGCAAGTCGACGACGACAGCGCTCATTCACCACGTGCTCGAAACTGCGGGCGTCCCATCGCGGCTCGGTGGCAATATAGGCCTGCCGATCCTGGGCCAGGAGCCATTGCCCGAGGGCGGCGTCTATGTACTGGAGCTTTCGAGCTACCAGATCGACCTCACCAACAGCCTCGATTGCGAGGTTGCGATCCTCCTCAACATCACGCCTGACCATCTCGACCGCTATGCCGATTTCCAGGACTATGCCGACAGCAAGGCGCGGTTGTTCGCGATGCAATCGCCCGGGAACGAGGCGATCATCGGGATTGGCGATGCGCCTTCGGCGGCGATCGCGCGCGGTCTTTCGGCCCGGGGCGAGCATTTGACCAAGATCGCCCCCGGCGTATGTCTCGATCAATCCCGCTGGCCCTCGCTCAAGGGGCCGCATAACGCGCAAAATGCGCTCGCGGCGATCAACGCGGCGCGTTTGCTCGGGGTTGACGAGGCGGCAATCGATCGTGGCCTCGAAAGCTTCACGGGCTTACCCCATCGAATGCAGCGCGTCGGCGAGCGAAATGGCGTCGTTTTCGTCGACGATTCGAAAGCGACCAACCCGGAGAGCGTCGCGCCGGCGCTGGCGGCATTCGATCGCATCCACTGGATACTCGGCGGCCTCGCCAAGACCGACGATCTCGACGCCTGCCGGCCCCATTTCGATCGCGTCGCCCATGCCTATACGATCGGCGAGGCGGGATCCCGCTTTGCCGAGTTGCTGAGGCCGCAGATCGCGGTCGAGGAAAGCGGAACGCTTGGCGCCGCGGTAAGCGCCGCGGCGGCGAAAGCACGTGCCGGCGACACGGTGCTGCTGTCGCCGGCCTGTGCGTCGTTCGACCAGTTCAGGGATTACGAGGCGCGGGGCGACGCATTCCGCGCGGCGGTGGAGGCGTTGCCATGACGGACGCGGCGTCGGACCGGGCCGGGCTCCTCGCCCGGTTCAAACCCCGGAGCGGACGCGGCGACGCGACGCCGCTCGCCATGTGGTTCTGGGACATCGACCGCGTGCTGCTGCTGATTGCGCTGGTGCTGATCGCGATCGGACTCATTGCGGTCGCCGCCGCCTCGCCGGCGAGCGCGGTGCGCTATTCGGGCGATCACCGCCAGATCGCGCCGCTTTATTATTTCTGGCGTCAGCTCGCCTGGGTGGCGCTGTCGCTCCCGGTGATGTTCGTCGTCTCGATGCTGCCGACCAACACCGCCAGGCGCTTTGCCATCCTTGGCTGCATCGTCTGCTTCCTGCTGTTGGCGGCGGTGCCGTTTGTCGGTTCGGCAGTGAATGGCGCCAAGAGATGGTTCGGGGTCGGCATCGGCCAGTTCCAGCCGTCCGAGTTTCTGAAGCCCTTTTTCATCGTGACGACCGCATGGCTGCTATCGCTGCGCGCGCGGGACGGCGACCTGCCGGTGTTGCCGATCACGCTGGCGATGACGGCGACGATCGGCGTGCTGCTGATGATGGAGCCCGATTTCGGCCAGACGATGATCTTCGGCCTCGTCTGGCTGGCGCTCTTGATGATCGCCGGAACTTCATGGCGGGCATTGGCGACGCTGATCGCCTGCGTGCCAGTTGGCCTGCTCGCCGCTTACACCTTTTATTCCACTGCGCGGCTCAGGATCGACGCCTTCCTGTTTCCCGACGCCAACACCACGCAGATCGACCATTACCAGACCGACATGGCTCATGCGACGCTCACCGCCGGCGGCCTTTTCGGCACTGGGCCGGGCGGTGGGGTCATGAAGTTCAAGCTCCCCGAGGCGCATACCGACTATATCTTCTCGGTGATCGGCGAAGAGTTCGGCTTGATCGCCTGCGCGATTGTCGCGCTGCTGTTCCTCGCCCTGGTAATCCGCGTGTTCGTCAAGCTGCTCGACGAGCAGGACGAGTTCCGCCTTCTCGCTGCCGCGGGCCTTGCCACCCAGTTCGGTGCGCAGGCGCTGATCAACATCCTGGTCAACACCGGTCTTGCGCCGTCCAAGGGCATGACGCTGCCGTTCATCAGCTACGGCGGCTCGTCGATGGTGGCGCTGTCGATCGGCATGGGGCTGCTGCTTGCCTTCACCCGGCGAAACCCGTTCTTGACGCGGTCGCCCTATATCGTGCGATGGAGTGGTGCATGACACGCGAACGCCACTTCGTCCTCGCCGCGGGCGGCACCGGCGGCCACATGGTCCCCGCTGCCGCCCTTGCCGCCGAGCTTACTCGCCGCGGCCATAGAGTCGCACTGGTTTCGGATGAGCGGGGAGTGCGCTTTCCCGGCCTTTTCGACGAAGTGCAGACGCATATCCTGCCCGCTGGGCGGCTATCGGGCGGCCCGCTCGGCTGGCTCAAGGCCGCGCGCCAGGTGATGGCAGGCCGCGCGATGGCGGTCGAGCTCTATCGCACCTTCAAGCCCGAGGCGGTGATCGGCTTCGGCGGCTATCCCGCGCTGCCCGCGCTGCTCGCTGCCTTCAAGGTGAAAATCCCGACAGCGGTGCACGAGCAGAACGCCGTGCTCGGCCGCGTCAACCGCTTCGTCGCGCGCAAGGTCGATGCGATCGCCACCTCTTACCCGGAAGTCGGGCGTCTTAAGCCCGAGTGGCAGGCGAAGACGCATCTCGTCGGCAACCCGGTGCGCGAGGCCGTGCTCGAGCTGCGCGATCGCCCCTATCCGCTGATCGAGGAGGACGGCATCTTTCGTGTCCTCGTGACCGGCGGAAGCCAAGGCGCGAGCGTGCTGAGCCAAGTGGTCCCCGACGGCCTGGCGATGTTACCGATCAGCTTCCGTCGCCGGCTCCAGGTGACGCACCAGGCGCGCGTCGAGGACATCGACGCAGCCCGCGCCAAGTACGCCGAGCTGCAGATCGCCGCCGAGCTCGCTACTTATTTGCCCGACATGCCTGACCGGCTCGCCTGGGCGCACCTGGTGATCGCCCGCGCGGGCGCTTCGACGATAGCCGAGCTGACTGCGGCAGGCCGTCCCGCGATCCTGGTGCCGCTGCCGATCGCGACCGACGACCACCAGGCCGCGAACGCCCGCGAGATCACCGAGGCTGGCGGCGCGCGGACGATCGGCCAGAAGCAGTTCACGCCCAAGGAGCTCGCCAAGCAGATGCAGAAGCTCGGGCTCGATCCGGTGGCGCTGCAGAATGCGGCGGCGCGGGCGAAAAGCTGCGGTCGGCCCGATGCGACGCGCGACCTTGCCGACCTGGTCGAGCGGCTCGCGCCGGCGCGCGAGGAATATGGCGTACCGCTGCCCGAGGACGTCGCGGCATGAAGGGCGTCGGCACCGACATCGGTACCATTCACTTCGTCGGCATCGGCGGCATCGGCATGTCGGGCATTGCCGAGGTGATGCACAATCTCGGCTATTCGGTGCAGGGATCCGACATTGCCGAGGGAGCGACCGTGCAGTCGCTCAGGGCCAAGGGAATCCCGGTTCATATCGGCCACAGCGCCGATAATCTCGGCGACGCCGCCGTGGTGGTGATCTCGACCGCGGTCAAGCGCGGCAATCAAGAGGTCGAGGCCGCGCTGGAAAAGCGAATTCCGCTCGTGCGGCGTGCCGAAATGCTCGCAGAACTGATGCGCCTCAAGTCGACGGTCGCGGTGGCGGGAACGCACGGCAAGACGACAACCACCTCGATGATCGCGGCGCTGCTCGATGCCGGCGGGGTCGATCCAACCGTCATCAACGGCGGGATCATCAACAGCTACGGCTCCAACGCGCGTTTGGGCGCAAGCGACTGGATGGTAGTCGAAGCCGACGAAAGCGACGGCAGCTTCCTGAGGCTCGACGGCACGCTCGCGGTTGTCACCAACATCGATCCTGAGCATCTCGATCACTATGGCGACTTCGACCGCGTCAAGGCCGCCTTCGTCGAGTTCGTCGAAAACGTGCCCTTCTACGGTGCGGCATTCCTTTGCCTCGACCATCCCGAAGTGCAGGGCATCGTGCCGCGCATCCGCGACCGGCGGATCGTCACCTATGGCTTTGCGGCGCAGGCCGACATCCGCGGGCAGAACGTGGTGCCGGTTCCAGGTGGCAACCGTTTCGACGTGATGATCCGCAGCCGCGACGGCGACGGGCGGATCATTGAAGGCGTGTGGCTGCCGATGCCGGGCCGCCACAATGTCCAGAACGCGCTCGCGGCGATCGGCGTCGCGATCGAGCTCGGCATCGACGATGCGACGATCCAGCAGGGCTTCGCGGCGTTCGGCGGGGTCAAGCGGCGCTTCACCAAGGTGGGCGAGGTTGCCGGCGTGCCGATCATCGATGATTACGGCCATCACCCGGTCGAAATCCGCGCGGTGCTCGCGGCAGCGCGCGAGGGGACCAAGGGGCGGGTAATCGCCGTGGTGCAACCACACCGCTACACGCGCCTTCGCGACCTGATGAGCGAGTTCCAGGCCGCGTTCAACGATGCCGACATGGTCCTGGTAACGCCGGTCTATCCCGCCGGCGAAGTGCCGATCGAAGGTATCGACGCGCCAGCGCTGGTCGATGGATTGAAGCGGCGCGGCCACCGCTCTGCCGCGACCGTCGCCGATGCGGAGGCGCTGGCAAGCGCGCTCGCCGGTACTCTCCAGGAGGGCGATCTCGTCGTGTGCCTTGGCGCTGGCGACATCACCAAGTGGGCCTCTGGCCTCGCGCCGGCAATCGACGCGGTTCGTTCTTCGCAGTCCGTCGAACCCCGAGGGAGTGATAGCGCCGGCGTTCTTCGAAGAGCTGAGGGCCAGCGGGGATTGGCTCGATGACCGTCTGCTACGCCCTCCCGCCGCTACGCGGCACGGCCAAGCATCAAGGCAGTCTCGCCGATTTCACCTGGTTTCGCACCGGTGGAGCGGCCGAATGGCTGGTGCGACCCGAGAGCGTCCAGGATCTTGCGAGTTTCATGGCCGGTCTCGACCCCGATACGCCGGTACTGCCGGTCGGGGTCGGCTCGAACCTCATCGTGCGCGACGGCGGGGTACCGGGCGTGGTGGTACGCTTGCCCAAGTCAATGGCCGCGGTCGCGGTCGAACCTGGCAACCGGGTACGGGCCGGCGCGGGCGCGATGGGCATCACCGTCGCCAGTGCGGCGCGTGACGCGTCAATCGCGGGGCTCGAGTTCTTGCGCGGCATTCCCGGAACCGTCGGCGGCGCGGTTCGGATGAACGCTGGCGCCTATGGCCGCGACACTAGCGACATCCTCGTCGAGGCAAAGGTGGTGACGCGCGACGGTACGATCGAGACCTGGCCTGCCTCGAAGCTCGGCTACACCTATCGTCATTCCGAGCTGCCGGCGGGCGCCGTGGTGGTCGAGGGGGTGTTCGAAGGGACGCCCGGCCAAAAGGCAGAGATTGCCGCCGAGATGGATCGAATCGCCGCCGAGCGCGAGGCATCGCAACCATTGCGGTCGCGCACTGGCGGCTCGACTTTCAAGAACCCGCCTGGCGACAAGGCCTGGCGGTTGATCGATGCCGCTGGCTGCCGTGGATTGCGAAAGGGTGATGCGCAGGTCTCGGAGAAGCATTGCAATTTCCTGCTCAACCTGGGCGAAGCGACGAGCGCCGATATCGAGGCGCTGGGCGAGGAAGTGCGCGAGCGCGTGAAGGCGCATTCGGGCGTGATGCTGGAATGGGAGATTCAGCGGGTGGGAGTGAAGGCGTGAGCGTTGCGCAGAGTTCCACTCAGAGCATGGCCGGGGTCCCGTCACGATTGACCCGATGCTGGTCCCCGGCCTTTGCCGGAATGGCGAGGAATAGCTGGTGAGCGGACCCCTTCACATCGCGGTGCTGATGGGTGGCTGGTCGGCCGAGCGCGAGGTCTCGCTGATGTCCGGCGCGGGCGTCGCCGAGGCGCTCGAGAGCCTCGGGCACCGGGTAACGCGGATCGACATGGGGCGGGACGTGGCCTTGCAGCTTGCGCAAGCGAGGCCCGATCTCGTCTTCAACGCCCTTCACGGTACGCCGGGCGAGGACGGGTCGGTGCAAGGGATGCTCGACCTGATGGGGCTGGCCTATACCCATTCGGGCATGGCGACCTCGGTGATCGCGATCGACAAGCAGCTCACCAAGCAGGCACTGGTGCCGCACGGCATCCCGATGCCCGGCGGGCGGATCGTTGAAAGCGAGAGCTTGTTCGAAGGCGATCCGCTGGCGCGGCCTTATGTGCTGAAGCCAGTCAACGAGGGCTCGTCGGTCGGGGTAGCGATCGTCACTGCCGACGGCAATTACGGCAATCCGATCGGTCGCGACGTGCGCGGGCCGTGGCAGGAATTCGATGAGCTGCTTGCCGAACCCTATGTCCGCGGGCGCGAACTGACGACGGCGGTGCTGGGCGACCAGGCGCTCGGCGTCACCGAGCTCAGGCCCAAAAGCGGCTTTTACGATTACGACGCCAAATATACCGACGGCATGACGGATCACATCTGTCCGGCCGACATTCCCGACGAAATTGCTGAGAGCTGCAAGCGCATCGCCCTCGAGGCGCATCGCCTGCTGGGTTGCAAGGGTTGCAGCCGCGCCGATTTCCGCTGGGACGACGAGCGCGGCGTCGAGGGCTTGTTCCTGCTCGAGGTCAATACCCAGCCGGGCATGACGCCACTCAGCTTGGTTCCCGAACAGGCGCGCCATGCCGGCATGAGCTACGCCGAACTCGTCCAGCACATCGTCGACGAGGCGGGGAAGGACCGCGCCCGATGAGCCGAACGATCCGCCGTGGTCCGCCACCGCGGCGCGCGGTGGTGCGCGGCAAGAAGGCGCGGCGGCAATCGCTCGGCGATCGGCTGATCGCGCTGATCGGCATTTCGGAGGAGACGCTGCGACGTCTCGTCACCTGGACGATTGTCGGCGCCGTTGCGCTGATCGGCATCCTCGCTGCGACCTGGCTCGGCGTGCCGGGGATGGTCGGCACTGCCGTCGCCGAGAGCCTCGGTCGCGCCGGGCTCAAGGTCGAGCAGATCCAGATCACCGGCCTTGAGCACATGGACGCCCAAACGGTCTATGCCATCGCGCTCGACCAGCGCTCGCGCGCGATGCCGCTGGTCGATCTCGAGGACGTGCGCCAGCAGCTCCTTCAATACGGCTGGATCAAGGACGCGCACGTCTCGCGGCGACTGCCCAACATGCTGCTGATCCATGTCGACGAGCGCATGCCGGCGGCGGTGTGGCAGGACGAAGGCAAGCTGATGCTGATCGATGCCTCGGGCGTCCTGCTGTCGGACGTGTCGCCCCAGGCGATGCCGGCGCTGCCGCTCATCATCGGCCCCGATGCCAATACCCAGGAGCCAGCCTACCAGGCCTTGCTGGAGGCGGCGCCGGCGCTGCGCCCGCACGTCCGCGCCGCGACCTGGGTGGGCAACCGGCGCTGGAACCTGACCTTTGACACCAACGAGGTGCTGGAGCTGCCCGAGGACAATGCTGCCGCCGCGCTGGTCAAGTTTGCCGAGCTCGACGGGCGCGATCGGTTGCTGGGGCGCGGATTCCTGCGCTTTGACATGCGCGATCCGAGCCGGCTGGTGATCCGCAAGCCCGACACCACCACCTCGACGACCAGCATCAGCGAGGATTTCCCTGTGCGCCCGGCAGTGTATGATGGGCAGGCAGGGGGCCGGGCAGTAGCCGGTATCGAGCAGGGGTAAATGGCATGGCCAAGGTGATGCCTGAGGGGTTGATTACGGCGCTGGACATCGGTTCGTCCAAGGTTTCGGCGATGATCGCGCAAAAAGGGGACGGCGGCGAGCTGATCGTGCTCGGCACCGGTCAGCGAGAGAGCCGCGGCGTCAAGCGCGGCTATATCGCCGACATGGCGGCTACCGAGCTTGCCGTGCGCGAAGCGGTCGAGCAGGCCGAGCGGATCGCCGGGACCAATATCGAGAATGTCTGGGTAAGCTTTTCGGCCGGCGGTCTGGTATCGGATGTCGCCTCGGTCGAGGTCGAACTCGGCGGTCATCGCATCGAGCAAGCGGATATCGACGAGCTGTTGCAGGCGGGGCGGGAGTCGATCGACCCGGCTGGCCGCATGGTGCTTCACGCCCAGCCAACGCTTTACACGCTCGACGGGCTTACCGGGGTCAAGAAGCCGTTGGGGCTCCACGCCGACCGATTGGGCGTGCATATCCATGTCGTCGCCGCCGATGGCTCGCCGGTGCGCAACCTCGACCTCTGCGTCCGCAGTGCGCATCTCGAGGTCAAGTCGATCATTGCAGCACCGGTCGCGACCGGCCTCGCTTGTCTGTCCGACGAGGAACGCGAACTCGGTGTCGCGCTGGTCGAGCTGGGGGCGGGGATCACCAACGTCTCGCTGTTCGCCGGCGGCATGCTGGTCGGCCTTGCCTCGATCCCCTATGGCGCCGCGGACATCACCGACGATATCGCCTCGTCCTTCGGCACTCGGCGCGCGCAGGCCGAGCGGATGAAATGCTTCCACGGTTCGGCCAATATGAGCCCGCGCGACAACCACGACATGATCGAAGTCAAGCCGATTGCCGAGGACGACGCGACCGAGGGCAACCGCATCACCCGCGCGCAGCTGATCGGCGTGATCCGCCAGCGGCTCGAGCACTTGACCGGGCAGATCCAGGTCGCGCTCAAGGACCTCGGGTTCGACGGACCGGTCGGTCGGCAGGTCGTGCTGACCGGCGGCGGGGCTGAATTGAACGGCATTGCCGATTACTTTCAACAGTCGCTGGGGCGCGCGGTGCGCGTCGGGCGGCCGCGCGGACTGACAGCGCTGCCGGAGGCGCATTCGGGGCCGGCGTTCGCCACGCTCGCAGGCCTTGTTTACTATGCCGCCTCCGACCCGGTCGACCTGCGCGCGCAGGTTTCGCCTCAGCAGACGGTGCATCGGCCGAAGGGTTTCGCGGCATTTCAGCGTTTCATGTCAGCGGTGCGGACGAATTATTAAGGTTTTGCGATGGCACGACGGATTTTGACTAGAGTCGACGCCGTTCATCGTGCACAACGCACAGGGTTAATCGAGTGCCTCGCGTTTTTGAGGGGGGCCGTGCGGAGACAAGGGCGATGAGCATCGAATTTCTTCCACCGGAGGTCGACGAATTGACGCCGCGTATCAGCGTCATCGGCGTGGGCGGCGCGGGCGGCAACGCCATAGCCAACATGATGCGCGCGGAAGTGCAGGGGGTCAGCTTCCTCGTAGCCAACACCGACGCGCAGGCGCTCAAGCAATCGTCCGCCTCGCAGAAGATCCAGCTTGGCGCCAAGATTACGCAGGGCCTTGGCGCTGGTTCGCGGCCGGAGATCGGTCGTGCCGCCGCCGAGGAAACCATCGACCAGGTCGTCAAGAGCCTCGACGGCGCCCACATGTGTTTCATCGCCGCCGGCATGGGCGGCGGCACCGGCACCGGGGCCGCGCCGGTGATTGCCAAGGCGGCGCGCGACATGGGCATCCTGACCGTCGGGGTCGTCACCAAGCCGTTCGCGTTCGAGGGGAGCCGCCGCGCCAAGGCGGCCGACGCTGGTATCGAAGAGCTGCAGAAGTTCGTCGATACGCTGATCGTCATCCCCAACCAGAACTTGTTCCTGATCGCCAATGCGAACACGACCTTCAAGGAAGCGTTCCAGATGGCCGACGAGGTGCTGCAGCAGGGCGTGCGCGGCATCACCGACCTGATGGT
>Ga0164242_10005153_pt1 | contig 14581 bp, 11 predicted proteins | sample OricomgcompostMG_FD_108783 | JGI IMG/M metagenome (GOLD analysis project Ga0164242, IMG submission 108783) | Miracle-Growth compost microbial communities from Emeryville, California, USA - Original compost - Miracle growth compost (MG) ... | reverse complement strand
TGTTCATAGCTTCACCGCGTTCAATCTAAGCGCATTGGTGACGACGGTGAAGGAGGACAGCGCCATCGCCGCCCCCGCGATCATCGGCGAGAGCAGGAGGCCCGCCACGGGATAGAGCACGCCCGCCGCGATCGGCACGCCAAGCCCATTGAACAGGAACGAGAAGAACAGGTTCTGGCGGATGTTGCGCATCGTCGCGCGGGAAAGCCGGCGGGCGCGGACGATCGCGGCGAGGTCGCCTCCGGTCAGCGTCATGCCGGCGCTTTCGATCGCGACGTCGGCGCCGGTTCCCATTGCGAGCCCGACATCGGCGGCGGCGAGCGCAGGGGCGTCGTTGATGCCGTCGCCCGCCATCGCGACCTTGCCCCCGATGCGCTGGAACTCGGCGATCGCGGCGGCTTTGTCCTCAGGCCGGAGTTCGGCGCGCACTTCGTCCACGCCGCCAACCTTCGCCGCCACAGCTTCGGCAGTCGCGCGGCTATCGCCCGTCAGCATGACAATCCGCAAGCCCTCGTGGTGAAGCGTGGCGAGCGCCTCCTTGGCGCCCTCGCGCACCGGATCGGCGACCGCGAGCAGCCCAGCGATATTGCCGTCGACCGCAACCAGCATGACGCCTACGCCTTCGCGCCGGCGGGCGTCGGCGGCGGTTTCGAGCGAGGCGGGATCGGCCCCCGCCGCACGCATCATCGCGGCATTGCCGATCGCAACCTTGCGCCCCTCGACGCTAGCGGAGACGCCTTGTCCGGTTGCGGAGGCGAAATTCTCCGCCGCCGGGATCGTCAGCCCGCGCGCTTCGGCGGCGGTTACGATCGCGTGCGCCAGCGGATGCTCCGAATGCGCCTCGACCGCCGCCGCGAGGCGCAGCAGCTCCTCCTCTGCGATGCCGTCCGCTGGCTCGATCGCGACCAGCTTGGGCTTGCCCTCGGTCAGCGTGCCGGTCTTGTCGATGACCAGCGTGTCGACGGTTTCGAAGCGCTGGATCGCCTCGGCGTTCTTGACCAGCACGCCCGCGTGCGCGCCGCGCCCTGTGCCGACCATCACCGCCATCGGCGTGGCGAGACCGAGCGCGCAGGGGCAGGCGATGATGAGGACCGCGATCGCGTTCAGCAGCGCATGGCCGAAGCGCGGCTCGGGGCCGACCAGGTTCCAGACGATGAAGGTGGCGATCGCGATCCCCACCACCAACGGCACGAACCAGCCCGACACACGATCGGCCACGGCCTGGATCGGCGCACGGCTGCGCTGCGCCTCGGCGACCATGCGCACGATGCGCGCCAGCACCGTGTCCGCGCCGACCGCGCGCGCCTCGATCAGCAGACTGCCGGTGGTGTTGACGGTGCCGCCGGTGACGGCGTCGCCGGCCTGCTTGACGACCGGCACGGGCTCGCCCGTCAGCATCGCCTCGTCGACCGGCGAGCGGCCCTCGACCACCACGCCGTCGACCGGGATCGCCTCGCCGGGCCGCACACGCAGCCGGTCGCCGGCGACGACGTCGCCGAGCGGAACCTCCTCCTCGCCGCCATCGGTGACGCGGCGCGCCGTCTTGGGCGCAAGGTCCATCAGCGCGCGGATCGCGCGGCCGGTGGCGGCGCGGGCGCGCAACTCGAGCACCTGACCTAGAAGGATCAGCGTCACCACTACGCCCGCCGCCTCATAATAGACGGGGATCATGCCGTGCTGACGGAACGATGCAGGGAACAGACCCGGCGCGACCGTGGCGACCAAGCTGTAGCAGAAGGCCGCACCGACTCCGATCGAAACCAGCGTGAACATGTTGAGGTGGCGCGTCTTGAGCGACATCCAACCGCGCTCGAAAAACGGCCCGCCCGCCCACAGCACGATCGGCGCGGCCAGGACGAGCTGGACCCAGGGCGACAGCGCCGGGGCCACGATCCGCAGCCCCAGCATCTCCGCGCCCATCGAGACGATCAGCAAGGGCACGCAGAGCACGCCCGCAACCCAAACCCGACGGGTGAAATCGACCAGTTCGGGATTGGGCTGATCGTCCGCCGAGGGCTCCTCCGGCTCGAGCGCCATGCCGCAGATCGGGCAGGTGCCCGGGCCCTCCTGGCGGATCTCGGGGTGCATCGGACAGGTCCACATCGCTCCGGACGTCGCCTTGGGCTCGGGCCGGGGGTGGTCGCCGAGATATGCATCGGGATTCGCAACGAACTTCGTGCGGCAGCCGGCGCTGCAGAAATGATAGGCCTGACCGTCATGCTCGGCGTGGTGCGGCGTGTTCGCGGGATCGACCGTCATGCCGCACACCGGATCGACGGGCTTAACGCCTGCCGGCCCGGCATGGCCGGCACAGCAGGCGGATTGGCCTTCATCGTGGGTGTGTTGATGCGCGTGTTCCGTCATGCTCATTCTCCAGAGCATTCTTAGATGGGGTTTGACACCATGTTAGGGTCAAGCCCTTTCGTCAGGCTGTAGCTTCAAAGGAGTTACGCGCCGAACCGAGCATTCCCTCGCAAAGATGCTTCGTCGAGGTTCAGCGGAGAGATCGCAGCCCACCGCGGCACGCCTGCACACAAAGATATGAGGGGCAGGCGGCAAAGCGACGTAATATAAGTTGGCAGGGCGGAGTGGATCGGATGATGGACATCGATAAGGCATTGGGACGGCTCGCCGCAGCGCCCGTACATGACGGCCTGGAACGGCTCGACGAAGCGGTGTTCGCGCGCATTCATGAGCTGAACGAGCGCGATCGGCGCGCGCCCAGCCACATCGCTGTCGCCGCCGCGATCGGTGCCGTGGCGATGGGCATTGCGGGCGGCGGCATGCCGGTCGCAACCGCGTCGGCGGCCAGCCTGTCGCCTTTCGGCGCGGCATCGCCGCTGGCACCCTCGACACTGCTGCTCGGCGACCGATGAACCGCGGCCGCTGGACGGTCGGGATTGTCCTGACCGCTTTTCTCGCCGCGATCGCCGGCGTGTTCGTGGGGCGCGTGCTGATCCCCGCACCACAGCCGCCGGGGATCGAGCTTCACGAGCTACTCCACCACCATCTCGATCTCGACGACCGCCAGAAGGCGGCGCTCGACGTGCTTGAACAGCGCTTCGTGGTGCGTCGCCAAGCGCTGGAACTCGAAATCCGCGCAGACAATGCGCGGCTCGCCGCCGCCATCGAGGCCGAGCATGGCAACGGGCCGCAGGTCGCGGCGGCGGTGGACGCCTCGCATCAGGCGATGGGCGAGCTTCAGAAGGCGACGCTGGCACACATCTTCGCGATGCGGCAGATTCTGCGACCCGACCAGGCCGCGAGGTTCGATCGCGCGGTGGTGAAAGCGCTGACCGCCGACTCCAAGTGAGCCTCGAGCTTTCCAGTCTGTCGGACGGCGAGCTCGCGGCGCTGACGCTGGGCGGTCGAGACGCCGCCTTCGCGGAGATCATGCGGCGCCACCGCGAACCGGTCTATCGGCTGGTCCGCGCGCATGTCGGCGACGCAGACGAGGCATTCGATCTCGTCCAGGAGTGTTTCGCCGCTGCCTATCGCGCGCTTGGGCGCTACGATCCGGCGCGACCGATGCGCGCGTGGCTTTCGACGATCGCGCTCAACAAGAGCCGCGACTGGGGTCGCAAACGGTGGGTGCGGCGGCTCTTCGATTCGACGGGCATTCTCGACGACGAGGCAACACGGGTCGCCGACGAGCGCGCGCCGCCCGACCGCATTGCCACCGATCGACAGGAACTGGCACGCGCCACCCGCGCGATCACGGTTCTGCCGACGGCTCTCAAGGAACCACTGATCCTACGAACGATCGAGGGTCTGTCGCAGGCCGAAACCGCGCAGGCTCTTGGAATCAGCGAGAAGGCGGTCGAGACGCGACTGCGCCGGGCGCGCGAGCGACTGTCGCGGGTGCTCGCCGACGACGCGAGCGGCGCGGCTTGACCCTGACACGGTGTCAGACCCTATCTCAAAAAAATTGCCCGGCTGATGAGGGGAGCGTTTGCCGCTCGCGTAATCGGATTTGGGCGGACGCCATCGCCAGCAGGGACACGCATGACCAACCCAATCGATCGTCGTCAGTTGTTGTGCCGCGCCAGCTACGCTGCAGGCGGTCTCGCCGTTGCGGCCGCGATGCCCGCCTGGGCGCAGAACGGCACCGGCGGCATTGCCAAGCCGCTGCCGAGCCTCAACGGCGCCGACATCGCGCTCACCATCGCGCGCCAGAAGCTGACCGTCGAGGGTCGCGCCTCCAAGGCCGTCGGGATCAACGGCTTTGTTCCAGGGCCGATCATTCGGCTGCGCGAGGGGCAGAACGTGCGGCTCCGCGTCACCAACGATCTCGACGAGGACAGCTCGATCCATTGGCACGGCTTGCTGGTGCCGCCGCAGTTCGACGGCGTGCCCGGCATCTCGTTTCCGGGTATCCGGCCGCATTCGACCTTCCTTTATGAGTTCCCGATCAAGCAGTCGGGCACTTACTGGTATCACAGCCATTCGGGCTTCCAGGAGCAGCTCGGCCTGTACGGCCCGATCGTGATCGATCCGGCTGGCGCCGATCCGGTCGCCTATGACCGCGAGCATGTCATCGTGCTCGCCGACCATCCCGACATGTCGCCCGAGACGATCTTCAGCCGGCTCAAGGCGGGGTCGGGCTATTTCAACTATCAGAAGCAGACGTTCACCGGGTTGCTCGCGGGAAAGGACCAGCCGCTCGACGAGCGCATCCAATGGGGCGGGATGCGGATGGACCCCACCGACATCGCCGACGTCACCGGCTCGGTCTATACCTACATCATCAACGGCCGCGGGCCCGAGGATAATTGGACTGCCCTGTTCACACCCGGCGAGCGGGTGCGCCTGCGGATCATCAACGCCTCCTCGATGACCACCTTCAACGTGCGCATTCCCGGCCTGCCGATGACCATCGTCCAGGCCGACGGGCAGAATGTGCGGCCAGTGGAGACCGACGAGTTCCAGATCGGCGTCGCCGAAACCTATGACGCGATCGTCGTCCCTGGGGATCGCGCCTATACCTTTGTCAGCGAAAGCGTCGACCGGTCGGGCCTCGCGCGCGCCACGCTCGCGCCGCGCGCCGGCATGGCGGCGCCGGTCCCGCCGCTGCGCCCGCGCCCCATAGCGACGATGAAGGACATGGGCATGGACATGGCGGGCCACCAGGGCGGCTCGGATATGCAGGGCATGGCCGGCATGAATGGCGGCCAATCCGGCACGACGCAGAGCATGGACATGCGCGATTTCTCCAAGGCGCCCGAGGTCAAGAAGGGACCGGGCGTCCAGACGATCGCGCCGATGCCGATGGACCGCACCGGCGAGCCCGGACAGGGCCTCGAGAATGTTGGCCACCGTGTGCTCGTCTATACCGATCTCGTCGCGCTCGATCGCAATCCTGACGTGCGCGCGCCCTCGCGCTCGATCGACGTTCACCTGACCGGCAACATGGAGCGGTTCATGTGGTCGTTCGATGGCGTGAAGATGTCGGACGCGATGGAGCCGATCCCGTTCATCAACGGCGAGCGGGTCCGGGTGAAGCTCATCAACGACACGATGATGGCCCATCCGATCCATCTGCACGGTCACTTTTTCGAGCTGGTAACGGGGCATGGCGATCACGCACCGCGCAAACATACCGTGCTGGTCGCGCCGGGCGGCATCGTCGCCTTCGACCTTACCGCCGACGTGCCCGGCGACTGGGCATTCCATTGCCATCTGCTCTACCACATGTTGGCCGGAATGATGCGGGTGGTGAGCGTCCGCAATCCGGGAGACGCGGCATGATCCGTGTCGCTCTCCTTGCCGGGGCCGCTGCCCTGACGCTCGCCGCCGTTCCCGCCGCCGCGCAGTCGATGTCGGGCATGCAGATGCCGGGCATGGACATGTCGAAGCCGATGCCGGCGAAAAAGAAGCCTCCGGAAAGGAAGCCGGTGCCGAAGAAAAAACAGGCGCACAAAGCAGCATCTCACAAGGCCGCCGCTTCGAAACCAGCCCAAGCCGCCAAGCCGGCTGCCAAGAAGCCGATGCCGGACATGGATATGTCGGCGGGCAACATGACGGGAATGGACACGTCCGGTCAACAGGCCGCCCCCGCTCAGGAGCACCCAAAGTCTGGCATGGACATGAGCCGGGGATCGATGCCGGGCATGGATATGAGCCATGGCGCGATGCCGGAGATGCAAATGAAAACGGCCCCCGGCACCAGTCTGCCGGTGGGACATGCGCCTGCGCCGCCACCGCCGACCGATCACTATGCCGATCGCGATTTCCCGACTGCCGCGATGGAGCGTGCGCGCAAGCAGATGATGCACGAAGACGGCGGACAGACATTTCATCAGGTGCTGTTCAACCTCGCCGAAGTTCAGGTGCGAAACGGCCGAAACGGCTATCGCTGGGACGGCGAGGCGTGGGTGGGCGGCGACATCGACCGGCTTGTGCTAAAGTCGGAAGGCGAAGGCAGTTTTCGGCGCGGCGTCGACAGCGCCGAGGCGCAGGCGCTCTACAGCCATGCGATCGGTCCCTATTTCAACCTCCAGGCCGGCGTTCGCCACGATTTCCAGCCGTCGCCGACCCGGACCTATGCGACGGTCGGGGTCGAGGGCCTCGCGCCCTATATGTTCGATACCGAGGCGGCGCTGTTCCTGTCGACCAAGGGCGACGTGCTCGCACGCGCCGAAGGCTGGTATGACGAGCGGATCACGCAGCGGCTGATCCTCCAGCCGCGCGTCGAGTTCAACTTCGCCGCGCAGGACGTGCCCGAGGACCGGATCGGCGCGGGGCTGACCGACGCTGAGCTCGGCTTGCGCCTGCGTTACGAGATCAAGCGCGAGTTCGCCCCCTATGTCGGCGTCTCCTATCAAGCGAAGACCGGCCGCACCGCGACCTTCGCCCGGCGCAACGGCGAATCCGCTCACGCGACGAGCCTCGTGCTCGGCATCCGTACCTGGTTCTAAAGGGATTCCAACGATGTCCGCCACACCATCGCGCCTGCGTCACCACCTGCCGAGCGGCCCCTTCATCGCCGGGCTGGCAATCATCGTCGTGCTGCTGATCGCGGCCTTCGTCTGGTTCGGCGCTTACAATATCGCCGCGGACTCGCCGCACACCCGGCCGGTGTTCGGGCTGCTTGAGAGCCTGCGTGATCGCTCGATCACTGTCCATGCGCGCGGCATCAAGCCGCCCGCCGATCTTGAGACGCCCGAGCATGTCTCGGCGGGCGCCGGGCTCTATGTCGAGATGTGCCAAGGCTGCCATCTCGGCCCCGGCGTCGAGAAGACCGAGATTTCGCAAGGTCTCTATCCCCAGGCGCCCGAGCTCGCCAAGAGCACCGACCTCACGCCCGCGCAGCAGTTCTGGGTGATCAAGCACGGCGTCAAGCTCTCCGCGATGCCAGCCTGGGGCAAGACGCATCCCGATCCGCTGATCTGGGACATGGTCGCGTTCATCCAGAAGCTGCCCGCCATGTCGGTCGAGCAATATAAAGCGACCATCGCGAGCGCGCCCGAGGACCATGACGAGATGATGAAGGATATGCCGATGATGAAAGGCATGCCCGCATCGAACGATGATCATGCGAAAGGCGCGGCTCACGCACATCATGACAATTGACGCGCACCGGAATGAGGCGCAGGCTTTCTCTGCAATGAAGACGCGGTTTGCACTTGTATTGTTGGTAATGGCCCTGGTCGGGTTGTTTGCGCAGCAGGCTGCCTATGCGGCCGGCCCGATGATGGTTTCCCCTATTTCGAAAACCGCCGTCATGGATGATTGCGCCATGGCGATGGGTGATCGCGCGATGCCCGCTCGTCAAACCGACTCGACGCCTTGCAAGAGCATGACACTGGGCTGCATCGCCGCGATGGGCTGCGTCATTCCTCTGGCGCAACCGCAGGAGCCAACGCCGATCGCTCGGATGGTGCTGACACCGATGGTGCCGGCCATGCCGGTCATTCACCGTCTCCACGGCATCACCTCGCACCCGGAACCCGATCCGCCGACCGCCTGATCCGCTTTCCGCCGCGGATCGGTCCACATGAGCTTCGACGCATTGCGCGCCGGAGCCTCGCCGATCCGCCGCTTCAGTCGGGAAAATGGATCGGAACTCGTCATGATCAGATATCGTATCGCGGCATCGTCGGCCGCCATTATGCTCGCCGCCATCGCTTCGGCGGTCTCGGCCAACGCTCCGCAATCTGGCGGCCATTGGCAGTGGGAGACGCCGCCCCAATTCGGACCCAGGTCGTCGCCTCAGCCCGCCCGACGGGTATGGGTTCCCGACCAGCCGAAGAGCGGGTCTTGCGACTGCGCGATGATGAAGATGTCGCCAGACAGTTGCATGGCTGCGGAGCATGGCGACCGCTGAGGCGACACCGTACTTCGCATTGATGCTTAGGCTGCACGGTCGCGGGCTCGCTCGCCCGCGACCTGATGGTTCATGATTTTACAAAAGGGGGACTGCATGCGTGCATCTCGTCTTTTGCTGGCCGCCATGCTTGTACCGAGCATGGCCAGGGCCGGCCCGCTCACTTTCCAGCAGGCGCTGCGGCTTGCGCAGGCCGATGCGCCGTCGCTGCGCGCAAAGGAACATGGCATCGATGCGGCGCGAGCCGCGCGCGGCGCGGCGGGCGCGCTGCCCGATCCGACGCTCGGGCTCAGCGTCGACAGCTTTCCGATTTCGGGGCCGCTCGCGTTCGAGCCCAACCGCGACAATTTCACGTGGGTCAAGGTCGGCGTGTCGCAGGACATCCCGAACCTCGCCAAGCGTCACGCCCAACAGGCGCGCGCCGACACCAACATCGCGGCCGCACAAGCCGAGGCTGTCGCAACGGCGCGCGATGTCGAGGTCGCGACCGCACTCGCCTGGATCAATCTCGCTTATGCTGAGCGGCGTGTAACTGCGCTCGACGATGTATTAGGACGCCTTCAAAAGATCGTGCGCACATCGCCGCAGGCGGTTGCCTCCGGATCCGCCCGACCCGCGCAAGTCATCGCCGGCGAAGAAGCGGTCGCCAAAATGCAGGACCGGCGCAGCGAGCTCATAGCGGCGGTCGCGCAGGCACGAGCGTCGTTAACCCGATGGACGGGTGATCCCGCGCCTGAGATCTCCGGGCCGATCCCGCAATTCGACGTCAATGCGGCCACGCTCAGGGCCGCGATCGATCAGCACCCGATGGTCGAGGTGGCTTCGGCAAGCGCGGACCAGGCCAATGCCGATCTGCGCCTCGCCGAAGCCGACCGCCGGCCCGACTTTGGCGTGAACCTCGCCTATCAGCATCGCGATCCGCGCTTCGGCGACTATGTGTCGGCAGGGGTCACGATCGGGTTGCCGATATTTACGCGCCATCGGCAGAATGCGCAGATCGCCGCCAGCGAAGCCGAAGCGGCTGCGGCGCGGGCGGCGCAGGAGGACGTGCGCCGGGCGCTGGCCGACAAGCTCGCCTCCGACATCGCCGACCATGTCATGCATCACGAACAATGGCTGCGCGCGCGCGATACGCTCCAGCCGCTCGCCGAACGACGCGTCAAGCTCGAAACCGCAAGCTATGCGGCCGGTCGCGCCAGCCTTGCCGACATCGCCGACGCGCATGCCGCGCTCGCCGACGCCATTCTCACCACACTCGACCGCGAGGCCGTCGTCGCCGCGGACGGCGCGCGACTTGTGCTCACCTATCGGAGCGAAGACCGATGAAACCCGCCGACCTCGTTCCGCGCACGGCCGCGAGCCGCGCCATCCTTTTGGCCATCGGCGTGAGCGGCGCGGTCGGGTTCACAGCCGCCCGGCTCACCGAGCACGCCGCTTCTCCGCCATCCGCCGATTCCGGCCGCAAGGTGCTCTATTGGTACGATCCGATGATCCCGGACCAGCATTTCGATCATTCGGGCAAGTCGCCGATGGGGATGGAGATGGTCCCTCGTTATGCCGATCAGGGCGCGGGCAAGGCCGCAACGCCGGGCGTGATCGTGTCGCCGGCCGAGATGCAGCAGTTGGGCGCGCGGATCGTGACGGCGAAGCGCGGCACGCTCGCGTCTGCGGTCACCGCGCCGGGGACGATCGCCTATGACGAGCGCAACGTCGCGCTGGTCCAGCCGCGCGCCTCGGGCTTCGTCGAGCGCGTCTATGGCCGCGCGCCCGACGACGTGATCGGCGCGGGTGCGCCGCTCGCCGACCTGCTGGTGCCCGAATGGGGCGGCGCGCAGACCGAATATCTCGCCGCCAGCCGCTCGGGCGACGCGGCGCTGGCGCGGGCGGCGCGCGAGCGGCTGCTGCTGCTCGGCATGGCGCCGGGGTTGATCGACAGCGTAGCGCGAAGCGGCCGGCCGCATCCGGTCGTCACCATCCGCAGCCCGATCGGCGGCGCGATCAAGAGCCTCGGCGTGCGCAAGGGCATGACCGTATCGCAGGGCCAGACGCTCGCGGAGATCGATGGGCTCGCCACCGTCTGGCTCGACACGGCGGTGCCCGAGACGATCGCCGGCAAGCTGCGCGTCGGCGCGCCGATCAGCGCCACCGTCGGCGCGTTCCCGAACGAGACCTTCCCCGGTCGTATCTCGGCGATCCTGCCGCAGGCGGATACGGCGAGCCACACGCTGACGGTTCGTGCCGAGCTGAGCAATCGAAACGGCAAGCTCCGGCCCGGCATGTTCGCCACCGTATCGCTCAACCAGGGCAGCCGCGAGGCGTTGCTGGTGCCGAGCGAGGCGCTGATCCGCACCGGCACGCGCACGCTGGTGATGCTCGCCGAACCCGGTGGCCGCTACCGCCCCGCCGAAGTGCGTACCGGGGCGGAAAGCGACGGCCGGACCGAAATCCTGGCGGGCTTGCGCGAAGGCGAGAAGATTGTCGCCTCGGGCCAGTTCCTGATCGATTCCGAGGCGAGCCTGACCGGCATTCAAGCGCGCGCGGTCGATGCGGTTGGCGGCAGCGACGAGGAAGCCGCCACACCAAAGGTTAGCACCGCGACCTACCGCACCAGCGGCCGGATCGAGAAGCTCGATTCCGGCGCGATCACCATCTCGCACCAGCCGGTGCCGGCGCTCGGCTGGCCGGCGATGACGATGACCTTCCGCGTGCCTGATTCCAAGCTGGTCGCTGGTTACAAAGCGGGAGACAGTGTCGCCTTCGCCTTCAGTCAGCCACCGCAAGGTCCGACACTGACCTCCATCGCGCACGAGACAGGCCGATGATCGCGCGCGTCATCCGCTGGTCGGTGGCGAACCGGCTGTTCGTCGTGCTCGGCGCGCTGGCGCTGCTCGTCGCCGGTCTGGTGGCGATGCGCGACACGCCGGTCGATGCGCTGCCCGATATTTCCGACACACAGGTGATCGTGCGGACCAACTGGCCGGGCCAGGCACCGCAGATCGTCGAGGATCAGGTCACTTATCCGCTCACCACTACCATGCTGTCGGTGCCGGGCGCCAAGGCCGTGCGTGGCTATTCGTTCTTCGGCGACAGCTATGTCTATATCCTGTTCCAGCCCGGCACCGACCTCTATTGGGCGCGCTCGCGCGTGCTCGAATATCTCAACCAGGCGCAAAGCCGGCTGCCCGAGGGCGCGACCAGCGCGCTCGGCCCCGATGCGACCGGAGTGGGCTGGATCTACGAATATGCGCTGGTCGATCGCAGCGGCCGGCACGACCTCGCCCAGCTCCGCTCGATCCAGGATTGGTTCCTGCGTTACGAGCTGAAGACGCTGCCCGGCGTCGCCGAGGTCGCCAGCATCGGCGGCATGGTCAAGGAATATCAGGTCCAGGTCGATCCGGTGAAGCTCGCCGCCTACGGCATCACCTTCAGCCAGGCGGTCGATGCGATCAGACACGCCAATGCCGAAGCCGGCGGCTCGGTGCTCGAAATGGGCGAGGCCGAATATATGGTCCGCGCCTCGGGCTATCTCCGGACGCTCGACGATTTCCGCGCCATCCCGCTCAAGACCGCGGCCGGCGGGGTGCCGGTGACGCTGGGCGACGTCGCCACCATCCAGGCCGGCCCGGCGATGCGCCGCGGCGTCGCCGAATTGAACGGCGAAGGCGAGGTGGCAGGCGGCGTCGTCATCCTGCGCTCGGGCGGCAATGCACGCGCGACGATCGCGGCGGTCAAGGCGAAGATGGCCGAGCTGAAGCGCAGCCTGCCGGCGGGGGTGCAGGTTGTGACGACCTACGACCGCTCCGAGCTGATCGACCACGCGGTGGACAACCTCAAGGACAAATTGATCGAGGAGTTTATCGTCGTCGCCTTGGTCTGCGCGCTGTTCCTGTGGCACGCGCGCTCGGCGCTGGTCGCGATCCTGACGCTACCGCTCGGCGTTCTCGCCGCGCTGCTGGTGATGCGCATCCAAGGGGTCAATGCCAACATCATGTCGCTGGGCGGGCTTGCCATTGCGGTCGGCGCGATGGTCGACGGCGCGATCGTGATGATCGAGAATGCCCACAAGCGGCTCGAACACTGGCGCAGCGATCATCCCGATCGTGAGATCGCCGGCGACGAACGCTGGCAGGTCGTCACCGAGGCCGCGATCGAGGTAGGTCCGGCCTTGTTCTTCAGCCTGCTGATCATCGCGCTTTCGTTCGTGCCGGTGTTCACCTTGCAGGCGCAGGAGGGCCGGCTGTTCGCGCCGCTCGCCTTCACCAAGACCTATGCGATGGCCTCGGCCGCGATCCTCGCGGTGACTTTGGTGCCGGTGCTGATGGGCTGGCTGATCCGCGGCCGTATTCCCGCCGAGGAGGACAATCCGATCAACCGCGGGCTGACCCGCGCCTATCGCCCGGCGCTCGATCGCGTGCTGGCGCGGCCGTGGCTGACGCTCGGACTCGCGGCGCTGGTGCTGGCGACCACCGCATGGCCGCTCGCGCGGCTCGGCAGCGAGTTCATTCCCAATATGAACGAGGGCGACCTGCTCTACATGCCCTCGGCGCTGCCCGGCATCTCGATCGACAAGGTCTCGGACCTGCTTCAGCGCACCGACCGCCTGATCAAGAGCGTGCCCGAGGTGAAGACCGTGTTCGGCAAGGCGGGGCGCGCCGATACCGCCACCGATCCCGCGCCGCTCGAAATGTTCGAGACGACCATCCAGTTCAAGCCGCGCGACCAGTGGCGGCCCGGCATGACGCCGGCCAAGCTGCTCGCCGAGCTCGACCGCACCGTCCAGGTGCCCGGCCTCACCAACGTCTGGGTGCCGCCGATCCGCAACCGGCTCGACATGCTGGCTACGGGGATCAAAAGCCCGATCGGGGTCAAGGTGACGGGCGCCGATCTTGCCCAGCTCGACCGCGTCGCGCAGCAGATCGAGCAGGTCGCCAAGACCGTGCCCGGCGTCACCTCGGCCTTTGCCGACCGGCTGACTGGCGGCCGCTATGTCGATGTCGACATCGATCGCGCGGCGGCGGGTCGCTACGGGCTCAACATCGCCGACGTGCAGCAGATCGTCTCGGGCGCGGTTGGCGGCGAGGTGGTCGGCGAGACCGTAGAGGGCGTCGCGCGCTATCCGATCAGCGTGCGCTACCCACGCGACCTGCGCGAGAGCCTCGACGGGCTGCGCCAGTTGCCGATCTATACGCCGTCGGGCCAGCAGATCACGCTGGGCAGCGTCGCCCGCATCGCGATCGCCGACGGCCCGCCGATGCTCAAGACCGAGGACGGGCGCCCCTCGACCTGGGTCTATGTCGACGTTCGCGGCCGCGCGCTCGGTTCGGTGGTCGGCGACCTGCAACGCGCCGTCGCACGGCAAGTGACGCCGCCCCCCGGCGTGTCGATCAGCTATGCCGGCCAATTCGAATATCTCAAACGCGCCGAAGCGCGGCTCGAGCTGGTCGTGCCGGCGACGCTCGCGATCATCTTCTTGCTGCTCTATTTCACCTTCGGGCGGTTCGACGAGGCGGCTTTGATCATGGGCACCTTGCCGTTCGCGCTGACCGGCGGGTTCTGGGCGCTCTATCTACTGGGCTACAACCAGTCGGTCGCGACCGGTGTCGGATTCATCGCGCTCGCCGGCGTCGCCGCCGAGTTCGGCGTGGTGATGCTGATCTACCTCAAGCAGGCACTGGCTGCGCGCGGCGAACACCCGAGCGATGCCGAGATCTGCGAGGCGATCCGCGAAGGCGCGCTGCTCCGCGTGCGGCCGAAAGCGATGACCGTGGCGGTGATCGTCATCGGCCTGCTGCCAATCCTGATCGGTCACGGCGCGGGCTCGGAGATCACGAGCCGCATCGCCGCGCCGATGATCGGCGGGATGCTGACCGCGCCGCTGCTCTCGATGTTCGTGATCCCCGCAACCTACACTTTGCTGATGCGGCGGCGGATGCGGCAATCCGCAACCGATGGGCGTCCGATTAAGCCGGCGAATGGGCGATCGCGGCGATGACGCCGCAATCGGACACGTTGCTTCCCGGACAAACCGTGCTGATCGCGCGGAGTTCGTCTCGGAGCTTGATCAATTGTTCGATATGGCGCTCGACTTCACCGAGGTGGCGTCTGGCAATGTCGGACGCTGCGCCACAACTTTGCTCGGGATGCTCGGTCAAACCGAGCAGCGACCGGATCTCTTCGGTCGAGAACCCGAGCTTTCTGGCGCTGCGAATAAAGGCGAGGCGTCGTACATCGCCGCTGCCGTAACGGCGATGACCC
>Ga0164242_10005152_pt1 | contig 14581 bp, 18 predicted proteins | sample OricomgcompostMG_FD_108783 | JGI IMG/M metagenome (GOLD analysis project Ga0164242, IMG submission 108783) | Miracle-Growth compost microbial communities from Emeryville, California, USA - Original compost - Miracle growth compost (MG) ... | reverse complement strand
GATTGGTATTTACCCAGTAAAGACGAATTGAATAAACTCTATGAAAATAGAAATGCGGTTGGCAGTTTTGCTAGTGCCGACTATTGGAGTTCTACCGAGAGCAATAACAGCAACGCTTGGCTACAGTACTTCGGCGATGGTTACCGAGGCAGCAGCTTTAAGGTCGGCACCTTCTATGTGCGTGCGGTTCGGGCTTTTTAACAATTTATCTATTTAACCGCAAAGCGGTCGATTTTCTGAAATTCGATTTATGGCTTTATATTACGAATTGCGTAGAGAAATGGGTGAAGGCACGGCAACATTTACTTTTGCAAAGCAAACAACATCAAAACAAAACGTATGACATTACAAACACTGAATTGTATGGAGATGTAGCCAAAGTGCTTTCCGAATTGTCGGATGAAATAATTACCTACACAAACGCAGATTTAGATGGGTTTACGAAAATGTTGAAAGAGCGTAATGTGCCTGAACAAACTATTTTCATCTTTACCGCTTTCGTTACAGACTTCAAAAATCATCAATACGAAAAAGCAACAAACGATTTGGAAAAAATTGCTCGGCAGAAAACCTGCTACATAAATTCTAAAGAAAACTTAAAAAGGTGCGGAAGGAAAAATAACACTTTAAATACAAAAAATATTTTTCTATATAAACCAAAAAGCATTGAGAAAGGATAACTCAATGCTTTTTTATCTATTATCAAAAGTTAGTCGGTAACTTAAGCTACAACAAGCATTTCTTTTACCTCTTGGTACACGGAAGTAATTCCCTCTCTCAGCCCGATCTTAGCTTTCCAGCCAAGGTTGTTTAGCTTGGAGACGTCCATAAGTTTCCTCGGTGTTCCATCCGGCTTGTCGGTATTAAAAACAATTCCTCCCTCGTAGCCTACAATATCCTTTACCAAAAGAGCCAATTCTTTAATAGCTATATCTTCCCCAACACCTACATTTAAAAATCCGGGTTCGTCATATTTTTCCATTAAAAAGAAACAAGCATCTGCCAGATCGTTTACATGTAAAAATTCCCTTTTGGGCGTTCCTGTCCCCCAGATCTCAACATGGGGCTCTTTTTGCACTTTTGCCGTATGAAACTTTCTTATCAATGCGGGCAAAACATGCGAATTGTTTAAGTCGTAATTGTCATTTGGCCCATATAGGTTGGTAGGCATCACCGAAATAAAATTGCAATTATATTGTGCTCTATATGCTTCGCATAGCTTTATACCTGCAATTTTTGCTATGGCATAAGGCTCATTGGTAGACTCCAGCAGTCCGGTTAAAAGGCTTTCTTCTTTCAAAGGTTGCTCGGCAAATTTAGGATAGATACAGGAGGAACCCAGGAAAAGGAGCTTGGTTACCCCATGCACTTTAGCACTGTTTATGACATTTGCCTCCATCATAAGGTTATCGTAAATAAATGCTGCACGATAAACATTATTGGCATGAATCCCTCCTACTTTAGCAGCAGCCAAAAAAACATAAGCCGGTTTTTCAGAAGCAAAAAACATTTCTACCGCATGTTGATCTCTAAGATCAAGTTCTGAAGATTTTCGTACAACAATATTAGCAAAGCCCTCTTTTTCTAACTTCCTGGCAATTGCAGAACCAACCATACCCCGATGGCCGGCAACATAAATTTTGGCTGATTTTTCCATGCTACTATTCGTGATGATTCAAAATTGTATGACCACCATCTTTAAGATATTCATCTCTTTTCACCAACTCAAGATCGGCAGACATCATATCGTTTACCAATGTTTGAAGATTATATTTGGGTTTCCAGCCTAGTTTAGTCATAGATTTTGTAGGATCACCAATAAGAAGGTCTACTTCTGTAGGCCGGAAATATCTTGAATCCACGGCAACCACTTCTTTGCCTATGGGTAATTGAAACTCTGGATTGCTGCACTGCAGCACTTTTCCCACCTCATCTTTTCCTTTACCGGAAAATTCCAAAGAAATACCTACTTCACCAAATGCCAGTTTTACAAAATCCCGAACCGTAGTTGTAATGCCTGTAGCAATAACAAAATCTTCTGCTTTTTCCTGCTGAAGGATAAGGTACATCGCTTCTACATAATCTTTTGCATGCCCCCAGTCTCTTTTCGCATCGAGATTACCCAAATAAAGCTTGTCTTGCATACCTAAAGCAATCCTGCTCGTACCTCTTGTAATTTTCCGGGTTACAAATGTTTCTCCTCGTATGGGTGATTCATGGTTAAAAAGAATCCCGTTGCAGGCAAACATATTGTACGCTTCTCTATAGTTCACCGTGATCCAAAACCCATAAAGTTTTGCAACTGCATAAGGTGATCTGGGGTAAAAAGGCGTTTTTTCCGATTGAGGTACTTCTTGTACCAACCCGTACAATTCGGAAGTACTGGCTTGATATATTTTTGTCTTTTGCGTAAGCCCTAAAAGTCTTACTGCTTCCAAAAGCCTAAGTGCGCCAATCCCATCAACATTGGCAGTGTATTCGGGAGAGTCAAAACTAACTTTCACATGAGACATAGCACCCAGATTGTAAATCTCATCAGGCTGCACTTCCTGAATGATCCGAATGATATTTGTAGAGTCAGAAAGATCCCCATAATGGAGGATTAGTTTTATATCTTTCTGATGTGGGTCTTGGTATAAATGATCGATACGATCTGTGTTAAAGGAACTACTTCTTCTCTTTATCCCATGAACCTCATATCCTTTTTTTAGAAGAAAATCTGCAAGATACGCTCCATCTTGCCCTGTGATGCCTGTAATAAGTGCTTTTTTCATTTTGTAAAAATTGGAATTTCAAAAGTAGGGCTTTTTCCTTAAACTGAAACAATAATTTATGCTAAAAACTTATTCTTTCCTCTACTATGTATTTAAGATACCAAAACTGAAAAACGACAAGAGCCCAAACTCTTGCAGGGCTATCACCCGGATTGGAGCTAAACAATTGTTTCTTCAGTTTACATATTGTTTCATACTCAAAAATATTTTGCCGGCGAATAAATTTTTCTTCCAATAGCTTATTTTCAATTAAACTTTTCAGTTCTGTTTTCAGCCATATAAGCAAAGGTACTTCAAAACCTCGTTTTCTTCTATTTAGCACTTCTTCCGGTAAAAGATCTGCTACCGCATCCCGCAATATTATTTTCCCGGATTTTCCATCTGTTTTCCATGGTGCAGGCAAAGCAAAAGCAAACTCAACCAACTTATGATCTAAAAAGGGAGTACGCACTTCCAGCTTATTTGCCATAGACATCATATCTACTTTAAAAAGCATATCGTTGGGTAAAACTGTTTTAAGGTCTGCATAAAGAAAGGAATTAAAATCTTCCTTATTAACACACTCTACAATTTTACTTTTCCGGTTTTGCAACTCTTCCACCACAAGCATCGATTTTGCTGTTTCTGAAAGTAGCTTTTCAGCATCATTTTTTTCCGTAAATCCCAAAAGTGCATAATATCGTTCAGAAGAAGTCAGTTTACTCACCGTTGCCAGTTTCTTGAGTTGTCGCACCTTATTTGAAAATGAACCGGAACGGCTTTTGGGCAATACGTTCCAAAGCCATTCTAAAGCAGAAACCAAGGCAACGCCTGTTCCATCTTTCCTTACTAAAACTTCGGCTTTATGTTTATTGTATCCTCCCAAAACCTCATCGGCTCCATCCCCGGAAAGTGCTACAACTACTTCCTTTGCTGTCTTTTTTGTCAAAATAAAAACAGCCAGTGCGGAAGAATCTGCGAAAGGTTCATCCAAATAGTCCAGTGCCTCAAAAAAGTTTTCAAACAGCTCCTTGTTGGAAACTTCGAAAACAGTATGTGCTGTATTCAATTTTTTCGCCAGCAAAACGGAATCTTTCGACTCATCAAAAAATGGCTCATCCGGAAAACCAAGGGTAAAAGTTTGCAATTTATCCTTTTGGCGTACAGCAAGAGCCGTTACGATAGAAGAATCGAGCCCTCCAATCAAAAATGTACCGAGGGGAACATCAGAAACCAAACGCAGAGAAACAGCTTCTTCCAACAATTCCCGCAGCTTCTTTTTCGCCTTTTCATAATCTTCAAAATCACTTTTTTCTGTACCATATTCTTTCAAAGAATAATATTTTTTACAGGCAACGGCCTTTCCCTTTATCCAAATACAATGTCCGGGTTCCAGCTTTTTTACATTTTTTAGTATGCTTGCCGGGGCAGGTATATAATTGAGGTGCAAATATTGAGTAAGGGAAGTATAATCTATCGTACGTGGGATATTATAAGCAAGCAGTGCTTTCATTTCAGAGGCAAAAACAAATTTATCTTCGTCCTGAAAATAGAGCAAAGGTTTTATACCAAAGCGATCTCTGGCGAGAAAAAGCGTATCTTCCTTCCTGTTATAAATGGCAAAAGCAAAGCACCCGATCAAATCTTCCAGGCATTTTTCTCCTTTTTTAATAAATAACTGGAGCAATACCTCCGTATCTGAACCCGATACAAAGTTTACGCCTTCCTCTTCCAATGTCTCCCTCAACTGCTTAAAATTAAAAATCTCCCCATTAAAAACGAGTACATAATTTTCAGAAGGGTCCTGCATGGGTTGTTTTCCAAGAGAGGAAGGATCCTGAATGGAGAGCCTTCGATGTCCCAAGGCAATAAGCGCTTCAATAAAAGTACCTCTTTGGTCGGGTCCTCTTTGGGCAAGTGTTTCCATCGAAGCTCCCAAATTTATCCTATAAAAAGCACCAACCAGATTAAATGCTTTAATTCCTGTTATTCCACACATGCAATGCGCTTTTAAATTTAAGTTTAAAATTTAAGGGAGAATTCTTAAATTAGCTAATAATGTTAAACAAGGCTCAAAAAATTAAGTTTCTTATTTTGCTCTTGCTTGCTTTCGCTTCCGTTTCCTGCCGGGACTCACGCCAAAGCAGTTCCACTATTCCAAAGGCAAAAAATAAACGACCTTCTGCAAAGGCTCAAAAAGTTATTTCCGCAGCAAGATCCTATATTGGCACACGCTATAAATATGGAGGGGAAACAAGAACCGGAATGGATTGTTCCGGGCTTATGCTAACCGTTTTTAAGTCTGTAAACATCAATTTACCACGTACCTCTGCAAAGCAAAGTGTCTTTGGGAAAAAAGTAAGCTTGAAAGAACTTAAATGTGGAGATTTGGTATTCTTTACCGACAAAAAAGGACATAAAAAAGTAACGCATGTGGGGATTATCTCCCAAAAGGAAGCCGGCAGCATAAAATTCATTCACGCTTCTACCAAATCAGGTGTGGTAGAAAGCGATTTGTATGCACCTTATTATATTTCCATATTTCTTTTTGGAGGAAGAGTCCTAAATTAGTTTCAATTTTAAATTTTTCTATATTTGTGCTTAGAATGCTTTGGTGGTTTTTTGTTTTTCTCCCTAGCACATTTTTTTATTCCTTTAAGGGGGATTAGCTCAGTTGGCTAGAGCGCTACGCTGGCAGCGTAGAGGTCATCGGTTCGAATCCGATATTCTCCACAAACCTCTAAAACGGCTTTTGTCATTTTAGAGGTTTTTTTACTAAAAATCACTTACTTTTTATATATTTATTTTTTTTCAACATAATGACACTAAAACAGATGTGTCAAAACGTTTTTTTTTCTATTTCTTTAATTAGCCAAAGTAGGAAGAAAAAATTTAAATTTTATTAGATTTGACAAGAGTTCAATGAAATCAGCACTTTAAGATATTTTTAATAATGTCAAAATTAAAAAATATAATTAAACAACTTTCTGTAAAAGATTTTCATTCTATTTATGATTCTTTAATGGACAGTAATGCGGAGAAATCCGCTTTTTTATTAAAGTATCTTCGGGAAAAACAGCTTTCCGATGCCAAAATAATGGAGGCTTTAGACGTAAATACCAATGCCTACTATACATTGCGGTCGCGGCTTAATCAAAAAATTGAGGAATACTTGCTCCACCAAATGGAAAGCCCGAGAACTTCCCTCATGAAAAAAGTTGCAACGATCAATGAAATCGTATTTACCAAGAAAAAGGCAATAGCTCTTGCAACTTTAAAAAAGCTCGAAAAGGAATTGCTCGATTATGACCTTTCCAATGAGCTTACTATTGTTTATAAGACACTCAAAAAACTTCAGATCAACTCCCCCGACGCTTTTACATATTCCCAACTATACAATAGGCATATTGCTTATATGTTGGCAATTGACAAATCGGAAGACCTTATTGCACAATATTTTCAAAAGTACGGAAATTATCTTTTCACCAACGATGAAACGGAGAAAATGGGGCTTTGTGTCCTCAAAAATGAGGTCGATAATATTACCAACCTTTACCAATCCCATAGGCTTTTCGTCTACCAAAGTTGCCTGAATATTTTTCATTTAATGTTTGTGGAGCCGGAAAAATCCAAAGGGCAAACAGAAGCAGTAGAAGCACTCTTTGATAAAGTACAGGAGGCTTTTGACCAATACTATCTGGACTCTATCTATTATCATCTTAAACTCGTCTTTGAATATCTAAAATTTGAATTTTATAGCCACGAAGGAATCTTCCGAAAGGCGGAAAAATATTTTGATGAGGTCGATGATGCAATAGATAACCTGCTTACAAACTATAACTTATATACCTTTCCTTCTCATTTTCTCTTAACCAAAATTAAAAGATATATCCGGGTTGGAAAGGAAACCCTCCTTTATGAAGAAAATAAATTGCTTTTTGAAGAATTTGATTTAGATAAGCAAAATATACCTCAATATGTGATTTATACTATTTACAGGTCTTTAAGTTGCTATTATGTGGAAAAATATGATGAGGCTGCAAGGTATATCAATAATATGTTAAACGACCAAAGCCTTAAAAAATATCCTTATGCCCAATTGGAAGTGAAGCTTTTCCTTGCTTTACAATATTGTCTCATGAAAGATTATGATCTTTTCAATCAGTTAATAAACAGTACACAGAGACAAGTACGCCTTCTTGGAAAAGAAAATTGTACCCATGTTGTCCTTCTCACCAAAATCATGAAGTATTCCATAAATGATATTAAGAAAAACAGGAACTCAAAAATACAGGCTTATATAAATAAAGTTAAAGATACACTACCTAAGTATTTTTCGCCTTTCACCTATATTAAAATGGATGATGATTTCATAAGCAGGCTAGCCTAAGAGACCTATAGTAAATACATTATATAAAGAAATGTATTTTGAGTTTTCCGGAAGCCTAAATAAAAGGACGCTAAAGAAGGCTTATCTTAAACGATCCATAGAGCGAACCAATTTATCGTCCTTTCGGATAAATCTATTTGCAAAGAGCGTACAGACAAGGGCCATTAAAGGCAGAAAGAAGGCAATATGAAAATCCCCTGCTTCTTCTATTCCTAACAGATGTTGCCCTTTTGAAATATCAAACACCGACAAACCAACCAATACAGATATAAGCAAAAGGTTAAAAAGCCCCAATTTGTATTGCAAGGTGCGCTGACGAAATTTAAAAATAGAAAACAAAGAAACCAGTGCCGAAAAGAGTGAAAGAGCTGCGAGATATACAGTATTTTCTTCAAACACAATCCCTCCTGATTTATTTTTCATAGTAAGTACCATTGCGGTAAGCACCGCAGAGTCTCCCGTAATATCTTTTGTGAAAGACCAAACAGGTGAAAAAACAAATAAAATCAGAACCAAGCCCGAAGCCAGTAAAAACAAAGTTTGTATACGTTGAATCATGTTTAAAAATTTACTCAGGTAAAATTATAAAAACCTAAGGCAAAAAAATATAAATTATTAAGAAGAAAAAATGTTTCTTTCTCCCTTCACACAATGCAAGCCTTTCTTTTTCCATCCTTTATTTCCTTTATTAGAAAAAAAACCTTTTTTTTACGAATCAAAAAAACCCGGCATAATGAAAGACCTTCTCTCTTATAGTAATGTAGGAACCGGAGCTGTAGTTGTTTTGCTCCATGGATTTTGTGAAAGTAAAGCACTATGGAAAGAATTTGAAAAACCCCTGCTCCAAAACTATCAAATAATTACCCCAGACTTACCGGGACACGGAGAAAGTAAAATAAATGCGGAACAAATTACTTCCATAGAATACATGGCAGACAAGGTATATGAATTACTGACATCTTTGGGAATTGTGGAGTGTATCTTAATCGGACACTCACTTGGTGGATATGTAACGCTTGCCTTTGCAGAAAAATATCCTACACTGCTAAAGGGTTTTGGGCTATTTCACGCTTCAGCGTTCGAAGATTCTGAAGCAAAAAAGCAAAACCGGAATAAAACAATAGACTTTATCCAAAAGCATGGGATGGCACAATTTGCAGCATCTTTCACCAGTCCTCTTTTTTATCATAAAAACAGGCAACGCCTTAGCCCGGAAATTGAAAGGATGCAAACCATTTGCAGAAACACCCCTGCGGAAACTGCCATAGCAACAACCGCTGCCATGAGAGACCGAAAAGAGCGCATAGGAGTCCTTAAACAAGCAAACGTTCCTGTATTATTCCTTGCCGGAAAAGAAGACAATGCCGTTCCGCTGAAAACAAGCTTGGAGCAATGTTATCTTCCCAAAGAACATACCGTAATTTTTTTGGAAGAAACCGGACACATGGGTATGTTTGAAAAAAAGGAAGTAGCACAAGAAGGTATTATACACTTTCTTGAGGAGATTTATAAATCCTAAAAGCAGTTTTCGCTTATGTTTTGCTTTAGAGAGGGCTTCTTAACAGAAAAAAATCGACAAAAAATAAGTAATTTTGCATTTATTAAGGAGAAAAATAAAGGCGTAAAGTAAAAAATATTAAATACTCCTTTCTATACTTTCAACCATTTTAACCATCAGACAAATGCTTAGCCGATTTCGTCCCTATCTTCTATTCCTCCTCTTCTTGCTCTTGGGTTGCAGCCAGCAATCTTCTGATGTCATAGAAGGAAAGGTCATTGCTATTACAGATGGCGATACCATTAAAATTTTATACAAAGGAGAGCCATTAAGAATAAGACTGGTAGGAGTAGATTGCCCGGAAAAAACACAGGCTTATGGAACAAAGGCAAAGCAGTTTACAGCATCTTTAGCAGCAGGGAAAACAGTGAAGGTACTTGTGCAGGGAAAGGACATGTACCAAAGAACCTTGGGAGAGGTAATCCTGCCTGACGGGGTAAACCTTAATGAGGCACTTGTGCGCAATGGATTTGCATGGAAATACAAATATACCAAAAGTGTACATTTAGAACAGCTTCAGAAAGAAGCAAAAGAAAAGCACAAGGGTTTGTGGCAAGGCACGTCTCCTCTTCCTCCCTGGGAATTTAGAAAACTAAAAAAACACAGAAAACGACACGCTGCATAGCACTTCATACGTTTCAAAAGATAAGACATTAAATAAACATGGTATGTCCCAATTAAAAGAATCTTCTCCCTTAAATTTTGTGGCTGCATTTCACCGCACTTTTAAACACCCTATTGAACCAAAACCAATTATTCCTTCGGAAAAGAGATGCCAACTGAGGATTTCTCTATTGGCTGAAGAATTAAAAGAATTGGAAACAGCTATAACCAACAAAGATCTCGTAGAGGTGGCAGATGCTTTATGCGATTTGCAATATGTGTTGGCAGGAGCTATTCTGGAGTTTGGAATGGGAGGTGTTTTCAACGAGTTGTTTGAAGAAGTCCAGCGTTCCAATATGAGTAAGGCTTGCAATAGCTTAGAAGAGGCAAATAAAACCATTGCATTCTACAAAGCAAAAGATAACACGGATGCTTTTTGCGAAACATGTGATGGGAAATATTTGGTATATAGAAAGTCAGACAATAAAACCTTAAAAAACATCAATTATTCTCCTGTCAATTTCGAAAAGATACTCTTTTAATAATTATCAGGCACTCAGCTTTCTTTTTTGATGAAAAATCTCTAAACAAAAATTGATTGAAAAAAGAATGGTTAAACGCTTGGTAATTTTAGAACATTTGAATTATTTCTCGTTTAATTTGTAATGCAATAGCTTCTGGGCAACCAAATGACAGACATACTCTGGCACTTTCTAATAGGCATGGTGGTAAGTTTTATAGGTTCTATTCCCCTTGGGAGTATAAACTTATCTACCCTCCAGATTACCCTTGAAAAAGATACTAAAGCCGGACTGCAATTTGCACTGGGTGCAACCTTGGTGGAGTTAATCTACAGCTTTTTAGCCATTAAATTCAGTGCTTATTTACTCCAAAATAAAGATATAGGTCTTTATATTCAATTGGTCGCCATTCCCGCTTTTATCCTTCTAAGCCTTTATAGTTTCAAGAAAAAAAATGCTGCTATAAAAACCAATAAAGTAAAAAATAAAAGTGCCTTTTTTAAGGGTATAATGCTTGGTTTTATAAATCCACTCCAGATTCCTTTTTGGGTTGCTTACGGCACTTATATGTTAAGCAACGGCTGGATAAAAAATGAGCATTTTTTACTGAATTGTTTTATTCTCGGTATAATAACCGGAACTTATCTGCTCCTTTCTTTGGTAGTTTTTCTAAGTAAATTGCTCGATACACATTTAAATCTTAGTCGCTTTAACATAAACAGAATTCTTGGCTATGTTTTTATGGCTTTGGCGGTTTACCAAACAATCAAATTGGCACTGTAAAGGAATTTATTTTACCTTCTTCCTGAATGGAATTTCCTGCTTTTACCTTTTTCCCTACAGGAAATTTAAAGATACACGACTCCCAAGCTTCACTACCAACTCCCTCCGGCACCACCACCACCAAAACCACCGCCACCGAAACCACCAAAACCTCCACCGCCGCTCCATGAGCCTCTACCTCCACTGCCACCCCAACCTGCGCCTCCATAATATCCTCCCCGGTTAAAGGTAGAAGAATTGTTTCCGCCTCCCCGCCTTCCAAAAATACTCAACAAAATCATAAGTAGGATAGCCCCTATAAAAACAAAAGGAAGTCCTTTATTTTTCTTATGTACTTCCGGTTTAAATTGCCCGGACACTGCCTGCATTATTGCCGTCGTGCCTTTGTCCAACCCACCAATAAAATCGCCCGCTTTAAAAGCAGGAACAATATAATTTTCAATAATCAGTTTAGCGGTAATATCCGGTAAAGAGGCTTCTACACCATACCCGGTTGCAATCCAAACCTTATGCTCTTTCATCCCCAAAAACAACAGAACGCCATTATCTTTTCCTTTTTGGCCAATAGCCCACTTCTCAGCTAGCCTTTCCGCATAATCGGAATAGTCATATCCATTGGGGACCGAAGCCATTATAACTACGGCAATTTGTGTAGAAGTCGTATCGGCAAATTTGGCTAATTTAGCTTCTAAATAATCCCTATCAGTAGCTTTAAGTAAATTGGCATAGTCGTTTACTAGTCTTGGCGGATTGGGCCGTTCAGGGAAATCGCCTGCCAAACCTGGCACACAAACCAGTATACTAAAACAAAATAAAAAAAGGTATTTAAACATATTAATCATCTCCAAAAGAAAGCTCGTCCGGTAATTCATTTATATCATCAATAGCACAAGGGAAATGTACTTTTAGTTCTACTCCTGTTTGCCGGATTCCTTCACAAAGCCCCTCGACAAACCTCCCTTCTTTAAATTTTTCCTGCATATTGGATTTTATATCATCCCAAAAGCACTTATGTACTTTTTTATTAATTCCGGTATCGCCCAAAATAGCAAACTTCCTATCCGAAACAGCCAGATAAAATAAAATCCCATTGCGCAATTCGGTTTTATGCATTTGTAGTTTAGAGAAAACAATACTTGCCCGATCCAATACATCTTTTTTACACTTACTTTCAATATGCACTTGAATTTCACCGGAAGTACAGGTCTCTGCTTCCTTTATAGCAGCAATGATACTATCTTTTTCAGCATCGGTAAAAAAATCTTTGTTCATATAATTAAAATTTTACGGTAGGAGCTTCTTCTGCTCCCGGTTTAGACTGAAAATAAGGTTTCTTTTCAAAGTCAAACCACTTAGCAGTAAAGTTTTCAGGGAATTTTTGAATGAATGCATTGTATTCCTGTGCAGCTAGATTGTATTTTCTTCTCTCCGTAGCAATACGGTTTTCAGTCCCTTCAAGTTGTGCCATCAATGCCAAAAAACTTTGGTTTGCTTTAAGATCGGGATATCTTTCCGTAACCATCATCAGCCGACTCAGCGCACCGCTAAGCCCATCTTGTGCTTTTTGAAACTGCTCGATTTTTTCAGGTGTTAAATTATCGGCATTTATAGTTACAGCCGTGGCCTTGGCTCTGGCTTCAATTACCCCCTCCAAGGTTTCCTTTTCATGCGTAGCATACCCTTTTACTGTATTTACCAGATTAGGAATAAGATCAGCGCGGCGCTGATAAACGTTCTCTACTTGCGACCACTGGCTAACAACCTTTTCTCTCTTTGCTACCATGGAATTATATCCACAAGAACTCAAAAGGAAAGGCACAGACAAAACAAATAAATAAAAACCGTACTTTCTCATAACTCAATTAAATAATTAGTTTCATATACTTTGTAAATTTAACGTGAAAAGAGGGAAGAACAATCCTTAAGGGGAAATTCTTTTGTAAAAAAATAAAAGATATGTTCTTAAAACTTTACTTTTACTTACTTTAATTATTTTTTTTATGCCAAATTCATTTAAATTTCTAAAATGAAAAAGAAATTAGTCTTTGCCATAAGAGATTATCTTTATTTACAAAAAGCCATTTTACAAGAAGGTGCTTTTGACCAAGGAGAAGTTGAAGTAAAGGTTTTTCCCGATGGAGAAAGATACCAAAGGGTGCTTACTCCGGTAAACGGCAGGGAAGTAATACTCGTTGGAGGTACAATTTCAGACAATGCAACACTCGAACTTTATGATCTCGGTTGCGCACTTGTAAAGCAGGGAGCAACAAGTCTTCTCCTGGTTATTCCTTACTATGGCTACTCCACGATGGAACGGCTCGTTATGCCAGGGGAAATTATTACCGCAAAAACCAGAGCCCGTATCCTCTCTATCATTCCTTCTACCAGCCTGGGCAATAAAGTATTATTCCTTGACCTGCATTCCGAAGGCATTCCCCATTATTTGGAAGGAGATATAAGACATATACATCTTTATGCAAAAAAGTTGGTCATGCATGCCGCCCGGGAGTTGGGTGGGGATGATTTTATCTTAGCTTGTACGGATGCAGGAAGAGCCAAATGGGTAGAATCACTTGCCAATGATCTTGGAGTAAATGCAGCATTCGTTTTTAAAAGAAGGATTTCCGGAGAAAAGACAGAGGTATCTTCCATCTCGGCAGATGTAAAAGACAAGTATGTAGTTATTTATGATGACATGGTAAGAACAGGTGGCTCACTCATAAATGCCGCAAAGGCGTATAAAGAAGCAGGTGCCGCAAAAATTGCAGCAATTACTACACACGGACTATTCAATAACAATGCACTTAAAAGAATAAAAGACAGTAATTTATTTACTAAAATAATAGCTACAGATAGCCATCCCAATGCTTTAGAAGTTACAGATGGTTTTTTAGAAATAAGATCCATAGCAAAATTGCTGGCAGATAAAATAACCATAGCATAAATGTTTACATATAAATATCCAAAACCATCCGTAGCAGTAGATTGTGTAATTTTTGGATTTGATGGCAATGCATTAAATGTCCTACTCATCAAAAGAAAACAAGCCCCTTTTAAAGGGCAATGGGCAATACCGGGTGGTTTTGTAGAAGAAAACGAGTCTTGCGAAATAGCAGCTTACAGAGAACTACAAGAAGAAACAGGTCTCAGAAATACAAACATGGAGCTTGTCGGTGTTTTTTCTGATCCGAAACGGGATCCAAGAGAACGGGTTATTTCAATTACTTACTATACATTAATAAAAAAAGACGATAGCATAAAAGGAGCAGATGATGCCGAAGAAGCTCAATGGTTTCCTTTAAAAGAAATTCCTCCTCTTGCTTTTGACCATGCCTCGCTTTTGACCTCTGCCCGAAAATGTCTTATAACTAAAGCAACATTCAGACCTATCGGATTAAATATATTATCCGAATGTTTTAGTCTAACAGACCTTCATCTTCTCTATGAAGCTGTTTTAGGAAAACGGATCGCAATACGTACCCTGCAAAGGAAATTAACAAGCATAAAACTTTTAATGACCGCTAATACGCCTGATAGCACCCGACGAAAAAGGGCTAAAATGCTCTGCTTTGATGCTGATAAATATAATGAACTCACTCAAAAAGGTATTTTTATTGCATTCAAATGAAAAAGAATAAACTATTTCTTGTAATTTCTATCTTATTTTTCCTCTCTGTAATAGGCTTTATTGCCTTTATGGCAAGTAAAACAAGAGCTCCTCGGAATAAGGAAAAAAATAATCCTCAGGGAAGTATAAAATAAAAGGGTTATTGGAGAACTTAGCGGTTTATATGGCTCACCTCGCCCTATAAGCCATATTTTAGCTATCTTCCGGTTTCATCTGTTTTTTTCAGCGTTTTTTAACCGAATACTACATTATACATTTAAGTAAAAGAGTCATTTCCTGTCCCTTTAAAAAATATTATTCTTCAGAATACTTAAAAAGAAAACATTTAAAAAGGGACAGAAGTAT
>Ga0164242_10005151_pt1 | contig 14582 bp, 12 predicted proteins | sample OricomgcompostMG_FD_108783 | JGI IMG/M metagenome (GOLD analysis project Ga0164242, IMG submission 108783) | Miracle-Growth compost microbial communities from Emeryville, California, USA - Original compost - Miracle growth compost (MG) ... | reverse complement strand
TGCACCGAGGCGGTGTTCCGCGACGTGGTCGGCGTGAGCGAGGTGGAGAGCGGCTATATCGGCGGCACCGTGGCGAATCCGACCTACAAGCAGGTCTGCGGCGGTGACACCGGCCATGCCGAGGCGATCAAGGTGACTTACGATCCCTCCGCGATTTCCTACGGCGAGATCCTCGACGTGCTGCTGGGCACGCACGACCCGACCCAGCTCAACCGCCAGGGCAACGACGTCGGCACGCAATACCGCAGCGCGATCTTCCCGCTCGACGAGACCCAGCGCGCCGAGGCCGAAGCGGCGATCGCTCGCTGGAACGCCGAGCATTCGGGGCAGAAGGCTGTCACCACCATCGAGGGGCCCGCGGTGTGGTACCCGGCGGAGGATTACCACCAGGAATACTGGGAAGGCGAAGGCCAGCGGAACCCCTATTGCCTGGCCCATATCCCGCCCAAGCTGGAGAAGTTGAGGAAGAGCTTTCGGGCGAAGGCGAAGACCTAAGCGCGCCAGCGGGCGATGAAGAAGCCATCGAGGCCGCCATGTTCGGCGAGCAGGCCGGGATCGGTGCGGAGCCAGCCTTCGGATGTCGGTTGCAGGCCGGCGGGAAGCTCCGCGGCGGTGATGGGCAGCGGGTCGAGCGCAACCCGCGCGGCCTGCTCCTCCCCTTCCTCGCGCTCCAGCGAGCAGACGGCGTAGACCAGTATCCCGCCCGGCTTGAGCCAGCGCTGCGCCCGTTCGAGGAGCCGGGCCTGCAACTCCGCCATCCCGGCGATCTGGCGGGGGCCAGTGCGGTGGAGCACGTCGGGGTGGCGTCGGCAGGTGCCGGTGGCGGTGCATGGGGCATCGAGGAGGATCGCGTCGAAGGGCTCGGCCGGCTCCCATTCGAGTGCGTCGGCGATCCATATCTTCGCCTTGAGGCCGGTGCGCCGCAAGTTCTCGCGCAGGCGGTCGAGGCGTTTGTCGCTCACGTCCACGGCGGTGACCTGCCAACCGGCGCTCGCCAGTTGCAGCGCCTTGCCGCCGGGCGCGGCGCAGAGGTCGAGCGCGCGGCGGCCCTCTCCCGACCCAAGCAGCCGCGCCGGCAGCGAGGCGGCCAGGTCCTGCACCCACCACGCGCCTTCGGTATAACCCGGCAGCTCGGCGACGGCCGCGCCGCGCCGCAGCCTGACGTGGCCAGGCGAGAGACTGACGCCGCCGAGTGTCTCCGCCCATTCGGTGGTTGCGGCAGGATCGCGCAGCGTCAGATCGAGCGGCGGCGGCTCGGCCAGGCCCTGTGCGATCGCCGGCACGCGTTCGTCCCAGCGCGCGGCCACGGCCGGAGGCAAGGTCGGAGCATCGGGCAAGGCCACCTGCTTGCGCTGCAAGGCCGAGAACACCCCGTGCGCCAGACGCCGCGGGCCGCCGGCGAGCAGCGGAAGGCAGGTCGCGACCACGGCATGCGGCGGCGTCTCCAGCCGCAGCCATTGGGCCAGCATCATCCGCAGCACCGTGCGCGGCTTGGCATCGTCGGGCAGGCGTTTTGCCATCGCGGCGTCGATCAGCCCGTCGAGATCGGCCAGCCAGCGCAGGACCTCGCCGGCGATGGCGCGAGCGAGCGCCCGGTCGGCAGGCGCCTCGACGCCGCGCATGGCCACTGGCTCGGCGAAATCCAGCGTCTCGCCCCGGCGCAGCACGGCGTCGAGCAGCTTGAGCGCGGCACGGCGCGCGGGCACTCCGGGAGGCTGAGGCATCGCCGCGGCCCTATCCGCGATTGCATCCCGGCGCCAGCGGGCCCATCTTCGCGGCATGAGCAAACACGTGGCCGTGCGGCCCCGGAACTTCGTCAAGCCGGCCGGCTGGACCAATGAGCCACCGCCCGAGCCGAAGTCCGCCGAAGGCGCAGAAGAAGAACTCAGCCCGACGCGCTATGGCGATTGGGTCAAGAACGGCATCGCCATCGACTTTTAAGCGATCCATCCCGCCAGCTCACGCCGGATCAGCGCTTCGAGCATGTCCATCCCCGCCTCGCCGGCGTTGAGGCAGGCTAGCGTGGCGAAATGCTCGCCCCCGCCCGAGAGGAACTGCTCGCGGCCGCGGATCGCCAACTCTTCCAGCGTTTCGAGGCAATCGGCGGCGAAGCCCGGGGCGGCCACCGCCAGGCGTTTGGTGCCTTTGCCCGCTTCCTGATCCAGCACATCGGCCGTCGCCGGTTCGAGCCATTTGGCGCGGCCGAAGCGGCTCTGGAACGTCGTGACCGTCCGCAGCCGGGGACGCGCCAGCGCCTCCTCGAGCAGCCGCGCGGTCTTGCGGCACTGGCAGTGGTACGGATCGCCGAGGTGCAGCGTGCGCTCCGGCATCCCGTGGAAGCTGAGCAGCAGGACTTCCGGTTCGAACGCGAGCGCATCGAGCTGGCGCGCCAGGTCCTTCGCCAGGGCTTCGATGTAAAGCGGATCGTCGTGATAGGCCGGCAGCGTGCGCAGCGCGGGCTGCCAGCGCATCGCTCGCAGCGCGTCCGCCGCCTTGTCGACCACGGTCGCGGTCGTCGCCGCCGAGTATTGCGGGTAGAGCGGCGCCAGCAGGATCCGCTCACATCCGGCTTCGACCAGCTTGCGGAGCTCGGCGGCGATGCCGGGATTGCCGTAGCGCATCGCATAAGCGACCCTTACCCCGCCGCCGAGCCGCTTCTGCAGCCGGGCCGCCTGTTCGGCGGTGATCGCAGCGAGCGGCGAACCCGCTTCGGTCCACACCTGCCGGTAGGCGTGCGCGCTCTTCTTCGGCCGGGTGGTGAGCACCAGCCCGCGCAGGATCGGCTGCCAGGCGATCGGCGGAATCTCGACCACCCGGCGATCGGAGAGGAACTCGGCGAGATAGCGCCGCACCGAAGCCGCATCGGGCGCGTCGGGCGTGCCGAGGTTGACCAGCAGCACCCCGATGCCGCCCGTCTGCACGGCTGGATGGTTGTCAGGGCGGGTCATGCCTCGCCCGATAGCAGCGGCAGGCGGCGCAGGCGAAGCCCGGTGGCGGAGAACAGCGCGTTGGCGACGGCCGGGGCGACCGGGGCGATGCCGATCTCGCCGGGATCGAACGGCTCGTCGTTGCTGTCGATCAGGTCGATGGCGATCTCCGGGCAATCGGCCAGCGCGGGGATCTGCAAGGCGGCGAGCCGGCCGGATGTCGGCAGCCCGCGCTCGTAATCGGTCGCCGAGCCGAGCGCGAGGCCCAGGCCGTAGAGCAACCCACCCTCGATCTGCTGCAAGGCGAGGTCGCGATTGACCACGCGGCCGATATCGACCGCCGCGGCGAACTTGCTCACCCGCACGCCGCCTTCGCCCGTGGTGGCGGTCGCAACGAGCGCGATGCGCCCGCCGGTCTTGGAATCGCCCATCCGGTGGCAAGCGATTCCCTGCGCGCTGCCCGCCGTGCCGCCGCCCCACTGGCCGAGCTGCGCCGCGCGCTGCAGGCAGATCGCCAGCCGCACGTCCTGGCCGAGCATCGCCATGCGGAAGGCGAGCGGCTCCTGGCTGTGCGCGTGGGCGATCCCGTCGATGAAGCTTTCGACCATGAAGCAGGTATAGCCGTGCGCATTGCCGCGCAGGCGCCCTGTCGGCAGGCCGATCGTCACCGGCACGTGATCGATCGCCACGTTCGGAATCGAATAGGCCGGCATCAGCCCTTCAAGTGCCATTGCGTCGGCCTTGCCCTCGACGGCGTCGATGGCGGCCCACGGCGTGCGGTTGTCGAACAGCCGGCGGCCGAACTCGAGCGCCGAGGGCGGCATGGCGAGGCGCGCGCGGAACGTGTCGATCAGCCCGTCCGGCGTAGTCCGCGCCGCCAGCACCGCGGCCGCCGGAGGGCGGGGGCGCAGCGCCAGATGCTCCTGCCAGCGCGACCAGATCAGTTGCACCGGCCGTCCGGCTTCGCGCGCGATCAGCGCCGCCTCGATCGCGTGATCGTGCTCCAGCCGGCGGTCGAAGCTGCCGCCGGCGGGCATCGGATAGAGGACCACGTCATCAGCGCTCATGCCGAGCGCCTTGGCCGCGGCGCGACGGGCGTATTCGGGCGCCTGGCTGGCGAGCCACAGCTCGAGCCGGCCGTTCTCAAGCCGCGCGGTGCAACTCGCCGTCTCGATCGTGCCGTGCATCGCCGGCGCGATGTCGTAGCGCGCGGCGTGCGTCAGCTTGCCCATCCGGCTGTCGCCTTCGCCGCGGCTGGCGATTCGCTGCGTCTCGCCATGGCGGACGCCGCGATCGAGCGCTTCGTCGATGCGGTCGCCCTCGATCGCGTTCGCCACATGGAAACGCGGGGCCATCCTGTCGAGCGCCTGCTCGGCCGCCCACCAGCTTTCGGCCACGGCAGCGAGCCAGCGCTTGCCCTTGACCACTTTCAGCAGGCCGCGAACGCCGGTGGCGTCCTCCGCCTCGAAACTCGTCAGTTCCGCCTCGCTCAACGGCCCATGCCGGATCGCCGCATAAGCCATGTTCGGCAGCCGGACATCGCCGGCGAAGAGATAACTGCCATCGACTTTCGAGGGCAGGTCGAGCCGTGGGAAGGCCGTCTGCAGCGTTTCCGGATCGGCGAAGGCCGCGGCCTTTTCCGCCGGCGGCTCCGGACGCAGCGGCGGCGGATCGGGCGGATCGTATCCGGCCGCTTCGCTCGCCAGCTCGCCGAAGGTCAGCGTCTTGCCCTGATGAGTGACGAGGCCAAGGTTGGTCTCGCATTCCTCCCACCGCACGTCCCAGCGGTCGGCGGCCGCCATGCACAGCACCGCCCGCGCCGAAGCCGCCGCCTCGCGGCACGGCCGCTCGTAGGCGGCGAGCGTCGTGCCTTCTGCGGTGGCGGTGAAGGCCTCGTCCTGCGCCCAGCGCTTGAGCAGCAGGTCGTCCGCGTCGTTGGCAAGGAACGGAACGCCGGGGCGCCACAACGGCGTCCAGCGAGCGGCGAGGGGATAATTGGCATAAGCGCCGCTGATCGGCGCGGGCTCGACGGCGATCTGCCGCCAGTCGGCGCCGAGTTCCGTCGCCACGATCTGCGGCAGCAGCGTGGTGACCCCCTGCCCCATCTCGAGCTGCGGCACGGCCACCGCGATCACGCCGTCCCGCCCGATGGTGAGCCAGGCGCCGAAGGCCGTCTCTCCCGGCTCCGTCGGCAGCGCCGTGTCGTAGCGGCGCGGCATCAGCGCCCAGGCAATCAACAGCCCGCCGCCGGCCGCCCCGCCGATCAGCAAGCCGCGCCGCGAGAGCCGCATGGGCTAGCGGCCTTCCTCGTCGAGCCAGGCCGCCAGCCGCCGGGCGATGGCCGCGAAAGCCTCGCCTTGCGGCGAATCGTTCGCCGCGGGCGGCTGACCGGTATCGCTCGCCACGCGGATTTCCAGCGCCAGCGGCACGCGGCCGAGGAAGGCCTCGCCGAGCGACCTGGCCGCCGCCTCCGCACCGCCGGAGCCGAACGGGTCGGACGCCTCGCCGCAATGGGGGCAGACATAGCCGGCCATGTTCTCGACCACGCCGACGATCGGCACACCGGTCTGCTTGAACAGGTTGAGCGCGCGGGTGGCGTCGATCAGCGCCAGATCCTGCGGCGTGGTAACGATGATCGCACCGGCCGGGCGGAAGCGCTGCACCATGGTCAGTTGCACGTCGCCAGTGCCCGGGGGCAGGTCGACCAGCAGCACCTCGGCGTCATCCCAGTCGGCTTCCATCATCTGCCCGAGCGCGCTGCCGACCATCGGCCCGCGCCAGGCGATCGCCTTGCCCGGCTCGACCAGCTGGCCCATGCTGAGCAGCTTGACGCCAAACTGGCTCTCGACCGGCAGCAGTGTCTTGTCGCGCGCCTGCGGCCGCTGGTTCTCTGCGTCGAGCAACATCGGCTGCGAGGGGCCGTAGATGTCGGCATCGACGACGCCGACCTTGCGCCCCATCCGCGCGAGGGCGACGGCCAGATTGGCGGTGAGCGTGGACTTGCCGACCCCGCCCTTGCCGGAGCCGACCGCGACGATCTTGCGCGCGACCTTGTCGGCCATCAGCGCGATCCGCGCGGTGTCGATCCCTGCGAGGTTCTCGACGCGCGCGCGAATGGTCGATTCGAGCGTTTCCGCCGCGCCGCGCGACAACCCGCCGGCATCGACCACCAGCGTCACCGTGCGGTCCCGCAGCGTTATCGATTTGATACGTCCGACCGCTTCGGTCGGCAGGGCTTCCCTGATCTCTTGCTCGGTCATCGAGGTGGCTGCTAGCGCACCCGCGGCCGCCGCGCAGCGAAAACTTGGCCCCGCCCCTGTTTTTCCCCAAGCCGATACTTATAAGGGGCCGCATGGAAAGAACGGGCGGGTTGATCGAGAGGATCGCGCTGGCGATGGCCGGAAAACGCAGCCCCTGGGGCAAGGGGCCCTCGAGCGGCGATGAAGACAACAGCGGTGGCGAGACTCCGCCTCCTTCCGGCGAAGCGCCGAAAGGCCCGCGCAATCCGTGGCTGCCGGGCGGCGGAGACGGGGACGACGGGCGCAAGCGCCGGTCGGCCAGCATCGAGGACATTTTCCGCCACCGCGGCCCGGAAGGCCCACGGCGCGGCCCCGGGGGCGGCTTCCGTCTGCCGGACGCACCAGGGGGCCGGGGCTGGTTCCCGCTCGCCATCGGGGCGATTGCGATCCTCTGGCTGGCGGTCACCACCACGCATCAGATCGGGCCCAAGGAAGAAGGCATCGTCACCACTTTCGGCAAGTACAGCAGCACGCTGCATCCGGGGCTCAACTGGACGCTGCCATGGCCGATCCAGCACGTCGATGTCGAGAACGTCAGCGAATTCCGGATCGAGCAGATTCCCGAAGGCAGCGGCCAGCGCCTGATGCTGACCGGCGATCAGAACCTGGTCGATCTCAGCTATGTCGTGCGCTGGAACATCAAGGACCTGAAGCAATTCCGCTTCCAGTTGCTCAACCCGGAAGACGCCGTCAAGGAAGTGGCGGAAGCGGCGATGCGCTCTTCGGTGGCGGAGGAATCGCTCGACAGCATCTTCTCGGGCGCCGGCCGCGCCGACACCGAGATGGCCGTCAGGACGCGAATGCAGCAAGTGCTCGACGCCTACCGCTCCGGTATCGCCGTGCAGGGCGTGCAGATCAAGAAGACCGACCCGCCGAGCGAGGTCGAGGACGCGTTCAAGGACGTTTCCGCCGCGCAACAGGAAGCGCAAGGCTACATCAACAACGCCGAGGCGGTCGCGCAGCAAGTGCTCGCCCGCGCCCAGGGCGACGCGACCTCCTTCGACAAGGTCTATGCCCAATACAAGCTCGCCCCCGAGGTCACCCGCCGGCGTATGTATTACGAGACCATGGAACGCGTGCTGCGCAAGACCGACAAGGTGGTGGTCGAAGCGCCCGGAGTGACGAGCTACCTCCCGCTGCCGGAGATCAAGCGCCGCGCCGAACAAGCGTCCGATCTCGGCGCCGGGGCGGAAACGAGCCAGGGGCAGTAAGATGGAAAACCTCTGGCAAAACCATAAGATGAGTTTGATCGCGCTCGCGGCGGTGATCGTGATCGCGCTCTCGACGCTGATCGTCGTGCCCGAAACGCAGCAGGCAGTGATCATCCGCACCGGCGAACCGATCGCCGTGGTCAACAAGTTCAAGCCCAACCAGCCCTACGGCAAGACCGGCGCCGGCGTGTGGTGGCGGATTCCGTTCTTCGACCGCGTCGAATATATCGACAAGCGCGTGCTGTCGCTCGACATGCAGCCGCAACAGGTGCTTTCGACCGATCAGTTGCGGCTCAATGTCGATGCCTACGCGCGCTACCGGATCATCGACCCGGTGAAGATGGTGCAGACCGCCGGAACGGTCGACAACGTCGAAAGCCAGCTCGCCCCGATCCTGTCGTCGGTGGTCCGTCAGGAACTGGGCCGCCGCAGCTTCGCTTCCCTGCTGACGGCGGAACGTGGAACGACGATGCAGAACATTCGCAAGCTGCTCGATGCCCAGGCGCGCGAATACGGCGCGCAGGTGATCGACGTGCGCATCAAGCGCGCCGACCTGCCGGACGGCACCCCGCTCGAATCGGCGTTCGCCCGCATGCGCACCGCCCGCCAGCAGGAAGCGGCGACGATCCGCGCGCAAGGCCAGAAGAACGCCCAGATCATCCGCGCCGACGCCGACGCGCAGGCTTCGAAGATCTACGCCGAGGCCTATAACAAGGACCCGCAGTTCTACGATTTCTACCGCGCGATGCAGAGTTACGATACGACCTTCTCCAGCGACGGGGGGTCGAGCCAGATCATCCTGTCGCCGGACAACGAATATCTGCGGCAATTCCGCGGACGGTGAGCGGCATTAAAGCCGGGTTCAGCCTTGCGGGGGTGAAACGCGGCCACACTTGTAATTTCGGGTGCGCGAGCGCCCGTAAAGAGAGGAACAAAAGGACGTGAAGCCTGTGCGCTATTCATACGCCGTCACCTCGGCCCTGCTGCTCGGTGGAGCGGCCATCTCGCTCGCCACCGGCTATCCCGCCGGCGCGCAAGTCGCGCAGAACGACGATCAGGCGATCTCCAAGGTCGTGCCGCGATCCGGCGCACCGGCCAGCTTCGCGGACCTCACCGCGCAACTGCAGCCCGCCGTGGTCAACATCTCGACCCGGCAGAAGATCACCGTCAACAACAACCCGTTCGCCGGCACGCCGTTCGCCGATCTGTTCGGCAACCAGGGCGGCCAGCAGGCGCAGCCCACCACCCGTGAGGCCCAATCGCTCGGTTCGGGGTTCCTCATCTCCGCGGACGGCTACGTCGTGACCAACAATCACGTGATCACCGCCGATGGCCAGGGCAAGGTCGAGGAAATCACCGTCAGCACGTCCGACGGCACCGAATATCCCGCGACCCTGGTCGGCAGCGATCAGGCCTCCGACCTGGCGGTGCTCAAGATCAAGGGCACCAAGCCGTTTCCGTTCGTGCGTTTCGGCAATTCCCGCCAAGCGCGAGTCGGTGATTGGGTGATCGCCATCGGCCAACCGTTTGGCTTGGGCGGTACCGTCACCGCCGGGATCATCTCGGCGGTGCTGCGAAATGCCGGCGGGGGGGCCTATGATCGCTACATCCAGACCGACGCCAGCATCAACCGCGGCAATTCGGGCGGTCCGCTGTTCGACATGAGCGGCGACGTGATCGGCATCAACAACGCGATCTATTCGCCAACCGGCGGCAGCGTAGGCATCGGTTTCGCCATTCCCGCTGAAACCGCCGCGCCGATCGTCGACAAACTGATCAAACACGAGGAAATCATCCGCGGCTATCTCGGGGTGCGTATCCAACCCATGAACGCCGAACTCGCCGCCGCACTCGGTATTCCCGACAATCGCGGCGAATTCATTCAGTCGGTCGAGCCCGCCGGTCCGGCCGCGAAAGCCGGGCTGATGATCAACGACGTCGTCCTCAACGTTGCCGGTAAGGAGGTCACCCCCGACCAGTCGCTGTCCTATATCGTCGCCAACCTGGCCCCGGGCACGCGCGTGCCGATCGTAATCCTGCGCGACGGCAAGAAAATGACGGTCACCACCACTGTCGGGCGCCGCCCGAGCGAGGACCAGTTGGCCGGGCAGTCATTCAGCCCTGACAGCAAAGATCAGTCCACGCCACAAGGGCCGACCGGCAGCGGTTTGATCGAAAAATCGCTGGGCATCAGCGCCATCCCGCTGACGCCGACGATTGCCGGTCAACTCGGCCTGGACCCGAATACCAAGGGTCTGGTCGTAACCAATGTGGACCCGAGCTCGAATGCAGCCCAGCTCGGCTTCGATCGCAGGGTCATAATTCAGTCCGCGAATGGTCAGCCGGTGACCACACCGGCCCAACTCGAAGCGATTATCAAGAGCGCACAGGCCGCTGGTCGAACGGCCATCCTGTTACGCGCGCAGATGCCCGGCGGACCTGCCCAAACGTATCCCGTAAGACTTCGGTAGCCGTCTCGCCTGGCGGCCCCTTCTTCGCTCAATGAGAAACCCTCCCCGTTCGCGCGGGGAGGGTTTCTCATGTGCGGCTATGGCTGCGGCGGCAGGATTATTCGCGGGTTGTTGCTCGGCGGGGGCTGAAATCGCCGCGGCGGCGCTTGCTCGCGCGGGCCCGTTGCTCCGCCGGTCGCGCGATCGAGGAAATCGTCGCTTGCCGCCGGCGGCGGGGGGCCGGCGGGCTGTTGTTGCTGCTGCCCTCCCGGCGGAGCGCGGCGATCGGGCTCCGCCGCGTCCGGCGGATAGGCGTTGCCGCCCTGCTGGTCCGGCCCGGGCGGAGGCACCAGATTGCCGTTCTCGTCGATGAAATAATAATCCTGCGGATCGCCCTGCATGTATTCGTCGTCCGGCTCGAGCTGCCATTCGGGCAGCTTGAGATCGGTGTCGAACGGCTCGACCGGGCGGTCTTTCACGGCATAGCGCATATAAGCCGAAAAGGCCCGTGCCGGGGCGGTGCCGCCGTAGAGACCGGCCACCGGTTTGGCGTCGTCGCGGCCCATCCACACGCCGGTGGTGACGCCGCTGGAGAAGCCGAGGAACCAGCCGTCCTTGTTGGAATTGGTCGTGCCGGTCTTGCCCGCCACCGGGCGGCCGATCTGCGCCGCGCGGCCGGTGCCGGTGTTGACCGCCGTCTGCAGCAAGTCGGTGATTCCCGCGGCGACGTAGTCGGGCACCAACTGGCTGCCGCCCTTCGTCTGATGCTGATACAGCACCCGCCCGTCGGCCGTGGCGACCTTGAGGATGCCGTACGGCTCCAGCGAGCGGCCCTTGGCGGCCACCTCGGCAAAGGCGCGGGTCATGTCGAGCACCCGCACTTCGTTGGCGCCCAGCACCATGGAGGGATAGGTGGAGATCGGCGTGGTGATGCCGAAGCGCCGGGCCATCGAGGCGACGGTGCCGAAGCCGACTTCGTTGCCGAGCTGCGCGGCAACGGTGTTCTTCGAATAGGCGAAGGCGCTGCGCACGTCGATCTCGCCGGCATAGCCGCCATCGTTCTTCGGGCTCCAGCCATCGATGGTGACCGGCACGTCCTTGACCTTGTCGTCGGGCGTGTAACCGGCTTCGAGCGCGGCGAGATAGACGAACAGCTTCCACGCGGAGCCGGGCTGGCGCATGGCCTCGGTGGCGCGGTTGTAGTTGGTCTTCACATAGTCGGTGCCGCCGACCATCGCTAGGATCGCACCGTCGCTGTCCATGCTGACGAGCGCGCCCTGCGCCCCCTTCGGCACATTGGAATCGACCGCCTCGGTGGCTGCCCTCTGCATGCCGAGGTCGATCGTGGTCCAGACCTGGATCGGCTCGGTATTGCTGTCGGGCAGGAGCAGGTCGAGCTGCGGCAGGGCCCAGTCGGTGAAGTAGCGGACGGAGTTCTGCCCCTCCTCCTTCTTCAGGTGGACGGTGCCCGGATCGACTTCGGCTTCTTCGGCCGAAATCATCCCCTGCTCCCGCATCAGGCCGAGCACGACGTTCGCGCGCGCCACCGCGGCATCGACATCGGCTGTCGGCGAATAGCGGCTCGGCGCCTTGACCATGCCGGCGATGATCGCCGCTTCGGCATTGGAGAGGTGGGTGGCAGGATGGCTGAAGAACTTGCGGCTGGCGGAATCGATGCCGTAGGCGCCGCCGCCGAAATAGACCTTGTTGAGATAGAGTTCGAGTATCTGCTGCTTCGAGAACTTGGCCTCGAGAGCCATCGCCAGCACGGCCTCGCGCAGCTTGCGGTCGACCGTGCGGTTCGAATTGAGGAACACGTTGCGCGCAAGCTGCTGCGTGATCGTCGAGGTCGCCGAGATCCGCTTCGAACCGGTCACCCAGACATAGACCGCGCGGGCAAGGCCGATCGGATCGACGCCAATGTGCGAATAGAAGCGCCGGTCCTCGACCGCGACCATGGCATCCTTCATCGACTGGGGGATTTCGCTCCAGGTCAGCCACTGGCCATAACTCGGGCCCAACTCGACGATTTCGCTGCCGTCGCGGGCGCGGACGACGATGGTCTGGCCGTTCCGGCTGCCCATGAGGGACGCATAGCCCGGCATCGAGCGGGCGGCGAAGAACACCGCGCAGGCCAGCGCGAAAGCGCCCAGCAGCGCCAACCCGCCGCCCCACACCAGAAACCGCCGCGCCCACAACCGCCAGCCGCTGCTCGCGCGCATCGGCCGGGCGGGCCGCCGCGATTCGTTTTCCCGCCTTTGCCTGGAGCGTGAGCCCCGCTTGTCAGCCATCTGGCCCCAATCAGCCGTCTAAGGGGCGCATCCCGCCGCCCGGTGTCTCAAGGCCGGAGTGCATAGGGCAAACAAAACCCAGCGTTAACGGCGAACCGGCCGCAGGGGCTCATTTATCCTCCGGCTTGAAATCGAGCGAGGCGCTGTTGATGCAATAGCGCAAGCCCCCACGGTCGCGCGGGCCGTCTTCGAACAAGTGCCCCAGATGGCCTTCGCAACGCGCGCAGACCACTTCGGTGCGGGCCATGCCGTGCGACAAGTCGCGATGTTCCTCGACCGCACCCTCTTGCGCAGGGCGCACGAAGCTCGGCCAGCCCGAACCGGAATGGAACTTGTCCTCGCCCCTGAACAACGGCTCGCCGCAGCCGGCGCAAACGTATTCTCCCGTCGCCTCGTTCTTCTCGTACTTGCCGGTGAAAGCACGCTCGGTGCCCTTCTGGCGCAGGATCGCGTATTGTTCCGGGCTCAGCCGCTCGCGCCATTGCGCGTCGGTGAGATTCATCTTCTCGGCCATGGGGTTCTCCTTTGCCGGAGATATGGGGATCAGCTGTTCGGATCGGAATAGCCGGCCGGCACCGGAATGCCTTCCATCTTCTCCGTCAGCAGCGGCCGGAAGCTCGGGCGGCTCTTCATCACCCGGTACCAGCCGTGCGCTTCCTCGTGCCCCGTCCAGTCGATCCCGCCGAGATAGTCGACGATCGAAATCTGTGCCGCGGCGGCGAAATCGGCCAGGCTCATCTGCGCGCCGGCGAGCCAGCGGCGATTGCCGATCAGGTAGTCGATATAGTCGAGATGCTCGTGCGCCAACCGCATCGCCTCGCGCAGCAGTTTCGAATCCGGCGGGGAGCGCAGGACGAGGCGCTTCTTCATCCGTTCGTGCAGCAGCGGATGGGTCACCTCGCCGAAGAGCTTCTCATCGAACAGGGCCACCAGCCGGCGAATTTCCGCGCGCTGCGTGGCCGTGCCGAGGATCAGCGGCGCCTGGTCGACGGTCTCTTCGAAGAACTCGCAGATCGCCTGGCTGTCCGCCAGCGTCAGCCGCCTGGCGGGATCGCGCAGCACCGGCGTGCGGCCGGCCGGATTGAACGCATAGAACGCATCATTGGCTTCCCACGGGTTCTCGCGGACGAGTTCGAACGGCACGCTCTTCTCGCTGAGAGCGAGGCGGACCTTGCGGCTGAACGGGCAGAGGGGGAAGCAATGCAATTGCCACATGGCCCCTCGCCATGCCGCAAGGCGCGCGGCGCGTCCATACGATTACAGCTTGGAAGCCTCCAGCGAAGCGAGGCAAGCCGGCATGTCTTTCAGCAGATCGGGCGAATCCTGCAGCCGCGCGGCCTCGTCCTGAACCAGCTTGACGACCGTGTCGTGATCGAGGTGCGCTTCGTCCATCAGTTCGACCAGCGCGCGCACGAAATACTCGCGGCCGCGCGTGGTGATGTCGGGCAGGGCGAGCGCCGCCTTGTCGCCGGCGTGCTGCCGGCCGGAGACGATCGCGAAGGTGGCCGAGCAGTGCAGCAAGGTGCGCTGCTCATCGGTCAGTTGCGGAGCGGGTGCAGGCTGCTGCGCCGCGGCAGGGGCCGCGACCGCAAAGGCAAGCGCGACGGAGATCAGATGGTGAGTCATGCTTTCGCCCTAGCCGCACGAAGTTGAACCGCCATCATCAAATCGCGTTCGCCTTGCGCCGCGTCTCGACGAAGTTGTCGCGGCGGATTTTCTCGAAGCCGACGCGCTGGTCGAAACCGGGGTCCTTGGGATAGTCGCGATAATCGGCGAGGATCTCGTCGAAGAGCTCGCGCACTTCCTCCTTGTGATCCGGGTGGGTGAAGATGTTCGCCCGGTTCTCGCGAATGCCTTCGAGGATGCGCGCGCCGATCACGTCGGGCTCCATGCCGAACTCGTGCACACCGGCCAGCCGCTCGATCGCAGCCGTGTCGACCGGCTTCATCGCGCCCTTGAGCTCGTCCGGCCGCACGTCGTCGCTGGCGTAGATATAGCTCTTCACCAGGCCGGGGTGCACCGCGGAAACGCCGATGCCGTACTGATACATCGAATGGCGCAGCGAATAGCTTAAGCCGCGCACGGCGAACTTACTGGTGTTGTAGATGCCCGGCGAGCCGCTGCCGATGAAGCTCGCCATGCTGGCCGTGTTGGTGATGTGCCCGCCCGTGACTTCGCCCGACAGCGCCCGCGCCTTCATCCGCGGGGCGAAAGTCATCACGCCGTTGATCACCCCGCCGAGATTGACCCCGAGCACCCAGTCCCAATCGTCGTAGGAGCTGTCCTCGATCGGCTGGAAGAGGTTCACGCCGGCGTTGTTGAACACCAGGCTGACGGGGCCGAACTTAGCCTCGACCTCGTCGGCCGCCGCGGCAAAGCCCTCGCGGCTCCTGACGTCGAGCTG
>Ga0164242_10005150_pt1 | contig 14582 bp, 9 predicted proteins | sample OricomgcompostMG_FD_108783 | JGI IMG/M metagenome (GOLD analysis project Ga0164242, IMG submission 108783) | Miracle-Growth compost microbial communities from Emeryville, California, USA - Original compost - Miracle growth compost (MG) ... | reverse complement strand
GGGGGAGACTTTCTTCTTAAGTCCCTCTCCCTCGGAGAGGGATTATTCATGTTTTAATCGTTTTCAAAGGTATTCATGAGGGCTTCGCCGTTTAGGGTGAGGCTTCGAGGATTGCCACGCTACCCAATGACGAGATGATTTAATGTTTAGAATAATAGCTAAAAAAACAAATTTAGGAGCTACTAAGGAATTACTTTAATCCCAACGCCTTGGTAGTGCGTGCCCGGGTAAGGGTACTCAGTTCCGCGTCCTTAGCTAAAGATTGTCCGTACGATGGGATCATCTCTTTTAATTTAGATTGCCACGCATCGGTTTGGGCCTTGTCTTTAAAGCAACGCTCAATCAGTTGGATCATGATAGGTACAGAAGTTGAGGCGCCGGGTGAGGCACCTAACAGGGCGGCTACGCTACCATCGGCAGCGGTAACTACTTCGGTGCCAAATTCAAGCACACCGCCGCGCCTGGCATCCTTTTTAATTACCTGTACACGCTGGCCGGCAATCTCCAATTCCCAATCTTGCTTTTTAGCCTGCGGATAGTATTCGCGCAAGGCAGCCAGGCGGTCGTCCGGCGATTGCATTACCTGGCTGATAAGGTAACGGGTTAAAGGGATATTATCAAACCCGGCTGCTAACAGCGGGCGTATATTGTTTAGTTTGATGGAGCCGATAAGGTCCCATAATGAACCGCGTTTCAAAAAACGGGTTGAAAAACCGGCGTATGGGCCAAAAAGTAATGACCGTTTACCGTTAATAATACGGGTATCCAGGTGAGGGACAGACATTGGCGGCGAACCTACCGATGCCTTGCCATACACCTTGGCCTGGTGCTGTGTAATAATTTCGGGATTATTGCAAACCAGCCATTGCCCGCTAACAGGGAAACCGCCAAAACCCTTACTTTCGGGTATGCCTGTTTTTTGAAGTAACGGCAAGGCGCCGCCACCCGCGCCAATAAATACAAAGCCCGCATTTACCTTCCTTTTATTTCCGGCAGCATCTTTAACGGTAACCTGCCAGCCGTTGCCTTTGCGTTTAATGTTGGTTACATCATGACTGAGGTTAACATTAAACCCGTCTGTTTTTTTCAAATGGTTGATAAGTCCGATGGTAAGCGCGCCGAAGTTAACATCGGTGCCAATATCCATGCGGGTAGCCGATACCTTTTCATTTTTATCGCGCCCGGCCATTATTAACGGGATCCATTTATTCAACAGGCCGGCATCCTCGGTATACTCCATACCTTTGAAAAAGTGATTCTTTGTCAGCGCTTCGTGGCGTTTTTTAAGGTACTCTACATTATCATCGCCCCATACAAAACTCATGTGCGGTACATTGGTAATAAAGGCTTGCGGGTTGCTGAGGTATTTTTTATCTATCAGGTAGGCCCATAGCTGCTTGGAGATCTCAAACTGATCGGCAATTTTTATGGCCTTACTGATATCAACAGTGCCGTCAGGCAGTTGGGGCGTATAGTTTAATTCGCAAAAAGCGGAGTGACCGGTACCTGCATTATTCATAGCGTCCGAACTTTCGGCGGCCATTACGTCCAGGCGTTCAAAAAGTCCGATCTTAATATCGGGCTGCATTTCTTTAAGCATAAACCCAAGTGTGGCGCTCATGATGCCGGCACCAATTAATATAACATCAACATCTGAAGTTTGACTGCTATTGCTCATTTTATTTTTTAATGTGGCAAAGTACACGCATGTAAAGTGTACAGTATTTTCGGTTTTCGGCAGGGCCCATTTTCCGGCGGATGCCTTCAATTTTAGCCCTGCGAATTTTACGGCAAGTTTAAGGAATTTTTTTGTAAAGCCGCTGTGGTAATTGGCAAAGATTAGCCATTATCAATATTTAAACGATATTGGTACCCGAAACCAATTTGGAGCAGCGGTTTTTTGTTCGATGCCGGTTTTTAGCGCATCACAACAGGCCTTGCAGGCACCATATTATTGGTAATTTTTGCGTTAACAAAAATAATTCAACGATTTTTAAACCATTTACACCTATTTTTGAACCAATTTTCTACAAACCAAACCATAATTAATAATAAAATTGCATTATAAATCCTAAGATGAAAAAAACGATCTGCCTTGCCCTGTTAACGGGTACTTTAGGTTTTAGCGCTTCCGCGCAAAACAAAGCTTATTCATGGAATAACCTGCCGAAAATAGCACGTACGGTATTTAAAAAGGACACCTTCAACATTGTTAAATACGGCGCTAAAGCCGATGGATTTACACTTAATACCAAAAGCATTAACGCGGCTATAACCGCTTGTAACGCCAAGGGTGGGGGTGTTGTCCTTATTCCGCAGGGATTATGGCTAACAGGGCCCATTGTTTTAAAAAGTAATGTTAACCTGCATGTAAGCCGCGCGGCTTTACTACAGTTTACAGATGACAAAAGCCAATACCCATTGGTAGCCGGCAATTACGAGGGGCACCCTTCGCCGCGCAACCAGTCGCCGTTATCAGGCACTAACCTGGTTAATATTGGCATTACCGGCGATGGTATTATTGACGGGCATGGCGAAGCATGGCGCGCCATAGCCAAGGACAGGCTTACCGACAACGAATGGAAGAAGCTGGTAGCAAGTGGCGGAATAGTGAGCGAGAACGGCAAAACCTGGTACCCGTCGGCCAGTTATGTTAAAGGAAACACCACTAAGGACGCGGTTTTTTTACAGCCCGGTAAAAGCCTGAAAGATTATGAAGATATGAAAGATTTCTTTCGTCCGAATATGCTGGTGCTTACCAACTGTAAACGGGTGTTGCTGGAAGGCGCTACCTTTGAAAACTCGCCGGCCTGGTGCCTGCATACCCTGCTTTGCGAGGACCTTACCCTGCGCAATGTACATGTGCGTAACCCCTGGAATGCGCAGAATGGTGATGGTATAGATGTGGAATCGTGCCGTAATGTATTAATTGAAGGCAGTACTTTTGATGCGGGTGACGATGGGATCTGCGTAAAATCGGGCCGCGACGAGGCCGGGCGTAAAAGAGGCAAGCCTACCGAAAACATGATAGTCCGTAACAACGTGGTTTACCGTGCGCATGGCGGTTTTGTTATCGGCAGTGAAATGAGCGGCGGGGCACGCAATATTTTTGTTTCCAACTGTTCATTTATCGGCACCGATATTGGCCTGCGTTTTAAAACAACCCGCGGTCGCGGCGGTGTGGTTGAAAAGATCTATATTAAGGATATCAGTATGAAAGACATTATCGGCAATGCCATATTGTTTGATATGTATTACGGCGGCCGGTCAACCCTTGATGGGGCCGCGGCTAATGCCAAGCCAGCCGGTGTAGTGGCTATCCCGGTAACGGAAGCTACCCCGCAGTTCAGGGATTTTTATGTGAATAATATTGTATGCGATGGCGCTGAAACCGGCCTGCTGGTGCGAGGGTTGCCCGAAATGGCCATTAAAGATATCCACCTGGAAAATATAGTGCTTAAGGCGACCAAAGGAGCCGAAATATCGGAGGCGCAGGGGATCACTTTAAAAAATGTAACTTTTGAAAGCAAAGAAACCAACCCGGTAATACGGGTTGAAAACAGCAGCGATATTAAGTTTGACGGTATCAAATACACCAATAATGCCAACCTGCTGTTCAGCATCAATGGCGACCGTACCAAGCAGATCAGTATCCTGAACACGGATGCATCTAAAGCAAAAAATAAAATAGAATTTAAACAGGGCGCTGATAGCAAATCGGTTATTAATTAATCATCGGCTTATCTTATCGCCTTGTTGTTCAATAATTATTAATGAAATATATAACCTCAATCATCGCTTTAATTGCCGCGCCCTATTTATGTAGCGCGCAGGTAAAAACTGTTAGGCAAAACAGCCAGGTATCTAAAGTTTGGGTAGCCGACCAGGGAAACGGAACTTATAAAAACCCGGTGCTGAACGCCGACTATTCCGATCCGGATGCTATACGGGTAGGGAACGACTTTTACCTGGTTTCATCAAGTTTTGAAGATATTCCCGGTCTGCCCGTACTGCATTCTAAGGACCTGGTTAACTGGGCCATCATCGGCCATGCCTTATTGCGCCAGCCGCCTTACGATCATTTTTCGATTCCGCAGCATGGAGATGGAGTTTGGGCGCCTGCTATCAGGTATTACCGGGGAGAATATTATATCTATTATCCCGATCCTGATTATGGCATTTACCTGGTGAAGGCTAAAAACCCGGCGGGGCCATGGAGTAAGCCGGTAATGGTATACGCGGGCAAGGGAATAATTGACCCCTGCCCATTGCTGGATGATGACGGGCAAATGTACCTGGTGCATGCCTTCGCGGGCAGCAGGGCGGGGATTAAAAGTATTATAGCGGTTAATAAACTGAATAAGGAAGGTACTAAAGTTATTGATGAAGGCGTAATTGTTTACGACGGACACGAACTGGACCCTACCATTGAAGGCCCCAAGTTTTACAAACGGAATGGTTATTATTACATATTTGCCCCGGCAGGCGGCGTAGGCGGCGGCTGGCAGTTAGCGCTTCGTTCCAAAAATATTTACGGGCCTTATGAGCGGCGTGTAGTAATGGACCAGGGAAAAACTACCACCAACGGCCCGCACCAGGGCGCTTGGGTAAATACCGCCACAGGCGAAGATTGGTTTCTGCATTTCCAGGATAAGGGCCCTTATGGCCGTGTAGTGCACCTGGAGCCTATGGTGTGGAAAAATAACTGGCCGGTTATAGGTGTAGATAAGGACGGCGATGGCAAAGGAGAGCCGGTATTGACTTATAAAAAGCCAAATGTCGGCAGAACTTATCCTATCGCTACCCCTGCCGAAAGTGATGAGTTTAATGGCAAAACATTAGGCCTGCAATGGCAATGGATGGCTAACCCCCAAGCTACCTGGTATTATATGAACCCGGCTAAAGGAGTATTGCGCTTATATTCAGCGCTAATGCCTCCAAATGCTAAAAGCATGTGGGATGTACCTAATGTGCTGCTGCAAAAATTTCCGGCTGATGAGTTTATGGTAACTACTAAGCTTACTTTTACGCCTAACAAAGCCCTGGAAAATGAGAAGGCCGGCTTAACCATTATGGGCTTTAACTACGGCGACATAGCGGTTAAAAATAAAAAGGATGGCCTATACCTGGTTTACGATATGTGCAAGGGCGCTGATAAAGGTAAAAGCGCGACAGAAACCGGTATCGCCAAATTAAGCGGCCCTACCGTATGGTTAAGGGTTAAAGTTACAGCCGGGGCCAAATGTGTATTTGGCTATAGCACCGATGGACAAAAATTTACGGATATAGATACACAACTACAGGCTGATGTTGGCCGCTGGATAGGCGCCAAAGTAGGTCTGTTTTGCGTAAGGGAAAACCAGACCAATGATTCGGGTTATGCCGATGTGGATTGGTTTAGGGTTAGCCCGGTTAGTAATTAATGTAATTTTAGAAACTTATAAAAGGAAAATTGTCATTGCGAGCGAGTGTGGCAATCTCCTCAATTGATATGTCGAATAGTAAAGTGGGGGGATTGCCACGCTCCGCTCAGCAATGACACATTATAATAATGTAATAAACTACAATTAATAAAAATTCTCCTTAAAATTGCCGCTGATTGCAATGGGTAATTATTGGGAGGCATAATTAACTTTTGACCCCAATAACATTGAACATAAAACTAAAACCAAACTGATGAGAAAGATTTTTTTATTATGCCTGATTGGTATGGCTGTTGTACAGACAGCAATGTCTCAGGAAAAACCATGGTCGGAAAGAATGGCGGCCACTGCAATGAAAAGATTGCCGGATACTGCTTCCGCCTTCCGCTGGACATACGAGCGTGCCGTTGTGTTAAACGGTATGGAAAGTGTATGGCGGCAAACAGGGAATGGCGATTATTTTAAATATGTACAGCATACTATTGATCGTTTTGTAGCCAACGATGGTACCATAAGCGGTGGTTATAACCGTGATGTTTATACCCTCGATAATCTGTTGCCGGGGCGTAGCGTACTTACCATGTATAATGTAATTGGCAGCGAAAAATATTATAAAGCGGCTAAAACCTTGCGCGATCAATTAAACGAGCAGCCACGCACGGCGTCGGGCGGTTTCTGGCATAAAAAAACTTATCCCAACCAAATGTGGCTGGATGGCCTGTATATGGGCGATACCTTTTATTCCAGGTATGCGGCAACTTTTGGCGAGACAGCTGATTTTGACGATATAGCCAAGCAGTTTATCCTGATGGAAAGCCATGCGCGCGATCCGAAAACAGGGTTGATCTATCATGGATGGGATGAAAGCAAAAAACAACAATGGGCCGATCCCAAAACCGGTCTTTCCCCAAATTTCTGGGGCAGGGCAATGGGCTGGTACGCTATGGCTTTAGTTGACGCGCTGGACGATTTCCCGGCCAATCATCCTAAACGTCCTGAAATGATCGCTATTTTAAACCGTTTAGCGGCCGCTGTGCAAAAGTATCAGGACCCTAAATCAAACGTTTGGTGGCAAATATTGGACAAGGGCGGTAAGGAAGGTAATTACCTGGAAGCATCTGTATCGTGCATGTTTGTTTACGCGCTGGCAAAAGGCGTAAGGGAAGGTTATTTGCCGCCCAGCTATCAGGCCGTGGCCGAAAAAGGTTTTCAGGGTATTATTAAACAATTTGTTACTATTGATGCCGATGGTTTGCCAAGCCTGCATGGTACGGTAAGCGTAGGCGGCCTGGGCGGCAAACCATACCGTGATGGAAGCTATAAATATTACCTGAGCGAAAAAGTGGTGACCAATGATATGAAGGGCGTAGGATCATTCATACTGGCAGCTGTTGAGATAGAAAGACTGGCCAATATTAACGCGGCAAAAGGGAAAGTAGCTTTATTGGATAGCTACTTTAATAATGAGCACACTACAAATAAAGTAACCGGAAAAACCGTTCCTTTTCATTATAAATGGGAAGAGGTGGATTTAAATGGCTCGTCCATGTTGGGCTATATTTTTAACAATTATGGTTTTAAAACACAAACACTAAACGTTGGGCCAACAGCGGATAACTTAAAAAAAGCATCGGTATATATAATTATCGATCCGGATATCCCTAAAGAAAACCCGGCCGCTAAATATATAGAAGCCTCGCACATAAAGGCGATAAGCGATTGGGTTAAACAGGGCGGCGTACTGCTGGTATTTAATAATGATACCGGCAACGCGGAATTTACACACGTTAATAAACTGATGAGTACCTTTGGCATTCAGTTTAACCTGGATAGCCGCAACCACGTAACCACCCCGCATTTTGAAACAGGCGCTGTTGAGATCCCCGCCGGGAATGCCATTTTTAAAACGGCTAAAAAGGTTTATATGAAAGAGATCAGTACCTTTAAACTTTCAGCACCGGCTGTTTCGGCATTAACCGATAAAAATGATGTGCTGATAGCTACCGCTAAATATGGTAAAGGAACAGTGTTTGCTGTTGGCGACCCGTGGTTTTACAATGAATATACCGATGGCCGTAAGTTACCTGCAATTTATGAGAACTATAAGGCAGCAACCGATTTTGTAAAATGGGTTACACAACAATTGCCGGCTAAAAAATAACTGATACATAAAAAAGAAAGAATAGAAATAGCGTTTGAGTATGATATTATCCAAAAGTAATTTAAGTGAAATTAATGTTCCGGGCTTAGTAGTGCCGGATGAGAAATTATTTAACCTGCCCGAAAAGGTGCTGCAGTTTGGTACCGGTGTGTTATTACGTGGCTTGCCCGATTATTATATAGATAAAGCTAACCGCAGCGGCGTATTTAACGGTCGTGTGGTGGTGGTAAAATCTACCGATACCGGTTCGGCTGATGAGTTTGACCGTCAGGATAGTTTATATACCCTATATATTAAAGGTATTGATGAAGGTAAGGAAGTAAACGAGCAGGTAGTATGCTCATCCATCAGCCGGGTATTAGCTGCGGGTAAGGATTGGGACGAGATACTGAAAGTTGCTAAAAACCCCGACCTGAAAGTGGTGATCTCTAACACAACCGAGGTGGGCATACAGCTGGTGGAGGATGATATCACTAAAAATCCGCCGGTATCTTTTCCCGGTAAATTATTAGCTGTGTTATACGCACGTTATAAAGCCTTTAATGGCAGCGCCGATAGCGGCCTGGTTATCGTACCAACCGAACTGATAGTTGATAATGGTAAAAAACTGAAAGCCATTGTATTGGAACTGGCCGCTCAGAACAAGCTGGAGCCCGCATTTATCAGCTGGCTGGAAAGCAGCAACCATTTCTGCAGTTCGCTGGTGGACAGGATCGTACCAGGGAAACCCGACGCGACATCAAACAAAAGCCTGGAAGGAGAGTGCGGTTATGAAGATAACCTGCGTACCATATCCGAGGTTTACAGTCTGTGGGCTATAGAAGGTAATGAAGATGTAGCTTCGGTTTTAACCTTTAGCAAGGTTGATAAAGGCATTGTAATTACACCCGATATTGAAAAATTCAGGGAGTTGAAATTACGTTTGCTGAACGGCACGCATACGCTTAGCTGCGCCGTTGCTTTTTTATCGGGGTTAAGGACGGTAAAACTGGCGATGGATAATGAGGCTTTCTCTAAATTTATTACGCAGTTAATGTGCAAGGAAATAGCTCCGGCCATCCCTTACCACGTTACCACGGCCGAAACGGACGAATTTGCCTATAAAGTACTGGACAGGTTCCGCAACCCGAATATTGAGCACCAATGGATCAGTATATCGGCACAATATTCTTCTAAAATAAAAATGCGCGTATTACCTTTGCTGCTTAAGCATTACAAGCAAACATCGTCGGTCCCTGAGCTGGTCGCGTTCGGTTTCGCGGCATTCATCCGGTTTATGAAGGTGACTAAAGCAGGCGATAAATATGTTGGCGAGGTTAATGGTAATGAGTATCCTGTTACCGATAGCCAGGCAGAAATATTTTACAAAGCCTGGACAAATGCCGGTACACAACAGGCGGTTGAAAACGTTTTAAAGGACAAGGCTTTGTGGGATACCGATCTGACACAGCTTCCGGGCTTTAAAGATGCTGTTGCCGGCTACCTGGATGCTATTGTAAACAATGGTGCAAAAAAGGTTTTAGAAAATTTGGAAGCAAAAAATATCGCTAAATAATGAAACAAAGAATATTAAAGGTACACCCTGCGGATAACGTACTGGTTGCATTGACAGATTTGCAAGCGGGAGAGGAAGTACAGTATGAAGGCGCAAATTATAAGGTGGCTGAATTTATCCCCGCTAAACATAAGTTTGCTATTGATGCTTTACCACAAGGCGCCGAAGTAATTATGTACGGCGTGTTAGTAGGCAAAACCCAAAGCGACGTACAAGCCGGCGGCTTGTTAACTACTAAAAACCTTAAACACGCGGCTCACGGTTTTTTATCATCAAGCCAACATCAAAACTGGCAGGGGCCCGATGTGAGCGCATGGAAGGACAGAACATTTAATGGGTTCCATCGCCCTGATGGCAGCGTGGGTACCGCTAATTACTGGTTGGTTATACCAATGGTTTTTTGCGAGAACAGAAATGTTGAGGTATTGCAGGAAGCGCTGGTAAAACCTTTAGGTTATGGCCGCAAAAAGGTATATGAAGCACAGGCGCAACAACTCATCAATATGGTGAAAGGTGGTGTAAGTGTTGACGAGGTATTATATACGGAGATAGGATCGGGGACTGAAGGGGAGAAAGCGCCTAAGGTATTTCCAAATGTAGATGGTATTAAATTTTTGACCCACGAAGGGGGCTGCGGTGGTATCCGCCAGGATGCCATTACGCTTTGCGGGTTACTGGCCGGATACATCACCCATCCAAATGTGGCGGGCGCTACAGTATTAAGCCTGGGTTGCCAGAACGCTCAGGTAAGCATGCTGCGGGATGAAATTGCCAAGCGCGATGCAAACTTCAGTAAACCGCTTTATGTTATCGATCAGCAAAAAACAGGCAAGGAATCGGTAATGCTGGAGCAAGCGCTGCGTCAAACCCTGGCTGGCCTTATACAAGCTAATCAGAACGGGCGTCAACCGGCCCCTTTAAGCAAACTGACCATTGGTTTGGAGTGCGGCGGTTCTGATGGTTTCTCGGGCCTTTCGGCTAACCCGGCTATTGGTTATACTTCCGATCTGCTGGTGGCTTTGGGCGGCTCAGTTATCCTGGCCGAGTTCCCTGAACTATGCGGTGTTGAACAGAATTTGATCGACAGGTGTGTAGATCAGTCAAAAGCAGAACGTTTTACAGGTTTGATCCGCACTTATGCCCAGCGTGCTGAAGAGGCCGGCTCGGGCTTTGATATGAACCCTTCGCCGGGTAATATTAAGGACGGATTGATCACTGATGCTATTAAATCGGCAGGCGCGGCTAAAAAAGGCGGTACATCGCCGGTGGTTGATGTATTGGATTATCCTGAAAAGGTAACTAAACCCGGCCTTAATTTATTATGCACGCCGGGTAATGATGTGGAATCAACCACGGCGGAAGTTGGTTCGGGTGCCAATGTGGTATTATTTACTACAGGTTTGGGTACGCCTACAGGTAACCCTATAACCCCGGTGGTAAAACTGGCTACCAATACCAGTTTATATAACCGCATGAGTGATATTATTGATATTAATACCGGTACTATTATAGAAGGCGATGAAACAATACAACAGGCTGGCGAGCGTATTTTAGATTATGTGATTAAAGTAGCCAGCGGCGAAGTGGAAGTTAGCGCGGTTTCACACGGCCAGGACGATTTTATTCCGTGGAAAAGAGGGGTGTCTTTATAAAAGTTCATACTTTCTTCATAAAACTATAGCAGTTTTACCACGATTAGGTTTTGGTTAGTATGTTTTGTGCAATAAGCATACTATAGATCCCCCGCCGCCCGGTGGGGGATTCTTTTTTCATATATTTTTATATTATAATATATCAATAACCATAAGTTGAGCCTTTTACGCAAATACCTGTGCCTATAATTGTCCTAAATTTATTTTAAATTAAAATGGATGGTGTTTTTTGAGGAATTTGGCTCTGTTTGTCTTAAAACTTTAACTTTTTTGATAATTGTTTGGTAAAATGTATTTTTTTTTAAAAAAAATGCTTGAAATAATAAAAATTTTATAATTTAGTCCCATATTATTGGTTGTAACAAACAAATTGCTTAAACAAAGTTAAAAACCTTAAAAAATAACATTAAAAAATGGCAAAATTAGAGTACATCTGGCTTGATGGTAACCAACCGACTCAAGGCCTGCGTAGCAAAACAAAAATTGAGAAAGACTTTAGCGGTAAATTAGAAGATTGCCCTAACTGGAGTTTTGATGGTTCATCAACACAACAGGCTCCCGGTGGTTCATCAGATTGTATTTTGAAACCAGTTTTTATTTGTCCGGATCCGCAAAGAAAAGAAGGATACCTGGTAATGTGCGAAGTATTAGATTCAAAAGGTCAGCCGCACGAAACAAACGGTCGTGCTCACATTGAAGATGACGATAATGATTTCTGGTTTGGATTTGAGCAGGAATATTTCCTGTGGGATCCTAAAACCGATAAACCACTTGGTTTCCCGGTAGGTGGCTACCCAGCTCCGCAGGGTCCATATTATTGCTCAGTAGGCGCTAACAATGCTTACGGCCGCGAAATTGTTGAAGAGCATTTAGATGTATGTCTGGAAGCTGGTTTGAACGTAGAGGGTATCAATGCTGAAGTTGCTGCCGGTCAGTGGGAATTCCAGATTTTCGCTAAAGGCGCTAAGGAAGCTGGTGACCAGATCTGGGTTGCACGTTACTTGTTAGAGCGTATCGGCGAAAGCTATGGCGTTTCTATCAACTGGCATTGTAAACCACTTGGTCAGTTAGACTGGAACGGTTCGGGCATGCACGCCAACTTCTCAAATACATTGTTGCGTACAGCTAACAGCAAAGAGAAATTTACCGCTGTTTGCGAGGCGTTCCGTCCGGCTGTCGCTGACTGTATCGCTGTTTATGGCGCTGATAACGATCAACGCTTAACCGGTAAACACGAAACTGCTTCCATCCACGACTTTAGCTATGGTGTATCTGACCGTGGTGCTTCTATCCGTATCCCGCTTTATGCCGTTGACCACAACTGGAGCGGTTACCTGGAAGATCGTCGCCCTAATTCAGCAGCCGATCCGTACAAAGTTGCTGCAGTTATTATCAAAACTGTTAAAACAGCAAAATTATAATCAGGCTAAAATTAGTATTTAGTATATGTTAACCCCGATGCCTTTCCGATATCTATCGGAAGGGCATTTTTTATGGATTATATTTTCCTGAGGAGATTTGCCTGTAGCCATTTACCGGTAAATTATATAAATAAACCTGGCAGTTAATTATAACGGCTAAGGTATGGACAGGTAAAACAACGCGTATAAATTCGTTAGGTTGGGTTTCATTTGGGCCATATCCTTCGTACTCATCAATGGATGTTAAAACGTTGGTATCATCATTCAGCAAAAATACATTGCCATAAACGCGTTCCCTGGCGTAAGGAACATATATGGCGCCAGGATATTCGCCAATATTATACAAATAACCATTAATGCTACCGCCGGCTACAAACCGGCTGCCGTTTTTTAACAAAGACGCGTACTGGTTGTTATGGCTTAACAAGGTGCCATACACAAACAAATATTTACAATCGTTTTCCATTCGCTATTTTTGCCTGGTTATTACCCGGGGCAAAATAAGGAATAAGGCTTTAACCGGCAATATTGCATTATTATTTGCTTAATTTGATATATCATTGATATGGATAGACATCAGATCATAAATTACCTGAATGACAGGGATATACAAAAAATAAAATTCGCTTTCGCGGATATAGACGGCGTGCTGCGCGGCAAGCTGATTAACCGCGATAAGTTTTTAGATGGCCTGCAAGAGGGCTATGGCTTTTGCGATGTGGTTTTTGGCTGGGACAGCAGCGATGCCGCTTATGATAATGTAGCGCTTACGGGCTGGCATTCGGGCTACCCTGATAAATACTGTTATATTGATCTGTCTACGCTTCGCACTATCCCATGGCAAAATGATACTACGTTTTTCCTGGCCGATTTTACGCGTCCCGATGGGAGCAGCGTAGCCGCTTGCCCGCGCAGCCTGTTAAAAAAAATAGTAAAGGAATGCAATGAACTGGGTTACCATACCAAATTCGCGCAGGAATTTGAGTGGTTCAACTTTATTGAAACCCCCGAGGGCTTACAGGAAAAGGAATTTACCAAACTCAAAACCCTGTCGACGGGGATGTTCGGCTATTCTATCTTACGCCCGTCGCAACATAGCGCCTATTATTATGATCTGTTTAACCTGCTGAACCAGTTTGGCCTTCCTTTGGAAGGCTTGCATACAGAAACCGGTCCGGGGGTATACGAAGCGGCCCTTCAGCATGACCACGCGCTGGCCGCGGCCGATAAGGCAACCTTATTTAAAACCGCGGTAAAGGAAATTGCCTCCAATCATAACATTATGGCCACATTTATGGCCAAATGGAATGCCGGCCTGCCCGGTTGCAGCGGGCATATCCACCAAAGCTTGTGGAGCAAGGACGGGACTGAAAATTTATTCCATAACGCGCAGGATGCCAACCGCATGAGCGATTTGCATAAGCATTACCTTGCAGGACAATTATATTGCCTGCCGCATATTTTGCCCATGTACGCGCCAACCGTTAACAGCTATAAACGCCTGGTTGAGGGTGCCTGGGCACCAACAACCATTACCTGGGCAATGGATAACCGTACAACCGCCTTCCGCGTAATTAACGATACTCCAAAACATGCCCGCCTTGAAACCCGCATCCCAGGGGCGGATACTAATCCTTACCTGGCTATATCGGCCGCGCTGGCTTCGGGTTTATATGGCATTAAACATCAATTGCCTTTAACCATTCCCGCAACTATTGGTAATGGCTATCAGGATGCTGCTCATGGTAAATTAGCCACCAATTTAAAAGATGCCGCTATGGAGATGCAAAACTCAACCATCGCTCAGGAATTGTTCGGTAATGAGTTTGTACAGCATTTTACCAATACGCGTTTATGGGAATGGCGGCAGTTTAGCAAAGAGGTTACTGATTGGGAATTGAAACGGTATTTTGAGATAATTTAATTGTCTGAACCGGGATTTTTTTTTGTCTGAACCGGGATTTTTGGATGACAGGATTTAATTGTTCTGAACTCGGATTAGTTAGGTTTTAAGATTATATGATTTGATATGTTAATTAATTAGATTTTAATGGAACCGTTGAAATATGACGATTTAACAGGGAAAATTATCGGTTGTGCGATGAAGGTTCATACGGCACTTGGTAATGGTTTTCAGGAAGTTATTTATCAACGTGCCCTTGCGATAGAATTTATTGAAAATGGATTATCGTTTGAGCGAGAAAAAGAGATGCCCATTTATTATAAAGAGATCAATATCGGAACCAGGCGTGTCGACTTTTTTGTAGCTGGTTTGATAATGGTTGAACTTAAGGCTGTTATTCAGTTAGAGGAAGCTCATTTAGCGCAAGGAATAAATTACCTGGAGGCATACAATATGGAAATTGGCCT
>Ga0164242_10005149_pt1 | contig 14582 bp, 8 predicted proteins | sample OricomgcompostMG_FD_108783 | JGI IMG/M metagenome (GOLD analysis project Ga0164242, IMG submission 108783) | Miracle-Growth compost microbial communities from Emeryville, California, USA - Original compost - Miracle growth compost (MG) ... | reverse complement strand
TGTTGCTGTACAGGTAATGCTTTGTAAAACTGTGTTTTACATTGGATTGGTAGACCGGAAAATAATAATTCCGGTTCTTTTTATTCAGCAAAATCTCAATATCCGTATTGAGCCGAAAATCAAAGTTCAGGAGTTTATTGATCCGCAGGCAAAATTTGTAGCTTTTCACGGAGGTGACCAGGCCGATCAAACAGCTGTCCTCAAAAAACTCATCATAGGAGTCGGCGGTATCCAGTAAAAAGCTTTTGCCAGGTTTCATTGATCAAAGTTATGATTTATCCCAAAAAGGCCAATGGAAAGCTAAAAGAAAGCCGCAAAACGGATAGTTTCCCAAAATCGTAAATGGATTCACGCCTAAGAATGGTAAATTTGCCCCGCAATGTTAAGAACCGGAAAAAAGACGATCCAGATTGCGCTGACAGGGAACCCCAATAGCGGCAAGACATCTTTGTTTAATGCCCTGACGGGCCTTAACCAGAAGGTGGGTAATTTCCCGGGTGTTACGGTGGATAAAAAAGTAGGCTCGACTCAAATCGGCGGCCATGGTCAGGCGAAAATTATTGACCTGCCCGGGACCTATAGCCTGTACCCCAGAAGGGAGGACGAATGGGTGGCCTACCGGGTCATGATGGATGTGGAGAAGATACAGGACCTGGACCTGCTTTTACTCGTTATGGATGCCAGCAACCTTAAGCGTAACCTGCTATTCTGTTCCCAGCTCGTGGACCTTAAGTGTCCGGTGGTCGTGGCTCTCACCATGAATGACCTGGCCCAGAAAAAAGGCATCCGTATTGATGTGGATGAACTTTCAAGGGAACTGAATATTCCGGTGGTGCCTGTCAACCCAAGGACCAATAAAGGGATCGGAGAATTAAAAAAGGTCATCAGTCATGTGCTGTCGCAAAGCGTGTCGGCACCGGCGCCCGATTTTATTGACATTAAAGCACTGGCGCCAGGCGCCATTGCAGATCTGCAGGGAATGATGCCGGAAGTAAATGACTATCTGGCCGTACACTATCTGGCTAATTATAAACACCTGGCCTTTTCTGCCGGGCAGAAAGCCGCCATTCAGCAAGTAGAGGAAAAACACCATTTTTCTCCTAATAAAGTACAGGCGGAGGAGATACTGCAGCGCTATACCCGTATCCGCAAGATCATGCAGCAATTTGTCGTTGAACCGGATCCGCTGCAAAAAAAGATTTTCACCGATAAACTGGACAATCTGCTCCTGCACAGGGTCTGGGGGTATGTGATTTTACTGGCGGTATTGTTCATTTTGTTCCAAAGTATATTCTGGCTGGCCTCTTATCCCATGGATGCCATTGACTGGGGCTTCTCTGCGCTGACCGGCTGGACGGCCTCCGTTTTGCCGGATACCTGGTGGAGCGACTTGCTTTGCAACGGACTGCTGGCCGGCCTGGGGGGCATTATCATATTTGTGCCTCAGATTATGATTCTATTTGGGTTGATCACACTTTTGGAAGATTCGGGTTATATGGCCCGCATCAGTTTTCTGATGGATAAGCTAATGCGTAAGGTCGGGCTTAACGGGAAAAGTGTAATGCCGATGATCAGTGGATTTGCCTGCGCGATCCCGGGCATCATGAGTACCCGCAATATCGAAAATAAAAAAGAAAGACTGCTGACCATCATGATCACACCACTCATGAGTTGCAGTGCCCGGCTGCCGGTCTATACCATCCTGATCGGCCTTGTGGTACCGGATACCTATTACCTGGGAATTTTTTCTGCCAGAGGGTTGATTATGATGTTTATGTATTTGCTGGGTGTGGTGATGGCGCTTATTGTCAGCCTGGTCCTAAAATGGATCATTAAAATCAAGGAAAAAAGCTTCTTTATTCTTGAATTGCCGGTGTACAGGGCTCCCAGATGGAAGAATGTCGGTGTCACCATGGTAGAGAAGGCGAAGATATTTGTACTGGAAGCGGGAAAAGTTATTATGGTGATCAGTCTTTTGATCTGGTTTTTAAGTTCCTACGGACCGTCCAAAAGAATGCACCGCGTGAGCGAGCAGTATGAGCATACCAAATCAGCAATGATCGCAGCAGCACCTGCCAACAAGCAGGCGTTAGAAGAACTGGACCGGGAGTATGGAACAGAAAAGCTGGAAAACTCCTATGCCGGCATTTTGGGCAAGTCCATAGAGCCGGTGATCCGCCCTTTGGGGTACGACTGGAAAATTGGTATTGCCTTGATTACCTCTTTTGCTGCCCGGGAGGTCTTTGTAGGCACCATGGCCACTTTATATAGTGTGGATGAAAATAATACGGCCACCCTGCAACAAAAAATGGAAAATGCGAAAAGACCGGATGGATCCAAAGTGTATACGCTGGCGACGGCCATGTCCCTGATTATCTTCTATGTCCTGGCTATGCAGTGCATGAGCACACTGGCGGTTGTCAAAAGAGAAACAAAGTCCTGGAAATGGCCCATGATCCAATTGGTGTATATGACGGCACTGGCCTATGTCTGCAGCTGGATCACTTATTTATTGCTCCGCTAAAAGGTCAGCCATCCAGAAAAAAGGATCAACATGCATCAGCTGATAATTAGTAGGATTCAAAATTTACCATGCCTGGGCTGACAGGGCTCTAGTTTTATATCAAGATCAGTTCAGGTCAGGTCATATGCAATTTGCCTAATGGAAAATCAGGTGATTGGCCTGATCTATTTCATCTTGGTTAATGGTATGGCCCATACCGGTATATTCTTTTAATGTTACAACGGCGTGCATATCCCTTAGGACATTTTGCGTATCGCGGACCCGCTGGATGGGGACGTGAAAATCTGGGTTGCTGGTTCCTAAAAACACCGGTGTTTCTTTAAAATCGCCTTTATATTGATCTTTTTTTAGCTCGGGGCCGGTAAGGCCGCCGATAATGGCTACCGCCCCGCCATAGCGTTTTGGATGGCGGGCCAGGTATTCCAGCGTCAGACAGGCACCCTGGGAGAAGCCGAAAAAATAAATGTCTTTGCTGGCAATACCTGCATCAATAATCTTTTGTACCGTCTGGTCAATAATGTCGATGGCCGAGCTGAGCCAGGGTTCATTTTGCGCGGTGTCGGCCATAAAAGACTGCGGGTACCAGCTATTGTTTGTCGCTTGCGGCGCAAGGACAGCGTAGTCTTTCAAGTGTAAATGACGGCTTAAGGAAAGCATATCACGGGCTAAGGCCCCGCGTCCATGGATCATGATGAGCGCCTTTTTAGCTTCCTGCAAAGATTTTCCTTCCGGCGCTTCAGGCATATGAATAACCAATGTGTGTGTATGGGGCGTATGATTGTCTTTATTGTTGCTGTTATTATTATTTGTTGTCATGCTGATTTAAGCGCGTTTAGATTGTTGATAAAAACGGACAAGGCGTGCGGCCTTAAAACGATTTAAATTTTTCTGCTTCATAGTTAACCGTGGGCAGCTGCTCATTAAGGGCTGCACGCTTCCATTCAAAATTTTCCGGTAGCTGTAAGCGGGTTCCCAGTTCGCCGGTTGATTCATCTATGGTAAATCCAGGTCCTGTAGTGGCGATTTCAAAGAGAATGCCCCCGGGTTCTGTAAAATAAACAGAGGAAAAGTATTTGCGGTTTTTTACCTCAGTAGGATGAAGGTCCATTTGTTCTAATTGACTGTGAAGTGTCATTTGCGCCGTTTTATCCGGCGCGGCAAAGGCAAGGTGGTGGACCATGCCTCTGCCGCCACGCCCTTTAAGGGTACCTGAGCTTTGGCCTGCCCAAAGGATATCCACGTATTTTCCCGGCAGGTCATCTACACCGTATCTGAACCTGCCGGAACTTTCTTCTAACAACCGGTGGTTCATCAGGGTAGTAAGTAAAGCTGCGGTTTTTTCAAATTGATCCAGCCAGAGTTCCGCATGATGGATTCCCCGGATGCTGTAATCCGCCGCAATATTGGGATTAAAACCGCTGCCTGGCCTTTGTTCTTTTTCATCAAAGGTTAATTCCAGGCCCAGGCCATCAGGATCCTCCAGGTAGATAAATACTTCGCCGCCAAAGCGTTGCTGTGGATGTTTATGAGCCACCTGAAATTTCTCCAGTCGCTTTTGCCAGAAGGGCAGGCTATCTAGAGGTAAGGAGAAGGCAGTGGTGTTGACTTTGCCATAGCCGTGGCGCCCTTCTCTCAGGCTGTCGCCATAGGGGAACACCGTAAAGATGCTGCCAGGCGTACCATTGCTGTCTCCAAAATATAAATGATAAACATCCGGGCCATCAAAATTGACGGTCTTTTTAATTAGGCGCAGCCCTAAAATACCTGCATAGAAATCCATGCTCTTTTGCGCTGCACCAAGGATGGCTGTTACATGGTGGATACCATTTATTAAGGATTTCATGGTGTGGCCGGTTTTAATGATAATGGAAGATATGCTCTGCTGGTCCTTGTCAAAGAAATATTAAGTTAGCAGGCGCTTCTGATTCGGTTTTAAATAATTGCCTTAAGACGACTCCTGTAACCAAATGTCCTGATAATCGGCCTCATGACGCATGAATTGTCCATGGACAAAAGGACAGAGCGGCCGGACTTTTAATTGGTTGGTTTTGGCATAATCTATCACCGCCCCGAGCAGGATTTTACCATAACCTTTGCCTCCATAAGTCTCTGCGACCTCCGTGTGGAAAACGGTTAGTATATGGTCATCAACACCGATGTCCATTTTTCCGGCAATGACCTCACCGCTAAAAAGCAAGACCTCCCCCTGACCATTTTCCTGTAACACGACTGCAGTTCTTTCCATGGGTTATCGTTTTATTATTTGTTCAATTTCTGCTTAAAGCGTTGGCAATGCTTTTTCTATTTTACTGCGCATGCCTTGATACTTTTCAGGTAATTTAAGTGAACTGCCTAAACTTTCCAAAGGTTCATCGACGGTAAATCCCGGATTGTCTGTTGCGAGCTCAAAGAGAATGCCGCCCGGCTCCCTGAAATAAAGGGAGAAAAAATAATCTCTGTTGATCTTTGGTGTAATATCCAGGCCGGCACTCAGTATCTTTTCCCTGAATTCCATCAGGATGTCTTCATTTCTCACCCTAAAAGCAATGTGGTGATTGGTGCCGGCGGCGTTATAGCCCCTGGGCATGCCCGGAGCTTCAATAATATCGAGGACGCCCGCCGTTTCTGTATGAGAATTGATCAAGCGTAATGTCTGGCCTTGTTGTTCAGCGGTTTCATATCCCAGAATATTAGTCAGTATGTTAGCCGTTGCCGCTGCTTTTTGCAAAGTGAGCGTCACCTTATAAAAACCCTTTATTCTTGCCTGAGTTTTGATCTCCGGTGCTGCCCATCCGCTCCTGTTATCTTCGCCATCGGGTTCAATAAACTGTAATTGAAGCCCGTCCGGATCTTTAAAAGAGATCGTATTTTCCGAAAATAAGGTCGATGCAACGAAATCAATTCCAAAGGCGGCTAGCCGTTCTTTCCAATAAGTCAAGGCGCCTTTAGGGACGCTAAAGCCAATATGTGTCGCAAGGCCGGTTCCGTTTTGTCCTTGCCCTATGCCTTCCCAGGGAAAAAAGGTCAAAAGGGTACCTGGTGTGCCGGACTCATCCCCATAATAAAAATGGTAGGTTCCGGGATCATCGAAATTGACGGTTTTTTTAACCAGGCGTAGTCCCAGCACCCTGGTGTAAAAATCAAGGTTTCTTTTTGCATTACCCGCGATGGCGGTGATATGGTGCAAACCAAGTATTTGTTGATTATCCATAATTTTATTTTTGATCACACAAAGTTACGATGTCCCCATGCCCTTAAAAATAACCTAGATTAAGGCTCATCATCCAAACACTTAATCTGGATTAAGCACTTTATTGATCATAGCATGGTTTGCTGCGTCATAAATGTAAATTTTTTGATGCGAAAGTATGGGTGCTGCATAAACCGTCTGCGTCATGCGCATAATCAGTATTTTCTGACCGTAAAAATAGCCTGTCCATAAAAAGGATAACCTGTTGATTTTATAGCTTCAGGGTCACCAGGCTATTATATTATGATTGATATTATTTATGACAATCGATTGCATTTTCAGAATATTTATTACCTTTCCCTAAAATTAATCATTTGGCATGAAACAACTTTTCATTAAACTCAGTGTACTCTCCCTGGTGTTAACCCTGGTTACGGTAACAAATGGCCAGGTTTTCAAGGACCCTTCCAAATCCGTAAATGAGCGCGTGAATGATTTTATATCCAAGCTGACGCTTAAAGAAAAAGTAGATCAATTAATGAATAGCACACCGGCTATTCCAAGGCTTGGCGTACCGGCTTATAATTGGTGGAACGAGGCCCTGCATGGCCTGGGCCGGTCAGGCGTCGCCACCATCTTCCCCCAGGCAATCGGGGAGGCGGCCACTTTTGACCCGGATTTATTAAAGCAGGTTTCAGCGGCCATTGGGAAAGAAGCCAGGGCACAGTTTAATATCAACCGTAAAAACGGTTATGAAATCCAATACGGAGGCTTATCGTTTTGGAGTCCCAATATCAATATATTCAGGGATCCAAGGTGGGGCCGGGGCCAGGAGACCTACGGAGAGGACCCCTACCTGACCGCGCAAATGGGTGTGGCTTTTGTGGAAGGCCTGCAAGGAGATGACCCAAGCCATCTGTTGGCTGCTGCCTGCGCCAAGCACTATGCCATCCACAGCGGCCCGGAAAGACTGCGCCACGAGTTTGATGCCAAGGTTAGCTTGCAGGATATGCAGGAAACTTATTTTCCCGCCTTCCACGCACTGGCCAAAGCAGGCGTGGAATCATTTATGTCTGCCTATAACCGTGTCAATGGAGAGGCCTGCAGTGCCAGCGATTTTTTAATCGACACCGTCCTCAGAGGCTGGTGGGAATTTAAAGGCCACATCGTATCTGACTGTGACGCTGTAGAGGATATTTATAAAGGTCATCATATTGTAAAGACACCGGCTCAGGCGGCAGCGCTGGCCATAAATAAGGGACTTGACCTAAATTGCGGTACGACCTTTTATGCGCTAGTAGACGCCATAAAGCAAGGCCTGACGACGGAGGCGAAAGTAGACAGTGCCCTGGCGGCCGTAACGCGAACCCGGATCAAACTGGGCCTGCTGGATCCAGCAGGCAGCAACCCTTATGATAAAATCGCCCCTGATGAACTTAATAGTGAAAAACACCGTGCTCTGGCCCGTAAAGCTGCGGTCGAGTCCGTGGTCATGCTGAAAAATAAGGACAATACGTTGCCCTTGACCAATCATCTGAAAAAGTACTATATCACTGGGCCAAATGCCACCAATATGGAAGCATTGATCGGCAATTATTATGGCGTAAATAACCAGATGAGTACTATACTCGAAGGCATTGCAGGCCATATTGCCAAGGGTAGTCAGCTCCAATACCGTAAAGGCATCCTCATGGACCGCCCCAATGATAATCCCATAGACTGGACCACAGGTGATGCGCAGCAGGCGGAAGCTATTTTTGTTGTGTTAGGTATCGACGGCACTTTGGAAGGTGAAGAAGGAGAGGCCATTGCCTCCAAGCATTTTGGCGACCGTCTCGATTATAATATCCCGCAAAATCAGGTAGATTTTTTAAAAAAGCTAAGAAAAGGTTATGCGGGTAAAATTGTAACCATTATAACCGGAGGCAGCCCGATGAACCTGAAAACAGTGGATTCGCTCTCTGATGCGTTGCTGATGGCCTGGTACCCCGGAGAAGAAGGGGGAAATGCCGTTGCAGATATTATTTTTGGAACGGTTTCCCCTTCCGGCAAACTGCCGGTAACTTTTCCGATGTCGCTGGATGATTTGCCTTCTTACGAGGATTATGCTATGAAAGGACGAACCTACCGCTACATGGATAAGACGCCCATGTATCCCTTTGGATTTGGGCTTAGCTATGGCAAGTTCGTTTATCAGGATGTAAAGGCTGACCACCCGGTAATTAAAAACAAAACAGATAAAATTAATATAAGCGTTGATGTAATCAACGAGGGCAAGGCTGCAAGTGATGAAGTGGTGCAATTGTACGTCCGGGTGCCGCAGCAGTCCTTTGAAACGCCTAATTACACCCTCAGGCGCTTTAAACGTATCCATTTGGAAAGTGGCAAAAAAGAGAAGGTAAGCTTCAGCCTCTCAGGAGCTGATCTTGAGATATATGACGCAGCAGGCAAACCGGTACTCCCGAAAGGAAAATACACGATTTATGCAGGGGGCAGTTCTCCGCTCGCCCGGGCGCAGGAGCTGGGCGCGCCCCCGATGAGTATATTAACGATTGAAGTAAAATAATGTAAGGGCACAGGCAGTAAGAGGAGCGTCAATGCAGGTGGAAGTTAATAAAGAAATTGAATGGCGGTGCAGGCTTTATTTAAGCCGCCTTCTGAAACCGCAAGGATAGCGTTATATACGCAGGACCAGGCCTGTATGTAAGGTGCGTAAGCCACATTTGATGGTAACACAAGTAATACCTGCAAGCAGGTAAACAGAAATACTGTGCCAAGGCTTTACTATAAGCCGGAGGCATTTTTAAAATCGAAAAAAAACAATGATGCATACATTTTTCAGGATAACATTTTCGTTTTTAATACTGCTTTTCGCGGGGTTTTCCGGCTGTACGCGTTTTTCGGCCACCGGGAAAAGCGCCGAAAAAGACAAGGTCATTAAAGTAAATAAAGGCCTGAAGGATGATTATAAGGATTATTTTCCCATCGGGGTTGCAGTAAACAGCCATAATATCCATGGCGCGGAGCAGTCAATGATTTTGCGGGAATTTAACAGCATTACCCCGGAAAATGACATGAAGATGGGGCCTATACATCCTGCGCAGCATCAATATAATTTTGGCCCGGCAGACAGGATTGTAGCTTTTGCAAGAACGCATCATTTAAAAATAAGAGGACATAATCTTTGCTGGCATGAGCAGACACCGGGCTGGCTATTTAAAAACTCCAGCGGCGAACCGGTATCCAAAGACAGTTTATTTAACCGCCTGCGCAGCCATATCCAGACGGTAGTGGGTCGCTATCATAAAGATATTTATGCATGGGACGTTGTCAATGAAGCGGTCAGCGATAATCCTTCGGAATTATTAAGAAAAAGCCCCTGGCTCACGATCTGCGGCCCTTCTTATATTGACAGTGCATTTTGGTATGCGCACCGGGCGGATCCTGCTGCCGAGCTCTATTATAATGATTATAATGTAGTATTTCCAGAAAAGGCCAGGCGTATTTACACTTTACTGAAAGGGTTAAAGCAACGCGGTGTGCCGATAACCGGCATCGGGATCCAGGCCCATTGGTCCATTTACCAGCCCACGGAAGCGGAGCTCAGAAATACCCTGGATCTTTTTAAAAGCCTGGGATTAAAAATTCAGATCACCGAACTGGACGTATCGGTATTTCCGTGGGAGAAAAACAAAAGAGGCTTACTGCCCAAGGATAAAATTGTGTACAAAGGAGCCGTTGAACAAAAGCAGGCGGCTTTTTATAAAATGATTTTTAAAGTATTCAGGGAGTATAAAGGTACGATTACCAGCGTCACTTTCTGGAATGTTTCGGATAAGGATAGCTGGCTGAATTATTATCCGGTACCGGGGCGGAGAAATTATCCTTTATTGTTTGACAGCACACTGCAAAGAAAACCTGCCTACCAGGCGGTTACTGATTTTTAAATGGCTTATTATTTACCTTATCTGACACAGCAACAAGGCCGATATAAACTGTATAAATTATGAAAACTCATTGGATACCATCAATCGTATGCAGCGTAAAAGCGCTCCAAAAAGCTGCATTTCTGCTCCTCGTCTTTTTGTGTTGGGGCAGCGCCTATAGTTTTGGACAGGAACAGCTGATCCGTTTTGGAGGCGATCAAAAACAGCCGGACGGCGCCTTTTCCCTGGCTGGCCCCAGCCAGGTAGCGCCCGTTATCCTGTCTGAGGATGATTGGGAGGGTGTCAGGATTGCTGCTGACAATCTATGTCAGGACTTTAAAAGAGTAACAGGCAGGGCAGCGCCGCTGTTGCATACAACGCTGGATTCCATAGGAAGCGCCGGCAGCCATACGGCGATTATCGTGGGCACCATTGGCCATAGCGAACTGATTGATGGCCTGGTCCGGCAAGGAAAGATAAAGGTAGACGAGGTGGCTGGCAAATGGGAGGCAACGCTGATGCAACCGGTCGATCATCCTTTCCCGGGGATAGAACGGGCACTTGTAATTGCGGGTAGTGATAAGCGGGGAACGATCTATGGTATTTATGAAGTTTCCCGGCAGATCGGGGTCTCTCCCTGGTATTACTGGGCAGATGTGCCCGTCAGGTCGCAAAAACACATATACTGCCTTGACCGAAAGGTCATCCTGGCATCTCCCAGCGTCAAATACAGGGGTATTTTCCTAAACGATGAAGCACCCGCCTTGTCAGGCTGGGTGCATGAACAGTTTGGCGGCTTCAATCATCAGTTCTACACGAAGGTTTTTGAATTGCTTTTAAGATTAAAGGCCAATTATCTGTGGCCGGCCATGTGGGGCAATGCCTTTAATGACGACGATACGTTAAATCCCGTATTGGCGGATCAGTATGGGATTGTAATGGGCACTTCCCATCACGAGCCCATGCTGCGTGCACAACAGGAGTGGAAAAGGTATGGGAAGGGCCAGTGGAATTATCAGGAAAATCAAAAGGTGCTGCAGGATTTCTGGAAAAAAGGTATTGAGCACATGGGTAGTCATGAAAGTATTGTCACAGTCGGTATGCGTGGGGACGGCGATATGCCCATGACCGAAGGGAGCAATATTGCCTTACTGGAGAAAATTATTAAAGATCAAAGACAGATCATCACAGATGTAACGGGCAAACCAGCCAGCAAGACGCCCCAGCTCTGGGCGCTTTATAAGGAAGTACAGGAATATTATGATAAGGGTATGCGGGTACCGGAGGACATAACGCTTTTGCTCTGCGACGATAACTGGGGTAATCTTAGAAAGCTGCCCGCTTTAAATGCTGCATACAGACAGGGCGGTTATGGCATCTATTACCATTTTGATTATGTTGGCGATCCCAGAAATTATAAATGGATTAATACCAATACGATTGAAAGGACCTGGGAGCAGATGCACCTGGCCTACAGCTATGGGGTAGATAAGATCTGGATCGTCAATGTAGGGGATCTGAAGCCCATGGAGTTTCCCATTTCCTTTTTTCTGGATTATGCGCGTGATCCGGCGGCTATTTCCTACGACGACTTGCCGGCCTATACCACCCGCTGGGCAAAACAGCAGTTTGGAAGCGCCTTCGCTACCTCGATCTCCGATATTCTGCATCTGTTTACAAAGTACAATGCCCGGGTTAAGCCGGAGTTGTTAAATGCCGCCACTTATAGTCTTGAAAATTACCATGAGTGGGACAGCGTGGCCAACGCATATAGCGCGCTGGCAGAAAAGAGCCGGGCTATTTATGAACAGCTTCCGGATGCCTATAAAGCGGCTTATTTTCAGCTGGTCGATTTTCAGGTGGCGGCCAGTGCAAATCTGTACAGGATGTACCGGGCACAAGCACTAAACCATCTGTATGCGCAGGAGCATAGATCGGTTACCGGCCAATATGGCGACAGTGTCCGTTATTATTACCTGCAGGACAGCCTACTCACCTACCGGTATAATAAAATAAATGCCGGTGGTAAATGGAACCATTTTATGGACCAGACGCATATCGGCTATACCTATTGGCAGCAGCCCGAGCATAACAGCTTGCCGGCCGTCCGGGAAATCAAGCTGGAAGACAAAGCGCTGCTGGGAATCGCAGGCCCGGATACCCTTTATCTCGAAGAGCCCCCTACAGCTAGCATCGCATGCTTCCAGGACCAGATCACGCTATACGCAAAAGAAAGCCGGGCGGTTAACTATTCTGTAAAGCCATCTGATGCCAGATTGATTGAGATAAAAAATCCAAAAGGACAAGTAAGCGCTGATAGCGCCGGTGCAGTACTCCAGCTGGAGGTGGACTGGAAGTCAGTCACGCAAAAAAAATACAGCAGCCTAGCGATTACCGGTAGCGGCGGTACAAAAAAAATCATTACAGTGGCGCTTTGTCCGCTGGACTATAAAAAATTGCCCCATGGAGCCTTTATTCAGCGGGGGAACCTGGTCAGTATCGATGCGTTGGGTTATATCAGCGACAGTGTAAAGTTTAGCCATGGAATCCGCTGGACGGCTTTAAAAGGTTTTGGCAAAACGGCAGGCGCTGTTACGCCTATGCCGGTAAATTTTACACCGATGGCCATGAGTCCGGAAAATCCAAGCATCAGTTACCGGTTTGTTACACAGTCTGCGGGCCCCGCCACTATCCGGTTTTTCCTTTCGCCTACGTTAAATATCTGGCATACCGAAGGCCTTAAATTTGCCTATGCTATTGACGGGGAGGCACCGGTTATTGTCAATATTAACAAGGGCTTTGAGACAGAAACGCAATGGCGAAAAGAAGTGGCAGCCAGCATCCGGAAAATTTCAGATGCGGTCAATATAAAATCTGGGGGATTGCATACGCTTACTATCTGGGCGATTTCTCCGGGAGTGGTCATCCAGAAAATGGAACTGAACTTTGGAAAGGAAAGGCAAAGTTTTCTGGGAGCGCCTGTTTCCTATTATAACCCGTAGCGATTAATGGAAAAACAGGAGGGTCAAACGAATTATCATTCAACATTAAGCGGCGTAAACAATGTTTAAAAAAATAATAGGTTTTGTCATTTTATGGATGCCTGTCTTCACGCTTCAGGCACAGTTAAAGTTGCCATCACTGTGCAGTGATGCCATGGTATTGCAAAGCCGTCAGCCCGTGCCCATCTGGGGCGGGGCTACCAGTGGCAGTACCGTCAGGGTGCAGTTCAGGGGACATGACTATAGCGGCAAGGCAGCTGCAGATGGCCGCTGGAAAATAACCTTGCCAGCCATGGCTCCGGGAGGTCCCTATGAAATGAAGATCACTAGCGAAAAACAGACCGTAACTTTAAGAGATATACTTGTAGGGGAGGTCTGGGTCTGTAGTGGCCAGTCTAATATGGAGCATGATCTTACCAGCGTGACGGAAATGTACCCATCCTTGCTCGCCGACAGCAGCTTTCCCCGCATCCGGCAATTTAAAGTGCCGGCCGGCTTTAATTTTAAACATCCGCAAAGCAACTACCCATCCGGAAGCTGGCAGGCCGCCACACCTGAAAATCTAGGCCGTTTTACGGCAGTGGGGTTTTTCTTTGCGCGCAGGCTCAGTCAGCAAACCGGCGAAGCGGTGGGAATCATTAATATTAGCTTAGGAGGTTCTCCTATAGAGGCATGGTTACCTGAGAGGGTGGTGGAAAACGATCCTAAGGATGCTGCCTTACTGAAGCAATATAAAAATGACAGCCTGATTGCTGCCATAGAGAATAGGGATCAGAAAAGGGCTGCCGAGTGGCAAAACAAATTAAACAGTCAAGACCTGGGCGAGCAGGAGCAGTGGGAAAAGCTACCTATAAACAGCCCACTGGTAAATCAATGGCACACCATGTCTGTACCCGGATACTGGGCAGATCAGGCGCCTGGTTTTATGAACGGCGTGGTCTGGCTCAAAAAGGCCGTAGTACTTAAAAAAGACTATACCGGCAAGACAGCAAGACTGGTACTAGGCAGGATGGTGGACGCTGATTCTGTTTTTGTCAACGGGAGCTTTGTCGGAAATACAACTTATCTGTATCCCAGAAGAAGATATGACTTTATGGGCAGTATTTTAAAGGCAGGAATAAATACCATAACTATCCGGCTGGTCAACCAAAGCGGTAAAGGCGGTTTTGTGCCAGATAAGCCCTATGCGCTTGTCATGGATGGGGATAGTGTACTACTGGCCGGGCGCTGGAAATATAAAGTGGGGGCTGCCACGCCGCCCGCCCCTGGGCAGACCTTTATCAGATGGGGACCGTCAGGATTGTATAATGCAATGCTGACACCTGCTTTTTCCTATGGAATCAAGGGATTTATCTGGTACCAGGGCGAATCCAATGCCGGCAATGCCGGTGAATACGGGGATAAACTCCATGCCTTATTAAAGGCGGTCAGACAAGGCTGGGATAATCAGCAGCTTCCTTTTCTGGTCGTGCAGTTGCCGAATTTTATGCAGCAGAGCTTTGACCCAAATAAATATAGCGGCTGGGCGCTTTTGCGCAGCCAGCAGCAAACGATCCTTCAGTTTCCCCGAGCGGATATGGCTGTGACCATTGACCTGGGAGAATGGAATGATGTCCATCCTTATAATAAACGTCCGGTGGGCGAAAGGCTTTTTTTGCTGGCAGAGGATATGTGCTACGAAGATCAAAAAAGCCCCGTTTACCATGCGGATCATCACAGTCCCGTAGCAGACAAAGCGACCGCTCACGCAGATACGGTATATATTCATTTTAAGGCAGGCCAAGCCTTACAGGTCAGAAGTGGTGAGGACAGGCTGCAACATTTTGCCCTGGCAGGGCCTGACGGGCAGTTCAAATGGGCTGCCGCAGGTATTGCGCAAGACGGTAAAACGCTCTGGGTTTATCATCCGGATATAAAAGCACCTAAGCGTGTTAGATACG
>Ga0164242_10005148_pt1 | contig 14586 bp, 8 predicted proteins | sample OricomgcompostMG_FD_108783 | JGI IMG/M metagenome (GOLD analysis project Ga0164242, IMG submission 108783) | Miracle-Growth compost microbial communities from Emeryville, California, USA - Original compost - Miracle growth compost (MG) ... | reverse complement strand
GGTCTGCTCCTGCTTTTTTAATGCAGGCAGCAAGGCGGTCATCTCAAAATAGCCTAAATGCTTTTTCTCCTCTTTGTATAATGTATTATTATGTTCCAGCATGTAGTTAAAAGCAAACCTGTTGCAACCGAATTGCCTGGCAAAAAAGGCCCTCTCCACCTTATTGGGGTAGATCCGGAACTTAAATGCTTTTAAACATGGTTTAATCATGATCAATAATCTTTCAGGGTAATAAATTACCTGCTGGACTCCATAAGAGTATAGGTTACTCTTATGGTACCACATGATTTTATCTGTTTTTATAGTGCTATTGCTAATGGCAAAGCGGCAAACTGTTATTCCGTGAAGCATCTTTTTCTTAAAGGCAAATACTTAACTGAATGACTACTACAAAGGTGCAAAAAAGAAAGGAGCCAGCCAAATTATTTGAGTAAAAAATAATTATTTATTTAGTATTATCTATTATTTTTTGCTAATTAAAATCAATCTACTGAAAGTCAGCTTGTTAAAGCCCTAATAGTGACAATTGATACGCCTTTAAACCCACAAATACATATCTGTTTTTCTGATAAGTGATGTTATACCGAATTATTTATCATTCAGAATGAAGCTTATAATAACATACATTACAAGTCTTATGTTTTATTTTTTTCTGAATAACTTTTTCTATTGTACTCCTATGATGAATCGTAGGTTACAATCCAGGGTCCATTTTTCCCTCCGTGCCTCCGGGAAAAACCAACCCTATCTATTAAACAAGTAAGATTCGATAAAAGAGCACTTCGACATGAAGTGCTCTTTTTTTATTCTTCTGCCTAAAGTGGCCCCTAATTAAAAGATATGAATGGGTAGTATAAATTCCCAATTGTTTTTCAGAGGATAGTTTTTATGAAGCAGATAATTATAGCGCAGACCAATGGTAATCGGATATTGATTACCAAGATTCATATCTGCATAAACAGCCCCACCGACGGAACCGTAACTCGTTCTGTATTTCTGATTATCAAAACCATAACTCTGATCAAAATAAACGTTCGCCCTGATTCTGGAGAAATAGGCCATGGAAGCGAACCCGAAATCAGGATAACAAATAGGAAGGTCATAGTCCAATCCAAATTTCCACATGGTCGCAAAAGAGGGTCTGGTATACCCTCTTGAAAATGGAAACCTGCTACTATATCCATATGCACCTACTGTATCCCTGTTTTGATAAGCCAGATTCCACCTAAAGCTATGGGTCGGTAATATTCCGGGTAAATAAATGGTAGAACTGGTCATCCACTGCTTAGGTCCCTTCCCGTCCAAAGGACTGTTTAATTCACTGTAAGTATAGAGTCCCCATCTGGGATAAAACTGACGACTGGACTGCCGGGCATTCACCGAATACTGCACTCGGGAAAATAAATACCTGATCTGGGTTAAGGCAGCCCCTGCCTTAGGCGCAGGATCAGACCAGTATAGGTCGCTCTGACTAAGCGCAGTAGATACATAAAGGCTGCGCGACCAGCGGCCACCCGTAAAATTCAGGGGTAACTGCACCCCCAGCTGACTGGTAAGTTCCTGGTATCCGTAATAATTGCCCTTACTATCGGCTGCCTGGTGATTCCAGCTATAATCCATTTGCATAAATGGCTCCAGATACCATAAGCCCAGACTCATATCAGCGCCGACAGCATTTATTTCTGTTACACGATTATAATTATAAGACAATGTCGTCTGAAGAGTATTTAAGGTATTTTGTCCTAATAATTTCAATGCATAAACAGGATCTTCCACAGATGGCTGCAGACTATGAAAATGAAACGGATGACTAAGCAAGGGATACTTTTTAATAGACTGCTGCCATTTAGACAGACTGATTTCATTTTCTAAAAGTGTATGCTTTTGATCCATATTTAAAGTGTCCGCCCCTGTCTTTGCCTGAGAGGTTCCGGCCCATAATGCCGAGAATACCTCAGAATGAGCCTTGTCCTTTAAAGGCAGATAGCCTTTAAATCCCAGGAAAGAAGGCTTAGCCGTTATGGCCACAGAATCTTTATCCAGCGGTAGCGCTGAACTAAAAAGGCGATAACCCATGGCCGTCTGAAGGCTTATGACCGCTGCTTTATTTTTACGGGTAAATCCCTGCGCCCCGTCTCTGACAAACTTTTTTACCAATATTGGTTCCGCCAGTTTCGAGGTGACATTATCACTAGCTACACCACCTAAATCCAGTTGCCATAATTCCGTATACGGATTATCCTTTGTGGGCTCAACGCTTGAATAAAAAAGGTTACCATTACTGACAACAGGATAGGCCAATAACTGATCTTTTAAAGGCACTAAAAATTTTACAGCCAGATTTGACTCTTGAGTGCTAGATTCAGATGAAATGCGGACATATCCAATGCCCATCCGGCCATCAGGCTGGCGAATCATAAATAATATCCCGGTATTTCCTTCAGCATCGCCAGTATTTAAACCCGAATCACCTTGCCGGTTCTCCTGCTGAATTACATATGGCGTATGATTCAGATGGAAAAATTTCGGATAATTATAGATCACTCCCTTTGGCGCTGTCCACCTATGCTTCAGTTGCCCCCTGGCATCTAACAGGTCAATGGATGATTTCTCATCAGTGGTAAGTCTGCTGGCAGCTATGAGCATCCCGGTTGGCGGCTGTTCTGAGTGCGCCTTAGCCCCTTCCCGTGAGGAATCTTTTCTAAGGGTAATATCCGGCGTAAAATATCGGGACTTATGCGTAATCCTATGCCTTTGGCCGGTCAAAACATTCAAAATTTCCAGATCACTGTACTCCTTATAACTCCATCTCGGATCCACCTGAAAGCGGGTATAAATAAGATACTGATCATTATAGCCAAAATACCCGTCCCGGGAAATGGGCGCCTCTCCTACCTTCTTTTCCGTACCGTTTTGAAGTAAGACAAAATGACTTAGGGAAGTAGACGGCGTTTTAAGGGCGACGACTCCTTCCGCATCCTGTCCGTCATTTAGCCTAGTTTTAAACGGGTAAGGATACATATAATCCACTACTTCATTAGTCCTGATCTCATTTATGGGTGTAATCCGCGTATCGTCATTTGTTTGTTTGGCCTTAGGCAATGGAATTGCCATTTTACCGGAAGCCATTGTTTTCCAGTCCAACAAATCAAAAGCCTGCTGATAAGCGCTCAGCGCCTGTTCACGAAACCTTTTAAATGAAATACCCGATTGTCTTTGGATGGCTTTTTGAAATGGATAAAACAGACCTTTATACCTGGCCGCGTCCCTGATAACCCGCCCCCAGAAATCATCCCCGTATTTCTGATAACCAAAGGCTACCAGTATATAACCCAAATTATAATGGCCGGGAATAAGATCTTTATAGGAACCGTTTCTTAATTTCTGATAATTATAGTTTTTGCCGTCTTTTTTTAAAACAGGATATATATTCATAAATCTGGGCAGCCTTCCTCGCCCCTGTGTACTATGAAGGGTTTCACTATATACCGCATCTCCTTCAAAGAACCAGTTGGGAACCGCCATATCACTGAAAAGTGACCTGGCATTATCCCCCAGTGCAAAGTCCACGACTCTTGTCAGCCCTATATTGATATTATCATATTGCATGATATGGCGATACTCATGTAAAGCCAGTGTACTGGCCCAGTCTAAGCTACCCAGATTCAATACATCCATCGGGGAACTGAGATAAAACTCACTTCTATATGGCCCCATCCCTACATAACCATTACTATTAGCCGTCTCAGTCTGTATCAGGATGGGCGGATTTTCCATTCTGGGACCCAGGCTATAACCCGGATAATGACGTAAATAATTAATCTGGGCAGCTATTTTTAATGCAGTGGTATCCTGGCATTTTGGAAAAATAATATTGATGGAATCATTTTTTAGCTGTCGCCATTTTAAAGAAGGCGGGTTTCCTCCAAATTGTTGAGCCCGGGACGCGCCTATGCTCAACAATAAAATGGACAGGACAATGCCTATACCCAAAAGTAGTTGTCGACAATTTACGCCCCCTTTGTCATGCGGCCGCCTTTTGCTCATTGCTAGTTGCCTTTTGCGCATTTATACCTTTTGATTGCAATATGGGCTTCAAAGTGAGTTACCCCAAACAAAAACCCGGTAAAGAGATCATTTAAATGATTCTTCACCGGGTTTAAAGATATTAAATAAATATTTTGTTAGAACTATTTATTAAACAGGTCTGGAAAAATACCATCGGTATCCAACTGCTCTTCAATACGAATCAGTTGATTGTATTTAGCGATACGATCTGTACGGCTGGCAGATCCTGTTTTGATCTGACCGCAATTCAAGGCTACCGCTAAATCAGCAATGGTTGTGTCTTCCGTCTCACCACTTCTGTGACTCATAACGGTAGTATAACCTGCATGCTGAGCCATTTGTACTGCCTGAATGGTTTCAGTTAAGGTACCGATCTGGTTAACTTTAATCAGAATGCTGTTGGCAATATGATTATCGATACCACGTTTTAAGATTTTGCTGTTGGTAACAAACAAATCATCTCCAACCAGCTGAATTTTATCACCCAGGGCTTCGGTCAGTTTTTTCCAACCATCCCAATCTTCTTCAGCCATACCATCTTCAATGGAAACGATAGGATATTTGTTGACCCATTCTACCCAGTAAGCAACCATTTCATCTGCGGTTAATTCCTTACCTGTGCTCTTGTAGAATTTATATTTACCGTCTTTATACATTTCGCTACTAGCAGCGTCCAGTGCAATGGAAACATCTTCACCTGGTTTATACCCTGCCGCTTTAATAGCTTCTAATACGGTTTCAATCGCTTCTTCGTTGCTTTGGATATCCGGAGCAAAGCCGCCTTCATCCCCAACATTGGTGCTATAACCTTTCTTTTTCAGAACGGATTTCAACTCATGGAAGATTTCAGTACCCCAACGCAGCGCTTCACTAAAGGAAGAGGCGCCATGAGGGACAATCATATATTCCTGATAGTCAATTTTATTATCTGCATGAACACCACCATTTAAAATGTTCATCAAAGGTACTGGTAATACGGTTGCATTCACTCCGCCAATGTAGCGGTATAAAGGCAGGCCTGCTTCCTGAGCAGCAGCTTTTGCAACGGCCAGAGAAACGGCCAGAATTGCATTTGCACCTAATTTACCTTTATTGTCAGTACCATCAATTTCAAGTAATTTCTTATCAACACCTACCTGATCGGATACACTCCATCCAACCAGTTGTTCAGCGATAATATCGTTGACATTTGCAACTGCTTTTAATACGCCTTTACCCACATAAACACTTTTATCGCCATCGCGCAGTTCAACGGCTTCATGGATGCCTGTGGAAGCTCCGGAAGGAACGGCAGCACGGCCCAAAATACCATTTTCAGTTAATACATCCACTTCTACCGTTGGATTTCCACGGCTATCTAGAATCTGTCTTGCATGAATATCGGCTATAAAGCTCATATCATTAAATTTTTACAAGTATTGAAAAGAATTTTACTGCGCAATGTTATTATTTTTTTGCTAGACAGAAAAATAAATAAATAAAATTTCACATACGATTGTTAGTTATAACTCCCTTGAAATTCAGCCATTATTACTAGATTCCTGATCCATAATTGCTTGGAAAATTGAAATAAATTGAAAATTTTCAGACCCGTTTTGGAAATATTCACAGATTCTCTCCCAATATGCCCCCTGAACGGCTTGCAATAATCCCTTATTTTTCTACTGTTTTCTGCCTGAATAATACTAATTTTACCTAGAACAAATGAATTGAAAATCATTTGTTTGAGTCTGCAGGATTCTATAAAACCCTTATAAAAATTTACACAACCCGTTACATATGGAAAAAATAAGTACCAATCTGATAAAACAGGTCGTGCTTTTGATTCTGATAACTTTTATTGGAATAGAAATCATTGTACAGCTTAAATATTTTCTGCCTGGATTTTTTGGGGCAATTACCTTATATGTTCTATATAGAAGCTGGTATTATAAGCTGATTGAGCAAAAACACTGGAAAAAATGGGCGGCCGCGCTTGTATTAATCCTGGGAAGTATTATTTTGGTTGTGTTTCCAATATTTTCCATCATCAAAGTACTGATTCCGAGAATCAATCAGGCAATTGACCAAGCCCCTACCATAACAGACAAATTAACCCACACGGTAGATTTAGTCAAAAGCCATTTCCCTTCATTAGACGTATCTAATCAAGCAATTTTAGAAAACTTCAAAAAGCTGGCAGCTTATATTCCTAAAATTCTAAATGCCACAGCTTCAGTTGTTTCAAATTTAGCCGTTGCTTTTTTCATTTTTTATTTTATGCTGATGGGTGGTCGTAAAATGGAGAAGAAAATTGAATCTTTTTTGCCACTCAATGAACAAAACAAATCCACACTTTGGCAGGAAACCAAAAACATGGTGGTATCCAATGCAATAGGTATTCCTGTCCTGGCCCTTTGTCAGGCACTTTTAGCCATTTTGGGCTATTGGATCTTTGGGATTAAAGAATTTATTTTCTGGGGATTGCTGACAGGTGCCGCATCCATAATACCGGTGGTAGGAACAATGATTGTCTGGGTTCCTATTTGTATTATTACAATGGCCAATGGGGAAATTGGCATGGGTATAGGATTATTAGCCTATTGTGGTATTATTGTATCCAATAGTGACAACGTCTTGCGGTTTGCCTTAATGAAAAAATTCGGAGATGTACACCCCTTGATTACTGTTTTTGGCGTTATCCTGGGACTGCAAATTTTTGGATTGATGGGACTTATCTTCGGGCCTTTAATGATTGCCTACTTCTTATTACTTTGTCAGATTTATAAATTTGAATACGGTTCAGGCAGTTCCGGGAAGAAAAAGCAATTATTGCCCAAGAATAATGATACGGCAAAAGCTACAGGAGCTATTCCAAATAGCGAAAAAAGACAATCGGACAAAAAAGAGTCCGATCAATAGACAACGAATCACAATCCAGCTTTATTTAAGGTAATGGAGGTACGTTTATGACCGCTAAAGCGGGCTCAATGATCCGGCGTAGCAGCTTCATGAATATCCGCTACTTCATAAATAGCTCTGTCGATGGGAAGATTTACAGCATTCACCATGGCCTGACTCAACTCCTTTAGCGTACAAAAAGAAGCAGGAAAGCATTTGCTAAGCAAGGGGAATAACCAGCTAAAATAATGATAGATTTTTAAAGTATGGCGATTGCCAGGCGTCGGAATGATTATGCTTGGACGAAAGCAAAAGACCTTGGAAAACGGTAAGCGGTCCAGGTCCCTTTCTGTTATTCCTTTCACCCGCGACCACATAATGGCACTTTTTGCAGACCTGTCCGTCCCTTTTCCGGAAATATAACAAAAAGTCATATTCTTATTGATCAGACATAGGGTTTTGGCAAACTGTAGGGTTAATTCATAAGTCAGCTTATGGTAGGCTGCTTCAGTCTTACCCAGGGAGGTCACCCCCAAACAAAAAAAACAGGCGTTATACCCGTCCAACTGACCGGCAATACCTGAACAATCAAAAAAATCCTGATGAATAATTTCTTTTAATTTAGGATGAGAGATACCTGTTGGCCTTCTACTCACTACCAAAACGGCCTCCACGTCACTGTTTTCCAAACAGGTATTTAAGACGCCTTCCCCTACCATACCGGTAGCTCCGGTAATAATGGCACGGATAGGCTGATGTCCTAACTTATTTTCATAAATATTCTTATCCATAATCGCCGCTTTAAAAGCGGGCATTAACGCCCGCCCACCATGTTTAAAAATTCCTGTTCAGAAATAATATTAACGGTGTTTAATTTTTTAGCTTTTTCGAGTTTGCTGCCTGCCGCTGCACCGGCCACCAGATAATTCAATTTAGAGGATACACCACTTAATATTTTTCCGCCTTTTGCTTCGACCATTTGTTCTGCATCATTTCTTTTTAAATGCTCCAGCGTCCCAGTAAACAAAAAAGTTAGCCCCTCAAAAGGCTGGTCTCCTTGTTGCGCCAAGCCCGTTTTCTGACCCTGAAAATTGAGTCCCGCATCTTCTAATTTTTTTAAAAGCTCATGGCTTTCCGGTGCCTCAAAAAATTCATAGATACTGCCAGCAACCTTGGGTCCGATATCTTCGAGCTCCATGAGTGCTTCCAATGAAAAATCTTTCAAGTCCCATAGATTTTCTACCTTCTTAGCCAAAATCTTTGCAGTAGTCTCTCCGACAAAGCGAATACCCAGGCCAAAAATAAGTCTGTATAAGGGCTGGGTTTTACTTTTTTCAATAGCCGCCTGCAGTTTGTCCAATGATTTCTCTCCAAAACCTTCCAGTTGACCGATGCGACCAAAATCTAAGTGATAAATCCCCGGAATATCTTTTAAAATCTCTGCATTATAAAATTTACGCACGTTGGACTCCCCAAAGGAACGAATATCCATGGCATCCTTACTGACAAAATGAATCATTTTTTCAACCACCTGCGCTTCGCAGTTGGGATTAATACAACGCCAGACACTCTCTGCTTCCGGTTTATGAAGTTTAGAGTGGCAAACAGGGCAATTTTGCGGGAACAATATCGGAATTTCCGTCCCTTTTCTAAGTTCGGTTAAAGGCTTCACGATATTGGGAATAACATCTCCTGCCCTTTCTACAAGCACGTGATCTCCAATCCGCAGGTCTTTTTCCCGGATAATATCTTCATTAAATAAAGAAATGGAACTGATCGTGACCCCGGCTAAAAAAACAGGATCAATTTTAGCGACCGGCGTAATGGCCCCCGTCCTTCCCACTTGGAATTCAACTGTTTGAATGATAGAAGTGGCCTGCCTCGCCTTAAACTTATAGGCCATAGCCCATCTTGGATGATGAGAGGTCATGCCTAATTCTTCCTGCAGACCAATACTGTTCACCTTAATAACCATTCCATCAATCTCATAGGGTAACGTATCTCGCAGCTGTTCAAAATCACCCACGTGCGCGATCACCTCTTCCATCTTATTAAAACATTCGCTTTCTTTAATGGGTGATCTAAGCCCGCATTGCCAGAGTAACTCCAGATTGCCTGTATGGGTATCTAATAAAGCGGAAGGCTGCGTACCTTTCAGCAGCACTATATTACTGATATGATACAAAAATGCATCCAGCCCCCTGTTTCTGACAGCTGCCGGATCTTTAAGACGAAGACTGCCGCTGGCAGCATTGCGTGGATTGGCCAGTACTTGCAAGCCGGCCTCCATCTGCTTTTCATTAAACTTTTGAAAGGAGCTTTTACTCATCATCACTTCTCCTCTTATTTCTACCTGTTGTATACCAAAAGAAGAAAAAGGCGCGCTTAAGGGGATGGATCTTATCTGACGGATATTGGCGGTCACATCCTCTCCTTCAATACCATCACCTCTGGTGACGGCCCGGATTAATTGATCATCCTCGTATAATAAAGAAATACTCGCTCCATCAAATTTAGGTTCTACAGAATACTTGATCAACTTCCCACCTGCAGCTTCACGAACCTTTTTATCCCAGTCCCCCAGATCATCCGCATTATAGGAATTCTCTAAAGAAAGCATAGGAACCAGATGTCTGATCGTGGCAAACTGCCCCGTCAGATTAGCCCCTACGCGCTGGGTAGGTGAATCCGGGGTGATTTCCTTAGGGTGCTCCTTTTCATAGGCTTCCAGCTTCTTATACAAAAAATCATACTCCTGATCAGAAATAAGCGGGTTATCCTCCACATAATATCTGTATTCATGAAACCGCAACACCTTACGTAACTCATCCAAATGTTCCCGCGTAATTTTTTGGGTATCCTGTAGGAACTTATTGCTGTTGAATTGAAAGGATTGAATCTGCGATGAATTGTACATATATTATGGGGCTTTACTTACTTATATGAGTGTTTTTGGAGTGTTTTCAGTGGCAATGTTAATTAAAAATTGCCAATCAGGGCTCAGTTCCTGGTTAATTCGCTATTGGGTTATTGTATCACGGCCCGGGACCGTCTTTGGTGAACCGGAGGTTCTAAAAAACAACTAACAGGGATATTCAAAAGAAAAATACACCTAATTATCAATTAGTTAAAGCAAAATTGGTCCAAAATTCTTTCAAATTTGGCTGTCTAGGCTCACTTAAGTATTTTCGCAGCCTTAAATCAAACTATCAAATGGAATACAACAAAATTATTTCCGTCACTGGACTAGGTGGTCTTTTTGAATTGATCGGTAGTAAGGCAGATGGTGCTATCGTACGTTCCTTAGAGGACAAAACCACAAAATTTGCCTCTTCCAGAAGCCACCACTTTTCCCATTTGGAAAGCATTGAGGTTTATACAATCCGCGAAAATGTGAACCTGATCGAAGTTTTCAGAGCCATGCAGGCTGCCGGAAAACCGATTCCCGATTATAAAGACATTGCTGCAGTAAAAGCTTATTTTACGGATGTATATCCAGATATGGATTTTGAAAGAGTATATACCAGCGATATGAAAAAAATGGTGAGATGGTACAATATTCTGGTAGACAATAGTGTAAGCCTGGAGTCCTCTGCAAACCAAGAGGTGGATGATGAGCTGGAAGCGCAACAGGCTCCGGCTGAACAGCCGGCCGTAGAAAAAAAGGCCAAGGCCCCTAAAAAAGCGGCTGCTAAAAAGCAAACTGCCGCAGCGGATGCCAAGCCAACAGAAGAAGCAAAGCCTAAGAAAAAGGCGGCTCCAAAGAAAAAAGCAGATAAAGAATAATGCGGCGGCCAAAATGGCCAAAGCAGTTTTAAACAATATGCTAGCAAGCGTAAGCAAAAGGTTAAAACCATTTGCTTGCGCTTTTTTTGTGGTATTTTTGACACAAACGAAGCTAGAGGGGATTCATTAACAAATTGATTCCCAATTAGATTTATTTTTATTTTGACAACATTAAAACAGATTAAAATATATGGCAAATACGACACCTACTGCTGATATTCAGAAATTGCCCAGAGAATTTGTCCCAAAGGATTTTACAGTGACCACCTGGGAAACCCTGGAACCCTTCTTTAAAGAATTATCGGAACGTTCCATCAACAGTAAATCTGATTTGGAACAGTGGTTAAAGGATCTCAGTGAATTAGAGGCTGTTATCAGTGAAGACGCTTGTTGGCGCCAGATTAAAATGACTTGTGATACAACAGATAAGGCACTGGAAGACGCATTTACCTATTTTTGTATGGAGATTCAGCCCAGACTCCAGCCCTATTCAGACAAACTCAACAGAAAATTAATTGACTCCCCCTTTGTGGAAGAACTGGAGCCTGCCTTATATCATACCTATTTAAGAAGCGTACGTAGAAGTATCGAACTTTTCCGCCCCCAGAACATTCCCATCCAGGCCGAGCTCAGTGTTTTACAACAACAATATGGCGCCATTGCCGGTAAAATGACCGTGGAAGTCGATGGCAAGGAATTTACGCTTCAGCAAGCTGCTAAATTTCTGGAAAGCCCTGAGCGAAACCTCAGACGCGATGTTTATATGAAAGTCCAGAACAGAAGGCTTCAGGATAAGGATGCGTTTAATCATTTATATTCTGAGCTGATACAAAAAAGACAACAGGTAGCCGTCAATGCCGGTTTTGAAAACTATCGGGATTACAAATTTGCAGAACTGGGCCGTTTTGATTATACCAAAGAAGATTGTTTTCAGTTCCATGAAGCCGTTAAGTTGCATGTTTTACCATTAGTGGATCAAATCAATCATTACAAAAAGCAGAAACTGGGGTTAGATGATTTAAGGCCCTGGGATCTGGAAGCCGAACCGGCCAATACAGAGCCTTTACGTCCTTTTACCAATGGCAAAGATTTGTTGGCAAAAACAGAAGCCTGTTTTGAACAACTAAATCCATTTTTTGCGGGTTGTCTGCGCAAAATGGATGAATTAAAACATTTTGACTTAGAAAGCAGAAAAGGTAAAGCGCCCGGAGGGTACAATTGTCCGCTGGCTGAAAGCGGGGCACCCTTTATATTTATGAATGCAGCCGGGCAGATGAGTGATGTCACCACTATTGTACATGAAGGCGGTCATGCGATTCATTCATTTTTAGCGCACCCTTTGGCGCTCAGTGCTTTTAAGGAGTATCCAATGGAAATTGCCGAAGTAGCTTCTATGTCAATGGAGTTACTCAGTATGGACCACTGGGATGTATTTTTTAAAGATAAAGAAGAGCTACGCCGGGCTAAAATCCATCAGTTAGAAAGAGTCATAACGATTTTTCCATGGATTGCCATTATTGATAAATTTCAGCATTGGGTTTATGAAAACCCGCAACATACGCTTGAGCAACGGGAAGCAAGCTGGCTGAGCATCTTAAATGAGTTATCTTCTTCAGTTGTCAATCAGGAAGGTCTGGAGCAGTTCCGGGCCTGCAGCTGGCAGCGTCAGCTCCATCTTTTTGAGGTCCCGTTCTATTATATAGAATATGGGATTGCACAGTTAGGGGCCATAGGCATGTGGATGCAATACCAACAAAATCATCAAGAGGCTTTGGATAATTATATAAAGGCACTCAGCCTTGGCGGCACAAGGACCTTACCAGAGTTATATGAAGCGGCTGGTTTGAAATTCGATCTTTCACCTGCTCATATTAAAAAACTGATGGACTTTGTTCATGAACAAATGCAAGCGCTTCTCGAAAATTAGCAAATGATAAAAATATAAAGTTATGATACCAGTAAAAGGATACGCTGCTCAAAATGAAAAGGACCCACTTGGTCCCTGGGATTTTGAGCGCAGAGAGGTTGGAGCGGATGACGTGGAAATAGACATATTATACTGCGGCATCTGTCACTCTGATATTCATCAGGTCAGAAGTGAATGGCGTCCTGGCATTTTCCCTATGGTGCCAGGCCATGAAATTGTCGGGCGAATTGTCCGGGTAGGTTCGCATGCCGTGAATTTTAAAGCAGGCGATCTAGTCGGTATTGGTTGTATGGTAGACAGCTGCCACGAATGCCCTAGTTGCAAAAGCGGACACGAACAATTTTGCGAGAAAGGAGAAACTGTATGGACCTACAATTCGGTGGAAAGAGACAAAAAGACACCTACGTACGGTGGCTATTCCAACAAAATAGTCTGTAACAAGGATTTTGTCGTTCGTGTTTCTGAAAAATTAGATCTTAAAGGCGTTGCCCCCCTTTTATGTGCCGGCATTACCACCTATTCTCCTATCAAAAAATGGAATATTGGCAAAGGACACAAGGTTGCCGTTTTGGGACTGGGAGGTCTGGGGCATATGGCCGTTAAATTTTTAGTTGCCCTGGGTGCGGAAGTTACCCTGCTGAGCAGATCCGAAAGTAAAAAACAGGACGCTCAAAGACTGGGTGCCCATAAGTTCTGCAATACCAAGGAGGTAGAGCAGGTTCAGCCGCTGAAACGCTATTTTGATTATATCATTGACACGGTATCCGCGCCTCATGATTATGATTTTTACATGTCTTTACTAAAAGACAATGGCGTGCATATCTGCGTGGGATTACCTCCGGGAGGACTCCAGTTAAAAGGGTTACCGTTCAACAGGGCTATCACGGGATCTTCTATCGGCGGCATTCCCGAAACTCAGGAAATGCTGGATTTTTGTGCCGAGCACCAAATTACCTCTGACGTTGAAGTCATTAACATCAGTTATGTCAATGAAGCCTACCAAAGGGTACTGAACAGTGATGTGCGTTACCGGTTCGTTATCGACATGGCCACGCTCTGACGAAAGACAACCTAAACAATTACTCTGATAAGGAAAAATAGATTTTCAATCAGGCTGATACATACAAGAGCCATTTTGGATCGACCTCCAAAATGGCTCTTGTATGTATAGATAGTGGCCTGACTTATCAATTAAAGCTACTAGCCCAAACCTGCTTAATTATAAAATACAATGTTCCCTGGGAAGTAAATATGTTTATATTCAATGGATTTGACCAAATCTCCGGTTGTCGCATCATAAAAACGTAAGAAATTACTATCTGTTTCGCTATAACCGGTAATGGACCAGGTTACGATCTGATTGTTTTGCTTGTCATAGCCGAGTCCGGTAGAATAAAAGGTCTCACCTGTTGGTAAAGTAATAAAAGGTGCATTTAATGACCCGGCGTCTCCTTTGGTGTATTTATAGATTTCATTGCCGGAATAACCACTTGTAGGTTTTGCGATATAAAAAATGGCATTCTCTTTAGAAGATGCAACCAGGCTTGGCGCATGATAAGCATAATCATCCACCCAAATGGCTTGATTGAGTGCGATCTGGGTAGTATCCTGACTAGCAGCGTTCACACTTACCAAAAGTTTGCCACCTGCACCATACACCGTACCATCTTTAGTGGTTACATAACCTTCCGTTGGTCCGTCAAAATGCTTTACCAGACTCCAATCACTTATTTTAATGATATCCACGCCGTTATTACTGCTGGCCAGAAGATAATCTCCCACTTTCAATAATTTTTTAATGTAATTCCCTGCATAAACCGGGGTGGTATTAATGGTAAGTGAATTTAAATCAATGGTATATATATCAGAGCCACTACTTACCACAGCCGTATTCGCATCTATAGCAGCAATTGCCCTGAAACTCG
>Ga0164242_10005147_pt1 | contig 14587 bp, 14 predicted proteins | sample OricomgcompostMG_FD_108783 | JGI IMG/M metagenome (GOLD analysis project Ga0164242, IMG submission 108783) | Miracle-Growth compost microbial communities from Emeryville, California, USA - Original compost - Miracle growth compost (MG) ... | reverse complement strand
GTTATCTGTCAAGATCTTGCTGAATTTGGCGATAACCTCTTTCGCAGCATCTTCTGATAACAACGGGGTCAGAATGATCACGGTTTCGTACTGTTGCATTATTATACTTTGTTTTTAAACTATTTTACCCGCCTATAAACGGGGACGCAAATGTAGAAATATTTTTTGAGTTATCAAAGTCGTAGAGATTAGTTAGAATGGTTAAAGTTGGGGAATGGACTAATTAAACCTTGTCATTGCGAGGAGGAACGACGAAGCAATCCCCTCACAGGGTATTCGGCATATAGATTCACTTGCATAGGAAGAGATTGCTTTGTTCCTCGCAATGACAAATTTTTCATTATCTGCAAGAATTAAGTAACAATCTCTCACGTAAGTTGGGCGTTACCTTCGGCCCGGGCTGCCCGCTTCCATCCCTAACGCGCGCATTCACAAAAAATTTCTGTATTTCAATAAAGAAATTTTTATATACATTTTATATTCAGTTATTTATAATATATATATAATTTTATAATTTATATGAAATTTACAGATAGTTAGTTGATTAGATTAGTTAAAATGCTTATTGGAGAGGAAACTAATTAACCTTGTTATTAGGGTTGCAGTATTTTACCCAACCCATAATCAACCAATCTCCAATCACTACTCAATATAACTTTCCAGTATTTTAAAACCGCCAGTGGTTATCAATTCCACTTGTTTAATTACATTGGGTATCAGCAGGCACTCACCCATTTTTACATGGGCCTCTCCCCCATCGTATTTTAAAGTATAGGCACCTGCCACGCAAGTGTGTATCACAAATGAATCGAGGCTGCTGTAATCCTTTTTAGTACTTTCGGTAAAGTCCATCAGGTTGGTGGTAAAATAAGGGCACTTAACTAACTTTACATCCTCATTCTTTTCGGGCTGATAGATAGTTTTGTATTCGGGATAAACCTTAAAATCAAGGGCGGCCAGGGCAAGTTCGGTATGCAGCTCGCGTTTGTGGCCCTGGGCGTCCACACGGTCAAAATCGTAAATGCGGTAGGTAATGTCTGATGTTTGCTGTATCTCGGCAACCAGTAACCCTTTACCGATGGTGTGTACACGACCGGCCGGCAAAAAGAATACGTCGCCGGCATTTGCCTGCTCTCTGTTTAAAATATCCATCAGGTGTCCGCTGTTCAGTTTTTCAACATAGGCTTTCTCGTCTACCTGCTGACTAAAGCCGGAGATAAGCGTAGAACCCGGATCGGATTCTATTACGTACCACATTTCGGTTTTACCAAAGGAGTTATGGCGTTTTTTGGCCAGCTCATCATTAGGGTGCACCTGGATAGACAGATCATCGGCGGCGTCAATAAATTTAACCAGCAGCGGGAAGATATTACCAAAATGCTCGTAAACATGCTTGCCTACCAACTGTTCCTTATACTGCTCCAACAGGTCGGCCAGCGACTCTCCTTCCAGCCCGCCATTAGCCACTACCGAAACATCGGTTTTAACGCCCGATATTTCCCAGGTTTCGCCGCAGTTGGGCAGATTGCCAAAATCCTTATGCAGGTATGTTTTTATCTTTTGGCCGCCCCAAATTTTATCTTTATAAATAGTTTTAAATTGTAATGGATATAATGATGACATAGCGTATGTTTTGTAAGTTTTTATTTAAGCGTTTGAGGGACATTATTGTTTTAATTTACCCACTCGTCATTGCGAGGAGGAACGACGTGGCAATCCCCGGATAGCAGAGCCGCTCTTTAAGCCGGGGATTGCCACGCTACGCTCGCAATGACGTAGTGTATAATAAAATTCTATAAGTACTTTGTATATCGAACGGGCTCCCACTTAGACATAAATAATCTCAGGCTCTATAAAATCAAAATATTTCTGTTTAATACCACCCCGCGAAACTAAATCAACTTTCCAGTCAAATCTGGCTTCCAGTTCTTCGGCGAGATCAACAAACTCAATACCTATTTTACCATTAAAATCCACAATAATGTCTATGTCGCTATCTTCGGTAAAATCGTCGCGTACAATTGAACCAAACAAGCCAATCGAAGCAATTGGGTACTTCCTGCTCAACTCAGGCTTTAAGCCCGATAAGATATTTTTTGCGTTGGCCAGTGTTAACATATAACAAATATAATCAAGACCCTGATATTTTAACTGTTTCCCTCAACAAAAAAGGCTCACCCCGAAACAGGATGAGCCTTTGATATTAAATACAAAAAATTACTTACCTAATCTGGCTTTCAAATTTTCATCAATAGCTGCCAGGAATTCCTCGGTGTACAAATAATCCTTGCCGTGTTCTACACGGTTACCGTGTATGCAAACTGCAAGGTCCTTGGTCATTTTGCCGCTTTCAACTGTTTCAATACAAACTTCTTCTAAAATTTTGCAGAATTTGATCAGCTCCTGGTTATCATCCAGCATCCCACGGAACTCCAGACCGCGTGTCCATGCAAATATGGAAGCGATGGGGTTGGTTGATGTTGGTTTACCGGCCTGGTGATCGCGATAGTGGCGGGTTACTGTACCGTGCGCCGCTTCGGCTTCCATCGTTTTACCGTCGGGTGTTACCAGTGTAGAGGTCATTAAACCTAATGAGCCAAAGCCTTGTGCTACGGTGTCCGATTGTACGTCGCCATCGTAGTTTTTACAGGCCCATACAAAGTTGCCATGCCATTTTAAGGCCGATGCCACCATGTCGTCAATTAAACGATGCTCATAAGTGATCTGGTTGGCTTCAAAATCGGCTTTAAACTCCTGCTCATAAATTTCCTGGAAAATATCTTTAAAACGGCCATCGTATTTTTTAAGGATGGTATTTTTGGTTGACAGGTATAAAGGCCAATTTTTTAACAAGGCCTGGTTAAAGCATGCGCGGGCAAAGCCTTTGATAGATTCGTCGGTATTGTACATAGCCAGGGCAACGCCATCGCTTTTAAAGTTGAATACTTCAAACGATTGGGTTTCGCCGCCATCTTCAGGCGTGAAGGTGATGGTTAATTTACCTTTACCCTTGGTTACAAAATCGGTAGCGCGGTACTGATCGCCGTAAGCGTGACGGCCAATGCAGATCGGTGCTGTCCAATTGGGTACCAAACGCGGAACATTGCTCATTACAATAGGTTCGCGGAATACCGTACCGTCCAATATATTACGGATAGTACCGTTTGGCGATTTCCACATTTGCTTCAGGTTAAACTCCTTTACGCGGGCCTCATCAGGTGTAATAGTAGCGCACTTAATACCTACCCCATATTTCTTAATAGCATTAGCTGCATCAATAGTTACCTGGTCGTTAGTTTCATCGCGATATTCTACACCCAGATCGTAGTATTTTACATCCAGATCAAGGTAAGGAAATATCAGGCGATCTTTTATAAACTGCCATATAATACGGGTCATTTCGTCCCCATCCAGTTCAACTACCGGGTTTGCTACTTTAATTTTTGACATATCTGTTTTTTTTGGAATCTCTTTTTAAAATTTTTCCAAATATATAAAAATTGGCATTATCGATTTTTCAATTTAACCATGTAATTTTTACTCATAGTTCCAAAATTTACATACATTTGGTATATAACAGCATTGTTATTAAAAATACTAACCCTTATTAAAAACTTAACTAAACAGCTTTGAAAAGACTTATCCTTACCTTATTAGTTTGCGTTGCAGCATTGGGGGTAAAGGCCCAGGTGGGTTATAATTATGATCAGTACGATTTTGGTTTTTCCGCGGCTTCCAATAAAGGCCAGACCGATTTTAAAGATTCCAAGCCTAAGTATGCGGCGATGGTTAATTTTACTTATAATGCCACGCCTTTCGTAAACTTTATTGCCGAGGTGCAAGTTGGCAACGTTGCCGCCCGGCATTTAAAGCTCCTGCCCGATGCCGATTACCGCTTTACTAATAAGTACAGTATTGTTTCTTTTAGAGCACAGTTACAAATGGGCGAGTTGATAGATTATTCGGGCAGCCAGTTTAAAAACTTCTTTAAAAATATTTATGTAAGCGGCGGTGTTGGCGTTGTTTATACCAATTTAGATGTATATACCGAGGATGAATCATCAGAAGGCAATAAAGGCAGCAGCGCCCTTATCCCCCTGAAAGCCGGCTATGAGTTTAAACTATTTAACAGTTATAACGAACCCAAGGTAAAACTGGATATTGGTTACCAGTACAATTATATTCTGAGCGATAATTTTGATGGTTTTTCAGCCGGTTCAACAGATGTGCTTACCCAGATTGTGGTGGGCTTAAAAATAGGTATTGGCGGTACAACCTCTTACCGGAAATCAATAAGTTATTAAACAGGCCTGATTTTTACCGGACTTGATTTTTTGGCAGGGTTTTTACTATATGATAATATATTATAAAAACTACAACCTATGAACAAGAACACATTTTATCCTGGCTTTAACGATGAAAATGAAGACAGGGACAGAACTTTAAAAGACGAATTAGGTGAAACCATTGACAAGGAGAACCTGAAATATAACGCGGACGAAGAAAGCTATGAGTTTGACGTTAAAAGCGACGATCCGGATTACGACCACCCCGACCCCTACGACTCTACCGTAAAAAACGGCGGCGATATCAATTCCACCTACGACGAGGCAAACCCCTATGACGCCGAGGATGAATACGACCCTAAAAGATCATTGGAAACCGACGCGGATAAATTAGGCATGCACATTGACGACGGCGATATTGTTGAGCTTGACCCTACCGACGAAGCCCTTGCCCACACCCCCGAAGATGACCGTGATGATCTGGATGAAGAAGGATACCCGAGGAATGACCAGTAGCACATTTCCTAAGGCGAGGGCTTAGCTAAAATTTAGAATTCTCCCCCTTTCGGGGAGATTAGAGGGGGTGTAAAATGCTGATTAATTTGGTGAATAAAGCTTAATACCTCATCCTTCCCTACCGCGGTTTCAGCCGAGGTAATAAAAATATCCGGTACTTCTTCAAAAGTAGCCAGCAGGGCTTTTTTAAACCGCGCTACATTCTGATCGGTTTTGGTGGTTGATTGCTTATCCGCTTTGGTAAATATCAGCGCGAAGGGCAAGCCCTTTTCCCCTAACATATTACAAAACTCCAGGTCTATTTTTTGAGGTTCCAGCCTGCTGTCAATCAGTACCATTACACATTGCAGGCTTTCGCGCTTGTTCAGGTAATTGCGTATAAACTTATCCCAGTCTTCCTTTTTGCTTTTCGAGATCCGCGCGTAACCATAGCCGGGCAAATCAACCAGGTACCAGTTTTCATTGATAATAAAATGGTTAATCAGTTGGGTTTTCCCTGGGGTTTGCGATGTTTTAGCCAGTCCTTTTTTATTAACCAGCATATTTATGAGCGATGATTTCCCCACGTTTGAGCGGCCAATAAAAGCATATTCAGGCCTTACCGGTGGCGGCAGCTTGGATATCTGTGTATTACTGCAAACAAATTCGGCCGATTTGATGATCATGCCGTAAAGATAACGATTAGTGATTGAATAACCGGGCCGCAGATTTTCCGTTACCTCAGTTCCAGTATAGCCTCTGCCTATTTAGGCTTATCTTTTTAAGTTTAAGTTACGCTAAATATTCAGCGTGCCCCTATCATTAACCCGTGGTTAACTTATCTCCAATCTTTAACAACTAATCTGTAAACAATGGTTACTTTTGCACTAACAAAACCCAACATTATGCCATCATTTGATATTGTAAGTAAGATTGACGGGCAGACGCTTGACAACGCCATTAACACCGCCAAAAAAGAAATATTGAACCGTTACGATTTTAACGATTCAAAAAGCACTGTCGAACTGGATAAAAAAACCAATTTGATTACCGTTGTTACCGAAAATGACATGCGCCTGAAAGCGATTGAGGATGCCATTATCAGCCGTATGGTTAAACAGCAGCTTGACCCTAAGGCCCTTGATTTTGGCAAGGAGCAGTACGCGTCGGGCAATATGGTCCGTAAGGAAATTAAAATAAAAGAAGGTATTGATAAAGAAGCCGCCAAAAAGATCATTAAAAAAATAAAGGACAGCAACCTGAAGGTGCAGGCCTCCATTATGGACGACCAGGTGCGTGTACAGGCCAAAAAGATAGACGATCTGCAAGCCGTAATCAGTTTATGCCGGGGCGATGATTTTGGCCAGCCGCTGCAATACATCAATATGCGCAATTAACCCGATTGTAGTTATGCCATCAGGAAACGCGCTGTGCCGGGCACAGCGCGTTTCTTTTTTATAATTAATTTTTTAGTTATAAATTTAACAGTCTAAAAAATCCTGGCATATGCTTAAAAAATTATTATTCCTGTTGTTTTTTCTTCCACTGGCTGCCCAGGCTCAGCTTACGGTTAGCGGCAAAATAATAAGCGCTGTAAATAACAAGCCGGTGCCTAATGCCAGTGTATTTCTGAGCGACGCGAGTGTGGGCACCCAAACCGATGCAACAGGATCCTTTACACTTTACAATGTTAAAAAGGGACAGTATGACCTGGTGATATCCAGCATAGGCTTTGAAACCTATCACAAGGTTTTGATGATGAATGGCGAGCCTATTACCATTCCCGAAATAACCCTGTTGCCTAAAGCAACCCTGTTAAAAGAGGTTAAAATAAAATACGACCCCAACCATAAAGCGCACCTGAAGCAGTTTGAACAGGAATTTTTAGGTCATTCGGATAATGCCCGGCAATGCACCATTTTAAATCCCGAAATTATTGACCTGAATTACGATAAAAAAACGGACCGCATTACCGGTAGTGCTGATGATTTTTTAATTATCGAAAATAAGGCGCTGGGCTACCGGATTAAATATCTGCTGAAATCTTTTTCATCCGACGCGATAAGAGTTAACTATTACGGATCGAGCACCTTTGAGTTAATGAAAGGCACCGCTTCACAGGAAAAAAAGTGGGAACGGAACCGGCTGAAAACCTATACAGGATCAAACATGCAATTCTTACGCTCCTGCATTAATAACACCTCGCAGGAGGCAGGCTTTGCCGTATTCCCGCTTATACGGAAAATAAATACCGACCGGCCAAATGATAGCCTGATCAATATTAAAATAAAGATGTTTGGCAATTTCACCAATGGTAATATGTTTGCGGACTCGTTAAATTATTGGAAAAACAAACAGAAAATTCCGAAAGTAATTCAGCAACTGCATACTGAATCTGTCCTGGTACCTGAAAAGTTTATTAAAACAACCGGCAAAAAAGATATTTATGCCATAGGCTACCCCGATTGCCTTTATATTACCAATACCAACAACATTAAGCAATTCAACATTATTACCATTAATGCCCGTTATGCTTTTTTTGACAATAATGGCGTAATACTAAACCCCGAGGCCTATGTCATGGAAGGCTACTGGGCCACGCAGCGCATGGCTGAGCTACTGCCGGTTGATTATGAGCCACCGATAAGCACAAATAATTAAAGACGTATAAATAGATTATACCCAGGTTATGCCGAACTTGATAGCTATCGGGTTGTTTTGGTAATCCACGCGCAAATTAAACCATACACCTATCCTGTGAAATCCTCAAACAAGTTCGGGATGACATCCTCATTTTTCCATACCCACGCTGAACTTGCTTCGGCAACTCATTTGCTATTCAAACCGTATACTTGTCCTGTGGGTCAATGCTATAAAGTTAAAGAATCCGTACTCCGGAGGAGTACAAGTTTGGTAGAAAAAAAGCCCTCCCGGGAAGGCATGCCGTAGGTATGCAACCTGTGTATCATAGTATCTTCTTATATAAGTTTTGTCATGCTGAACGGAGTGAAGTAATAGTCCGATCTGCAAAGTGGTTAGCTTAGCGAGGCAACGACGTTAAGTTATTCCATCAGAAAAAACCCGTAAATAAAAATCCCGCCTCAAAAATTGAAGCGGGATTTCCTTTATAGACAACAGCTTTTTACTTCTGCTCTTCTTGTTTTGGCTTTTTGCTTTCGCCTGATGATTTTACATTGATTTTTATCTGATCGGCTTCTTTATCATAATCCACTTCCATCAAATCGTTCTCCCCAAGTTCACCTTTCAGTATCTCTTCCGCTATCGGCTCTTCCAGGTATTTCTGGATAGCGCGTTTCAGCGGCCGGGCGCCAAACTGCGAGTCGAAACCTTTATCGGCAACAAACTCTTTGGCATTCTCGGTCAATACAATTTTGTAACCCAAAGTATTTACCCGACCGAACAAAGCGGTCAATTCAATATCAATGATCTTGAATATCTCCTCTTTACCTAATGAGTTAAATACGATCACATCATCAATCCGGTTCAAAAACTCTGGAGCAAAAGCGCGTTTCAAGGCGTTTTCAATCACCCCTCTCGAATGCGCGTCGGCCTGGTTGGTTTTGGCGGTGGTGGTAAAGCCCACACCCTGTCCGAAATCCTTCAGCTGGCGTGCGCCGATATTGGAGGTCATGATGATGATCGCGTTCCTGAAATCAACCTTGCGGCCTAATGAATCGGTCAGCTGGCCTTCGTCCAATACCTGCAACAGGATATTAAATACATCAGGGTGCGCTTTTTCAATTTCATCCAGCAATACTACCGCGTATGGTTTACGGCGTACCTTTTCGGTCAGTTGTCCGCCTTCCTCGTAGCCTACGTAGCCCGGAGGCGCGCCTACCAAACGCGATACCGCGAATTTTTCCATGTATTCGCTCATATCAATCTGTATCAGGGCATCCTCGGTATCAAACATAAAGCGCGCAAGCTCCTTAGCCAGCTCGGTTTTACCAACCCCTGTAGGGCCCAGGAATATGAACGACCCGATTGGCTTTTTCGGATCTTTCAACCCGGCGCGGGTGCGTTGTATGGCCCTGGTCAGCTTTTTAATCGCGTCTTCCTGTCCGATGATCTTGCCGTTGATGTTTTCGGCCATATGCAGCAGCTTCTGGCTATCAGCCTGGCCTACCTTTTGTACCGGTATGCCGGTCATCATTGCCACCACTTCGGCCACATTCTCTTCGGTTACGGTGTAACGTTTGGATTTGGTTTCGGCTTCCCAAACAGATTTTGCCTGGTCCAGCTCTTCCAGTAAATGCTTTTCCGTATCGCGCAGTTTGGCTGCTTCCTCATACTTCTGGCTGCGTACTACTTTATTTTTCTCGATCTTGATCTGTTCAATCTTTTGCTCAATATCCAATATTTCCTGCGGAACGTGAATATTGGTTAAGTGAACGCGCGATCCCGATTCATCCAGCGCGTCAATAGCCTTGTCTGGTAAAAAGCGGTCGGTTATGTACCGGGTGGTTAAAGTTACGCAGGCGTTAATTGCTTCGGGAGTATAGGTAACACCGTGGTGTTCCTCATATTTTTCCTTAATGCGGTTCAATATCTCGATAGTTTCATCAGGGGTAGCGGGTTCAACCATTACCTTCTGGAAACGACGGTCCAAAGCGCCATCCTTTTCAATGTACTGACGGTATTCGTCGAGCGTGGTAGCGCCAATGCACTGAATTTCGCCCCTTGCCAAAGCAGGTTTGAACATATTGGAGGCATCCAGCGATCCGGACGCGCCGCCCGCGCCTACTATGGTATGAATTTCGTCAATAAACAGAATTACATCAGGCGATTTTTCCAGCTCGTTCATCACCGCCTTCATCCGTTCCTCAAACTGGCCGCGGTACTTGGTACCAGCCACCAGCGAAGCCAGATCGAGCGTAACTACACGTTTGCTGAATAACACCCGCGATACTTTACGCTGAACAATGCGCAGCGCCAGGCCCTCGGCAATGGCCGATTTACCTACACCGGGTTCGCCTATCAGGATAGGGTTATTCTTTTTACGGCGCGATAAGATCTGCGATACACGTTCTATTTCTTTCTCGCGGCCGACGATCGGATCCAGGCGGCCCTCTTCGGCGGCTTTGGTTAAATCGCGGCCAAAGTTATCAAGCACCGGGGTTTTTGATTTAATGTCCGACACCTTTTTTGGCTGACTGAAAGCATCATCCTCTTTAAAGTCGTCGTCGCCGCCAGTTGGCGAGCCCGGCATTTCATCAGTTACGTTATTTTTGTGCGAGTCAACTTCGTGTTTAAATATCTCATAGTTCACATTAAACTGCAATAGCAATTGCGAAGCAATGTTATCCTCATCCCGCAGGATGGATAGTAATAAATGCTCGGTGCCAATTACATCGCTTTTAAATATTTTAGCTTCCAGATAGGTGATCTTTAAAACTTTTTCGGCCTGTTTGGTTAAAGGTATGCTGCCAATATGCACGTTGGTGCCGGTAGTGCCTTTTACAGCATCTTCTACTGCACGGCGCAGCTTGGCGGTATCTACGTTCAAACCCTTCAGTAATTTAATGGCAACGCCGTCACCATCACGAATAAGCCCAAGGAGTAAATGTTCAGTACCAATATAGTCATGCCCAAGGCGTAAGGCCTCCTCTCTGCTATATGATATAACGTCTTTAACCCGGGGCGAAAATTTAGCTTCCATATAATACCTTTCAATAATTATGAACGTCCTAATCTATCAATTAGTTTGGTTCAATTGTGACATTTAGATTGATAATTATCAACAATATTGCCAATAATCCAATTGAAACAAAAACAGACAATTCAATGATGCAATCTAACAATTTACAGCTAAAACAACTATTTTTTAGCAAATAATCACCCCTCGTGTGTATAAATTTACTAATTTATTAATGTTGAGTAGTTAATGTTTTGATAATATTTACGTTAAATAGTTTAAAATCGTTGCGGCTAAGCCGGTTTTTTATGGATATAAAGGCAAATAGTCATGGCTAACTGCCATTTAGGCACACTATTCCCTGCTCAAACCATCCCATAATTTCCCCATATTTCATCAAATGAGTTAAATTTTGTTAATTGAGGCGAATTGGTTTTCCTGATAATTAAGTAAAGCATGATAACATTATTATGTTGTAATTTTACCATACATCATTTAATTGGTAATAGGCTTTGTAGTATTTACCTTAATAGCTGTTTTGAATGATGAAAAAATATATAATCGCCATATTTCTTTTGTTACCCGTTTATGTGAATGCCCAAACACCAGGCACATTGGATAGTTTGAAAACACTGCTTGAAACCGTTTATAAAAACGACCAGGAGCCGCGCATTGAACTGGAGAAATTGATTAAACAATATGGCCGCAACTCGGCCCAGGTAACAGCTGCATGGCCCGGAGTTGCCCATCTCGATTCTATCAACCTGGGCATTGTAAAATCGGTTATTGATAAATACGGCTGGCTTAGTTCAAGGCAAACTTCCCCCAATGCTAATTCAGCTTTGTTCTTAACTATTCAGCATGCAAACTTAAAAGTACAGGTAAAATACCTGCCGGTATTAAAAGCAGCCATTGCCGGTGGAAAAGCCGATCCGCAGGATTATGCCCTTTTGTCCGATCGTGTAAATATGTTCCAGAATCACTATCAGGTTTAGGGTACGCAGGTAAGCGGAGATTATAAAGGTACCTTATGCTTTTGGCCTATTGAAAATGAGCCTGAAGTAGATAAAAGGCGTTTAAAAATTGGCCTGGATAGTATAAAGAGTTATGCCAAATATTTTGGCATAGCATACCAATCACCTGTTACCGATTCACTTAAAGGTAATATTATTATTAAAGGTTATGTGGTGGACAAAGATCGCCATGGTATGGCCGGTGTTAAATTATATAGCGGCAAAAAATTGATCGCGCAAACCAACGCCGATGGTGCTTTCCGGTTAATTATCTCCCGGAAAATTCTTGATAGCGTACTCATCCTTAAAAAGAACGGGTATAAAAACTTTTTATACCATTTCAAAAATACAGACTGGGACGTTTTTGAGATACATCCTGTCATGGCCAAATTGTGAGCGGTACAGCACAAAAAACTAATCTCCAATCCACTAATCTCTAATCACTAAACCTATATTTGCCACTCAAAATAAAATAATACATGGCCGACGAAAAGATCATTTTTTCAATGGCGGGTGTCAGTAAGATATATCCGCCGCAAAAGCAAGTGCTAAAAAATATATACCTGTCGTTTTTTTATGGCGCCAAAATTGGCGTTATCGGTTTAAACGGTTCGGGTAAATCATCCCTGCTAAAAATTATTGCCGGGCTGGATAAAACCTACCAGGGCGAGGTTGTTTTTTCGCCGGGTTATACCGTGGGCTACCTGGCCCAGGAGCCCGTGCTCGATCCGCAGAAAACCGTGCGCGAGGTGGTGGAAGAAGGGGTATCCGAAATTACCGCCATCCTGAAAGAATACGAGGAGATCAACGAAAAATTCGGGTTAGAGGAAATATATAGTGATGCCGATGCCATGGATAAACTAATGGCGCGCCAGGGCGAGCTGCAGGACAAAATTGACGCGGTAAACGCCTGGGAACTGGATACCAAACTGGAACGCGCCATGGATGCTTTGCGCTGCCCCGACCCAGATACTAAAATAGAAGTGTTATCGGGCGGCGAGCGCCGCCGGGTGGCCATGTGCCGCCTGTTATTGCAGGAACCTGATGTACTTTTATTAGATGAGCCTACCAACCACCTGGATGCCGAATCCATAGACTGGTTAGAGCAACACCTTAAACAATATGCAGGTACGGTAATAGCCGTAACGCACGACCGCTATTTCCTGGATAACGTAGCCGGCTGGATATTAGAACTGGACCGCGGCGAGGGCATTCCGTGGAAGGGCAACTATTCGTCCTGGCTCGATCAGAAATCAAAACGTTTAGCCCAGGAAGAAAAAACAGAAAGCAAACGCCAGAAAACCCTGGAACGCGAGTTAGAATGGAGCCGCATGGCACCAAAAGCACGCCATGCCAAGGGTAAGGCCCGTTTGGCCAATTACGAAAAGCTGGCATCGGAAGAAACCAAGGAACGGGAAGAGAGGCTGGAGCTGTTTATTCCGCCCGGTCCGCGTTTGGGCAACATGGTAATTGAGGCCAATAATGTAACCAAGGCCTATGGTGATAAATTATTGTTCGAGGACCTGACCTTTTCACTTCCGCCTGCCGGTATTGTGGGTATTATTGGCCCTAACGGTGCAGGTAAAACCACGCTGTTCCGCCTCATTACCGGTCAGGAGCAGCCCGACGCCGGTACTTTCCGCGTAGGCGAAACTGTAGCATTAGGCTATGTGGACCAGCTGCACGACGATCTGGATGCCAATAAGTCCGTTTGGGAAAACATTACCGAGGGGCAGGATACCATTATGGTGGGCAACCGGCCTATCAACTCCCGCGCTTATGTATCGCGCTTTAACTTTAATGGCGCCGACCAGCAGAAAAAAGTCGGCGTGCTTTCGGGTGGCGAGCGCAACCGGGTGCACCTGTCCATCACACTTAAAAAAGGTTCGAACGTGTTATTGCTGGATGAGCCGACGAATGATATTGATGTTAACACGCTGCGATCATTGGAAGAAGCGCTGGACGATTTTGGCGGCTGCGCTGTCATCATCAGTCACGACCGCTGGTTCCTGGACCGGATATGTACCCATATACTGGCCTTTGAGGGCAACTCGCAGGTTTACTTTTTTGAAGGCAATTACAGCGATTATGAAGAGAACCGCAAAAAGCGCCTGGGCGATGTAGCGCCGAAAAGAATAAGGTATAAGAAGCTTTCCTGATTCGGACGTTCGTTTTCGGAATTACAACTATATGTCATTGCTGTAAGGAGCGTAGCGTGGCAATCCCCGGTTAAGTAGCCTGTTCTGCATTGCTGACCTTTACGCCGGGGATTGCTTCGTCGCTCCGCAATGACGCGAAGGGTTAAACAAAAGCCTACTTTTGTACTTCTATCCATTCTATGAAAAATACGTTATTAACACTTCTAATTGCTGCGCTCTTATCTTCCGGCATTAAGGCTTACAGTCAGTCCCGCAGTAGTGTGGGTTTCGGTTATGGCATTAATAAACCTTATTCCGGTGATTATAAGTTTGCAAAAAGCTTTCAATTACAAGGAAACATAGCTGTTGCCGAAAAGTGGGCAGTTTCGCCGGCCATAGGGTACGACAGGTTGCTTTCCAACAACCGGATCATATATAGCTCGCCAAACTTTCATAGCCTGCCGATAGGTAATAGCGACCTGATGTACCTTGGCGCATCGGCCAGGTATAGCTTAAACAAGGAATGGTTTGCCAAGGCCGGGCCGATATTTTATGTGATTGGCGGCAACGAAGACGTGGCGAATGTGGGCATCGGCGGGTCCGGATGCGTGGGTTACAACCTTAATTTTACAGATCACAGCACTTTGGCGCTAAGCCTGAGCACCGAAATTGTAAACATCCCTGCCCCTACCGGCAACGGCATCACCCCTGTTGCCGGGTTGAAAATTGCTTATGTCTTTAATTTTATGAGGCTGAAATAATGTGCAATATAACCCCTGGAGCCTCACCCTAAACGGCGAAGCCCTCATGAATACCTTTGAAAACGATTAAAACATGAATAATCCCGCTCCGGTAGAGCTACTTTGTAGACACATTTTTTGATGTTTTTAAATCCAATTTTATAGCTAAAATTGTAAAAAACAATGTCATTTCGACGAACCGATCGGGGTTGTGTGTACGGGTGAGGAGAAATCTTATACGAAATACCGGTCGGCATTT
>Ga0164242_10005146_pt1 | contig 14588 bp, 17 predicted proteins | sample OricomgcompostMG_FD_108783 | JGI IMG/M metagenome (GOLD analysis project Ga0164242, IMG submission 108783) | Miracle-Growth compost microbial communities from Emeryville, California, USA - Original compost - Miracle growth compost (MG) ... | reverse complement strand
GTTGCCTCTAATCTCTCTCACCAACCCTTTTGATTCCCTGTGTTTCTCCCTTCCCTCTTGGTGGCTCTGCGATTCCAAGACGCGCGAGGCGGAATATTTTGGGCACAATGAGCTGACCATGTCTGTTCTCTCGCAGCTTGGCCGGAGCAAGGGTATTACCGTAAACTCGGTTGCTCCCGGCCCCGTATTGACAGATATATACCCCAAGGGGCTTGAGGAAGAGTTAATGGCACCGGAGATTGCCATCACGAGGGCTGAAAATCGAGCCGGAACACCTGCCGACATTGGAGACGCTGTGCTTCTGTTGGTCAACGAGAAGTCGAGATGGATCACGGGCCAGTACATTGGTGTCAACGGAGGAGTCACTTGTTGAGACGGGAATGATGGTCCAGGCGGGTCCAATACTGGTCATAACTGTATACTGACAAGAGCTTTCAGCGCCAGTAGGTCCGTAGAACATGATTTTTGTCTTCAAATTCATAGTGTTATATGAGTTCCGTCAGTCAGACGAGTTTCAATATCAGACTTTAGCTGTGCCATCTCTAATATGGCGGCTTTCTCAATCCATATGACCTGACGTATACAGCACATTAAGTCATTCCAAGATCGCAGAAACAACAATGACATGGCGTGAGTGATCTGGTCCAAACACCAGAGCCTGGCAGATCCTGTCTCCATCAAAGTCTGAATGACTATCACCCACAACCTCAACTCCTCCCAACCAATCCCAACTCCTTCCTCGGTTAGCGTTACCAGTTGCTGCATGGGGAATTTTCGACGCGTTGCACAATATGAACTGTCGCCAGACGTTGTAGTTATCACCATGGATAGCATGGAAAGAACTGATATCCGAATCAGCTCCGCTGCTGCACAGGCCGGTGTAATTTGGAACATGGCCTCCGGTCTCCTTGTGGACGGTTTGCCGTAGGTCAACCGTGGTAGCGCCAATACATCGTGTGCAATTGTGCACACTGGAATCAACAGATCTAAGGTCATTTGATTCGCGCTCCACACTTGATTAAGCAAGATTGAGAGTTGCGAGGCGGACCTGAGGGCGCTGTCAATGACGACCAGTGGTATCTTGTCCAATGATGTGACCGATCCGGGTCTCTGAAGGGAATCTAGAAGTTGTTGTGCGTACTGTGGCCTGGCACCACATGGTAATACAGAAGTAGGCCGTGGTACCGGGAACCGTGGCGGGGCGTCATCCATCAGCGAGCCGAGGACATCAGTGCTATTCGCAAAAATAGTTAGACATGAGCTTAGGATAGTCGATTGAGCGGTTCCTGCGTCCTCACATGAATAGAGACTGGCGAACGGCTGGGCACGATTCAAGGGCCTCCACGCCGCCGCTGAGTTGAACAATTCTCTTGAGTCCTTCCATGTGCATCACCCATCTTTCGTAATTACGGACACGCATCTATCCCGGTCAGCACGAGACAGACTTGTGAAGTACAGAGACATGGACCGCTCACATCAAAAGCCGCTAGGCAAATAATAGTCCCAATGATGGCGTAGCGGCTAGCCCGACCGTCCAGTGCAATAATGGACTTGCGCACAAGACTGAGCGACTCTGTATATTGCTTCATCTCATCTAGAGCCTGTGCTTCATCCCCTTGTGCTTCGCGTTGTTGTGCACTATTGAGACCCATGTCCAGTCTCTGCCGAAACTCATGAGCTGAATCGACCACTGATAAGGCCAGCAGCCCTTCAGAAACCATATCCATGGCCCAAAAGAGACGCTTAAAGTTGACGCAGACCTTGACGTCTCCCCAATACAACGGGATAGGCCGTGGCGGGGATCTTGATACTACTGTAGTGTTTTGGTGTTTATTTAAGGGATGGACAGCGTCCATTCTTCTTAATCGACCTATGTTCTTCATGACATGGCGACGGATCCTGCGCTGAGTGGCCTGCTCCTTGATCTGCGTCGGGTTATCGATATTGACAAAAGCGAGTCTGGAAGCCCGGTTATCACCATTCTGGCTTGGGAGTTGTTTGTCTAGTGACGTCGTCTGTAGCTTGAACTTGAGCTTCATCGTGATGTTGCTGTTTTCTAAAACGTTGCGGAGACTTTGACATCGTTATATCGCGTCGTGATTTTGTTGTGCGGGTTTGTGAGATAATCTTCGGGTGAGTGTCCATGGAACCAAGGTTTTTTTTGCTGACGAAACAACCAGGGGTAGAAATGTGACTGATTACCTAATCATTAGTAGTATTTACCTCCGCGGTAGAATACGCTTTAGGCCAGTGAAGTTCAACTTTACGCCCAGTGCAGTTCCATTAAGAGCTTACATAGCTGAAGGTGATATACATCTGGAGAGTGGTGGAAGAGTAAAAAAAAAAGTTAGTAGTGGTGCGGTGGGTTGACGCACGCCAAGCAGTGTGCTTGCCTTCGTCACCCGGGTATAAAACTGGACCACCCCTGTCACATCTTCAGTGACTCCACCATCATCTCTCCTGCCGTAGAACTTCGTGGCTAAGAATCAACCAACCCCATTGTATACTCTTGTTTCCCATCTTGGACCCCTAGGATGCCCCACTCTGCTTCGACTCTACCGCGGTGTATGTGGCGGCCAAGCTTGTCTGATGAGAACAACTCCTCAGAGACCTCTGTAGACGAAGTCCACCATCGTACATGCATTTCAGCACGCTCGGTCAGGCCATAACTATACCTCCCCGTTACAAGTTAGGCCATCACGGCCCCAGTCCCACCACTATCACAACAATCATTTACATACACGGTCGCCCGGATTCTGGCGTTACCATTACCAGACCCGAGAAAACCACCTCGCGTTCGAGCTCAACATTGGGCGGATCGGGCCTGATCGCCCAGTCGTTGACCTCCCCACGCTATATGACGCCCAGGTCATCATCGAGACACCGATTTTGGCTTGCTTTGCTATAACGTGAAAATAGACCCGTCACCTTCCAATGGCGCTGGTCCAGTAATTGCTCGGTGCCTGGCTACCTAGGTACATCATCTAGGTACCTACCACAATCAAATGGACAAACCAAGAAACATGCACCCAAGTCACCCATGAGCATAAAGAGGGTTTCAATTTTAAGGTTACCCAAGATGCAAAGAAGAAATCGAAGAATTCCTTGACCCCTACCTTGACGCGAAGCTGACTTTGTGGCACTTGCCGAACCATCAAATGCGCCGATCAAACGATCGGGGAAAGCGTCCCGAAAACGGGGAGCCCCCATACTCCAACCGTGTCAGAGCTCGACCCATTCATTGTTTCCGTTACTTGGGCATAAATTATTTGTATTCGTACCCAGAAAAGAATCGAAAGCATGAATATCTTACCAAGTCTCTTGTCTCAAATGTGAATTTGGGCCACAACGGTTCGCCGCGTGTTTGGGCGCACCATTTCCTGAGGCGATCATCGTCTGAAGTCCGTAGCCCCACGACTGCCGACCAGATTGGGGATTGGAGAGTCCCGGATCGCTCAAGGCATTCGAGGTAAATCAAACCCGTTTTTATTATGCCAAGCATCATCCCCAGGTGATGTCGATCTCGCTTTCCTCCCTCTCTGGTTATTAAACTACGCACCGTCCTCTCGACCAGGGACTCTTTTTCAAGTCCGCGATACCATTTACAGATAATTAATCTAAAGACGCAACCAAATATGAAATATTCGTTACTATTCCTCGGCAGCATTGCCGGGGCTTTTGCCAAGTCTTCCTTTGCAGTGCGTCCCTCCTGACTGTCCGTTGAGCATAGTACGTACCTGCTAATATTCATTAGGGCATCAACATTGCCGGCTTCGATTTCGGGTCGGATATACAAGTAATGTGAACTACTCAAAGCGGGCCTGTAGGGTTGCTAATATGTAAAGGGGGCACAAAATATAAGCAACTCGTTTGGTCCAGTCGTCTCAATCGGAAAGGGAAACGTTGATGGCGCGGCCCAGATGCAGCACTTCGTTCAGAACGATGGACTAAACACGTTCAGACTCCGTAGGCTTAGCCTCTCCCTGAGCATCTGTCATGTTGATGATAGACCCCGGTAACCGATGCTGACGGACATAGCGGTTACGTGGCAATTCTTGATCAACAGCCGGAACCTCAATGGCTCGGCAACCGCCGTCACCGGTGCGACTTCGAACGGAACTCTGGATAAACAGAATACGGCGCAATACAACCAACTCGTGAGGTCATGCTTAAACACCGGCTCGTTCTGTATTATCGATATACACAACTATGCTCGTTTTGAGGGCCAGGTAATAGGCCAAGGGGGGCCTACAAATGCCCAGTTTGCAACGCTGTGGTTTCAAATCGCCTCCATGGTAATTATCCAGCGGAAGGCTGTTCCATGAAAAGGTCTACGGCTGACCGACTCATCGCATCTAGTACCGCAACGAGTCAAAGGTTATGTTCGGTCTCATGAACGAGCCGCATGATCTCCCAGACCTGTCACTGTGGGCAGGTACCGTTCAAGCAGCTGTGACATCTATCCGAATGGCTGGAGCTACAAAGCAAACAATTTTGCTTCCAGGGACAGAGTTTACACACGCGTCTAGTTTTGTGGAAAATGGCTCCGCTGGTAATCTAAGTCGGGTCAGCAACCCGGACGGCTCCGTCACCAATCTAGTGTTTGAAGTCCACCAATATCTCGATTCGGATGGAAGCGGAACGGCTCTGGAATGCGTCACCGACCACATCCAGGACGGCTTTATGCCGCTAGCCCAGTTCTTGGTTACGAATAAAAGAATGGCGCTCCTCGGTGAAATTGGTGGTGGAAATACCACATCGGTAACCTCTTGCTCTTAACCTTTACGAATCATCCCAAGGACCGAGCTGAGGCTAACAAATCGTTTCATAGTGTCTCACGAATCTATGCAACACTCTTGCTTTTGTAAACAATAATCCCGACGCATTCATGGGATACACGGCCTGGTCAGCTGGCGGCTTCTCGCCACTCGACTACAATCTGACCATGACGCCAATGGGTTCGCCTGGCAACTTCACCGACCAAAAGACCGTTACCCAGTGCGTCGTCGGCACAAGGAATGGAAATTCGAACTCAACGGCGAGTAGCCCAGTTACTGTTGCTGCATCGCCGAAACTTGCGGTCGGAGCGGCTCAGGGGGCATTGGCAGCCATGGCTATTTTGATTGCGTTGATAGCATGAGGATAATCTTACAGGCTACCTCCTGGAGGGGTATCGCTAAACAAAACCTAGAGGTAAAGAAGGTACGAGGAAGTCTGCCGCCCTGACATAACTGGTAACCAAACGTATATAGAAAATGCGTAGGGCGTTTGAGGTTGGATTAAGGAAGGGAGCACACTGTGCTAAAGGAAGGCCTACTCAAATGGCGATTGGGAACTTAATCTAGTATTTCATGCTTTTTAGAACCATTGCATCGCTTTCTTGCCATGGAAACGTTTGTTCGATCGACCGGATCAGCTTCTCATGCTGGTTGGACCGAGGTTTGATCGTGGCCTTGAAGGGCTCAGGGTGGCTAACGACACCCGGTGTGAATCGTATTTCCCGTTCAACTTCTTCGCCATCCTCAGTATTTTTGCCAATATTCAATACTGCCAGGGACTGAGCAATGGTAAGGTACAAGGTGTTGTCGACTAGAATGCGCCCAGGGCAAATTCGGCGACCGAAGCCAAACACGAAAGTGTGTGGATCTGGGGCGGGGTCGTGGCCTTCAGTCGCTAGGAATCGTTCAGGTTTAAACGACATCGGCTCATCGTAGACCTCTGGGTCGTGAGTGAAGTGCCTACATGGTAAGATATGACGTTAAAGAAGCTCTCATTCACTCTTAGGATATTGTGAGGTTATGCCATTTCCTGCTCCACTTACCAGACGTTTGCGAATAGCATGCAACCTTTCGGGATAAGGTATCCGTCATAAACATCATCCACGGTGCTTTTGTGAGGAAGCCCCATCGGCGCCACAGGGTGCCAACGAAGAGTTTCCTTCACTATGGCGTCGATATATGGCAAATCCTGACGATCAGACGAGGTCGGCAGGCGAGCGCTGCCGATAACTCGATCAATCTCTTGCTGTGCCGTTCTCTGAACCTCCGGAAAGGTGGTCATCGCTAAAAAGAAGCATGAAAGTGCTGACACCGTCTAAGAAAGAGTTAGAACAACTCGATGGTGCGGACGAAGTGAAGCACAATAGGGGTGACTCACGGTATCGGCACCCGCGGTATACAACGACATAGCGGACCATTTGTTGGTGAACCCCTCCTCTGGGGTCGAGTCGCCCGCCACTAGTAACTGTGATAAAAACGACGAGTCGTCTTTGCCTTGTGCCATCTGATGCTTGACGAAAGCGTAGGGCTTCTCTGCTACGTCGGTGAGCTCCGCCTTCCATTGTCGCGCGATTCTCTTGAACCCGGTTCCGGGGGCCCATTCAGGAACATATGCCACTGGTGTTGATGAGACCATGTCCAAGGTGAAGTGGAGTAGGCACCGCTATAGGACGACTCACAAAATGGCATCATATCGACCATGAAGGCACCAGGAACAGCAGCCCGCGCAAACTTGTCCATGGCGTCCCCAGCCATGTCAATAAGAACATCATTCTGGAATGGTTCCGCGGTATAACCATAGGCAATCTTTAGTATGATTGCGCCCGCCTCTCTAGAGCGTGTACCGCAGTTAGTCATAACTCTGGACAAATTTTGATATTGTCAAAATTGCTAATACGAACTTTCTAATGTGATCTATTAGGTAGTTTGGGTTATCCAGGATGAGCAGCAGGAAATGGCCAACCTCGGCCTCTTGTAGCATATTGTACTGCGCTGCGGCGGGTTTGGAGCCTATGATGCGGCTCATGTTCTTGCGATAGGTTCGGAAACGGTCGTTGTATTGGGACAATCCGAGTGAATTTTCCCAACCCAGCCTATATTGTGCATCCTGTCAGCTATTCCCCGTGTAAACAAGTATCGTTGCCGTGTTGCGAGCAGAGGCCAAGTCGAGAATTCGAGAGTGTGGACGTGCATTTCACCTGCGAAGACCTGTCTCGGTCTCGACGAATGCTTAAACGACCGCTTCTCCAAAAGCTCGAATGCGATTTGGGCGTCATTAATAATAACCAAGGTTTGACCCATCACTGTTATGGAGCTGATCGGGCCTATTAACTTATGTCAGGATAATCTAATCAGAGGAAACCCGCCAACAAATCCAGACAGGGTGTGTTTCACGAACCATATTGCTCCTTGTGCTTCAGCCAGTGGTTAGCCTCGAGCACACCCGGTTTAGGCAAATCATTCACATTTCCTACTAGAGGAAAGCCTTTTGGACCTGGGGGGAGAGGAGGGTGCCTGGTATTCTTGGTCGTGTTTAAGACCCTAGCAAAGACGAAAATGACTGTCAAGCCAAGCCCCAAAGCAACGATTGGCGAGGTGAAGCCCATGATGGTGATCAAAATCGACAATAGGATGCGGGGTAATCAGATCTCTGGAAAAGTTAAGAGTACTAATTTTGCTAGTAACGCCTTGCTTGCACTAGGCAGCGAGAGCCTGTACAAGTAAGATTAAAGTCGTACACCTAGATGCTACAGTCGACTAGATCGCACCCGGGGACATTAGAATCGTCAGTAGCATACACGTTGCTAAGGGGCAGTTAACCCTCAAGGTAGGTAGATTGGCAGCTTTTGGTATTTCCCGAAGGTGGGGAAGTGGCAACGTAAACATATTGGTGATTGGAGGGCAGGAGTAAAAGGAAAGAGGTTGTCAATTCCTTCTGCACTACTTTTACCATTTAAGGGGACCTCCTGGACCCCCTGAACAAGGCTTGTTGTTCCCGCTAATTTCAAAGTACACTTAGTTGTGACTTGGCAGCAGTAGTCTTGTAGGGGTAAAACTGCGCTAATGAAGTGGAAAGGAGCGCTGTCCTCTCGCCGATGGAGATGAGTGTAGCGATATCATTCAGATAGGGAAATGCAGTTGTCATGGCTGGTAATAGTCCCCTAGAAAGGATTAATTATTAGGAATACAAAGTTCGCTTTGCACCCTAGATCCGTTTGACCTCCGAGTTGAAGCCGGCAGGCGAGATGCTTGGCCCGGCACCCGTCTCCCCCCAACTTGGCGCCCCACAACGGCTTGACCCAGATTCCCGGGGTCGAAGCCGTTGTTGCCGGGAGTGGACTGCGGGGTTCCCGCACCAAGGCCGCCTAGGCCGAATGGGGGAGACTTAGCTGCCTCTCCTCACTTCTCCACATCTAAAGTACCCGATTTTGGGTCAATCTCGGCCAAACCTGGGTCCGAAACTCGTCGTGATTGGCATCAAACTCGACCTCTTCAAGTGCCGTCCATCTTGCACCCCACTTGGCTTTCCTGAAGGCGGACCGGGGATTGTAAACCGGGATCGGCAACTGTGAGCAAACAACACCGGGGGATTCCGGAGGCACTCCTCCGACAGCGCTCTAAATACGCGTCGACATCCCCAACCCCGAAGACCTTGCGCCGCCCCCAATTTCGCACTTGCAATTGAAGAATTTCGGCATACTGAGCCTGCCCAGTACCAATTATAATTATGGCGGTTCAGGAGAAAGGAACGCTGGCGGCTGACGACGCGGTTGAAACCATGCCGGAGTTGAAGCTTGATAGACACGGTCTCCCACTTGTTCCTCAACCATCAGATCGAAAAGACGACCCGCTGGTATGCCCGAATACCTGGTTTTCTTTTATTCCCAGTCTTTTCACCACTTTCGCGCCACTAACCATCCAGTATAGAATTGGTCCTTCGGCCTCAAGCTGTCCGTCCTCCTCCAAATATCGTTTCTAGCCCTCTTAGGACCAATGTCTGCCGCAGTCATCAACCCTGCCTTCGTGCCTCTTGGCAAGGCGTTTAATATTACCACTGTGGAGGCGTCGTACGAGCTGACCGTATATGTATGTGTTGCTCCTCCTGCCTGCTGGATCGAGTGCTAATCACGCCGAAGGTCATATGCGCCGGAGTCGGGCCCCTTTTCATCATTCCACTAGCAAATACGTACGGGCGCCGGCCCATCTACCTCGGTGGGAACCTTTTGGCAGCAGTTACAAACATAGCGGCTGGTTACTGCTCTAGCTGGTCCGGCTTACTCGTAACACGTGTTTTCAACGGCATCGCCGCTGGGAGCACCGTCGCGATTGGCGCAGCAACAATCTGCGACCTGTACTTCCTCCATGAAAGAGGACTCTACATGGGTGTCTACACCTTCTTCCTAACAAATGGTAGGCATGCGAGATGTCCGAAAAATAGTGTTCGACCCTAACTAATGGGACGACAGGTCCCCATATTGCACCCCTCATCGGCGGCTTCATTGCACAGAACTTGGGCTGGAGATGGTGTTTCACTATTCCCGCTTACGCCCAGCTGGGCGTCTTTGTTATCAACGTTTTCTGTCTGCCAGAAACCCTGCATGAGAGAAACCCGCACTCGCCGAATGGAGACAATGCCGAGAGTTCTCACTTTGACCTTCTCTTATTTCGTTCCAAGAACCTCCCCCAAAGAAGCGTTCGGGTTTCAGACTTTACAAGACCTTTCATCATGTTACGGTACATCTGTGTGGTTATCCCCGCCATTTACTACATGACGTGCTTTGGATATGGCACTGTGATATTTGGTAGGTCTACCAGCCTCATGCATGAAAGGATTAGTGCTAACGGGAACTTCCCTGCAAGCCGCCACGGGATCCATCGTGTTCCGCGAACAATATGGTTTTACCACCGCACAGACAGGCCTCATTCTCAGTATCCCGCTGCTTATCGGATGTCTCATTGGCGAAGCAAATGCCGGTTGGTTCACCGACTGGTTAGTATATCAGCACTCGAAACGGCATGACGGAAAGCGATCTCCAGAACCCCGCCTAGATGCCCTCTGGCTCGCTCTGCTCCTTCCTATCGGTACAATTATCCAAGGAGTCTGTATCAGCCACTCCAAGACAACAAGCTGGGTTGGCAATGCTTTCGGGATGGGCATTTCGTGTCTTGGTCTGCAAGTTGCTACCACGGTAGTATACACGTATTGCACCGATGTAGGTCCTTCCAAGTGACTTCGCTCATTTCTGCGTGAATTTGACTCGGCTAACTGACCGTCGCAGTGCTACAAGCCGCAAAGCCCCGAAATTTCTAGTCTCTTAAACCTCTTCCGTTCAATATTCAGCGCTCTCGTATCATTTTACGCGTAAGTTCCGTGGCATTTTCCGATCGAGAAGGTGCTGATACCGTGTTCAAAGCATACCGTTAGCAGAGAAGATCCAATTTCAGTATGCGTGGCTTGTCTTTTCGCTCATCACCATCGTTTTTCTCGCGCCGATGGTTGTGCTCCGCCTCTATGGCGAGAAAATACGCTCAACAAAATGGCAATTACCTCCAACTGTCGATAGGTAATGATAGTTGGGCAAGAGGTGAAGAGATTTTGAACAGTTAGGCAACCCCGCGTCGGTGGAGCAGGATGTCTAACCACCTACCTTTTAGAATATTCTCTGTGCTCTCTCTGCTGCAGGATATCGAACTTTATCCTGGAGTTCGGCGCGGATCAAATAAACTCACCAACTCCTCTTAACTATGCGCGAGACTTAGCCATTTGTTTGTACTGACCCGATTAAAAAGTGCCGTTTCGATTTCAGGTGTTGAACTGAGGGAACTTACTGCGACTGACTCCTACGACTACCTCGCTCACTCGATTACGATACGGGCGGTGAGTCAAAACCAAGGAGAGTATAAAGCGGGGGTAGCTACCTAGGGTTCGACAAAATTAGGAAGTAGGGGAGAGTTCACACCGGTTCTTGGGAGTGTCGCTGGGTGGCGAGCCAGAAACAACACGACGTCACTCCCCCAGGAAACTTGGCCACTCGGCATTTGTCCAAAAAGTTAGGTACCAATACCTAACCAATTTCATATCCCATTATCTTTACAGAAGATTTCGTTCCGTCGAAGAGAACTTTATTTCCAGCACTCGCGAATATTATCCCAAGGCTTTGACTCTTCAGACAAGCGTGGCATTGCCGAGCAATGGGTGTCCCCTATTCGAGACAAATCAATTCTGCCTTCGACCAAGTGACCCCCCTCGTAGCTGCTGGCTTTCGAATCCTACAAACAAGCAAGAACATATCAATACTGCTTGCAGTAGTTCAAATCTTGACAACTCTTCTCCTGTTCCTCATTCTCCTCGTACTGGTGGCATTAATCATCACCGTGAGCCCTGATCTCGAGTACGAACGACGGGAGCTCGTCACGCCCATCGTGCACCAGATTGCCGCCTGGGCTATTGATCGAACGTGGTTGCGAATTGCAGTGTGGACCATACTTTTGGGCGGAGCTGTCGGGGCGACCGCGGGATGGAGCTTGACACGAGGTGGGGATGGTAGTACGGCGTCCGACACCGAGCATACCGAAAGCTGCGTCGGAACAAGCCAAGGTATCGAGGTGACCGGGGAGCACAAGTTATAAATGAGAAGGAGCAAGGCCGGACAGTGTTTCTGATGGCTAGCCTTGCAATGATCCGACCTCATTGTCTCGTGCCGCTTTACTCGTGGGAGAAAATAAGCGTGAGAGCAGATACACATCACCGTGTGTGCTATCGCTTGGAAGTTTATAAAACCATTCAACGTTTTATGGCTACTACACTTCATTCCAGGGTCGGTACATAGCAATGACATCCCTTGATAATGCCTTAAAAAGTTCGCATTCGTTATCTCTCCGCTAAGCAGATTGCTCCCGCAGCCTGCCTAGACGCCGCCACCACCGCGTTGAAGGTGTTTGCTAGCTGTAGAAGAAGGCAATTACCCCAGTAGTACTAATCACAATACTTAGACGACAATTGTGAGCAGTTAGTGTCTAGCGAGGGAAGGAGTGCTCACTCACGTGTAAAACTCAAAGAGTATAATTACTGCTGTGTCGAACGCTTTCCTCCTCCAAGACCAGTTCCGAGGGTGATCTTCACTACCACTGGCCCAGTGAATGAGCCCGTCTGGGCCGGTCTTAATCCCAAGGGCCAGCAGGTGCGAGCTGTGGTCGATGGCCTCTGCTTTGCCCAACTTTTCGACGTCTTTATCATCAACCAAGGTATGCTGCGACGGAGAGGACGAAGAATCTGGCTTATCATTGACGGGGAAGTCTCCCAGGCCGGAGCACAACGACCGCCGGCTTCGATCAATCGGAATAGCAGCCTCCATGTTCTCTGACATGACATTGGGTTACGGCGAACAGAGCATCGGAAGAACCAATCCAATAACATTTGTTTAAATCAAGTCACTCAACAATTGATCTGCGCGCTGCAACGTCATCTTATGAAAGGATGGTTACAGGGGTGCGCGAATTGCCATTGGGGCTAACGTGGCAGGAGGACTGATCCACATATTTGCCTGACGTGCCGACCGCCTCGCCAAGGGCGAGTCAAGTGAGTGAAGGGAAGAGCCCTGGCTCTGTGACTCAAGGAATAAGCCGGAATGAAAACCTGCAGGTTTGTGACATTTGCGATCGGGAGGCGTTCAAAGATTGTCGGCGCCTTCGCGGGCATCTGAGTTTCGTTTTACAGGTTAAGAAATTTCCGAAGTTGAGCTAGGTGCTAATAGGGCTGCTCCTGGTGGTAGCCCTTGTGGGCTCGAAAGGACGGACCTACCTGCGGTAGTGCGAGAAAAGTCATGAAGTTGTTTCGGAGGTGGTTGATGGTAAACACAATTGCAACTGTCCAATATTCCATTCTAGGTTCCGTTTGTATCGTTCTACTTTTTTAGGGGCTGCTTCTATCGGACAAGATATTGACACGGGTAGGTGTTAGAGCAAGGGGTGAGGGGGCAGCACGATACGGCCATCATGAGCACGCAAATAGGGACGTTTAAAGGACTTAATTACTGGGAAGAGTAACGACTGTCGTAGTCCGGGATGCAACTATAGCTTACTACGGAAACTAGCTAGAATCAATCGGTCGCTGTCGCTTTCCTTGACATGCAGCATCCAGGATTTTATATTTGTATCCAATTTTTGAAGATGGGTTCGTGTACGCTCGATGTCTTTTCGGGGCGTAGATTTGTCCAGTGCGTGTTGACAAATTTCGTGTGCAGCAGCAAACTGGCCCTGGTTTTTTAGTGCACGCGCAAGGTTCATGGCCGTTATCAGTGTTTCTCGGTGGTCCGGCCCAAATGCCTTCAACTTGCCTTTCAGGTTTCGCATGAAGACCCCGATAGCTTCCTCCTTTGTTTTCTGGTCGGTCAACATCAAGTTAGCGAGGTTGCACTCAGCCACCAAAAGATCCCTGTGGCCCGGCCCGAGCAGTTCGAGCTTGCCATCATAAGCTTCGCGCTGCAGTTTTAAGGCCTCCTCTTTCTTCCCTTCGTCTTCGAGAACGCTGGCAAGGTGGGCCATGCAGTTTAGCGTATCGCAATGCTTGCGCCCAAGCACCCGCTCGCTTCGCCGGAATGCTTCACGCTGCAGGCCCTCGGACTGACCTAGGTCGCCGGTCGTAGCGATAGAGGTAGCAAGGTCACTAAGAGCGTCAATCGTGTCCGGGTCATCGTCGCCGAGCAGTTCGCGTCGTAGTGTGAGCAAGCGCCGTGCCATCAGGACGATAGCAGGGTCGTTTCCCGGGTCATCGTTCCAACATGATCTCTGCCAGACAACCATGCCCATGCTCTTCAACGTGTCGACGTTCTTTTCGCCAAGGTATTTTAGCCGGATATCCAGAGATTTCTTGAACCTCTCCTGGCATTCAGCGTAGGCACCGTTCCAGCTGATGTACCGGCCGCTATGCAGCAGTAGCTTGGCTTTCTCGAGTTCGGTTTCCTTTCCCGGAGATTTGAACTGAAATCGAAGTGCGAGCTCGGCATGAGGAAGCAATGCTTCGCAGAGCCTGAACCAGTCATTGTCCGGCATATGGGATGGGGCAGGGAAGTGCGTGGAAACCGACTTCAGAGCTGCCAAAGCCCAGATGTCTACTTCTTTCGGTGACTCATTCTCAAGCCATCGTCTTGTTGCCAACTGCACTAGCCGGTGCATGCTAAACATTGTGCCGGTCTCATCTTTATCCACGAGAGAAAATGCCACCAACAGCGCCATGGCATCCTCGAAATAGGAGTTATCTTCGTCCTCCCGCCGTAAGAGCTGTCTGGGAATGGCTTGGTGCTGGAGGAAGCTTAAGAGACACAGTAGCTCCGCTGCTCTTGGTTTAGTATCTCGGATCGATTGGAATAAGATGGTCCACGTTTTAGCTACGGACTCTATCGAGCTTCGCTGGCACGCGTGGTCCGAGAACTCGCCGCTGAGGAGTTCGGTTATCGCTGGGTCGTGTCTTCGGTACTCGTCTAGATATTGCGGTATAGTCTTCCGTCTCTTCACTATGAAGGAGACGGATTGAGTTATAGCAAGCGGGACATAGTCGAGCTCATTGATGAGCTCAAGGATTGTGTCTTCCGAGTGATCGCCTTGCAATCTCCGCCTTACAAGCCTCAGGCCCTCTTCTGGACTCATCTCATCAACAGTTATGGGAGCATTTGGCCTTGCCAAATCCACCGCCATACTCTGAGTCCTTGTCGTAAACAGCAGCGAACCAGCCCGGCAATGCGGAATGCATTGCGAAGGTGTTTTGTCGTTCCTCATGTTCTCCCCGTAGAAAGCATCTTCGTCATCGACGTT
>Ga0164242_10005145_pt1 | contig 14589 bp, 17 predicted proteins | sample OricomgcompostMG_FD_108783 | JGI IMG/M metagenome (GOLD analysis project Ga0164242, IMG submission 108783) | Miracle-Growth compost microbial communities from Emeryville, California, USA - Original compost - Miracle growth compost (MG) ... | reverse complement strand
TTCGCCTCCCCCACATGCGGCATGTAGCTCACCCTTGCAGCCGGGTACACACTTTTCCCTTTCGGCAGTCTCGTTGGTTGCTTCTCGTATTGGGCCGATCCTCGGAAACAACGAACTCCTGTAACGTGGTTTCATTGTCCCCGTCTAAACGGAATATATCTTTGACCAGATTTTGTTTGTGAGTTAAAAAAATGGAGAGTTTTGCTGCACATGTTAGCTAAATGCTGCCGTGAGGAGCGTGGGTTGCCACGTGAGCGCAAATTCGGGATGACAACCGACTACCGACGATCCGCTCCGTCCGAGGCCGGAGACAAGATGTGGCGTACCAACTAAATACTCCTGAGCCCGCCGCGTCGCCGCACCGAAACAAGATACAACCGGGTTCATTGCATCACCAACTCCATCATCTTACGTTTCCACCCCACTACTTCGCCCGATCTAATACCAAACGCCTCCTCAAATACTTGATTTCCTTCCCGCCGACTATCCTTTCCTCATTGATGATGACGCCTAGTGAAGGGTCATATCTTGTCGTCGGCGCAGGCGTGTTCGGTGTTTCTACTGCGTACCATCTCATCCAGAAGTATCCCAGGGCATCGGTGACCCTAGTCGACAGGGACGCATTCGATGCGGACGATCGTGTGGCTGCTTCCTGGGACTGGAACAAGGTGGTCCGCGCCGACTACGACGATTTTGTCTATTGTCAACTAGCTCTAGAGGCGCAAGATATCTTCAAGAGCAACCCGATCTGGAAGCCCTACTTCTATCAGACAGGGGTCTACTGGACCTGCCGAAGCGACTACGCGCAGAATGTCATCCGCCACCACCATAAACTTGGTCGCAAAGATGACATTGTAGCCTTACCCGTTTCTGAGGCCCGCAAAATGTATAACGGGTTATTTGACGACGCTGATTATTCTGGAGTCAAAGAAGTACTCGTGAACAGGGCCAGTGGTTGGGCTGCTGCGGGAGACTGTTTACGAGGCATCACTCGCAAAGCCTTGGACCTCGGCGTGAAGTATGTGACCGCTGAGATTTCGTCGCTGCAAACCGATGGTCGAGGTTCCTGTACCGGCATCAAGACTGCCGCAGGAGAGGTGTTGACAGCATCGCATGTTATCCTCTGTACTGGAGCATACACACCGAAACTGTTAGAGCTGAGTGCTGAAAAGACTGGCCTAGCCAATCTCAGGGCGGGGGAGAGGATCTTGGCAGCTGGAATCGCGACTGGAATGGCACAGCTTGATGAGGAGGAGTACGCGAAGTACGCTAATATGCCCGTCGGTTTTCAAGGATACACTGCACAAGACGGTAAGCCTCCCCCTTGAAGGATGCTATATTCAACTCACTCTTCCAACTAACTAACAAAAAAAATAGGCAAACCTTTCATCGGCAGTTTACCGCCCACAAAGGACAGAGAGCTCAAGTGGTGGGGGTCGAAGATCTTCTCAAACACTCGAGAAGTGCTTCCTGGCCGCCTTGTTTCCGCACCACCACCGGCAAAAGACTACGCTCAGTGGAAGGTCCCTCGGCTCCTCAAGGAAGACATTGCTGAGTCAAGAAACGTATGGTATGGTAAGAAAAGTGCCGACTGGAATATGACCAAGCATCGGATCTGTTGGTAAGTCATCGCATTGTAAACAAATCCATACTTTCAATCGGCTAACGTTGAAAAGGGACGCCTTCACTACAAGCTCAGACTTCATTATTTCTCCACACTCGGCCTTGAAGGGGCTTTATGTTGCAACCTGTGGCTCATTCCATGGATTCAAGTTCTTCCCGGTGCTGGGTAAATATGTGATACAAATGCTCGAGGGCTCGTTGTCTCCAGAGTTAGAGGCCAGATGGGCTTGGGATCGGGAGCGCCCGGATCCGTCGGGAAACCCGGAGTATCCTAACTCTGAGATGAACGATCTGTTGGATTCAGTCGCGAGGTTGTAGCGTGTCGGTCGATGCGGAGGCTACATTTTGCAGGCTCGTCTACGGATATCATGGGGAATATGATGAGGCGCACTGCTTGCACAACGTACCGGGCTGGGCGAAGGGTTTGAATACGTAAACAGAATACCGTAATGAAACTGATCCTAACTGTGTACAGCCCGTATCCGTACAATGATCGTGGGATTTTTATGAGTCAGCTGCTTGCGGGTGTCCTCGATTTATTCCCAATGAAGGAAGCGTTGAGATAAATCCGTGCAGGGCTAGCCTGAAACGGTTTAGTCTTCGGCATGCACTAACAGCGAGGCACACAATGACGGACTGTTTTCGGAGCCACATGCGGGGTACGCCAAGGGGATCAGTCCCCTATTGTTTAGTTGGTGTGCCTCTTCGCCTCCCTCTCCTGGCCATTCTCGGCGAGTCGGTATTTCCCAGGTGATAGCAGTCATGGCGCCGCCAGAGGAGGGCCTCGGCTCTACCAGCCCTCGAGGAAGACGACGATCCCATCATGCTTGCCTTACTTGCAGGTTTGTGCCTTTTTCTTCTTTTGCGTTATCCATAGGTCACTGCATGTGCTGATCATGACCGTGACGTAGGCGGAAAAAGACTCGCTGTCCGGGCGAGAAACCAACATGCTCAAGTTGTGTCCGGCTGAAGCAGTCGTGTTCTTATCCTGCGATAAGAGCATCACAGCGCGGGCGATCGGTAAGTGCTCGAAATCCCCTCTCCCCGATGGTTCAGGTGCCTTAACCATCGACAGGATGAGAGACTGCGACAGTTGGAGGATAAGCTGGATCTCATTCTCAGCCGAGGGAGCTTGTAATACGACACCGCACCGCGCGAAACATGCTTCGTTCGGACGATCTGACCGGGTTCTTAGGGCGGACCATGCCACACGTCAAGGACAGTCAAACGATGAAGTTACGGACAATTCGGAAAGGTCATACTCAGCGACTCCTCCAGCTCGCGAGCCAAACTTCCCTGCCAACACCCAACCGGCCGTCGTGTTTGATCCAGAGTCCGGAAATCTCCGGCTCGGCCGATCCAGCATGGTAACTGGAATCAACCTCTATTTCAAGTACTGCCACCGGCAACCAATTTGGTGCTTCGAGCGTGAAGAACTTGGCGACTACGGTTCCATCCCGGAGGAACTTGCCTGTAGTATCCTAGCTCTGACTTCGCGCTTTCTCCAAAAGGGTGACCACGTACAGCTCTACGGCAATAATGCGAAAACTTTGATCATGCTTCGCATTGCAAACGGCACAGTTGACCTCACTACGATCGAGAGCCTGTGTCTACTGTCGTATTCCTCCTTCATAGGTATGCGATAAACTTGCTAACTTGTGAGAGGCAACCTTTAAGCTGACTCCGATATACAGACGGTAACGTCCACCTCGGCCAATTCCACCTCGGTCTGTCCTTTCAACTCTGTCGATCCGCTATGCTTGATATTGAATCAGTATACTGTATGGACGATGGAACAATAGAGCGAAAGAAGAGGCTCTTTTGGAGCCTCCAGCTCCTTGAGCAGTCTTACGGTCGCCAGGGGGGGCTTTTGAGTGTCTCGACAGACATATGGCGACCAAGTTATTCTTCTACTGGTGGAAACCACACAGACTCGGATCCCAACGCACCACCCTTACCCAGAGATGAGCTAGGGACCTCAGAGCCAAGCGAGCAGGGAATTTGGAATACGAGCGTCTATCTGGGCTGGGTCTGGAGCCAAGTCAGAAAGTATGTCTCTGATTGTTCTCACAATATTTGGAAGGAGCCGTGGCGGCACGACTCGGTGTACGCCAAGGTCCTTTCCGATTTCATGGAGACTGAGAACAGGATCCCCATGTGTCACCGATACGATTCGGTCAAGTTCTATGAGCGGAAAATGGAGGAGCTGAAGGTGAACCGAGACTATTGGGCACCATGGCTGAAGGAACAGTTTACGTACCATGCGATCCCGACCGTCTTGAACCACCCCTTTCTCTACATCGTCGGAGCACAACACAATCCAAACCTTGGAATCCCGAATACCTTTTGGCGGAGATCATCCGAGCAAGCCCTGCTCCACGCCACATGGATTGTTCGGATGATAGACATGGTTGTGGATAAGCATGTGCCGCTCGTCGATCCGTTCTTTGGACACGTTGCTGCCATCGCAGCCACGGTGCATCTTTACTATTGCTGTGCTGTCGCCGTTGGGTTGAAGCGCAAATCCAATACCGACTTTGAGAAATGCAGGAAGTTCTTGAAAAGCTTCATACCCTATTCCGCCGCATGTGGCGCGTTGGTACGTTTTATTGCTCCCCGCCAAAAGTTAATATCACACAAGAGGTTTGCTAGATTAGCTAACAGCTCTGACTGTCTCTAAGGATCGCAATCTGGACAAGATGACACGCATTGCCGCCGGCTCTGAAAATATGGACGTTGAAGACTGGACTCCATCTAGAATCTATCTCAGCGTGCCCTTAATGTGGGAGGTTCTGCAGTTCAACTCTACGACCGGCTCGCAGGAAATTCCCACTGCCGGACTACTGGATGCCTCGTTGGCTCCAATATTTGCCCCCGATGATGCGGGCGAAAACTTGACGCTCGAGGTAATCGTCGCCACATCGCCGGAAATCTCGATTAATACAGCCAGTGGAGGACAAGAAGCTCCTACATTATCATACAAACCCCCGGTTTCCTCGGGGGCTGGCTCCTCGCGGGACACCATCTTCGACTCGCCGACTGCCGAGCAGATCGACAATCTCACCTTCAACACCACACCCTGGTTGTACGCCGATTCTTCACAGCTTGTTAATATCGGGGACATGGGCTATCCCCCTTCAGAGCCCGGTAATGCCTGGTGGGAAGGCGAAAACGTTAACAATATTATGTTTAATCCCTTTTAGCATTGTAGGTAGCTCTCGTCCATAGCGTCTAGTTCTTGTAGGTATATAGAGCTGGTTGTGTTGATAATTAGGTGGCACGTTTGGAATTCGTGGGAATAATCAACCTTATCTTTTGGGTGTTGGGTTTGAGCTGAAATATATCTACTAGTAATTTCTCAGTGGTCTGGTTTGGGGCAAGGCGTTGTATCTAAAGTTGCAAAATGACTCTATCTTGATCCAATAGCGAAACCGGGTCTAATCCGAGCTCGTGTGGCATTTGATGCAGAATTACCCCTGTAGAGATAAGCAAGATAGGATAAGCTCAAAATAGGGATCTCATCAAACGTTGGAGAAATAGGTCTTGGCCACCAGCCTAAACCAGAAGAGGCGGGGTTCTAGCCATCCCGAATATACGTGGCCAACAGATGTGATGTAACGCCGGAAGGGGGAACACCTGGCCAGGGGAGGGCCGGGCCGGGCAGGCATGCATTGGGAGTCAGTGGCCAGGCCCATTGAGACCACCGGCACCGGTTTCCTTACGCCGATCACCTGACCGCGATGATATCAGGTGCTACACACCTTTGTGTTAGTTACTTCAGATATCAATGGACAACTCACTTCCCACGATGTAAACGGCATGGCATTTATTGGTTTAATGCAGGAGGGCTTTCATTGCGTGTTATTTGGGCATTGGAGGGTCGACAAACTGCAGCGCGTCTTTGCATCTACATTCCTCCCTCTTTTCGGTCATAAGTTTCACCCTACATTGACGGACCTCTCGACCATATGGGCTCCGCACAGCGCGTGGTAATTATTGGAGCCGGCATTGTCGGTGCTAATATTGCCGATGAGTTAGTTCTGCGCGGATGGAGCAATATCACCGTGGTCGAGCAGGGGCCACTTGACCTGCCAGGAGGCTCAACATCGCATGCCCCCGGCCTTGTATTCCAGACTAATAGCTCCAAGACTATGAGCTCCTTTGCGAAGTACACCGTCGAAAAGCTGCTGTCGCTAGAGTGCTTCAATCAGGTGGGCGGCCTGGAAGTGGCTGCCACCCCTGCGAGGCTCGAGGAGCTTAAGCGGAAACATGGTCTCGCTTCTTCTTGGGGCATTGAGTCGCGCCTAATCAGCGCCGATGAGTGCTGGGAAATTTACCCCTTGTTGAACAAGGATGTGGTGCTCGGTGGCCTGCACATTCCTAGCGACGGCTTGGCGCTGGCTGCCGCTGCTGTCCAGTTGCTCATCGAGCGCACTCGCAAGGCCGGCGTGCGCTACGTGGGTCTGACTCCGGTGACTGGCATTGAGCAAAACGAAGGTCACGTCACCGGCGTGGTGACCAAAGACGGCACCATCCCCGCCGACATTGTCCTCTCGTGCGCCGGTTTATGGGGTGTCGAGGTTGGAGCAATGATCGGCCTTCCCATCCCCTTGCAACCAGTCGCACACCAGTACGCCAAGACCAGGCCCCTACCGGCTCAGAAAGGGAGAAACACCCTGCCGAATGGGGCGAGCTTGCCGATTCTCCGTCACCAGGACCAGGATCTTTATTACCGTGAGCACGGTGACCAGATAGGCATTGGATTCTACGGCCACCGTCCACTCCCGGTTGTCGCCGCTTCGTTGGGCGAAACCCCAAAGAACGTCGACGAGCACAATATGCCATCACGTCTCAACTTCACCCCTGAAGACTTTGAACCGGGGTGGAAGCTGTCCCAAGAGCTCCTCCCTGTCCTGCAGGATAGTGATGTTGCCTCTGGATTCAACGGCATCATGTCCTTCACCCCTGACGGCGGACCGCTCATCGGAATGGCGCCTAACCTAGAAGGTTTCTACGTAGCGGAAGCCGTTTGGGTGACGCACTCTGCTGGAGTGGCGCGCGCGGTAGCCCAGCTCCTGACCACAGGGAGATCCGAAACTGATCTCTCCGAATGCGACCTGGCACGCTTTGAAGAGGTCCAACTTACCCCTGCCTACGTTAGCGAGACTTCGCAACAGAATTTCGTCGAGGTCTACGATATATTGCACCCTCTTCAGCCACGAGAGTCTCCGCGTGGTCTCCGCGTCAGTCCATTCCATTCTCGCCAGCGCGAGCTTGGCGCCTACTTCCTCGAGGCAGGCGGGTGGGAACGCCCGCAGTGGTACGAGGCAAATGCGGATCTGCTCGAGCAGCTTCCGGCGAGATGGAAACCTGCGGAGCGCGATACCTGGTCCTCTCGATACTACTCACCGATTGCTGCGGCAGAGGCCTGGAGGACGCGCACGGCAGCGGCCATGTATGACCTGACCCCTATTCGCCGGCTGGAGGTGTCCGGTCCTGGGGCGGTCGATCTACTCCAGCGACTAACTACGGGCAATATTGCCATGAACCCCGGTACTGTCAAGTTCACTCTGCTTGTTGACGACCAAGGAGGCATCCGGAGCGATATTTTTGTTGCTAGGCTTCTTGGCGACGTGTTTCAATTAGCGGTCAACGGGCCGGCCGATCTGGATTACCTTGCCCGGGAAGCTCGCATTCAACGGAAGAAGTCCCGGGGCCGATATGTCCAGGTTCGCGACATAACTGGAGGAACCTGCTGCGTCGGGCTATGGGGACCTCGCTCCTCGGATATTATAGCTGAGGTCAGCTCAGATGACTTCACCGACAAGGGTCTACCCTATTCGCACGCCAAGAAAGTAGTAATAGCCGGCGTCCCTGCCTTAGCGATCAGGCTGTCGTTCGTTGGCGAACAAGGTTGGGAGATCCACGCGAGTGCTGACAATGGATCACGTCTTTGGGATGCCCTCATGCAGGCCGGCCAACCTTACGGGGTCATCGCAGCGGGACGAAGTGCCTTTAATGCGCTGCGTCTGGAAGCAGGCTTCAGGACTTGGGGCACTGACATGACTACCGAGCACAATCCATTTGAGGCCGGCCTCGAGAACGCCGTTGAGACGGGGAAGGGAGAGTACGTCGGTCGGGCTGCTCTAGAACGGCTTTCCAAACAGAAGGTCTCCCGACGACTCCGCTGCCTCACCATCGATGATGGACACTCGGTTGTGATGGGTAAAGAGCCGGTGTACTTCCAGGGCAAAGCGGTGGGCTATGTTACCAACGCCGCATTTGGGTACACGATCGGCAAGCCAATCGCCTACACATATCTACCTAGCACGGTAAACGAAGGAAACGCCGTCGAGATTGAGTACTTTGGGAGACGGGTGAAGGCTACTGTGACGCCGATCGGCCGTACGACACGAAGACGAGCGAGCAGGCTATAGACTTTTGAACTTGGGTGACTTGCTACCCTTGGAATTGCCAAAACAGCTTTAATCCAACCTAAACATAAACAGCTGGACTGCGGCCTTTGGGGGCAATGCCACGGTGCCGATCTTATATATTTGGACCGGAGAATATCAAATTTGGATCTGGGAGTTACTCTCTCGGGAATGTTGTTTTAAACAGAGTTCCCTTCAGCTTTATAAAACCCAGAATAGGGGCAGATGCGATTGACCTCCGATAATAAGTGCCATAACCATCGTCCGACAGCTCCTAGTTAAGCGCCCATTATCCTTCTCAGCATCAATACCTCATGCTTCGTGACAAACGTCCGGTAAACCGTACTGCTCACGTGGACACCGTTGCTTTCGCGCGGTTTACCTCCATCCATCATGTCAACCAGATCCCTGACCTTGGCGCCCTGCCACTTCCCCTCGTTGTTCGTCCAAAATACACGCTTCACCCCCACGGAATGCATATAAGCCACACACCTGTAGCAAGGGCAAGACTCTAGAGCCCTGGGTAAAGTATCAGCGTCAATATCCGCGTTGGTGGCTGACGGGGTGTTCCTGGGCCCAGCACAGGTGAGCTCATCGTGTAGCGAGGCAGTCGATGGGTCACAGCCGTTTAGGGGCAGACGGTTGGGACAGTTCACATCCGATGACCCGCTAGGTAGCGCTGTCCGCCGACCTCGATCGCCGCGCTGCTTGGGTGAAATACCGGGGTTATTGATCCGGGTGACGTAGACATCTGCGCCGGATAGCCTAGGGTGTCTCTTGCGCTCTCGAGCATCGCTAGGCGGACGAGAGGCGAGATAGACGGGCACGAGAATGAGGGCATTGGACGAGACACTAGCATGCCCCCCGCGTGATTTTGCATTTGTCTGGGAAGTGTTAATAGATGACTAACCGCTGGCCCGAAGACGTACTTACCCTAGAGGACACGGCGCCATGCTTCATCTTGGTCCCTAGAGAGGTCCCGAGTGGGTGGCCTCTCTCAAGCCCGTCGGGTTGGTCCCGCATCTTGTGGAGCGGTTGGCCGCACACAAATTGCTCTTTCTTAAGATGGTGCTTCTTGCAATCTCGATTATTGATCGGCCCCTCGCCCTCCCTATTCTGGTGATGATGAGGCGGGCGGCTGTAAGGCTTCTTCTTCTGAGGCAACACCGCGTTCAGATGTGCCGGCTTCAAAACGCCACTCTTGGCCCTGCACCGTACCGGGACGTTGTTGAAGGCCCTGCGGCAGGCCTTCGATGCCGGCGCGCTCGACGTAGGATTTGACGGCGTGTTTTTGTAGTAGTCGTTTGGATTTGTTTTTGGAGCCACGCGGTAGTTTAAAATAAGGTGTAACGGATGAGACCGTGCCGGCTGCCAGCGTGCTCGAGGACGAGAGGGCAGAGTTGATGGCCATCATCTCCGAGTGCATGGTCAGAGGCATGTTGGCGAGGCGACCGCCGCCAACTCCAGCGGCCTCGGAGGGAGTAGAGGCATTGTTGGCTTTACCCTTGCGGGGGTGCTTCAACTCGGAGCCTACGCCATCCGGGGGGTAGGAGCCGGTAGGGAGACGGCCGGTCTTGAGAGCCCCGCCATCATAGCCAGGGCGGAAGTCGTTGAAGCCCTGGCCAATGATCTTGCCGCCCTTGACGACGATGCAGCCGTGGCGGAACCGGAGGGGGGACAAGGATGCCTGCTCGAGGCAGCGGTTGAGGTAGTAATCGGATTTCATTTTGACGTCTTGAGGTGCTTTGGTAGAAATATCGAAGTTTAATCTAGGGTTAGTGTAGTTATTTGGGAACTGCTGTAGTCTTTGCGGGAGGGCAGTGGTAAATAAAGTGGACGCGACTGTTCGTTGGTGTTGGAAGCAAGTTCGACTCATCGAGTGATCGACAGTGGCACTTGTGCTTGATCCTAGCTTGAGCACGGACCACACGCCCCACTAAGCTCCCTTAAGTCCTAAGCTACTGTACCTACCTACTATTTATGACTCGACCGGCAGCAGCGACTCGAATATCATTTCACTACCTCACTAATACAGAGTATCTACGGAGTACAAGAAAATTACATGGTTTGATTCCCCAAATCCTTGAAGCATACCAAAATCGATGCACACACCTGTCCCGACCATACTTGCCTACCTAGCGCCAAATCCCTCCGCCCAGTTCCTCGTTTGTCCCCCATGCCCTCCCTCCGAGGTTGATTCTTTATCGAGACCCTTGCACCAGGCAGCTTTTAACATCCTGGGTTACCCACCCTACTCCATCCCAACACTTGTTGGGTCACCGAATATTCGTAAGAGGCTCTCCTACCCATAAACTTTCCCGATAAATCGGTCGGCCTCGCCGATGATGCCGACGCTCTGATCAACACTGGGCGAGCTGGGACCCCCAGCTACCTGCCGCCAACCGTGGAGTAACTGTCTCAAATGAGTGCCAGCAGCCAAAACCTCCGGTCCTATCAGGCTTCTCAAGGTGGGCATCCGGCAAGCGGCTAGGAGCACAAGCATTGCGCCCGCCATCCTTGGTGTACCCCCCTGTCAGTTTCCGCACTAGGGTCGTAGGAAAGGGGTTGGGGTTCACTCACGAGAGCGAGCAGATCCACGTATCAACAAGCACTGTATGCCCAAAGCCCCTTAAGTTGAGTATATGCAACAGGCACGCATCCAGACACGCCTTACAGTTCGCTAGCACCTCTTCGCTGACTGTGCCTCCGCCTCCCAACCCGTCACCATAGCCGGCTCCCCCGGCCCCACTGAGCATCCACATCAAGTACGGCCTGTAGATGACGCTCCGGCAAGTAAGATACCTCTGTCTGAGGAAGGCACCGCGCTCCGTCGCTGGCGGTGGTGCGTCTCTTCCGACAGCGAAAGCGAAGGCCGGCGGGAGCACATCGCGCCACTCGTCGAGCTGGTGGTCGAGTTCCGCGACGACGGCGGGGAAGCGGGCATTGTCGAGAGACGCCCCTGTATCGCGCGCGTATAGGAGCTGGTGCACACGGTTCAGGAGCCGCCGCATCGAGACGCATGCTAGAAAGTATAGGGATGACTGCTCCTCCTCGCGTGGCGAAATGTGCGTGTGGTACGCCCCTGGAAGTGGGACCGACGACTCGATACGCGCAATGCCAGATTGAGGAAGCCCGGAGAGCTCGGCAAGATAGTCGCTGGTTCTTGGTGTTAGTCGTGCCCTTGATTCATTGCTACGGTACGGCTTGCTAACGGGCTAGTGTAGGGACGTCACTGACCTCTCTAAGATGTAGCACGACCAAAATATCCGCCTGATCCTCTCCTGGTCCTCGGGGCTCTCACCATCTGGTGGGTATGATAGCAAGAGAAGGCACTTGGCTGCGGCGGCGTTGATATACTCCCATGCTTGAAGCGGCCGACGGAGGAATGCAAAGTACATTCTATGGATAGAAACCAGTTAGTACCGGGTTCGACTAGTGGTCAAGTCACGAGTTGAACTCTTACGCGATGAAGAAAAGGCAGTGGGTCGCCGTTGCACTAACGTCCATATGGGCGACATGCAACTTCCTCACGGCACTGTCAAAGTACATATCGCCCATAGCCCGACTCGCCGCGCGGCGTTTCCCTTCTTCCTCACCTAGGTCCGCGCCCACCGTGAGGCCGGAGGTCACTTGGCTGGCACAACCCAACGCCATCGTCAGTAGGGCTAGGCACCCGGCGGCGCCATCGTCGTCGAATCCGCCTGTCGTCATCGTTACCCGGACTCGATCCAGTTGACCGCGAGATAGGGTAGGATACCAGAAGTTCACGGCGTGCTCGAACGAGTCGAGTATACCGTCCACGTCTTTGGCTGACACGTATGGGTACATGGAGGTGTTCCGTGTCCGGAAAGGGGGTCGGGACTGCTCTAACTGGAAAATCGAAACATAGTCATGGCGTAGGCTGGGGAAGACATCAAAGTGCGGCCATTGGAGGATAGACTCTGTGGTTGACGTATGCATAGAGTCCAAGACGGCATTTTCGAGGTTGTTAGAGTTGTGAGGCTCACTCAAGGGACTTCGTTGCCGATGGTGCGGGTGCCCTTCGGTTGCGGGGCTGCAGGAGAAGCTCCCCCTTCCGGCCGACGAGCTAACAATCGGTGACGTGAGAGCATTGGACTGTTGAGTGCTGCCAACGAAGGGCGACAGCACCTAGTTCTATGTTGAGATCTCGTACTTGAGGGACAGTTCCGCGAAGGTAGCAGGATTACTGACCATGGTTGCTTTCATCTCTTGGAGAAACCTCTCCACTCTCAGGACGCCATCGAGAATGAGGTCGCTCTTCCCACGCCTGCAAGGAAGGAGAGATATTGTTAGCCGGTACTCAACACATAGGGAGGAGCTTGCGTGGCTTACGAGTTGGCTTCAGACCCGTAAGTGCATTCATTTTCCGACCCCACGCAGTTGGCACAGGGGTTGTTCCCGTTGCATCTTAATACACTATGTCAGCTTAGGCGTTTCCAGTGGACTGGGTGTTGCACACCGTATTTTCCTCGATCGACAGAGGTCGCACTAGATATCGGGTTTATACCAGTTAGCAATGCAGCCCCTACAGTGGTTGGCGGGCCGTCTGTCCCCGGGAACGTCGACGGCCCCAACATCTTACGGAACGACGGCAACCCACAGCATGCGAGACCCTCAATCTCTTTCTATCAGGTTCAGTAGTGGTCCCGTTATCTGTAGCCATCGTTGCCGGCGGGCAAGGCTAGCATAGTCACCAGATGTGGCGATGGAGACGTGGTTCGTTCCGAGACGAGCCGAGAGAGTCGGACACGGAGGAGGGTGTTGGGGACTCCCCAGGTACCCTATTGGAGAGCGGGGAAATGGGTTAAAAATGTGTTCCTCTTGACCTACGATAGCTTGGTCTCCGTGCGGGGAAAAACGCGGGGGTGTGTTCGGAAGCGGCTGAATCAGGCAAGAAAGCCATTATATCGTATCGGGCTGGTATCGTCGCGGTCGAAAGGACCACCAATCACACCATCCGCAGCGCAGCAAAAAGGGGTCGGAAAGGAAATCGGCTCTAAGGGCCAGGTCGAGAGTTGGAGGGGAACGAGAAAATTGCAATTTACCAGTTTCTACCTATTTATCTACTTTAGGTATTGTATGCATAGTACTTAAGTTCGGTAGTAAGTCCCGTTCTTGGCTAGGCCGCCCGATCAACCCCTTTTTTCCACCTCGAAATCAAATTCAGCTCCCAATTGCCTCTAACACGAAGCCAAACTTCATCTCTTCCGTCTTTACTAACAAATCCTCTCTCACGGCCGGCCCACACGCCCCCGTTCCTACCCCGGCGACCTTCGCGTCCAGCCTAAGGACCGTTGCCGCCCCGTCGACCAAGTCGCAGGGATGCCTCGCACTCTCCACCGCATGAGCATCATGCGCTGACGCCGCAAAGCTGAACTCCCTGTTGGAGGGCTCCGACCATTCCTCCGTCCCCGCCGCGACGGCTCGAATGCCCGGGGCGCCAGTCCGTGTCGACGACGATAACGAGACCCAGCGCGTTCCCATGCGGTTGCCGCCTTCCTGTGGCACCTCATAGCGGGTTTGCATGTCTGCAATCGAGGCGACTGACCAGACGCCGACGCGCTGCGCCGCACGTTTATCCGGGTAACTCTCACCGGGACCTAGGCCGAGCCAGCGGACTGTCTGCAGGCTCCGAGGAATGCGAAGGTTGAGGCCAGCACGGGGCACGTGTTTAGGTATCGGGCCAGTCGGGGACAATGAGACGCTGATCGATAGGGTGCCGGCCGGGCAGATGATGTATTTGGTGGTAGTATTCCAGCCCCAGGGTAGGACGGGTGGCGCGAGAAAGGTGGTGGTTGTAACCTCCACGGCATCTGCTGAGGACTTGATGTCGATGGAGCGGAGTTGACTGGTCAGGACATCGACGCCGAAGCGTTTCCAATATGGGAGGGAGTTCGGAGCGTCGTTGTCGGTGGGAGGGCGCCAGAATGAGGGGATGATGGCGGCACCAGTCACGGGGTCTGCTTCCAGGAGAGGCACTCCGTTAGCTACCCAGTGAGTGAGGTAGCCTCGGGCCGTGTCGAAGGTAAAGTGGAAGTTCTGGCCTGATACCGTACTTGTCGATTGCATTTTGTGAACGCTGAGTTTTGACGTTAATTTACCAGGACTGGCAGCCCACCCAAGGGCTTTCGCTCTTGAGATTTGATGCTGGAACCAAGAGACTTCGTGTCCCGCTTCTGCCCATGAAGTCGACTCCCGTAGTCGAAGCGTCACCGTTAGGAAGACGTCCTTGTCCGACTTGACTTTTGAAATCGAAGTTGGCAGTGCTACACTTGCTGATGTTCCAGCGGCGATGGCGGGCATGTTAAGAGACCCTGATGCCAGGAGAGAGGTGCTAATGCAAGTTAATCCAGATGCTCGGGCATATACTTCGCCTTGCACACATACCTGTCTCCGAATTCCTCCAACTTGTAAGTCGCAACAAGGTGACCCAGCCCGATATAGCTGTACGTGTTCGAGACGACCAAGCTGTCACCAACAATTTTAAACCTCACAGGCTGGATCACTTTCT
>Ga0164242_10005144_pt1 | contig 14589 bp, 22 predicted proteins | sample OricomgcompostMG_FD_108783 | JGI IMG/M metagenome (GOLD analysis project Ga0164242, IMG submission 108783) | Miracle-Growth compost microbial communities from Emeryville, California, USA - Original compost - Miracle growth compost (MG) ... | reverse complement strand
TATTGGGTCTACCACCCAGAGCTAGGTGATTGTAATTTACTCCAGTCTCGTAGTTGGAGCTATTACATCTCAAAACATGCTTACTTGGTGCCTGGGCTGAGAGGTGCATACGATACTGGTCGTTAGCATTGACCGCAGAACTTTCTATGGATGTGACTTAGCCGGGCTATCCTTGTCGCAAGCGAAGGGGTGGGAGAAGAATGAGAGGTTTAGCCCTGACATGAATCCTATTACTTCATATGGCTTAAGGCGCCCTATATTCGGTTCATCTCCTGCCGTATCTAACATGCCCGCAATCCACCAATTTGCGGCCTGCTCATCATTTCTCGCTATACTGGACGTACTCCTGTCACTCCCTCAATCTTGGCCCCAATGTCTTACCCGACCCGACTAACCATTAACCCCTGTGTCGAGGTTGGTGAATATCTTTTTCTGACTTCATATTCCCCCCAACCTGTAGGCTAGAGGCCATCGTAGGCAAAAGACCGTCAATATTCGCCGTCTAGTCCGAGCTACCACTCCGACATCCTCTCCCACCTTGGAGCGCCGTACCTGTGCCGCCTCCTGAAAACGTCAACAAAGTCAAATACCTACGGAACCACCGCCGAAAACATCTCCGGAACCCCCCTCAAATCATCGCTGTCTGCGTACGGTTTCACCATTTGCGGAGGAACTCTCAGTTTCAGGTGCCGGTCGTCGATGAACGTGAACGACAGTTGGTAACCGTCCCAGACCTTTGTAATGAGAGCTTCCCGATTTCGGTGCCTTGGAGGGCAAAATGGCGCGATTTCGAACTCATGCTCTCCAAAACTCACTGTGCCGTGTAACATATTTGTTCCGCCGTTAGACTCCGGGGCTTTAACACAAGGCCTGCCCGATCTCTCGTGGTGGAAAAACTCAACCTTGCTGGTGTAGCTCGCCATGCCGCTCACGTGCTCCACGTAATCGCTACAGAACAACTTGAATTCCTGGCCTGCGAGTGAACCGATTGGGATGGTCTTCAATTCTTCCTCAGCCTCGCAGAGAGGCTCGTACGCGGCACTAACTTCCTCTTCCTTGGTCATCGCAAGTTCTCGTGCCTTGAGTTTCAATTCTCGTGCCTGCTGGCGCTCGTATTCCCGATCCGCTTCCGAGTCACCGTCCCAGGCCTCTGACCCGTATCCCTCGTTATTGTTACCGTCAAGGTCGGGCTCTTTGGCGTCGCATTCGGAGCCCTCATCACCGTCCCCGGGGTGATTGACGGTGCTTCTCTCTTGACAATCGTCTTTTTCTAACTCCGAAAGATCCTCGTCAAGCTTGTCGGGATCCGCGTCTCCACCCACTGGGCCGAAGATAGATAATGCGACATGGGACAACAATGCGCGACTGCTTGTCTGGGGGTGGCCAGATTTTTTCAACCCTTGAGGCCCACAGGCGCAGAGGATCGGCCTGTTTTGCACGCTTGCCCATCGATCGTGACTAGGAGGCACCTAGATTCCTGTGATTTGCCAACGAGTTGGCGGATCTTGATAACTCAGCAACAGGATTGATTCGAAATAGATGAAGGACTTCGGGGCTTCAACAATTAACAGCTTGCTCAGTTTGAAGACTCAAGAATGTCAACGAGGTAATGCCCAAAGTGGTGACGAGCCGGGCTTAAAAAGAGTAAAAGGGGTAAGCAAAATCCCTCCGTATTGTATGGGACGAAGTACAGATACGCCACCATGTGTCGTGGAAGGCTGAATATTGTAATGCAGATAAGAATCGGTAGGACCAACAGAAGTGATCCTGCGGAGTTCACAGGCGAACACCCAGACACTAGCCAAATTTCCTACCATTATCCACTCTTCTTCGTGCTTATTCGATATTTTGGTATTGGTCCCACACCTAAATGCTGTCAATCAATGCTTCCCTCCATTCGTTTGCCCTATTCTCAGAGACAGACCAAGTACATAAAGACCGCGATGGCCTCCCTGGGGTCGTTTGAACAGGAGGGGGACCTACCCCACCCTTTCCCCCGCGATGATCCCTCTTTCCGTGACGATCTCTTCAAACTTCCGGGTTATCTACCAGGACCGGACCCAGCTTTGGAACTTTAATGAAATAATTCACCCCTTTATCGCCGCGTGTCGATCATTGGCTTGTTCTCGTGGGCTGGGCTTACCACTGGAGCCTTCTTCCCGCAGGCGTCGCAGGTCAGTCACGCCAGCTTCCAGGATATGGAGCTTCTCGGTCGCCCGAGCACGCTCAGAGTCCGACCCCTCGCTCTCCGCGGCAATCCTCCAGAGATTGTCGTCGCTGAGATTACAGATAACCTCTGGTGAGAGAAGCTTGGGAAGCTTGTTAAGCAGGCAGGCATTGCTCTACGGCAAGCACGCTGATATCATCCACAACCTTCTTGAGTGCGACCTAGTTCTTATTAGATTGAATAACCAGCTTTCGGGGCGGTAATACTAACCTGATGATAGGCTATCATCATGTCGGTTGCCACAGAGCAGGCGTAACGGTCCATGTCCGGCTCGCTATCTTTCAAAGATATAAAAGAGCGACGAGATTGACCTTCCCGTTGAAGCCGTATTTCAGGTCAGATACGTCAAAGTAGCTCCTCAAGGGGTCGCTTAGATTTTTCCTGTTTCCATCAGACTCCTTCTTCTGCACAGTCTCGGTAAGATAATGACTATAGGTGATGGGGTGGCCGGAGATATGAGGCTCAAGGATCTCCGTGACCTTATCCGTGTCCCAAGATTGCGGGCAAGACGATGACAGACAATATGTCTCGCAAACGGCTTCCGACGGCCTCACGCACGCGCCCATCCCGAACCGGTCGTGGCAGTCACCTCCGCACGGAATACCACAGCCTACCCCACTGTAAACACCCATGTGAGGCCATACCCGAACAGATAAACATTGATACATTGGGCAGCTCTGTCCTCAACTCGGGACATCTCGGGAAATTTTGCCTGTCTGTGTACAGCAACAACCAAGACCGAAATGGTAGTAATTCGAGTTGAATAAAGGAGGACAACGAGGTCAGAAGATATCCCAGGCCGAAATAGAGGCACGGTTCTCGCTGTGCACTTCCCAAGACACCAAATTATTGGCGCCGGGGCTACCCGACGGCCCACGCTTCCAGACCAGCTGGTCAAGGACCTTCCCGGGGGTATGCTGCATGCAGATATGCGTTGCCAGATCCACCACCTTTCCCCTGTTACTTTCCGATATAAATCATGTAGGAAACCAGGGAAATAGCACTAAGTATGACGCAAATATCAATCGCGATTAGCGGTCCGGAATCGTCGTTATTTTACGTCATCGCGAAACTCGAACTTCGTGTATGTCCATAATGGACAGCCGTGACTCATCTGGAGGGCATCGAAGGCAGTGGCCTCCGCGGCTCTAGGCTAATCCGGAAACGCATTACAATTCATCGATATCCTATCCAATTCGGCTAACCGACTTGCTATCCAAGCAGAGTCGCACCTAGACCAGGAGTTCTACAGGGACAGTCGCCACGACCCCCCACGTACTCAGTGCGGAAGCCGGTTTCCTGCCTAGACTTCCTTGAGCTGGAAGACATATCAGAGACATTGGATTGTAACCTGGGGGAATTTCAATTTCTTTCTAAGTATCTACTTGTTGGAGTCGGCTATAATCCCTTGATAGGTGCATCCTCCCGCGTCCGTACTAAGCTTCTAGGTACCCTTTACTGCGACAACAGCCCTGCGTACGACACGGTCGTTTTAGACATTTCGGACTTTGAGAAGATCCGCTACAGAATTGCCGGGTTCATTGTGAACCAGATGGCAGAGGTAAATGTTTGCGAGGATGGGGATTATGACCTCTAGTGGAAGACATCCCGCCAGAAGGTGACCTAGGGGTAGCCAATTGACCGTGCCTTAGTTAATATTTAAGCTGCCAAGCATCCTCTAATGGCCCAGAGTCCTTCGTGCGGAACGACTTAGACTGATGTTTGAGCAGTCTAAGGCCGAACGAACCCACTGTTCGATATCTCTTACTACCCTACCCACCCCCCAGCAGTTGCTCCCCGAGAGGCGTGGGATTGTTTCTACTTGGTGTATGGACAGATAAGGTGTGTACTATCATCATTATTAGATATTTTCCGATGATGTAGAGGATCGTGCTGGCACTGCTGGTAGAAAAGCTTCAGTCAATAACCGAAGTTCGGTTTTAGCTTCGCTCCTACTGGGTCCTAGAGAACATCATCGATGTTACAGCCATAAATGCGTCCTACTTCTCCTAATAGGTGGCACACGTCACGACCATGAGGAAGGTCTAATAGCGTCTCGGACACGACAAAACGCAAAATGTGCAAATGGATGTTTCTCGTCAGGCTCCGCTGGATAACCAGGAAGTTCACTCGTGGCAGAGTCTTGGGGAATCGAAGCTGCAGTTTCGTGGCGAACCTTTATTCTAAGAACCACCAGGTTGGGGCATGCATGTCCTGAGGTCGAATTTTCATGCTAGGCGCGGCTATCTGGTCTGCGGCCTCTTTCCCAAACGCAATTCGGTGGCGGAAACTAAAGGTAGCATACACAGTGGACGGCATTAAATTAGACGGTTGCGACGCGACAGTGGGGGCGATCAGGGAGTTGATTGGAACCAGGAAAGCCAAACACAGGTAACCACTACGCGGTGTTCAGTCCACGTACCTTTCGCTGGGGGAAAATGCAGATCTGGGAACTAGATTAGTCTTTTATACTGGGCTGATATCCTCCGATAACGGCATCATATGATGTACCCCCGCCCGATTCTAGGGTGCTTGGGCTGACCAGACCTTTGTAAACAAATATCTACGAACTTATCTCGCGAGTTTTCAGTTGACCCGACCGGGATAACTAACTATGAGTAGATTGAACTTCCTGACCTCCAATTCGAGGAATATCTCGCATCGCGGAATGCTCCTCTTGCGCGATGAAGTTGAATTTACCTCAGTGCGGGAACGACGGGTATTTCGGGGGCGGTGAAACAGAAGTTCGCTCTCTCGCCGTGGGTCGGCAAGCGAGCTATGCTGTAACTAAACTCGGAGGAATCTAGCGCAATGTTACTAAGGACACCCTAGTCCTTAGTGAAAAAACAAAATGCCAGCACTTCCCCGCCACATCCGACTCGGGAGGACGGAATGAATCCTGCCTTCGATGCCCAGGCCAGCTCGGGCTATCTCTTACTCGGGCTGTTCGTCGTCCATGTCCTTACCTGCGGCGCGTTGCGGTGCAGCTGTGGTTAGCAAATGTGTTGCTGTTTGTGTCGTGTCTGCCCCTCAAAATCCAGATCGTCGGGCCCGCAGGAAGGATAGTGACGGAAGTGCGGAACTCATTGGTTACCAGCGTCTTCAGCCCCACATGAGGTAGGATAGGCTTCTTAGCTCTGAAGCGCTAGACTGGGTACCTCTGTCAGGGTATCAAATGTTAGGTAATTCCGTCCTTTAGTAGCATCCTTAACCTCCATCAGGTGCTAGTGCCCGCAGCATTTGCCCCAGCCGCTCCTGTGTCCAGTGAAATAGCGTAATTGAGCAAGGGCAGATCCCCTTCCTCATGCTCCACTGCCGGGATTCAGCCAATAGACTCTGCGCCGCTTCATCCCCAAGTATTGGACTAACTTTGATACCCTGGCACCGGTGTACAAAGCTCTGACCCAGGTTGCCGGGACGGGGCTTTGCCATGCCCGTGGCAATCTGCCTCTTTTGAAACCTGGTCGGCCCTTTTTAAAGACACTAAAATCTCCACGACCCAGCCCCTCGGTTCTGGTCGTTCTTCACTGCATGGGTTCACTGCATGCGCGTGCCTGCTTCGCGACTTACAGCATTACCGATCCCAACGGATGCGTCTATTTTTCTGTTTTGAGATTCCTCGTTCGCCATGGAGAACTGGCTACGCTCTAATAATTTGCCCGTCCCAAACATCGACGAGTACGAGTTCACCTTTGAATCGTTCCTCGATCGCTCGGCGAATATCGAAGCAGATGTAAGCTGGCCGCCGCCTCTCGGTGTCCTTGAAAACGCTGCCTCGGACCTTTCGCTCACACAATTCACGTAGCCCGACCCAGACTTTAACGAGTAGGTGTAGACAGCCGGCCTCGTACTTTTCTTCGTTACTAACCTCAATGGCGATGTGGTCGGTACGATAGGGAGACAGTGTCTTTAACAGAAAGTATATTTGAGTACTACAAGGAAAATGGCAGGACGTACCACTCCTACCGTGCTGGCTGTAAGTCCACTCCGGCGCTGGTGCCGGCTCGCTCGTCATGTTGCCGCCACAGGCTATCATGCACTCATGCTAATGATGCCGCTCCCCGCAGCCTACCACTTCCCCAACGACGAACCAGAGTTAGACCGCTTAAACCACCAGCACGAGATTTTCAGAATCCTGCTGGACGGCCGGAAGTATCTAGCGCCGCTATCGCATGAGAACCCGCCTCGCAGAATTCTCGATGTCGCCACCGGGACAGGCCAATGGGCCATTGAGATGGGTGATGAATTCCCACAAGCCAGCATCATAGGAACAGACCTATCCCCGGTGCAGCCCGAAATGGTGCCTCCAAACGTTAGATTTCTTATCGACGACGGGTGCGTGCGCCTCCTCCCCCCTTCACGTACGCGTGCTTGCGTGCAGGCGAGGGAGAATCTTCTCGAGGAAATTACTAACACCACTCCGTAGCAACGAAGATTGGCAGGAAGGCAGAGACTGGCGCAACATCGACTACATCCACTTCCGCGTCACAGTGGGCTGCTGGCAAGATATGGCTGCGGTAATAAAAAAGGGCTTTGACCGGCTGCGTCCTGGCGGGTGGATGGAATCGCAGGAACCGCTTATCGACATCGACTGCGACGACGGGCCCATTCCGGCTAACCACGCTGTAAAACGATGGTTTGCGGAGCTCTGCAACGCGAGCCTGTCCGCCGGCCGTCCGCTAGACATCACGCCCATGATCAAGCAGTGGTATATCGACGCCGGGTTTGTCGACGTCCACGAGAAAGTTTACAAGATCCCCATGAATGGCTGGCCGCGCGTCCCGAAGCTAAAGCAGCTTGGTGAGATGTGGCAGCGCAATGTCGGAGATGGGATGTCGGGCCTGAGCTATGCGCTGTTTCATCGCGAGTGGGGTATGCAAAAGGACGAGATTGAGGTGAGTACCGTACAGCCCTTTTATAGATGCGCAGATACCCGTGATGGCGGACAACTGACTGCTGTATAGGTCTCGCTTGTTGATGCAAGAAGGGACTTGGCGGACCAACGTATACATATCCACGAGAAGTTCTACGTTGTTTGGGGCCGTAAACCGGGGGACCCCTCGGATGCTATCTCTGATTTTAGCTCTCCGCGGTCATCACAAAGCCAACCGATCACAGGAGCGGGCTGAAATTCCGATTAACAAACTTCAAACACGGTGAGCTCCTCAATTACGGCTGTACGATTGAAAGCGAATGACGAGTGGTACTGGAAAGTTGGATGGATTGTAATCTTGGCTTCTGGTAACGAAGCCACAGACTGATACCCGCAGAAAAGTTTATCTTAATACCACATACCACATCCGTATCTGTCTCATTCATGTTCAATAAGCGACTGTAAGGCCTTCCATGGCATGCTACCTACCTAACCGTCCTGTCGTTGCCGAAGAGGAAGGAAATCGTGCTGCAGGATTCAAATCTGGGCACGGCCGTTTTAGAGATATGCAATGGTGATCTACCGCCGCTGCCGCCGGTTTCGGGGTATGAGAACCTGGCTTGGTCCATAGCTGACTGTGGGAGGCTTGACGCAAAGATGAAATGAGGAAAGAGATGAGGTAAGGCGCCAATACAAGGAGAGGGAAGAGGGGTGACTTCAACGCCCCGGGTGGGTAATACTAAAGCCTAGTCCGGCAACAAGGTCCCTGCCATATCGACGACTTTCGTCTGCTACGCGCTGTTAGATACTCGTGTTTATTGCTACGTACATGCTAACCTGTCCCGAATTCGTACTTGTACTCTTCAGCATCAGTACGAGGCATCATTCATGGCCATTTCCAGTCTTAGCCTGAGGTATAATCATATACACTATCAGATCAAGAGGAGCCAACCACAACCGGATTGAAAATAGCCGCTGGGTCTACTTTCTTCTTAGGAAGCAGCATAACACTCCTTGTCTTCATGATTCTCGGGCCGTCAGTGCCAAAATATCGCCCTCCCTACGTTCCGGTATCAGTAAGTACATAACTAGTCAAAGGTTAGGCGAAGAGGAATCAAACCTCAAAACTCCAGCACTCGTTGGTCCGGACCCAGTTCCCGAGCCCATACGCATACTCACGAATCTCCCGGTTGACAGTCTCGCTTTCTTCCGGGAACGAGGGGAGATCTTTATACAGAGCAAGAAATTCGTTGGCTACATTATCGTGATAGCAACCGATCCAGTCGTAGGCTTCTTGTAACGAGAGACCTAATTCGTTCATCACGACCGTGACAAGGTTATGCCCTTCGTCGCCACGGGCTTGTCTACCAGAAGAATAGTCAGTCAGCGCAAGGATGCCACCGCTTGTGGGCCGGTGTCGACACAACTCACTCAGCATTGTAGGAATAGAGGTCGTTCCCAATACTAATCATGTCCGTACAGAGGTTAGTCAGACGTTGAATTGTAGGATGCTCCATGACGTGGTCGGGTATGTTGAACTGAAGTTCGATGAGCGCGAAGGACGGGAGGGTCCCGATAGTCTCGCGGCGAAGGGGGAAATAACTCTTGATGTCTCTGATGTGACGGTGATTGCGGTCGAACGACTGCTGGATAACAGCATTTGTGTATCGCTCGAAGTATCTGATAAACCGCCTTTGACAAGTCTTCGATGCTGTTTTTATAGCGTTTTGCCAGAACCTAATTAGAGATCAATAAGTCCGACACCATGGACTCCGGGTCAAGCGAGTTCTGCCTTACTGTTGAGTGATCAATCCCCCTATCCATTCTCCTTGCGGTCGAGGTTTGTGTGGATTGTCGAGAGCATCCATAATGCAATCTGCTTGGTAGGTAGTCTCATATTCGTCCGAGACATCCGACTTCTCGTCGAAAACGAAAAAGAGATTCATGAGATCACACGCAATCCTACACCCCTCTGGAAAGCCGTTAGAGGCCGTAGCAGCTACATGGAGGCACAAGAAAAAGACCTTTATTCAACTTTGGATATCCCAGAGATGCAAGTAAGCCTTTGACAGCTACATTAGCCGGTGAATGCGAACTTGACGTAAACCGAAATATCGCTTAGTTACCAAACTCGCATCTGTTGAAGGCAGCTTGAGCCTTAGGGCTGAAGACATTGAAACTCTGGAGCCAAGCATCGGACTCCGCCTTGCACTCCTCATAGTGAGGGTTGATCGCTCGTGGCCAAGGCCAATGTGCTAGCGTGTCAGGGATGTATATCCATTTTGGGGCTTCACGCTTCGGAGTTGAAGTGTAAGGTGTGATCAACACTGCGAGAATGGAATATATGATACCCATTTCTAAGGATGGTGATATGGGAATAGGGGATAGGGGCAAACATAGATTTCTGGCTAAACTGCTTTGTAGAGTGAAGGGCCGGTCCTGGACGCGAGTTTCTGTGGTAACATCCTCATACACCGGGCTTATATGTGCTTGTTGACAACAGGATCCTTGCTGCTTGCCTAGAAGTGGTACCCAATCCGCAGTCCTAAACCGGACGGTGCGCAGGAAACCGTCGACCTTGGCTGCCTGGGATCTTCATCCAACACGCTCCACACAGAGAAGGAACGAGACTCGTTCACCTTTCCCACCCGTCACCGCCCCCTCCTCGTTACTATATCAATCTTCGAATCGGATTCCGTTCTCCTTGGCCCGAGAACTTCGGTAAACCAAATCCAGCCAGCCAGGCCGGCAGCTCCGGGCCTACCTAGTAAAACGAATGGGCTAACAAACGCGCATGTACTATGACGTCCGACGCCGGACGCGAGAGGGGCTAACCCGGCCGAAGCTATTCCCGAACTCCTTTGTTGTGGCACCGCTCTCCCGTGAATGAGGCCGACAATGCGGCAAGATACAGCGTAAAGTATTCCAACTTCACCGAGCGGAACGCCATAATCCAGATTATATCTATCTAACTCTATCTAACGTGACAGGTATCTTCTGCGTTTGCCGTAACACAACATTCCTTCTTTCTGTCGAAAAAAATCCCGAACAAGAAAACGTTTTCCCCGACGCGGAACGACGTGCATGATGCGATGCCGGGTGAGGACCACTGTCCTGTCAATACGTGTACGTACGTCTTGGTGGTAATCCCGGGGGTGGGGACCGGTGGAGCTTTCATTATGACCTCCAACATGGCAATCATAGCCCATTCGAGCACCAATGCATTACGTCCGCAAAGGGCTCCCCACCATATATAGCTTGCCTTGTCGGGTGTGGCTGGGGCCATTACATCTCGACATTGTCAAATAACGAAATCAGGCCCCTGTCAAGGTCTGTCCGGAAGGTGGGAGCTCGGGAGAGGTCAGCGCTAGATGGGGCCAGCCGCTCGCTGCAGGCGATATCACCAGAGTGATATCAAAGGAGATAAGACCTTGCAGGGGTTATGGCCTATAATATTGTCTTTGACCAGGTGACATTTGACGCTACTCCTTGGTTGTAAAGATGCACATAATCGTACATAACTTCGGCGCCCAATGGCCTATCCCCATAAATTTGATGCCCAACCAGTAATACTACGCTGCAGTCCCGTTGTCTGTTGTGCCGTTGTCTGTCGTCCAATACACAGTGCTTGTGCTTAATGTGCCTGCAACGTCGTGCTGTTCATTATACCCTGGAAGAGTTACCGTCTAGTAATAGAAAGTCACCACAGAATACTAACCTTTTGCGTCATTCCGGGGCGGGTGGTGATGGACAAGCAAACTGGCACGCTAACAAACCTTTGCGGGGCGCATTGGAGTACTAAGAGCGATTGGGTAAACCGCACCTCTCTAGGTCGTAATGTAGGTATACGACGATCCGCATCACCAGGGTCAGATAGAAGACGAGAGCGGAATCGGATGGTCTGATGCCAAGACACGGAGTAGTACTTCTCCTGCTCCTCCTCGACAACTCGGTAACATCCAGTTCTGGTTTCATCATTTCAAACCCATCGCAATCAACTGGACGTCATGGAGACCTTCACATCGACTAAGGAAATAATCTCTCGTTACCCAGGCCTTGCAGCGCTAGGTCTCGTACTCTTCGTAGTCGGCACTAGCCTACTCAACAAGTCGCGCGGACCATGGAGAAAGCTCCCACCAGGGCCCAGAGGGATCCCCATTTTGGGCAACTTGGTCCAGCTTATGGGTGATAAGTGGATTACCTTCACTGCTCTAAAAAAGAAATATGGTGTGTCCCTCAATAGGAAACTCATGAATCCAAGTGCTAACCTCCTCACAGGCCCTATCATGTATCTCAATGCTGCCGGCCAGCCTATTATTGTACTAAACACCCTCAAAGTTGCATCGGACTTACTCGATCGCAAAGCGGCCGTTACTTCTCACCGCCCAACGAACATTGTCGTAGGGACCATGACAGGAGACCTATTGATAACTTTTCTTAACCCTGGCGATGTGTGAGTGCATCCATATTCGACATCTTTAATGTCTGGCCCAACACTAATAGTTCACTAGGTGGCATCGGATGCGCCGTGCTTCCCACCGCACTCTACGTCCAGAAATTGCCCACCTTTTCCAGCCCGGCCAGTACCGAGAGGCTCTCATTCTCTCCATCCGCATGCTTACTGAGTCCACGAAGCTGGGATGGCACGGCCATATTCAGCGAGCAGTGGCGGCATCTACCATCAAACTGGTTTACGGCAAGACGGCCGTCGATTCTGAGACTGACAAGGACGTGAAGACGCTTAACAAATATGTCGAGCGTCTAACTCGCTCTGCTACAGCACCTAGTACCCAATTGGTGAACCATTTTCCTTGGTTAGATTATTTCCCTGCCTGGTGAGTTCTCCATTTAGCATTGCCGTGCTTCTAGAACACATATACAGGGGCAAAGTCACAGAAATTATTGCCCCATTTTTTCGGTGCCATGTATTAATATGATTATGGCGCAGGTTAGCACCATGGAAAGCGCGTGCTTGGAAAGCTTTCGGGGTAGATTCGGCAACGTTCAAGGGGTTATTCTACGAGACCCGCAGTATGATGGTAAGAATGCTTTACTTAGTATCACTATCCGGTACACTGACTTTGCTTTTGTGTAGAAACGAGGCATTGATCGCCCAAGCGTTGTAAACATGATGGCGGAGAGCTCCAAGGGGCTTGGTCTTAGCGAGGATGAGGAGTATTGGCTGGCTGGCGCGGTGTTGTATGTTTCACTCTTTCCCGCCACATGAGTCTTCTCCCCAACTAATAATAATTGCACAACTTAGCACGGGTGCCCAGACGGTCCCCGGCGTGATAAGTTGGTGGCTCCTGGCTATGATCTTGTATCCGGATGTCCAAAAACGTGCACAGGACGAGTTAGATCGCGTCGTCGGCCGGAGCAGGCTTCCGACATTTGAAGACTTCGACAGCATGCCGTACATGCATGCCATTGTACGTATCTGTTGACACCCTAAGAGTCATGTGGCACATTTCTTCATTTCTAACATTGTTGAAGGTCAAGGAGGTGAACAGGTGGCGACCCATCGACCCGCTCGGGCTTCCGCACACAGCTTCTGAGGTACGGCTTTGCTCTAATTACTATGGCCATCAGCTTGATTAATCTTGCTTCTCAGGACATCTGGTACGACGGCTACTTCATCCCCAAAGGGGCAATGCTTGTCCCCAATGTCTGGGCTATCAACCGTGACCCTGACACCTTCGGGTCCGATGCCCACCACTTCAATCCCGCAAGGCATCTCGATGAAGTAACCGGCAAGGCAAAGCCGGCTCCCGCAGATACCAAAGAAGAAGGCCATGTCAGCTATGGGTTTGGTCGACGCATCTGCGTTGGACGGCACTTTGCTAATAAGATGCTCCTTACCAACATCGCGCTTCTTACGTGGGCGATGAATATTGACTCCGAGCGCGAGCCAAACGGTCGGCCTATCGGGCTGGAGAATGTCGACGGATGCATCGATGAGGGTGTCATCGTGTAAGTGGCAACTTGAGACTTCTTCCTCGTCGTCGCGAGGTCTCGACTAATTTGTTTTAGTCGTCCAATTCCATTCCCCTGCAACTTCAAACCTCGATTCCCCGGGGCCCTGTCGGTATTACAGCAGGCCCTTACAGAACTGAGCGTTCAGGACGTCTGAGAGACTTACTTTTGGGACGAATTCGATTTTTATCTACACGGAAGAGGAGTAGATATTTCTTTGCAGGCTTCCACATCGACGGCTTAAAATAGGAGTTTCTCGTTTCTCATCGCTTCTCGGCGTAATTAATTCCTGGCTGCACAGAATTCAGATTGACCATTCAAGAGGCTAGCTAGTTTTCCTGCGATGTTGATGGCCCTTTAGGAAGCTAGAGGCAGACAGGGGACTTGCAGCCCTACACATAGATCGCCAAAGGCAAGACTACTTCCTTAACCTTACTCGCGAGCATCTGCAACATAAGTTGTCGTTGATTTAATGAAGGGTTATTTAGTTGAGTAAGTCATTAAGTATCCCGGTAAACTAGCCAGTTACATACTTTCTATCTCCGCCCCGACAATTCAGGTTATTCGTTAATCTACAGTAGCTGCTACATTTCTTCTGTCTTTACATACTCCCAATCGGACCATATGAATGTTAAAAGCGAAGCCAGTAGTTTCTTTGCTCTTCGGTCTCCTCCAGCGTTTTCCGGTATCAGCGCATCCATGTGCATTAGGCTAGCACGTTCTCTAACTGACTAGCCTTCCATCCTAATATGCCCCGCTCGCTTGTCATCCAAGCCCCAGATAGGATCTAGAATGCGACGAGACTTGAACGACGGCCTGTCCCGATCCTAGTCACAATGTCGCTCAGTCAGTCGTTCATCATTCGGACACAACCTGGGCCCTTCCCGGTAAGGCGATCGACACCCCTCGTCGTAGAGTCTGGACCGCCGTGAAAGTGATACCGTGTGTTTTTCGAGGAGAAATAGTTCAGCGCGGACGAGTTCCAGGTTGAGGCCTGGTGATAGCGTAGGCTGTCGATAGCATCGCTAACACCATCGTCACAGGTGGAGAGTAACATTGGAAGCTCATGCGCCAGGTTATTTACCCTAGTCCTAAGTCTGGCGTATCCCTTGGAAATACCTGGAATCTCGTTCCAACACTTCTTGTAGGCTTTCGAGCGTGGCTTTCCGCGCCTGCAATATTGGCACTCGATTCTGTGACTAACCCAGTCCCGAAACTTGCTGAAACCAAGCGCGCGATCCTTCCCTTCTCAATAAAAAAGCTCCTCAATTCTTATTACCGCGTTCGCATCTTCGAAATTCCCGACCTCGGCAAAGGGCATGGTGAAGTACTCATAGTACCGGCCGCCTTGACTAGAAGTTAAATCGCCGAAACCAGGTGGAAATTCCAGATGTTTCCACCAGTAGTGTGGGCCGTATTCTTCACGATGTCGATTGATATTCACCCAGATCATGAAACGTCGATACTTGAATCGCCTCAACAACGTGACGACGTCCTGAATCTTGGCAAACTGCAG
>Ga0164242_10005143_pt1 | contig 14589 bp, 9 predicted proteins | sample OricomgcompostMG_FD_108783 | JGI IMG/M metagenome (GOLD analysis project Ga0164242, IMG submission 108783) | Miracle-Growth compost microbial communities from Emeryville, California, USA - Original compost - Miracle growth compost (MG) ... | reverse complement strand
TTTCAGGCTTTGGACAGGATTCACCCTGGCTGCTTTCATCGCCTGAAAACTAACTGTTATAAAAGCAATCACCATCGCCATCATGACCGTTAATAAAAACCACCACCACTGTATCTCAACACTGTAAGCAGAGGAGGATAACCACCTGCGCATAATATAATAAGCCAGTGGGGCGCCAATCAAAAAAGAAATCAGAATCAGCTTGACGAATCCTTTTGAAAGAAGCCCTATAATACCCAGCGCACTGGCACCGAGTACTTTCCTTACCCCGATTTCTTTGGTTCTGGTTTCTGCCATAAATGTAATCAGACCGAAAAGTCCCAGGCAGGATATAAAAATTGTCAGGCCTGCAAAAAGCATGGACAGCTGGCCCAGTTTTTTATTCTCCTTAAATTTCTGGGCATACACTTCATCGGCAAAATGGTATTCAAAAGGATAATCGACGCTGTATTTGTCAAATATCGTTTTTATCCTCGCTAAATTATCATCGATGGAATGCCTGGGGTTTAACCGGTAGTGAACAACATTAAAATGTGCATAAGGCCCTTCGATCATCATGGGTTTAATCTTCTCAAAAGGTTGATCTATTACAAAATCACTGACCACACCCACCACTGTAAACTTCGTATCCCCATCCACGACATTTACACCGATCGGATTTTTAAGTCCCATCGCCGATACGGCAGAAGCCGTTAGGATCATAGCCGAACTGTCTGCAGGATATTTATAGATGTCAATATCCCGCCCGCTGATTAAATGCATACCCATGGTTTTCACCATATCCGCATCTGTGCTATATCTTTCAAAATCTATTTTTTCGATTTCATTATGTGAACCCGGCCAACTGACGCCCCATGAATCACTGGAACGGTTGGTAATAGGAGACATATTTTTAGAGACCGAAGTAACGGCTCCTGACTGCAGCAATTCGTTTCTGAGCACCGGATAGCTTTTGCGCAGGTTCGCATTCAGTGCAGAATATAGCAGTTCGTTTTGATCATATCCCGTGTCGCGGTTTTGCACATAACGCGTATCCTGGGTAATCATAATAGTCGAAAGTATAAGAATAATGGCCACTGTAAACTGAGCCACCACCAATACGGATCTGGCACTGAGTTTACCGCGGACTTTGGTCAGCCTGCCTTTGAGCACCTTAACCGGCGCAAAAGAGGACAGGTAAAAAGCAGGATAACTACCGGCTAAGAGCCCTGTCACCACCATAAGCCCGATCGCCAGTACCCAGCCCGTCCAGCCAAAATGCCAGGAAAGCTTCATCTCTACCAAATTGCCAAAGGCAGGCAATACCAGCAGAACGATCCCTACCGCAATAACAAAGGCCAGTAAAGCAAGTAATACACTTTCTACCAGAAACTGAGTGATTAATTTTGATTTAGTCGCTCCGATTACTTTTTTCACGCCTACTTCCTTTGCCCGGCGCTCACTTTGCGCTGTACTTAGGTTCATGAAATTGATGCAGGCAATCAGCAACAGTAAAAGGCCTATGATGGCCAGACACCTGACCACGACAATTTTTCCGGAATCAAAATGTCCGTTGTGCTGCTCATTATATAAATAATTATCCTTAAATGGTGTCGCAAACAAAGTTATCGTCCAATCAGACTTATGCGATTTTGTCACATTTTTGACGGCATCATTAAAGACCGATAAGGAGGCACCCTTTTTTAATTTTATAAAAGTCTCCACCGAATTATTGCCCCAACTACTATCTACCGCACCAAAGCGGTTGGCATACCCCCAGCTCAACAGATAATCAGACTTTAAAACCGTATTTTCAGGCATATCCTTGATCACCGCTGCAATCTTTAAGTATTGTGCCGTATCCAGTTTAATGGTTTGTCCCACCACATCCGTCGTCCCATATAAAGATTTAGCCAGCGACTGAGACAAAATAATAGCCGTTCCGTTATTCCAGTCATCAGAGATACTGCCGCTGAGCAGGGGAAAACTGAACATCTTAAAAAAGCCGCTATCTACCAGAGAGCCCTCATTATTTTGTATTTTATGTTCACCCTGGGTAAATAAAAAGGATACCCCCGAGCTAACCCGGGTCCAATCCTCAATTTCCGGACGCAGATCAGCCAGCGTCGATCCCAAAATCTTGGGTGTCCATTTCCAGGCCTGCATGTCTCCATTTACTCTATCCAGATTGGCCATCACATACAACTGGTCTTCATCTTTATGAAACCTGTCATAGCCAAGCATATGTTGCAATAAAATAGCAATCAGCAGGGCGCCCGCCATACCAATAGCCAGCCCGAAAATATTCAGGCCGGAAAAAAGTTTATTGCGTTTTAAACTACGCCAGGCGGTTTTCAGATAATTTTTAATCATGACATCTGCTTTTTAGATACACAAATAGAGGCATAGAGAATGGAAGTAGTCGTCAGGCATTCTCTTTCAGATCGGTATCCGGAATATAATCCAGCTCCCTTAATATGTTTTCCGTGATTTTTTCTCCATCCAGCATCCGGATAATGCGGTGACTGAACTTGGCATCATGTTCACTGTGTGTCACCATGATAATGGTGGTACCGGCTTCATTGAGCGAAGTGAGCATATCCATGACCTCATTACCATTATGTGAGTCCAGATTACCGGTCGGTTCATCCGCTAGTATCAGCTTTGGCTTATTCACAACAGCTCTTGCAACCGCTACACGCTGCTGCTGCCCACCGGACAGCTGTTGGGGAAAATGATTCTTACGGTGCATAATCTGCATTTTTTCCAGGGTTTCCTCCACCATCACCTTTCTGTCAGCCGGCCTGATATTATTATAAATCAGGGGTAATTCCACATTTTCATAAACGGTTAACTCATCAATCAGATTAAAGCTCTGGAATACGAAGCCAATGTTCTTTTTACGCAGCATGGCTCTTTTCTGTTCATTAAAATGGGCGATTTCCTGACCGTTAAAAATAAAACTGCCTCCATCGCAATCATCCAGCAGCCCCAGTATATTCAAAAGCGTCGACTTACCACATCCGGAAGGACCCATAATCGCCACAAACTCCCCTTGTTTTACTTCAAAGGACATCTTATTAATGGCAACGGTCTCAATAAGATCCGTTCTGTATATTTTTTCTAGATCTGTAATTTTAATCATGATCCTGTATTTTAAATGATTTTTACAATAGTATTATTTAAGCACCCTTATGGCCTGCTGATTTTAATGTCTCCGCTGACGGTTTCCACACTAAGCGTCTGTCCGCCACCATTTAACTGAGCCACAATCTTTCTTTTGCTTTTAGTATCATACTTTACGTCCGCGACACGGTCCAGGTCGATGTCTCCGCTGACGGTTGCAGCTCTAAACGTAATACCGCTATTGCCTGCAATCGTTAACTGAATATCGCCCGATGTTGACCGGAGTTTTACCTCATCTGCCAGTGCCCTGGTCTTAACGGCAATATCACCGCTGGTCGTCACTGCGCTTTGTAGCCTCGTCATGGCCTGCGCCTTAATATCACCGGAGGTGGAGGTGGCAGCAAAGCTGCCTTTCACGTCACGGGCTTCCACATCCCCGGAAACGGAAGAAGCTTTTACATTGCCCGTGATATCACTAAGATCAATATCTCCGCTGGTGGTAGCTATACTGGCGCCCCCTGCCCCTTTCAGTTCAATATCTCCGCTGACAGACTGTAGCTGGCTTAGCGCACTTTTAGGCATATGTAAGATAAATTTCATATTCAGCCCCTGATTATTAGGAATGCGGCTGGTTTTATGCTCCACTTTTACCCGTAGCGTACCACCGGACAGCTCATCCGTAATCCTGTAATATCTATCCAACCTGGTTTTTATTTCTGCGGCGGACAGCGGTTTATTATTCGGGCCTTTGACCAGCACTTCCAGAGTCGCAGAACCCGAGGCGTCTCCGTAAACCTCAATATCTGAGCTAACCGTAGCCACATCCAGCGTTTTTATCTGGCTGGAAACATACTGCTTTTTAAACAAGGATTTGTAATTATCCTTTTGCAGGACTGTACTAACTAAAGAGGTTCCGTCCTCTGAGGGATGGTTCTCCTGAATACAGGACGCTCCCAGCATAAAAGTAATCAGGGCAATGGCCAATATATTTTTTCTCATTTTATTAATTTTATCAGGATATAAGCTAACTAAAAATATTTTTATAAGACACCCGTTTTTATTCCGATTTGATGGCCCTTACGGGATTTAGTCTCCCTGCCTTAAAGGCCTGCGAGCTGACAGTAATAAAAGCGATCATCAACATTAAAATCGCCGTCACCAAAAATACATACCACTGAACACTTATCCGGTAATCAAAATCCATCAGGTAGTGATTCATCAGATAATAAGCCACGGGAAATGCAATCACGCAGGACAGCAACACCATCAGAATAAAGTCTCTGGTCAGCATTTTTACAACGGAACCAACAGAGGCGCCAAGCACCTTCCGGATGCCGATCTCCCGGGTTCTTTGTTCCGCCATAAAGGCCGACAACCCGAATAGACCCAGACAGGAGATTATAATTGCCAGACCGCCAAAAATAACGGCCAGGGCGCCTGTAAAACGCTGTTGCTTAAACTGATTTTCAAAGGCCTGATCCATAAAATGATAATCAAAGGCCTGACTGCCGTCAAATCCGGCAAACACAGACTTTAAGGTAGCCAGTGTGCCGGAGAGGTCTTTCCCGTCCTTTAAACGGATAAATATCATGCTGGCCTGCTCAGGGGCATTAAAAAATACCAGCGGAGCCGGTTTACTGGCAGCCACGTTATTGTATAGAAAATCCCTGGTAATCCCTACAATCCTTAAATACTGTGAAGAATCATCACTATAATAGATCTGACCACCCACATGACCGGACTTACCCATTAGTTTTGCCAGGCTTTCATTGATGATGACCGCGTTGGAGTCGGCCCTGGGATCCTGATTAAATGCCCGCCCGGAGCTAAGCTGGATCCCCAATGTTTTCAAATAATCATCATCCGTTCTGACGTACGTAATCAACACCTTGTCTTCACTGCTACTACCTTCCCAGCGAAGACCGCTCCCATTGTTATACATGGCTAAAGGCGTATTTGATCCCAAAGAAAGATCCGCTACCTTACCGGTCTGCAAAACGGCCGCTTTAAGCGATGGAAAGGAGGCCATTAATTTTTGAGAAGCACTTACATACAGCACATTATTTTTATTATAACCCAAGTCCCGGTCATGCATATGCCGGATTTGCTGATAGATGACAAAGATGGACACCATAATAATGGCAGATACTGAAAACTGTAAGACCACCAGAACCTTTCTGACCCATCCGGCACCGCCTGCTTTCAGGCTATGCCCTTTAAGTGCCGCAATCGGATTGAAGGAAGATAGGTAAAAAGCCGGATACAGACCCGCAATAAGGCCACTGACAAGACCCAGGCCCAGCAAAAACGCCATATGCCAGGGATTGAATAAATCCGGGTGTAAATGAAGGCCGATCAGGCCATTAAATAATGGCAGCGCCACGGCGATCAGTAGCAGGGCCAATAGCAATGCCAGAAAAGACATTACAACGGCCTCCAGGAGTAAGCGCAGCACCAGCTGTCTTCTGCTGGAGCCTAAAACCTTACGCAGCCCGATCTCCCGGGACCTCTTCTCACTTCTGGCCGTAGAGAGGTTCATAAAGTTGATGCAGGCAATTAAAAGAATAATCAGGGCAATTAAACTAAACATTTTTACCATGGTAATCCTGCCACCGGGCGCTTCCTTGGTACCGCTAAGATTGCCATGTAAGGCGATACGGTCCATGGGATACATAAAAAAAGTATTTTTCGAATCCGGGTTATGACTTTTCGCCAGACCAGAGAGCTGCTGATTGACCTGACCCTCAGTCACACCGCTTTTTATCTTTACCCAGGCTCCGGTGGTGTTCGTATCCCAGGCATCCCAATCCTTATGTGCATTATAATACACCGAATAGGGCAATAAAATATTGACCGAAGCAAACTCCATATTATCTGCTGGATCCTTAAATACTCCTTTAATCTGATAAGGCTGCTGATCGATTAGTAAAGTCTTGCCCAAAGCCTCCGTACTGCCAAAATAAGCAGTGGCCACCTTGGCCGATATCGCAATCCCGTCCGGACTATTTAAGGCGGCAGCTGCACTGCCTGCCAGCATCTCATAACTGAACATTTGCAGAAACTCCGGATCCGTATAAGCGCCCTGCTCCGCAAAGTTCCGGTCACCCAGGGTTACATTAACGCCGTTGTCTGAGTAACGTACCACTGTTTCCACGCCCGGATACTTATTTTGTAATTCATCACGGATGGCAAAAGGCGTCACCGGAAAGGTATAGGTGTCCTTGCCATAGACCTGCGCATTTTCCATCCGGAAAATCCGGTCCCGATCTTTTACCGTATGATTAAAGGTTGTATAATACTCTACCCATAGTAAGATGATGCCCGCACAGGCAATGCCTATGGCCAGCCCCAGGATATTAAGCACACTAAAAGCCTTACTTCTTTTAAAATTCCGCCAGGTTGTTACTAAAAACCGTTTGAACATATCTGCTTTTTTTTATGTTATTACAGGTTTCACCCTAAACTATATCCGCCCTGCTAATTAATCACCAGGGTTTCATTGTCTCCAAAATTATCATAACTGCTGGTCACCACCTTATCCCCCGGCTGCAGTCCTTTTAATACTTCATAATAATCCGGGTTCTGCCCTCCGATCTGGATATCTACTTTAAAGGCAGTGGAACCGTCTTTGCTGAGTTTATAGATCCAGTTACCCCCTGTTTTCTGGAAAAAGCCGCCTCTTGGAACCAGCAGTGCTTTCCTGTCGTCACTCAAAGTCAGCATAATCTGCAGGCTCTGTCCTCTATGAATCACCTTTGGAGTTTTACCGTCAAAGGACATGTCTACCTGGAATCTCCCATTGGCTACAGAAGGATATACTTTTTTAACGCTCAGATGTAAGGTATCATTGCCGACAACCGCTGTACCGGTAAGTCCGGGAAAAACATTATTGATATAATGCTCATCCACATCCACCCTTACCTTATAATCACTGATGACATCAATTTGTCCGAGCCTTTCCCCTTTATTTTTATTTTGTCCCACTTCCGCGTCCAGGGAAGTCAATTGTCCGTCCACCGGTGCGCGTACGATCAGGTCGCCCACTTTTTGCTGCATCAGGGAGAAGGCTTTGTTAGCCCCGGAATAGAGTTTATTTTGCTGAGACAACTGCTGTACCTTATCCACAGAATCCTGCTGCAATAGGGTTTTCTGCAATTCCAGCTTTTTCACCAGGTAGTCATAGCTGATTTTCGCCTGTTCATACTCCTGACTGCCGATGGCCTTCTGGCTATATAATTTTTTATCCAGTTCATAGACTCTCTTAGCTTCCTGTAGAGTGCTTTGTACATCGGCCAGCTGATTTAAGTTGCTCACAGAGGTCTGCCGGGCACCGTTTTGCGCAATCTGCACCTGCATGAGGGTGTTGTATACATTATTTTGCTGTTCCACCAGGCTCATCATCAGATCCGGATTGGACAGACGCAAAATAGGTTCTCCTTTTTTCATCATGGCACCATCCTCTACATACCTTTCCTCTACCCGGCCGCCTTCCATGGCATCCAGATAGATGGTAGCGATAGGCATCACCACGCCATTGACCGGAATATAATTTTTAAATTGCCCCTCCGTCACCTCACTGATGGTAATTCTCTCTTTATCCACATTAAGTCTGGATCCGCCGCTGGCATAATATATACTGCCGGCAATCAGGGCCGCTAAGGCCACGATACCTGCAATGGTCAGTATCTTCTTACGGGTCCAGGTTTTCTGTTCTATTGCTCTATCCACTGTGTAAAATTTAAAATGAGTTGATCGTTATTTGCGGGTTATAAAGAGAGTGTGCCCTCATAATAACTCAATATTTTTGTTTTAAAAAGGTAGTTATATTTAGCCGCCACGAGGCTTATTTCTGCCTGACTTAATTTATTTTTAGCGATCAGATAATCGGCTGAATTAATCGCGCCTGCGTTAAATTTCACTTCAGAGATTCTGAAGTATTCTTTATAAGCGGTTACCAGCTCCTGTTGTTTTAACCAGGCTTCCTGGGCTGTCTGTTGGTCAAAGTATGCTTTGCCGATGGCGTTTTTAAGAGCGGTCCTGGCCGTACTTAACTGGTCTTTGGCCAGCGCTGCCTGCAACGCTGCCACTTTCACATCCGTTCTTGATTGCAACTTATTAAAAATGGGAATATTAAGCGTTAGATTTACATTGGTGCCGTAATTATTCTTTATCTGATTCCAATAAGGGATATCCCGGTAACTCATGGCATTGCTGCTGGAATATACCGGCAGTTTATCGGCTCCCATCATCACATAATCTCCGGTTTCAGCAGTTACCAGATCCCCTGTTACGCTTCTTGTAGCCGCGCTGGAAAATGCGGTACCGATGCCTGCGTTCAGCGATAAGGATGGATAATAGTCCGCCTTTTCTACGGCTACATTTTTAATAGCGCTCTGGTATTTAAGGTCCGCTGCCTTCACGGTTGGCAAAAAGGACAGGGCTTTTGTATAGATACCATCAATAGACGTCTGCTGCCCGGCGTTATTGTCTTTACCGGCGCCCGGATCCTTTAAAACGACATTCATATTGAGTGGTTGGTTCATCAGTTCAAAAAGCGTGATCTTGGCCGATTTAATAACGTTTTGCTGACTGGTAATAGCCAGTTCACCGGAACTGAGCTGACCTTTCATATCATAAAAATCATCCGGATTCGCGGCCCCGCTTTGATTTAAAGTATCCAGCCGGTTATATTGTACCTGCGTAGTCAGTAGCTGCTGATAATAATTATTGAGGATTTCCTGTTGATTAAGTACTTCCAGATAGGCGGCAATCACCTGTATGGTAATGGCATCTTTTTGTTGCTGCGCATCCAGTTCACCTGCCTGCTTATCTAGTTTGCTTTTTCTGATATAGTTACGGATTTTAAATCCGTTGAACAGGCTAAGAGAAGCACTCAGGCTGTAGTCCGCGGAAGTAAAGCTTTGGCTGATATAACTATTATCCGAAGGGTTAATGGATCTGCCGCTGTTCAGACCGTGTCCGATATACCCGCTGACAGCTGGCAGCTGCTCCATCTTCGCCTGGTTTAAGTAAACGCCGGCAATCGCCGCCTGGGTACTGGAGGTTTTAATGTCCATGTTATTTTCCAGCGCCTCCCTGACGCACGCTTCCAGGCTCAGATACTGAGTCTGACTGCTGTCCGTTTGTGTGATCAAGGATCCCTGCCCGGCCACCTGTGCGTGAGCCGGGAAACATCCCGCCCCAAGACATCCAAATAAAAATCCTATATAAACCAGTTTTTTCATTCAACTATTTTCCAAGTAGGCTATAAAGGCTGTGCCATTCCTGTTAGCATTAGCAATCTGTTCATTATATATATTATTATTTTAAAAGATGTTCGATTTTGATACACTTACTGTACGCAATCAATACAGGGGGCCTCCCTGCGATCCCTTCCGACATAAAACCATGCGCCCGTCTGATACATCAGCGGTTAGGGATTTTTAAAAAATATTCGTTCCTTTATCCAAATATATCTGTCAAAATACCTTTTCATATGGCCTTAAAAAATGCCACTATTGCTATTGTCGATGACGATCCGGATGTGCTCACTGCTGTGCGTTTACTACTGAAAACCGAAGTAAAACAAGTCCTGACAGAGAAAAATCCGGAGAACCTGCTTTCTTTATTAAAAGAAAACCAGGTTGATCTGTTATTTCTGGACATGAACTTCAAATCCAAAGTCAATACCGGTAACGAGGGTCTTTTCTGGCTGCAAAAAGTAAGAAAGCTCTATCCCGGTTTACCGGTGGTGATGATTACCGCCTATGCGGATATTGACCTGGCCGTAAATTCTTTAAAATTAGGCGCTCAGGACTTTATGGTAAAGCCCTGGCAAAATCAGAAGCTGTTGGAAACAGTAAAATCCAACTATCAGAAAAACAGCCAGGACAGGGCCCCTTTTGACGGCCCCGCCGGTATTATCGGGCAGAGTCCGGCCATGAAAGATGTATTTCGTAAAATTGAAAAAATTGCGCCCACCGATGCCAATATCTTAATCCTGGGAGAGAACGGAACCGGAAAAGACCTCATCGCGCGAACCATCCATGATCAGTCCCTGCGTCGCACGCACCCCTATGTCAAAGTAGACGTAGGTGCGCTTACCGAGAGTCTGTTTGAAAGTGAGCTTTTCGGGCATAAAAAAGGCGCCTTTACCGATGCCAGAGAAGACCGCCAGGGGCGGTTTCAGGCGGCCAACAAAGGCACTTTATTCTTAGATGAAATCGGCAACATCACCCTGGCCCAACAATCCAGATTACTTACGGCACTTCAAAACAGATATATTACGCCCTTAGGTACCAATGACAAGGTCCATGTGGATATCCGCCTGATTTGTGCGACCAATCTGCCTTTAAGCTCCCTTGCTGATGAATCCAGGTTCAGAAGAGATCTGATTTACCGCATTAATACCGTAGAGATCACCATCCCGCCCCTTAGAGAAAGAGGTGAAGATATTGAGCGCATTGCCGAACATTACGCCAGGCTCTACGCCCAGAAATACGGTAAACCTACCCTGGACTTTTCCAGGGAAGCCAGAAAAAAACTCAGCAAATACAGCTATCCCGGCAATGTCAGAGAACTTCAATACGCCATTGAGCGGGCTATTATTATGACAGAAAATGAAGCCATTGAGGCCGAAGATATCCTGTTCTCCCCCATTGAACATGTGGAAGAACCGCTGGCAGCCAGAGATAAGGCCGTCAATTTAAGTCAGGTGGAAAAAAATGCCATCTTAAATGCCATTAGCAAACATGAAGGCAATATCTCCAAGGCAGCCAAGGAGCTGGGCATTACCAGAGCTGCCTTATATCGCAGAATCAGTAAATATGACATTTAGCCTGTCGGCTGCCCGGTTATCCGGCAGGCTATTTCCTTCTTATAATTCATAGTCCACCATGGTAAAAAGCAGTCTTAGAATTATCATACAGCTTTTGTTAATCAGCCTGTCAGCCGGGGCTGTTGTATGGTGCTATTTAAAGTCATTGCCGCTTGGCATGAGTATCGCGGTATTTTTATTGGTGGTGCTCATCTACAGGATGTTGAGTTTATTCAAAGATATCCTGAATGACTTTAATGATTTTGTGGAGGCGCTTAAATACCGGGACTTCTCCCAGCATTTTTCCATCCTCCGGGCCCCCAGACATCTTCGTTTTTTCAGAAGGGGATTTAATGATATTGTCGGAGGTTTTAAGCAGCTTAGCCAGGAAAAGGAATTACAGTATCAGTACCTGCAAAACGTACTGGAACTGGTGGACACGGCTATATTAGCCTTTGAACCCGGCACGGGAGATATTTACTGGATTAACAGCCAGATGAAAAACTTACTGAGTGTTCCGGCCATTAAGAATTTAAAACGCCTGGAAAGACTGCTGCCCGCCTTAAACGAAGCTTTTTACACCATCAGTCCGGGGAGTCAGCAAATCATTAAGGTGGACATCGTGGACAGACCGCATAAACTGCTGCTTACCACCAATAATTTTGTCACGGGCGGCAAGCAAATGAAACTGATTGCCCTGCAAAATGTGGAAGAAGCCCTGGATGTAACCGAAACAGAGGCCTGGAATAAACTGCTGCGCGTATTAACCCATGAGATTATGAACTCTATTGCGCCGATTTCATCGCTGGCCAATACCCTGCAGGACAGATTAAGTCTGGTGGACAGCCGTCTGCCCATTCATGCCGTCGACTTAAAAGATCTCCAGGATGGCATGCAGACGATCCGTTCCCGTAGTGATGGCCTCATGCGGTTTTCCACCTCTTATCGCAATCTGAATAAAATCGGGCAGATTCATCTGAGCCAGTTTTACATCAGAGACTTATTTGAGAACCTGGCCGCCCTGATGCAGCCGGGCATGACCAGTAAACAGATCATGCTGGATGTTATACTCAAAAATCCCAATCTTAAAATAGAGGCTGATCAACAGTTGCTGGAACAGGTGCTGATTAATCTGCTGCTCAATGCCATCGACGCCGTAAAGGAAAGCCCCGAGAAAAAAGTGATGATCTCCGGGGAGAAAAATCAACAGGGGCAAATCATCCTGAAAGTCAAAGACAGCGGCAAAGGCATGGATGAACAGATCATGGAACGAATTTTCATCCCCTTTTTCTCTACCAAGAAAACAGGCAGCGGTATTGGCTTAAGTCTTTGTAAACAAATCATGCTTTTACACAGAGGCAATATCCAGGTAAAATCCGTCCCGGATAAAGGCACCACTTTCAGACTGCAATTTCCCTGACGACTACTCTTTCATTTACCCTGCCGGGTATTCTACACAGCATTATTCTGCTTTATCCATTTCCGTCACTCCTCCGGAAATCACAAATTTCATGGCCTCGGCCGAAGATATGCTATCACTGACCATCCGGATATTGGCTTTAGGCACAAAAAAGGTCATCCCGGAAATCGCGTAGGAAAAAGGGACATAGACGACGACATGATCTACCAGGTCGAACTGACTGGCGTCATTTTGCGTAATAAAGCCCATCCTCCACACATCGGTACTGTCTACATTCACCAGGACCGGTTTATCAAATTTCTTTTTACTGCCTGAAAAAGCCTTCAGAAAATCCTTAACGGAAGAATAGATCAGTTTAACCCCCGGTGTCCTTTCCAGGGTGGCACCCAATAGATCAATTAAATGACTGATCACAAAAGAAGAAGAAGCCCAGCCAATGAGAATCATAATAATGACCATCATCAGGATGCCAAGCCCCGGTATATGACGAGTCGATTCTTCTCCGGGGACTACGGAACCGAATAAATTAGGCAGTATACTGTCCACCGCACTAAACAGCCAGAATACAAAATAAATGGTCACCGCAATAGGGGCAATAACAATGACACCCTGGAAGAAATATTGTACAATCCGTTTCGCTAAAGTCTTTTTCTGTTCGTCCATAACTTGTTTTTTCTGTTCCCGTAACCTGTTTTTTCTGTCCCAGTAACTTGTTTTCTGGTTCCCAAAAATAAAAACTACTTTTGAAGTTTAAGGTATTAAAAATTTTATTATATGCAAATCGTTGTCACAGGTGCCACCCGAGGTATCGGCAAAGCCGTAGCTGCCATCTTTGCAAAGGACCGTACAGCGCACCATTTTTTTCTTTGTGCCAGAAAAACAGAAGAGCTGGATGCACTTAAGTCCTTACTCATGCAAACGGGTGAAGGCACGGCTCATCAGGTCACCACCGTCCGCTGTGATTTTTTAAAAAACGAGGATATTCAACATTTTGCCGACGCTGTTCTGGCCACCGGCCTACCGGTAGACATCCTGGTGAACAACGCCGGTATCTATCAGCCCGGCAGCTGTTACAATGAACCGGAGGGCCAGTTAGAAAAAATGTTACAGGTGAACCTGATGAGTGCCTATCATCTGACCAGAGCCCTGGTTCCTGCTATGATTCAGGCAAAAAAAGGTCATATTTTTAATTTGTGTTCCATTGCCAGCATCCAGGCCTATGCCAATGGCGGCAGCTATAGTATCAGTAAATTCGCATTATCCGGCTTTACCCGTAATTTAAGGGAAGAATTAAAACCCCTCGGCATCAAAGTAACCGGTATTTATCCGGGCGCCACCCTTTCCAGCAGCTGGGACGGACTGGATATAGATCCCGGCAGAATCATGGAAGTAGATGACGTGGCCAAAATGATATATGCCGCCGCATATCTTTCCCCGCAGGCGGTAGTAGAAGATATTATCCTAAGGCCGCAATTAGGCGACCTGTAAATAATAAACGCTTTTAAAGCCTTCACCGGTCTGTTTTTGGAATCGCATCATCATCACCGCATAAAATCAAGGGCAGCCGCCTCTAACTTCATCCTATGAAAGTATTTGCAACAAAGGTTATCCCGGAACTAGCCAAGGAACTTTTCGCCAATCAGCAGGTCATCCTGGATGAGTGGACAGGCGCTCAGCCGATTTCAAAAGAGCAGCTGACCGGTACACTGATCCAGGGCGGTTATGACGGATTACTGGTAGCCGGGGTAAAAATCGACGCCGACATCATTGACGCGGTCAAGGCTACGGTTAAAGTAATTTCCCTACTATCCGTAGGTTTTGACAATATAGATCTAGAGGCCGCCACCCGGGCCGGCATTCCGGTCAGCAATACACCGGATGTGCTCAATGGCGCCACCGCCCAAACCGCTTTTCTACTCATGCAAAATGTCGCAAGGAAAGCCTTTTACAATTACCGGCGTATTATGGATGGTGATTGGAAATCCGAGAGTTTTGTCAAAAATCTGGGCCAGGATCTCCAGGGTAAAACCCTGGGCATTTTCGGGATGGGCAGTATCGGCACCGTTATGGCAAAGCTATGCAAGGCAGCCTTTAACATGGATATTATCTATCATAACAGGCGTCCCAATAAAGCAGCCGAAACTCAGACAGCAGCCCGCTACGTATCCTTTGAAACCCTGTTACGACAAAGTGATATTCTTTCCATCCACGCTGCCCTGACCCCTGAAACCACCCGGATATTCAATGC
>Ga0164242_10005142_pt1 | contig 14591 bp, 12 predicted proteins | sample OricomgcompostMG_FD_108783 | JGI IMG/M metagenome (GOLD analysis project Ga0164242, IMG submission 108783) | Miracle-Growth compost microbial communities from Emeryville, California, USA - Original compost - Miracle growth compost (MG) ... | reverse complement strand
GCCGTGCAGACGGTCATCCGGCTGCGCCAGGAGGAGGCCGCGACCAATGCGGAGACCGTTCTCGCGACTCCCGTGAGCCGGCTGCGCTGGTACCTGTCGTTCGTGATCGTCGCGGTGGTGGCATCCGCGGTCATCCTCGTGCTGGCCGGTGCGGTGATGGGTGGCGCGCTGTCGGGACTCGACAAGCGGCTGGCCGGCGAGGCGATCGCCCTGGCGCTCGCGTAGTTGCCCGCTGTGGGCGTGTACATGGCCGTGACGGCGTTCGTGTTCGGCGTCTTCCCGAGGGCGACGACCGCGGTCGGCTGGGCCGCATTCGGCATCGGCGTCGTGCTCGGCGAATTCGGTTCCCTGCTCGGGATGCCCGACTGGGTGCGGCAGATCGCGCCGACCGACCACACGCCCACCGTTCCGCTCGGAAGTGCGGATTGGGGCGGCACCTGGATCATGGCGGCCATCGCGATCGTGCTCGTCGCGGCGGGCGCTTGGGCGTTCACCCGACGCGGCATCGTGTCGACGAGCTGAGCAGAACGGGCAGAGCGGCTGTGCCCGCCAGGCGAGGGGAGCGGACGCCCGCATCCGGCGAAAAGGCCGGGGCGGGCATCCGTCGGCGCCGACACCGGCCGCGCAAGCAGGCAGAATCGATCGGGGAGGGCACATGGCGCGAGACGAAGAGCGGGTTCAGGAGTACGTCGAGCGCGGCGCCGCGGTGCTCAACGGCGCGGGCTTTCCCCGCATGCCCTCCCGCGTTCTCATGACGCTCACCGCAGCCGAGTCCGCTCTCACCGCCGCCGAGCTCGCCGAACGCCTGAACGCGAGCCCGGCCGCGATCTCCGGTGCCGTGCGATACCTGCAGACGTTGGCGATGATCCATCGCGTCTCGCAGCCGGGAAGCAGAAGGGATGTCTACGAGTTGCCCGACAACTCCTGGTACGCCGCGACGATGGCCGAGACCCGGGTCTACGACATGATGATCGCGATCTCGGAGGACGCCGTCGACGCGGTCGGCGGTCCGGACTCGCACGCTGGGGAGAGGCTCACCGAACTGGCGGGCTTCTTCCGATTCATCCGGAAGCGCCTTCCGGCGCTCTTGGATGAATGGGCGGCCTCGCGCCGCTAGCCGTGGTGCTTCAGACGCCGGCCTTCACTCGTGGGTCGATGAAGCCGTAGACCAGGTCGACGATGAAGTTCGCGATCACGATGAGGAACGCCGCGAACAGCGTGAAGCCCACCACGAGCTGAAGGTCGAGCTGGTGCACGGCGTCGATGAGCAGCGCGCCGAGCCCCTGCATCGAGAACACCTTCTCGGCGATCACGGCACCGCCGAGCAGCGCCCCCAGGTCGAGCCCGAAGATCGTGACGACCGGGATGAGCGCGTTCCGCAGCCCGTGCCTGAGCACCACCCGCGGCTCGCGAAGGCCTTTGGCCCGTGCGGTGCGGATGTAGTCCTCGCCCATCGCCTCGATCATCTGGCCCCTGGTGAGCCTGGCGTAGATCGCCGAGGAGATGAACGCCAGCGTGAACCACGGCAGCAGCAGGTGCAGGAACCACTGCACCGGATCCTGAGTGAACGGTATGTAACCGCCTGTCGGCAGCCATCCGAGGGTGAAGCCGAACACCAGGATCGCCAGCAGGCCGACGAGATAGCTCGGCGCCGACACTCCCGCGATCGCCAGCGTCATCACGCTGCGATCCACGAACGTGCCGCGCTTCAAAGCCGAGATCACGCCGCCGGCCACGCCGATGATGAGCCACAGGATGGCCGCCCCCACCGCGATCGACGCCGTCACCGGAAAGCGCGACAGGATCAGGTCGGTGACAGCAGCGTTCTGCTGGAACGAGTAGCCGAAGCATGGTGCGGAGCACACGACGGCCGCCTCGCCGGAGCCGAACGTGCGGCCCACCACGATCCCGGAGAGGAAGTCCCAGAGCTGCTGCCACCACGGCAGATTCGTGCCCATGAACTCCTTCGCCCGCTCGAGGTTGTCGGGCGTGCACGGCTTGCCGCAGCTGAGTTGCGCGGGGTTCGTGGGCAACAGGTAGAAGATCGCGTACGTGATGGCGGCGACCACCAGCAGCACGACGACCATGCCGAGCAGGCGCAGGAGTATGAAGCGGAGCATCCTCATCGGCGGCGCGCCTTCGGGTCGAGCGCATCGCGCAGGCCGTCGCCCACGACATTGAACGCGAGGGTGATCAGGAACAGTGCGGCGCCGGGAAACACGAGGTACATCGCATCGGTCTGCACCCAGCCGACCGCGTCGCCGATCGTGCGGCCGAGGGAGGGCGTCGGCGGCGGAACGCCGACGCCGAGGAACGAGAGCGCTGCCTCGAACCCGATCATGCTGGGCACGAGGATGGTCGTGTAGACGATGATCGTGGCGGTCACGTTGGGCAGCACCTGGCTCAGCGCCACCCGCCACGGGCCTGCGCCCATCGCGGTGGATGCCACCACGAACGTGCGCTCGCGCAGCGACATCACCTGCCCCCGGATGACGCGCGAGATGGGCGGCCAGCCGAAGAAGCCGATCACGAGCACCATGAACAGCGGCCGCGGGAACGAGCTCGGCACGATCGCGGTGAGCGCGATGATGAAGATCAGCACCGGGAAGCCGAACATCACGTCGACGACGCGGCTGAGGACGCGGTCGTACCATCCGCCGAAGAAGCCGGTGGTGAGGCCGACGAGCACGCCGATCAGTACGGAGACGACGGTCGCGCTGACGCCGATGAGCAGCGAGGTGCGGGCGCCGTAGACCACGATCGAGAACAGGTCGCGGCCGGTGAGCGGCTCGACGCCGAACCAGTGAGACCAGCTGATGCCGCCGGCAGCGCCCTTCGGCGCCCCGGAGTCGTCGAGCAGGCTCAGATGGTACGTGTACGGGTTCTGTCCGTTGATGCCGGTGATCAGCGGGGCGAAGATCCCGACCAGCACGAACACGACGATCGCCACGACTCCGGCGGTCGCCCACGGGTCGTGCGCGATACTGCGCACCACGTGCCCGAAGCCGGTCTTGCGTGAGACGACGGCCTCGCCCTCGACGGTGTTGGCGGTCGTCATCCCTCCTCCGTCCCCTCGCTCCGTGCACCGGCGACGGATGCCTGCAGCGCGGCCGCGTCGAGTCCGACCGGCTCCGCTTCGGCGTTCTCGACCTCCAGCCACGCCTCGCGGCGTCGCCGCTGCTCGCCGGGATCGGCCACCGGGGCCGCAGCGAGGAGGCGCAGCGTGTACGCCTGGGTCGGCGCGCTCAGCACCTGCTCGGTTGGCCCCGCCTCCACGAGCCGGCCCGCTCGCATCACGGCGACGGAGTCGGCCAGCTCTTGCACGACGGCGAGGTCGTGGCTGATGAACAGGCAGGCGAAGCCGATCTGCTCGCGCAGCTCGCCGAGCAGCTCGAGGATGCGCGCCTGTACGGAGACATCCAGCGCACTGGTCGGCTCGTCGGCGATGAGCAGCGACGGGCCGAGCGCCACAGCCCTCGCGATCGCGACGCGCTGGCGCTGTCCGCCCGAGAGTTCGTGCGGGTAACGGGAGGCGTACGAGCGCGGCAGTCGCACCGCCTCGAGAAGATCGGCGACCCGGGACCGGCGGGCGGCGGCATCCTGCGCGGTATGCAGCCGCAGCGGCTCGGCGATCGCCTGCCCGACGGTGTAGCGCGGATTCAGCGACGAGGCCGGGTCTTGGAACACAAAGCCGACATCGCGCCGCACCCGGCGAAGGTCCTTGGCCGACGCCTTCGACAGCTCGACGCCGGCCACCGTGATCGAGCCGGAGGTGAGCGGCACGAGTCCGGCGAGGGCGCGGCCGAGCGTCGACTTGCCAGAACCGGACTCCCCGACCAGCCCGAGCGTCGTTCCCCGGGCGATCCCGATGCTCACGCCGTCGACCGCCGCCAGTGGCGGCCGCCCCCACGCGCCGCCGTAGGTGACGACGGCGCTCTGCACGTCCACGACCAGAGAGGTGGCTCGCGATCCGGCCTCACGCTCGCTCAGGCCGGCGTTCTCGTGGCCTCCGGACACGGCCGGCGACGAGAACTGCGAACTGAACGGTGCCCGTTCGGCCGGCTCGGCGACCGCCTCGACCCGCAGTCGCTCCAGCCGCGGGACGGCCCCCAGCAGTTCGCGCGTGTACTCGGCACGCGGATGCGCGAACAGCTCGACGGCATCCGCGCGCTCCACGACCTCGCCGGCGCGCATCACCACGACGTCATCGGCGAGGTCGGCGACCACGCCCATGTCGTGTGTGATGAGCAGCACTGCCGTACCGACGCTGTCGCGCAGCGACCGGATCAACTCGAGGATGCCCGCCTGCACCGTGACATCCAGCGCCGTCGTCGGCTCGTCCGCGATCAGCGCGACCGGCTCGCACGAGATCGCCATCGCGATCATCGCCCGCTGAAGCTGTCCGCCGGAGAGCTGGTGCGGGTACGAATGCGCGATGCGTCGCGGATCGGTGATGCCGACGGCCGTGAGCAGCTCCCGTATCCGAGACCGCAACTCGTGCCGCGGCGTGTGCGGGTGGTGCGCCCGTATCGCCTCGGCGATCTGCCACCCGATGCGGTACATCGGGTCGAACGCGCTCATCGGCTCCTGGAAGATCGTGCCGATCCGGTTTCCGCGCACCCGGCGGAGGCTGCGGGCATCCGCTCCGATCAGCTCCTCGCCCTGAAGCCGGATGCTCCCCGTCGCCCGCGCGCTGGCGGGCAGCAGCCCGAGTACCGACATGGCCGTCACGGACTTGCCCGAGCCGGACTCGCCGACGAGCGCGAGCACTCTGCCCTGGTGCAGCGTGAAGCTCACATCGTCGACGACCGTGCGTCTGGGCGCGTCGTGGCCGTCCTGGTCGGCGAACGAGACGGAGAGTCCGTCCACCGCCAGGACGTCCGGGTGGTGCTGGATCACTTGCTCAGCGTCACCTTGAGGTAGTTCGGGTACGCCGGGAACGAGGCGACGAAGAAGTTCTGCACGTTCGCGCCGCGCAGGAACGACTGCTTCGAGTATGTCAGCGGCACGACCGGTGCGTCCTGCATGATGCGCTTGTCGGCCTGTGCCCACAACGCCTCCGCCTTCGACGCGTCGACCTCACCGGTCGCCTGCGCGATCAGCTGGTCGACCTCCGGGTTGGAGTAGCGCGACAGGTTGTACCCGCCGCCACCGATCTGGCTCGAGGCGAACAGGGGCTGGATGTTGCCGTTCGCACTCGGGAAGTCGGGCTGCCACCCGCCCAGGATGAGGTCGTAGTCCGGGTTCGCCTCGGTCGTGGCCTCGGTGTACATCGTCAGCTCGTCCATGGGCTTGATCGTGACGGTGATGCCGGCCCGCTGGATGCCCTGCTGCAGCGCCTGCGCCTGCGCCTGGCTCGACGAGTCGTTCGCCGCCCACAGGGTGAGGTTCAGCCCCGTCGAGTGTCCGGCCTCCTTCAGCAGCTCCTTGGCCTTGGCGACGTTGCCGTCGTCACCCGACGGGTACAGGTTGTAGCTGACGCGCCCGGGGATGCCTGGCGTGATCAGCGTCGTCGCCCGGATGGCGGCCTGGCTGCCGCCCTGCGCGATGATGAAGGCCTTCGGGTCGACCGAGTACTCGATCGCCTGCCGCACCTTGAGGTCGGTGAGCGCCCCGCGCTGCGTGTTCATCGCCAGATAGTTGATCGGGCCGGCCTGCGAGGTGACCAGCCGCTTCTTGGCATCCGGGTTCTTGTTCACCAGCGAAAGCTGCGCTGCGCCGAGGTAGTCGGACATGAATGACGTCTTGGCGCTGCCCACGTCGGAGATCAGGCTCTGCGCGCTGGTCGCGAGGTCCTGGCTCTCCTTGAACACGATCTCGTCCGGGCCGCCGGAGCGCACCGGGTCGGTCTTCGCGCTCCAGTACTTGTTGCGCACGAGCGTGAGCTGCGTGCCGTTCTTGTTCGACTGCACCTCGTACGGGCCGGACGCGACGGGCTTCTCGCCGTAGGTCTTCGGGTCGTCCTTCGCCTTCGGCACGGGGGCGAACGCCGGCATCGAGGCGATCCACGGCCAGTCGCCGTATGAGGAGTTGAGGTGGAAGACGATGGTCTTGGAGTCGGGAGTCTGGATCGACGCGAGGTCGCCGCCGGTGTACGGGCCCTTGTAGTCCGCGCCGCCGACGAGGAGCGACTTGTGGTAACTCAAGCCGCCGGAGAGTTCAGGGGCGAACGAGCGCTCGACGCCGTACTTGATGTCCTGAGAGGTGATGGGCGTGCCGTCGGAGAACTTCAGGCCGCTCTTCAGGGTGTACGCCCAGGTCTTGCCGCCGTCGCTGGCGACGCCGGTGTTCGTGGCGAGGTCGGGAACCACCTTCGCCGGTTTGCCCGGCTCGATGTCCCACGTGGTGAGCCGGCGTTCGATGAGCCCGAGAGTCGTGATCGCGAGGTTCTGGCTTTTCGCCGGATCGAGGTTGATCTGCGTCTGCTGCGTGAGGATGGTCAGTGTTCCGCCGGAGCTCGATGCACTGCCCGTGGAACCGGATGCCGTGCATCCGGTGAGCAGGAGCACTGCGGCGGCCGCGACCGCGACCGCGCCCTTCAGGTGTTTCATTCTTCAACTCTCGTTCTCTAACCGCCTGGCTGTCGAATCGTGTGAACGTGTGTAGCACCCGGTAACTTCCCGTCGGCGCTGAACCCGTCGTTGCTCGCCTAATCTGGAAGACATGAGTGACGCGGCGCAGAAGCCGGCGCAGACGCCGGACGACGGGGCATCCGTTCTTGCCTCCGGCATCCTGATCGATGAGCTGGATGCTGGCATCCGGCCCCAGGACGACCTGTTCCGGCACGTGAACGGCAAGTGGACGACACGCACCGACATCCCCTCTGACAAGGCCAGGTGGGGATCGTTCATGATCCTCGCCGAGCAGTCGGAGAAGGCCGTAAGGGAGATCATCGACGACGCCCAGCACGCCGAGGAGGGCACAGAGGCGCGCAAGTTCGGCGACCTGTTCGCCAGCTTCATGGACACCGAGCGCATCGAGAAGCTCGGTATCTCGCCCGTGGAGTCGCGCCTGGCGCTGGCCGGAAACATCCGCTCCATCCCGCATCTGCTCGAAGCCGTCGGACGCCTGGAGAAGAGCGGGCTCAGCGGTTTCTACCAGCTGTTCGTCGACAACGACCCCGGCGATCCGGAGCGCTACCTCGTGTTCGTCGAGCAGGGCGGCATCTCGCTGCCCGACGAGAGCTACTACCGCGAGCCGAAGTTCGCGTCGGTGCGTGCCGCCTTCCTCGCGCACGTGCAGCGCATGTTCGAACTGGCGGGCGTGCCGGAGGCGCCGCGTCGCGCGCAGAACGTGTTCGACCTCGAGACCGACATCGCCAAGGCGCACTGGGACAACGTGGCCAGCCGCGACAGCGAGAAGACGTACAACCTCTACAACTGGAAGGATGCCGCCTCCCTGGCCAGCGGCGTCGATCTCGGCTCCTGGCTGAAAGCCCTTGGCGCTCCGGACCGCGCCTTCGACGAGGTGGTGCTGCGCCAGCCGAGCTTCACCGCCGGCCTCGGATCGCTGCTGCGCGAGCAGCGCCTGGCGCAGTGGCGCGACTGGCTGCGCTGGCGGGTGCTTCACGATGCGGCTCCGTACCTGAGCGGCGATTTCGTGAACCAGAACTTCGACTTCTACGGGCGCACCCTCACCGGTACGCCGAAGATCCGCGAGCGGTGGAAGCGCGGTGTGTCGCTGGTGGAGGGCGCGATGGGCGAGGCCGTCGGCCGCGTCTACGTCGAGCGCCACTTCCCGCCGGAGTCGAAGCGTCGCATGGACATCCTCGTCGGCAATCTGGTCGATGCGTACCGGCAGTCGATCCGCACGCTGGACTGGATGGGCGAGAAGACCCGAAACCGCGCGCTCGAGAAGCTGTCGAAGTTCACGCCGAAGATCGGCTACCCGGTCAAGTGGCGCGACTACTCCGGCCTGATGATCGATCCCACCGACCTGATGGGCAATGTGCGGCGCGCTGCGGAGTTCGAGTTCCGGCGCGAACTCGACAAGATCGGCAAGCCGATCGACCGCGACGAGTGGTTCATGACGCCGCAGACGATCAACGCCTACTACAACCCGGGGTTCAACGAGATCGTGTTCCCTGCCGCGATGCTGCAGTACCCGTTCTTCGATCCGAACCGGGATGACGCCGCCAACTACGGAGCGATCGGTGCGGTGATCGGCCACGAGATCGGCCACGGCTTCGACGACCAGGGTTCGAAGTTCGACGGCGACGGCAGGCTCGCCGACTGGTGGACGACGGATGACCGCCGTGCTTTCGAGAAGCGCACGCGGGCGCTGATCGCCCAGTACAACGCGCTCGCTCCCGCGCAGGTGCCGCAGTATCACGTGAACGGCGCGCTCACGATCGGCGAGAACATCGGCGATCTCGGCGGCCTCGGCATCGCCTGGAAGGCGTACCTGCTGTCGCTGAACGGTGCCGAACCGCCGGTGATCGACGGGCTGTCGGGCGCTGAGCGGTTCTTCCTTTCCTGGGCGCAGGCGTGGCAGCAGAAGAGCCGTGACGAGGAGGTCATCCGCCTGCTCGCGATCGACCCGCACTCGCCGAACGAGTTCCGGTGCAACCAGATCGTGCGCAACATCGACGCGTTCTACGACGCATTCGATGTGCAGCCGACGGATGCCCTATGGCTATCCCCTGAGCACCGCGTGCACATCTGGTGACGCACGGCCCGGGGGGCTCGCGGCGTGGTTTGATGTAAGCACGCCAGGATGCCGCGACGGGGGACGCGGCATCCATTCCAGCAGCACGAAGCTTCGAGGACCGAACAAGACCGTGAGTGCCCCCGTCCAAGGCTCAGAACGCCGATCCAGGCATGGGGGCGGGCGACGTGGCAAACACCGCGGGCGCGAGCCAGGAGACAGCTTCGCCAGGGGCTTCGCGGCTCTCGGGGAGCTTGCGCTCGCCGGTGTGCAGGTATCCGCAAGGGCCATCGATCTCACGACCGGTGCCGTGCTGTTCTCGGTCGACGACCACGTCGTCATGCCTACCGCGTCGATCGGCAAGGTGCTGCTGCTCATCGAGGTGGCCGCGAGGCTCGAGGCGCGCGACACGAGCGCGCTGAGCCTCGTTGACCGGTTGGAGACGGATGCCGTCGGCGACTCCGGAATCTGGCAGCACCTTGTCGCTCCCTCGCTTCCGCTGGCCGATCTGGCGGCACTCGTCGGCGCGGCCAGCGACAACCTCGCCACGAATGTGCTGCTGCGCCGGGTGGGGCTCGAATCGGTGAGCGCGCGCACCGAACAGCTGGGTCTGCGTCAGACCGCGATGCTCGATCTGGTGCGCGACCATCGGGGACCGGATGACGCACCGCAGCTCTCCGTGGGAAGCGCCAAGGAGCTCACCTGGCTGTTCGCGTCGCTCGCCAGGGGCGAGGTCGTGGATGCCGGAACGAGCAAGCGCGTGGTGGGGTGGCTCTCGCTGAACCACGACCTCTCGATGGTGGCGAGCGCTTTCGGGCTCGACCCGCTGGCGCATCGCGGTCCGGACCACGGACTGCTGCTGATGAACAAAACGGGTGCCGACGCCGGTGTGCGCAGCGAGGTCGGCGTGCTGCGTGGTCCGAGGGCGGGCGTCGCGTACGTGGTGTCGACATCCTTCGACGACCGGGAACTGTCTGCACGGCTCGGAGTGCTCGACGGGATGCGCGCCGTCGGCCGCGACCTGCTCGAATACGTCCACTGAATCCTGGGGCGCTCTGGTGAGCGCTGCGATGCCGCTGGCAGGGCCCGACGTGGGAGCAAGGCCGCCTTATGTGTTCACTTTGTAAAGATTTGGCACAACACTGGCCCAATGCGTTGCGGGGGGTCTGAAGACTCGTCTACGGTTCAGGACATTGCAACCGTGCAAAGGGGCACAACCCGCCCCTGGCACAGGACCTGAAAGGCAACCTCCATGGCAACCAAGAGGATCATCGGAGCGCTGGCCGCGGCAGCGGCGGTCGCGCTCCTGACGGCCGGCTGTGTGAACCAGTCGTCGACCGGGGGATCCACCTCCAGCACCAGCAAAGTCGACCTGCCGGTCCAGACGTCGATCGACGTCTCGAAGAACGCCGTGCTTCCCGCGGGCGACGGCAAGGCGAAGTGCGACAGCAACCTGACGATCGGCTACATCGGCGCGGAGACCGGCCCGAACGCGCAGCTCGGCATCAACATCTTCAATGGCGTTCAGCTGGCGATCGACCAGCACAACAAGGCGAACCCGGGCTGCCAGGTGCAGTTCAAGAAGTTCGACACCGAGGGTGACCCGGGCAAGGCTCCCGGCGTCGTGACCCAGGCGGTGAACGAGTCCGACATCATCGGTGTCGTCGGCCTTCCGTTCTCCGGCGAGTCGAAGGCGACCGGCGGAATCTTCGAGCAGGCCGGCCTCGTGCACATCACGCCATCTGCCACGAACCCGACGCTGACGCAGAACGGCTGGAAGACGTTCTTCCGTGCCCTGGGCAACGACAACGTGCAGGGCCCGGCGGCGGCGACCTTCGCGACCGACAAGCTGAAGGCCAAGAAGGTCTACGTGGTGCAGGATGACTCCGACTACGGCATCGGCCTCTCCACGGCCATCCAGAAGGCGCTCGGCTCCTCGGTCGCCGGAACCGACAAGGTGACCACCGGCCAGAAGGACTTCTCGGCCACGGTCAGCAAGATCATCAACGCGAAGCCCGACGCGGTGTTCTACTCCGGCTACTACGCCGAAGGTGCGCCGTTCGACCAGCAGCTGGTGAACAAGGGATACAAGGGCGTCTTCATCGGCCCGGACGGCGTGAAGGACGACCAGTTCATCAAGCTGGCCGGCAACGCGTCCGAGAACGCCTACTTCACCTGCCCCTGCATCCCGGGCGAGCTCATCAAGAGCTTCTCGGATGCCTACCAGTCGGCGTTCAACATGGCACCGGGAACGTACTCCGTAGAGGGCTACGACTCGGCGACCGTGCTGCTCTCCGGTATCGACAAGGGCAACACCGACCGTTCGAAGCTGCTCAACTGGGTGACGAACTACGACGCGGACGGCCTGAGCAAGCACCTCAAGTGGGACTCCACGGGTGAGCTCGCGAAGTCCGCGGTGTTCGGGTACAAGGTCGACAACGGCAAGATCGTGTCGGTCGGAGCGATCGGCTAGTCGCGCCGTTCACGTGAAGGCCGCGTCGTGGGGCGTTTCCAATCCGCCCCACGACGCGGCCATGCTTGACCCGAAACAGCCGGACCCCGACGACGTGGTCGGGGTTCGACACGGCACCGGAAGAACCACATGCTCGCCACCCTCCTCGCCCTGCCGGCGGCTCTGCCGGCATCCGTCCACGCCGATAACAGCTGGATCAACTTCGACGTGGGCTCACTCGTTCAGAATTTCTGGCCAGCGACCTTCGACGGTCTCACCTTCGGCGCCATCTACGCGCTGGTGGCTCTCGGCTACACGCTCGTCTACGGCGTTCTGAACCTCATCAACTTCGCGCACTCCGAGGTGTTCATCATGGGGTGCTACGGCGTCGTCGCGACGCTGACCACGCTCGGTTTCGGGCCGAACCCGCCGAACCTCTCGACCTGGGCCATCATCGCGAACCTCCTGCTGGCGATGATCGTCGGCATGGTGTTCTCGGTCGTGACCGCGTTCATCATCGAGCGGGTCGCCTACCGGCCCCTACGGCGGCGCGGCGCGTCGAGGCTGGCGTTCCTGATCACCGCGATCGGCGCATCCTTCTCGATCCAATACATCATCTTCCTGGTGCGCGGGTCGAATGCGGAGCCGGCCGTGACGATGTTCATCCCGACGCCGGTGTTCCAGGTGTTCGGTGCGATCATCGACAGCCAGCAGCTGACGATCATCATCGCCGCCATCGTGATGATGGTCGCGACGGACCAGTACATCCGGCGCTCCCGGGTGGGTCGCGGCATTCGTGCCGTGGCACAGGATCCCGACACGGCGACGCTGATGGGCGTCAACAAGGACCGCATCATCGTCACCACGTTCGTGATCGGCGGCATCCTCGCCGGAGCGGCGGCGCTGTTCTACGTGATGAAGGTGCCCAGCGGCGTCATCTACAACGGCGGTTTCGTGCTCGGCATCAAGGCGTTCGCCGCCGCAGTTCTCGGCGGAATCGGCAACGTGCGGGGCGCGCTGCTGGGCGGACTGCTGATCGGCGTGATCGGCAACTACGGTCAGCTGTTGCTCGGCGACTCGCAGTGGACCGACGTCGTCGCGTTCATCGTGCTGGTGCTCGTGCTGCTGGTGCGTCCGTCCGGCTTGCTCGGGCAGTCCCTTGGAAGGAGCCGCGCATGAGCGCCATCGGAGGCGGCACGCCCATGCCGACCGCTCGCAAGTCGCAGCAGCTGGTTGCGGAGGAGTCGTTCGGCGGCCGCCGGCAGTTCCTCGGCGGCTGGCGTCGCCGGTGGAACCGCATGGCGCGCTGGCAGCAGTGGCTGTTCCTCGCCATCGTGCTGGCCGCGGTCTACTACCTTCCGGTCGCCAACCCGTGGCTGATCACGACGGAGCCCGGGAACGACTTCCCGATCTCGTGCTTCCAAATGGCGGTGTACGCGCTGGTGGCGGTGGGCCTGAACGTCGTGATCGGATTCGCCGGCCTGCTCGACCTCGGGTACATCGCGTTCTTCGCGATCGGGTCGTATACGGCGGCGTTCTTCACCTCGCCAGACTCGACGGCGATCCACATCCCGTACCTGTGGACGCTCCCGCTCGCCATCGGCATCGCCATGGTTTTCGGCGTGGCACTCGGCCTGCCCACACTGCGGCTGCGCGGTGACTACCTGGCCATCGTGACGCTGGGGTTCGGTGAGATCATCCGCATCCTGGCCACGATCATCCCCGCCGCTCGCGGGCAGGTCGGGTTCCAGGAGGTCGGGCATCCGCCGGGAACGGATGCCCAGGGTCACGCCGTCTTCTCGGCATCGAACGGCACCCCCTGGTACTGGCTGGCGGTGACCGTCATCGTGATCATTCTCATGTTCGTCGGCAACCTCGAGCGCAGCCGGGTGGGCCGCGCCTGGATCGCCATCCGCGAAGACGAGGACGCCGCCGAGATCATGGGCGTTCCGACGTTCAAGTTCAAGCTGTGGGCGTTCGCGATCGGCGCTGGCATCGGCGGTCTCTCAGGAGCGCTCTTCGCCGGGCAGGTGAGCTTCGTGAACAACCAGAAGTTCGACGTGGCCACCTCGATCCTGTTCGTCGCGGCCGTCGTGCTCGGCGGCTCCGGCAACAAGGTCGGCGCCATCCTGGGCGGCGCGATCGTTGCGTACATCCCGCTGCGGTTCACCGCCATCGCGGACTGGAAGTACCTCATCTTCGGCGTGCTGCTGATCGTCATGATGATCTTCCGTCCGCAAGGCCTGATCGCGGCGAAATCCCACCTGCTCACGTACTCGCGCCTGGTGGCAGACAAGGTGCGAGAGCTGAAGGAGGCACGCACTAAACCCGGCGGCCGCGCGAACCCCGGCGATGATGGGGAGGCGACAGCCGTGTGGCGTGCTCGCCCCGAGGGTGCTCCCGTCACGGGTGTCGTTCCGACCGACACCAGGGACGGAGGTGCCGAATGAGCGAGAAGAACGACGCGACACGCGACGAGCGGCCGGAACGCGTCCCCGTCGAGCACGATCCGAATCTCGGGGCGCTGCCGGAGCCCGTGCCGAACGCAGGCCCGGACGATGCCGACCTGACCGACGTCGGGCCCGACCCGACGCCGGAGGCCGACGCGGATATTCCAGCCGAGGAGGAGAACGCGGCGACGCTCGCCGAGGCCGGGGTTGATGCGGAGCTCGCCGAAGCAGCGGCGCCGGACCGGGAGATCACCGTCGGGGTCGGTGAGAAGCTCGTAGAGGTCAAGGCGGTCACGGTGAAGTTCGGTGGCCTGACGGCTCTCGACGACGTGACGTTCCACATCAACCGCGGCGAGATCCTCGGGCTGATCGGGCCGAATGGAGCGGGCAAGACGACGGCGTTCAACGCCATGACCGGCGTCTACCGTCCGACCAGCGGCGACGTGCTCATGGAGGGCGCATCGATCAAGGGCAAGAAGCAGCACAAGATCACGAGGGCGGGCCTCGCGCGCACGTTCCAGAACATCCGCCTGTTCGGCGAGATGACGGCACTGGAGAACGTCGTGGTGGGCCTGGATGCCCGCCACCGCACGAGCGTGCCAGGTGCCCTGGTGCGCAGCCCGCGCCACTACCGCGAGGAGAAGTCGTCGGTGGAGCGTGGTCTCGCCCTGCTCGAATTCGTCGGCATCGCGGATTCCGCTGACACCCTGTCGCGTCACCTGCCCTACGGCAGCCAGCGCAGGCTGGAGATCGCGCGGGCGCTGGCGACGGACCCGAAGGTGCTCTGCCTGGACGAGCCGGCCGCCGGCTTCAACCCGGCGGAGAAGGAGCAGCTGATGGAGCTCATCCGTACCATCCGCGCCGACGGCTACACCGTGCTGCTCATCGAGCACGACATGAAACTCGTGATGGGAGTCTGCGACCGCATCGTGGTGCTGGAGTTCGGAAAGAAGATCGCGGACGGATCGCCCGCCGAGGTGCGCAACGACCCTCGCGTGATCTCCGCCTACCTGGGAGAGCCCGATGACGACGCTGCTTGAACT
>Ga0164242_10005141_pt1 | contig 14591 bp, 10 predicted proteins | sample OricomgcompostMG_FD_108783 | JGI IMG/M metagenome (GOLD analysis project Ga0164242, IMG submission 108783) | Miracle-Growth compost microbial communities from Emeryville, California, USA - Original compost - Miracle growth compost (MG) ... | reverse complement strand
TGTTCATAGCTTCACCGCGTTCAATCTAAGCGCATTGGTGACGACGGTGAAGGAGGACAGCGCCATCGCCGCCCCCGCGATCATCGGCGAGAGCAGGAGGCCCGCCACGGGATAGAGCACGCCTGCCGCGATCGGCACGCCAAGCCCATTGAACAGGAACGAGAAGAACAGGTTCTGGCGGATGTTGCGCATCGTCGCGCGGGAAAGGCGACGAGCGCGGACGATTGCGGCGAGGTCGCCTCCGGTGAGCGTCATGCCGGCGCTTTCGATCGCGACGTCGGTGCCAGTCCCCATTGCGAGGCCGACATCGGCGGCGGCGAGCGCAGGGGCGTCGTTGATGCCGTCGCCGGCCATCGCGACCTTGGCCCCGGCGCGCTGGAGCTCGGCGATCGCGGCGGCTTTGTCCTCGGGCCGGAGTTCGGCGCGGACTTCGGCCACGCCGCCGACCCTAGCCGCAACCGCCTCGGCGGTCGCGCGGCTGTCGCCGGTCAGCATAATGATGCGCAAGCCCTCGTCGCGGAGCGCGGCGAGCGCCTCGCGCGCGCCCTCGCGCACCGGATCGGTGACCGCGAGCAGCCCGGCGAGGCGGCCGTCGACCGCCGCCAGCATAACGCCCACCCCTTCACGCCGGTGCGTATCGGCGGCGGCTTCGAGCGGAGCGGGATCAGCCCCGGCCGCGCGGATCATCGCCGGGTTGCCGATCGCCACCTTGCGCCCCTCGACCACCGCCGAGACGCCTTGCCCGGTTGCCGAGGCGAAATCCTCCGCCGACGGGATCGCCAGGCCGTGCGCTTCGGCGGCGGTGACGATCGCGTGCGCCAGCGGATGCTCCGAATGCGTCTCGACCGCCGCCGCGAGCCGCAACAACTCCGCCTCCTCGAAGCCTTCTGCCGGTTCGATCGCGACCAGCTTGGGCTTGCCCTCGGTCAGCGTACCGGTCTTGTCGATGACCAACGTGTCGACGGTTTCGAAGCGCTGGATCGCCTCGGCGTTCTTGACCAGCACGCCCGTGTGCGCGCCGCGTCCGGTGCCGACCATTACCGCCATTGGCGTGGCGAGGCCCAATGCGCAGGGGCAGGCGATGATCAATACCGCGATCGCGTTGAGCAGCGCGTGGCCGAAACGCGGCTCCGGGCCGACGACGTTCCACACGATGAAGGTGAGAATCGCGATCCCCACCACCAGCGGCACGAACCAGCCCGATACACGATCGGCCACGGCCTGGATCGGCGCACGGCTGCGCTGCGCCTCGGCGACCATGCGGACGATCCGCGCCAGCACCGTGTCCGCACCGACCGCACGCGCCTCGATCAGCAGGCTGCCGGTGGTGTTGACCGTGCCGCCGGTGACGGGATCGTCGGCCTGTTTGACGACCGGCGCGGGCTCGCCGGTCAGCATCGCCTCGTCGACCGGCGAGCGGCCTTCGACCACTACGCCGTCGACGGGAATCGCCTCGCCGGGGCGGACGCGCAACCGGTCGCCGGCCACCACTTCACCGAGCGGGATTTCTTCCTCACCGTCGTCGGTGACACGGCGCGCGGTCTTGGGCGCAAGGTCCATCAACGCGCGGATGGCGCGGCCTGTCGCGGCGCGGGCGCGCAGTTCGAGCACCTGACCCAAGAGGATCAGCGTGACCACCACGCCCGCTGCCTCGTAATAAACGGGGATCAAGCCATGCTGACGGAACGACGCGGGAAACAATCCCGGCGCGACCGTAGCGATCACACTATAGCCGAACGCCGCGCCGACGCCGATCGAAACCAGCGTGAACATGTTGAGGTGCCGCGTCCTGAGCGACGCCCAGCCGCGCTCGAAGAAGGGCCAGCCAGCCCATAGCACGATCGGCGCAGCGAGCACGAGCTGCACCCAAGGCGACAGCGCCGGCGGCACGATCCGCAGCCCCAGCATGTCCGCGCCCATCGAGACGATCAGCAAGGGCACACAGAGCGCGCCCGCCACCCAGGTGCGCCGGGTGAAATCGACCAGTTCGGGATTGGGCTGATCCTCCGCCGAAGATTCCTCCGGCTCGAGCGCCATGCCGCAGATCGGGCAGGTGCCCGGCCCCTCCTGCCGGATTTCCGGATGCATTGGGCAGGTCCACATCGCCCCCGGTGTCGCCTTGGGCTCGGGCTGGGGGTTGCCGAGATAGGCATCGGGGTTCGCGACGAACTTCGTGCGGCAACTGGCGCTGCAGAAATGATAGGCTTGCCCGTCATGCTCGGCGTGGTGCGGCGTGGTTGCGGGATCGACGGTCATGCCGCAGACCGGATCGATGACCTTGGCATGGTCCGATGGCCCGGCATGGCCGGCGCAGCAGGCGTGATGGCCTTCGTCATGGGCCGGCTGATGTGCGTGTTCCGTCATGCTCAATCTCCAGAGCATTCCCAGATAGGGTTTGACACCATGTCAGGGTCAAGCCTTCTCGTCAGACCGTCGTCTCAAAGGAATTACGCGCCGAACCGGCTATTCCCTCGCAAAGATGCTTCATCGGTCACGGTTCAGCGGAGGATCGGAGTCCACCGCGACGCGCCTGCACAAAAGATATGAGGGGCAGGCGGCAAAGCGACGTAATATAGGTTGGCAGGGGCGAAGTGGATCGGATGATGAACATCGACGAGGCATTGGGACGGCTCGCCGCGGCGCCCGTTCATGGTGGGCTGGAACGGCTGGACGAGGCGGTGTTCGCGCGCATTCATGCGCTGAACGAGCGCGACCGGCGCGCACCCGGCAGGATCGTCGTCGCCGCCGCGGTCGGCGCGGTGGCGATGGGCATCGCGGGCGCGGGCATTCCGGCAGGAACCGCCTCGGCGGCCGGTCTCTCCCCGTTCGGTGTCGCGGCGCCGCTCGCGCCCTCGACGCTGCTGCTCGGCGACCAATGAACCGCGGCCGCTGGACGGTCGGGATCATTCTGACCGCGTTTCTCGCCGCGATCGCTGGCGTGTTCGCCGGCCGCGCGCTGATCCCGGCGCCGCAGCCGCCCGGAATCGAGCTTCACGAGCTGCTCCACCGTCATCTCCACCTCGATGATCGGCAGAAGGCCGAACTCGCCGTGCTCGAACAGCGCTTCGCGGTGCGCCATCGCGCGATCGAGCTCGAAATCCGCGCCGACAACGCCCGGCTTGCCGCGGCGATCGAGGCGGAGCACGGCAATGGGCCGCAGGTCGCCGCGGCGGTCGATGCCTCGCATCAAGCGATGGGCGAGCTTCAGAAGGCGACGCTGGCGCACATCTTCGCGATGCGGCAGATCCTCCGGCCCGATCAGGCGGCGACGTTCGACCGAGCGGTGGTGAGGGCGCTGACCGCCGATACGAAGTGAGCGTCGATCTCGACGCCTGTTCCGATGGCGAGCTCGCCGCTCTCGCGCTCGGCGGGCGCGACGCTGCGTTCGCCGCGCTGATGCGACGTCATCAAGAGCCGATCTATCGGCTGGTCCGTGCGCATATCGGCGATGCGGACGAGGCGCTCGATCTCGTGCAGGACTGTTTCGCCGCCGCCTATCGCGCGCTCGATCGCTACGACCCGGCGCGGCCGATGCGCGCCTGGCTTTCGACGATCGCGCTCAACAAGTGCCGTGACTGGGGGCGGAAGCGGTGGGTGCGTCGGCTATTTTCTTCGACCACCCTTGATGGCGAGGCGGCGTGGGTTGTCGATGAGCGCGGTTCGCCCGATCGCATCGCCGCCGATCGACAAGAGCTTGCGCGTGCCGCTCGCGCCATCGCGAACCTGCCGACGGTGCTCAAGGAGCCGCTGATCCTGCGGACGATCGAAGGCCTGTCGCAGGCTGAAACTGCGCAGGTGCTCGGCATCAGCCCGAAGGCAGTCGAGACGCGGTTGCGCCGGGCACGTGAGCGGCTGTCGCGGGCGCTGGCCGAAGCCACCGCTTGACCCTGACACAGTGTCAAACCCTATCTCGGTAAAATCGTCCGGTCGATGAGGGGAGCGCTTGCCGCCCGCGTAATCAGGTCGGGCGGACGCTATCGCCAGCAGGGACACGCATGACCAAGCCAATCGATCGCCGACAGTTGCTGCACCGCGCCGGCACCGCCGCCGGCGGGCTTGCGCTGACGGCCTGGATGCCCGCCTGGGCGCAGACGACATCGCCCGGTCTCACCGCGCCGATCCCGACGGTCTCGGGCGCGGACGTCGCGCTGCGGATCACGCGGCAGCGGCTCACCGTCGATGGTCGGCGGATGCCGGCGATCGGGATCAACGGCACCGTTCCCGGGCCGATCATCCGGCTGCGCGAGGGACAGAATGCGCGGCTTCGCGTCACCAACGAACTCGACGACGACAGCTCAATCCACTGGCACGGCCTGCTGGTGCCGCCGCAGTTCGACGGCGTGCCCGGCATCTCCTTCCCGGGCATCCGGCCACATTCGACCTTCCTCTACGAGTTCCCGGTCATCCAGTCGGGCACCTATTGGTATCACAGCCATTCAGGCTTTCAGGAGCAGCTCGGTCAATACGGCCCGATCGTAATCGATCCGGCCGACGCCGATCCGATCGCCTATGACCGCGAGCACGTCATCGTGCTCGCCGATCATACCGCCATGTCGCCCGAGACGATCTTCAGCAGGCTTAAAACAGGGTCGGGCTATTTCAACTATCAGAAGCAGACGCTCGCCGGCCTGCTCGCGGGCAAGGACCAGCCGCTCAAGGACCGCATCCAATGGGGCGGGATGCGGATGGACCCGACCGACATCGCCGACGTCACCGGCTCGGTTTACACCTACATCATCAACGGTCACGGGCCCGAGGACAACTGGACCGCCCTGTTCACGCCCGGCGAGCGGGTGCGGCTGCGGATCATCAACGCCTCCTCGATGACCACCTTCAACGTGCGCATTCCTGGCTTGCCGATGACAATCGTGCAGGCCGACGGGCAGAATGTGCGTGCCGTCGAGACCGACGAGTTCCAGATCGGCGTCGCCGAGACCTATGACGCGATCGTCACCCCGGAGGACCGCGCCTACACCTTCGTCGGCGAAAGCGTCGATCGGTCGGGCCTCGCGCGCGCCACGCTCGCGCCGCGCCCCGGCATGGCGGCGCCGGCGCCGCCGCTGCGTCCGCGACCGCTGGCGACGATGAAGGACATGGGCATGGACATGTCGTCGATGGGCGGCATGGAAGGCATGGACATGAAGCAGATGGCCGGAAGCGGCGTCGATCCGACCGCCGAGCAGAACCGGTCGCGGCTGCTGGCGGACGGTGCTGCCGCGGCGATGAGCCAGTCGCCGTCCGGCCATGCCACGCCGGCGATGGTGGGCATGGCGACGGCCGGCATGAGCGGCGGGCAATCCGGCGGCTCGATGCAAGGCATGGATATGTCGGGCCACCAGAGCGGCTCGTCGATGCAAGGCATGGACATGAGCGGTCACCAGGGCGGCTCAATGCCGGGCATGGGCATGTCGGGTAAGCAGGCCGGCTCATCGATGCCCGGAATGAACATGGGCACCCAGGGCGGCATGGACATGAACATGCGCGATTTCTCGAACGCGCCCGAGGTCAAGAAAGGGCCGGGCGTCCAGACGATCGCGCCGATGCCGATGGACCGCACCGGCGAGCCCGGCCAGGGTCTCGAGAATGTCGGTCACCGCGTGCTCGTCTATACCGATCTTGTCGCGCTTGATCGCAATCCCGACGTGCGTGCGCCCTCGCGCTCGATCGACGTCCACCTGACCGGCAACATGGAACGCTTCATGTGGTCGTTCGACGGCGTCAAGATGTCCGACGCAATGGAGCCGATCCCGTTCATCAATGGCGAACGGGTGCGGGTGAACCTGATCAACGACACGATGATGGGGCATCCGATCCATCTCCACGGCCATTTCTTCGAGCTGGTGACGGGCCATGGCGATCACGCGCCGCGCAAGCACACCGTGCTCGTCGCGCCGGGGGGCAAGGTGACGTTCGACCTCACCGCCGACGTGCCCGGCGACTGGGCCTTCCACTGTCACCTGCTCTATCACATGATGGCGGGGATGATGCGGGTGGTGAGCATCCGCAATCCGGGAGACGCGGCATGATCCGCACCGCCCTCGCCGCCGGCGTCGCTGCACTTGCGCTCGCCGCCGCTCCCGCCGCAGCGCAGTCGATGTCGGGCATGCAGATGCCGGGCATGGACATGTCGAAGCCGATGCCGAAGAAAAAGACTCCGGCTAAGAAAAATCCCGCAAAAAAGGCGACACCGAAGAAGAAAGCCGCGCACCCGGCGCCGGCGCATAAAGCCCCCGCCCACAAATCTGACCAGACTGTAAAGCCGGCCGCCAAGAACTCGATGCCGGGGATGGACATGTCGGGCGGCAGCATGGCCGGCATGGACATGTCCGGGCAGCAGCACGCGCCCGCCCAAAGTCAGTCGATGCCGGACATGGACATGAGCCACGGCGCCATGCCCGGAATGCAGACGAACGCGCCCACCGGCACCGATCTGCCGGCCGGGCATGCGCCCGCACCACCGCCGCCGACCGACCATTATGCCGATCGCACCTTCCCGGTCGCAGCGATGACGCGCGCGCGCAACGAGATGATGCACGAAGAGGGAGGGCAGGCCTTCTATCAGGTGATGTTCAACCTCGCCGAAGTGCAGGTGCGTGACGGCCGCGACGGCTATCGCTGGGACGGCGAGGCGTGGGTCGGCGGCGACATCAATCGGCTGGTCATAAAGTCGGAAGGCGAAGGCGCCTTCCGGCGCGGCGTCGATAGCGCCGAGGTGCAGGCGCTCTACAGCCGAGCGATCGGCCCCTATTACAACCTGCAGGCCGGCATCCGCCACGATTTCCAGCCGTCGCCGACGCGAACTTACGCCACGGTCGGCGTCGAGGGCCTCGCGCCCTATATGTTCGAAACGGAGGCTGCGCTGTTCCTGTCGACCAAGGGCGACGTGCTTGCCCGCGCGGAGGGCTGGTATGACGAGCGGATCACGCAGCGGCTTATCCTCCAGCCGCGCGTCGAGCTTAACTTCGCTGCGCAGGACGTGCCCGAGGATCGGATCGGCGCGGGTCTGACCAACGCCGAGCTCGGCCTGCGCCTGCGCTACGAGATCAAGCGCGAGTTCGCGCCTTATATCGGCGTCTCCTACGAGGCCAAGACCGGCCGCACCGCGACCTTCGCGCGGCGCGACGGCGAAAATGCTCACTCGACGAGCCTCGTGCTCGGCATCCGCACCTGGTTCTGAAAGCACAAGGGAGGGAAAGAAGATGGCGTTCACTCGAGAGCGGATGCGGCATCATCTGCCCAGCGGCGCATTCGTCGCGATCGGCGCGGCGCTCGTCCTCGTCGTGCTGGCGATCATCGTCTATTTCGGCTTCTACAACATCGCCGCCGACGCACCGCATACCCGTCCGGTCTACCGGGTGCTCGAATCGGTGCGTGACCAATCGATAAAGACGCGCGCGCGGGACATTACCGTTCCCGCCGATCTCGAAACGCCGACCCGTATTTCGGCGGGTGCCGGCCTCTATGCCGAGATGTGCCAAGGCTGCCATCTCGGCCCCGGCGTCGAGAAGACCGAGATTTCGCAAGGCCTCTATCCCCAGGCGCCCGAGCTCGCCAAGGGCACCGACCTCACGCCGGCGCAGCAATTCCGGGTCATCAAGCACGGCGTCAAGCTCTCCGCGATGCCCGCCTGGGGCAAGACGCACCCCGATCCGCTAATCTGGGACATGGTCGCGTTCATTCAGAAGCTGCCGGGGATGTCGGCCGAGCAATATAAAGCGACCATCGCCAGCGCTCCCGAGGACCATGACGAGATGATGAAGGACATGCCGATGAAAGGTATGTCCGGATCGGGCGCCGATCACGCGAATGGCGCAGCGCACGCACACCATGACAATTGACGCGCCCCTGAATGAAGCGCAGGCTCATATAGCGATGAAGACGCGGTTCGCTCTTGTATTGTTGGTAATGGCCCTGATCGGGTTGTTCGCGCAACAAGCGGCTTATGCGGCCGGCCCAGCGATGGTATCCGCTATTTCGAAAACCGCCGTCATGGATAATTGCGCCATGGCAATGGGCGATCGGGCGATGCCCGCTCATCAAACCGACTCGACTCCCTGCAAGAGCATGACGCTGGGTTGTATCGCCGCGATGGGCTGCGTCATTCCTTTGGCCCAGCCGCAAGAGCCAAAGCCGATCGCTCGGATAGCGTTGACGCCCATCGTGCCGACCATGCCGGTCGTTCACCGTCTTCATGGCCTCGCCTTACACCCGGAACCTGATCCGCCGACTGCCTGATCCGCTTTCCGCTGCGGACCGGTCAACATGAGCTTCGGCGCATTGCGCGCCGGAGCCTCGCCGATCCGTCATTTCACCCGGACAACGGATCGGAATTCCTCATGATCAGATATCGTATCGCGGCATTTTCGGCCGCCATGCTGCTCGCCGCTGTCGCTTCGACAGCATCGGCCCACGCCCCGCAATCCGGCGGCCATTGGCGATGGGTGACACCGCCCCAATTCGGGCCGAGGTCAACGCCTCAGCCTGCCCGCCGGGTCTGGGTTCCCGACCAAGCAAAGAGCGAGTCTTGCGACTGCGCGATGATGAAAATGTCGCCGGACAGTTGCATGGCTACGGAGCACGACGATCGCTGAGGCGACGTTGTTCTTCGCATTGATGCTTTGGCTGCACGGTCGCGGACTCTCTCGTCCGCGACCTGAGTTCATGAATTTACAAAGGGGGACCGCATGCGCGTATCTCACCTGTTGATGTTGGCCATGCTCGTGCCGAGCATGGCCAAGGCCGGCCCGCTTACTTTCGCGCAGGCGCTTGACCGCGCGACGGCGACGGCGCCCTCGGCCGTAGCCGGGCGCGCCGGAATCGACGCTGCGCGCGCCGACGCGCGCGCCGCCGGCAGCCTGCCCGATCCCAAGCTCGGCATCGGCATCGACAATTTCCCGATCTCAGGGCCGCCCGCCTTCACGCTCGATCGCGACAATATGACGATGGAGCGGATCGGCATCGAGCAGGATATCCCCAACCTGGCCAAGCGGCACGCGGCGCAAGCGCAGGCGGGCGCGGCAATCGGCGTTGCGCAGGCGTCACTCGCCGGCCGGCTTCGTCAGGCCCGCCTTGGCGCCGGGCTCGCCTGGATCGATCTCGTCTTCGCCGAGCGACGCCTCGCGGCAGTTGACGCGGTGCTCGCCTCGCTACGGCCGCTGGTCGGGGCGGCGAAGAGCGGCGTCGCATCGGGCGCGAGCCGGCTCGCGCAACCGATCGCGGTCGAGCAGGGCATCGCTGCGCTCGAAGACCGCCACGATACGCTCACCGCCGAGGTTGCAAGCGCCCGCGCCGAACTCGCGCGCTGGACGGGTGAGCCTGATCCTCAGCCGGTTGGCGAGCCGCCCGACCCCGATCTCGATCCCGCGCAGCTTCGTGCTGCGCTCGACCGCAACCCCGATCTGCTCAAGGCCGATGCGATGCGTCGCAGCGCCGAGGCCGATGTCACCGCCGCGCGAGCCGAGAAGCGCCCCGACTTCGGTGTCAATCTCGCCTATCAGCATCGCGATCCGCTCTACGGCGATATGGTCTCGGCCGGGGTCACGATCAGCCTGCCACTGTTCGCCAAGCACCGACAGGATCCACGCATCCACGCGCGCGAGGCGGCGCTGGCGCAAGCCGACGCCGAGCGCGAGGATGCAAGGCGCGCGCTCAAGGCCGGGCTCGATTCCGCGCTCGCCGATCATGTCATGCACCATGCGCAGTGGCAGCGCGCCCGCGACACGTTGGTGCCGCTCGCCGAGCGGCGCGCCAAGCTCGAGACCGCCAGCTACGCCGCGGGGCGCGCCGCGATCGGCGATGTCGTCGACGCCAAGGTCGCGCTCGCCGATGCGCAGCTCGACGCGCTCGATCGTCAAGCCGAGGTCGCCCGCGACGGCGTCCGTATCCGACAGACCTACGGGAGTGCCCCGCAATGAACGCCACCATCACTCTGACGCGCATGCGCGCGCTCGTCGCCGGAGCCGTGCTCGTGCTTGCTGCCGGCGGCGTCGGCTACGGCGTCGCGCATTTGAGCGTCGCACCTGAGCAGGCCACCGCTGGATCGAACGGCCGCAAGGTGCTCTACTGGTACGATCCGATGGTCCCGGATCAGCATTTCGACCATCCAGGCAAGTCGCCGATGGGGATGGACATGGTTCCGCGCTATGCCGACCAAGGCGCGGGTGCGAAGGGCGAGGCGCCGGGTGTGTCGATCTCACCTGGCGCGATGCAGCGGCTCGGCGCGCGGATCGTGACGGTCGAGCGCGGCACATTGTCGTCGGCGATCACCGCACCGGGCACGATCGCCTATGACGAACGCAACGTCGCTTTGGTCCAGCCGCGCGCTTCGGGCTTTGTCGAGCGCGTCTATGGCCGCGCACCCGACGACGTGGTCCGCGCCGGCGCGCCGCTCGCCGATCTGCTGGTGCCCGAATGGGGCGGCGCGCAGACCGAATATCTCGCCGCTCGTCGCTCGGGCGATACGGCGCTGGCCCGCGCCGCGCGCGAGCGGCTGCTGCTGCTCGGCATGGCGCCGGGGTTGATCGACAGCGTGGTAAAGAGCGGTCGGCCGCATCCGGTCGTCACCATCCGCAGCCCGATCGGCGGCGCGATCAAGAGCCTCGGCGTGCGCAAGGGCATGACCGTGTCGCAGGGCCAGATGCTCGCCGAGATCGACGGGCTCGCCACGGTCTGGCTCGACGCCGCGGTGCCCGAGACGATCGCCGGCAAGCTCAGCGTCGGCGCGCCGATCAGCGCCACCGTCGGCGCCTTCCCGAACGAGACCTTCACCGGTCGCGTCTCGGCGATTCTGCCACAAGCGGACATCGCGAGCCGCACGCTGACGGTCCGTGCCGAGCTGCGCAATCGCAACGGCAAGCTCCGGCCGGGCATGTTCGCCACGGTGTCGTTGAACCAGGGGAGCCGCGAGGCGCTGCTGGTGCCGAGCGAGGCGCTGATCCGCACCGGCACGCGCACTTTGGTGATGCTCGCCGAGTCCGGCGGCCGCTACCGCCCCGCCGAGGTGCGCATCGGCGCGGAGAGCAACGGCCAGACCGAGATCCTGGCGGGCTTGCACGAGGGCGAGAAGATCGTCGCCTCGGGCCAGTTCCTGATCGATTCCGAGGCGAGCCTGACCGGCGTGCAGGCGCGGCCGGTCGATGCCGTCGAGGCCGGCCGATGATCGCCCGCGTGATCCGCTGGTCGGTGGCGAACCGGCTATTCGTCGTCCTCGGCGCACTGGCGCTGCTCGTCGCCGGGCTGGTGGCGATGCACGACACGCCGGTCGATGCGCTGCCCGACATTTCCGACACGCAGGTGATCGTGCGCACGAGCTGGCCGGGCCAGGCGCCGCAGATCGTCGAGGATCAGGTCACCTATCCGCTCACCGCCACCATGCTGTCGGTGCCCGGCGCGAAGACGGTGCGCGGCTATTCGTTCTTCGGCGACAGCTATGTCTATATCCTGTTCCAGCCCGGCACCGACCTTTATTGGGCGCGCTCGCGCGTGCTCGAATATCTCAATCAGGCGCAGAGCCGCTTGCCCAAGGGCGCGACCAGCGCGCTTGGGCCCGACGCCACCGGGGTCGGCTGGATTTACGAATATGCGCTGGTCGATCGCAGCGGCCGGCACGATCTCGCCCAGCTCCGCTCGATCCAGGATTGGTTCCTGCGCTACGAGCTGAAGACGCTGCCCGGCGTCGCCGAGGTCGCCAGCATCGGCGGCATGGTCAAGGAATATCAGGTCCAGGTCGATCCGGTGAGGCTCGCCGCCTACGGCATCACCTTCGGCCAGGTGGTCGATGCGATCAAGAGCGCCAATGCCGAAGCGGGAGGCTCGGTGCTCGAAATGGGCGAGGCGGAATATATGGTCCGCGCCTCGGGCTACCTGCAAACGCTCGACGATTTCCGCGCGATCCCGCTCAGGACTGCGGCCGGCGGCGTGCCGGTGACGCTGGGCGACGTCGCGACGATCCAGACCGGCCCGGCGATGCGCCGCGGCGTCGCTGAGCTCAACGGCGAAGGCGAGGTGGCGGGCGGCGTCGTCATCCTGCGCTCGGGCGGCAACGCGCGTGCGACGATCGCGGCGGTCAAGGCGAAGATGGCCGAGCTGAAACGCAGCCTGCCGGCGGGCGTGCAGGTGGTGACGACCTACGACCGCTCCGAGCTGATCGACCGCGCGGTCGACAACCTCAAGGACAAATTGATCGAGGAGTTCATCGTCGTCGCGCTCGTCTGTGCGCTGTTCCTCTGGCACGCGCGCTCGGCGCTGGTCGCGATCCTGACGCTGCCGCTCGGCGTGCTCGCGGCGCTGCTGGTGATGCGCATCCAGGGGGTCAATGCCAATATCATGTCGCTGGGCGGGCTCGCCATCGCGGTCGGCGCGATGGTCGACGGCGCGATCGTGATGATCGAGAATGCCCACAAGCGGCTCGAACACTGGCGCAGCGATCATCCCGATCGGGAGATCACAAGCGACGAACGCTGGCAGGTCGTCACCGAAGCCGCGATCGAGGTCGGCCCGGCCTTGTTCTTCAGCCTGCTGATCATCGCACTGTCGTTCGTGCCGGTGTTCACCTTGCAGGCGCAGGAGGGCCGGCTGTTTGCGCCGCTCGCCTTCACCAAGACCTATGCGATGGCCTCGGCCGCGATCCTGGCGGTGACTCTGGTGCCGGTGCTGATGGGCTGGCTGATCCGCGGCCGCATCCCGGCGGAGGAGGACAATCCGATCAACCGCGGGCTGACCCGCGCCTATCGCCCGGCGCTCGATCGCGTGCTGGCGCGGCCATGGCTGACGCTCGGCTTGGCCGCGCTGGTGCTGGCGACCACCGCCTGGCCGCTCGCGCGGCTCGGCAGCGAGTTCATCCCCAGCATGGACGAGGGCGACCTGCTCTACATGCCCTCCACCTTGCCCGGCATCTCGATCGACAAGGTCTCGGACCTGCTCCAGCGCACCGACCGCCTCATCAAGAGCGTGCCCGAGGTGAAGACCGTGTTCGGCAAGGCGGGCCGCGCCGACACCGCTACCGATCCCGCGCCGCTCGAGATGTTCGAGACGACCATCCAGTTCAAGCCGCGCGACCAGTGGCGGCCGGGCATGACGCCTGCCAAGCTGCTCGCCGAGCTCGACCGCACCGTCCAGGTCCCCGGCCTGACCAACGTCTGGGTGCCGCCGATCCGCAACCGGCTCGACATGCTGGCTACGGGGATCAAGAGCCCGATCGGGGTCAAGGTGACGGGCGCCGATCTCGCCCAGCTCGATCGCGTCGCACAACAGGTGGCGCAAGTGGCGAAGACCGTGCCCGGCGTCGCCTCGGCGTTCGCCGACCGGCTGACCGGCGGCCGCTATGTCGATGTCGATATCGATCGCGCGGCGGCGGGTCGCTATGGCCTCAACATCGCCGATGTCCAGCAGATCGTCTCTGGCGCGGTCGGCGGCGAGGTGGTCGGCGAGACGGTCGAGGGTGTCGCGCGCTATCCGATCAGCGTGCGCTATCCGCGCGACCTGCGCGAGAGCCTCGATGGGCTGCGCCAGCTGCCGATCTACACGCCATCGGGCCAGCAGATCACGCTCGGCAGCGTCGCCCGCATCGCGATCGCCGACGGGCCGCCGATGCTCAAGACCGAGGACGGGCGCCCCTCGACATGGGTCTATGTCGACGTTCGCGGCCGCGCGCTCGGCTCGGTGGTCGGCGATTTGCAACGCGCGGTGGCGCGGCAGGTGAGGGCCGTTCCCGGCGTGTCAATCAGCTATGCCGGCCAGTTCGAGTATCTCAAACGCGCCGAAGCGCGGCTCGAGCTGGTCGTGCCGGCGACGCTCGCGATCATCTTCCTGCTGCTCTATTTCACCTTCGGGCGGTTCGACGAGGCGGCGCTCATCATGGGCACCTTGCCGTTCGCGCTGACCGGCGGGTTCTGGGCGCTCTATCTGCTCGGCTACAACCAATCGGTGGCGACCGGGGTCGGGTTCATCGCGCTCGCCGGCGTCGCCGCCGAGTTCGGCGTGGTGATGCTGATCTACCTCAAGCAGGCGCTGGCGCTGCGCGGCGAGCACCCGAGCGACGCCCAAATCGGCGAAGCGATCCGCGAAGGCGCGCTGCTCCGCGTGCGGCCAAAGGCGATGACCGTCGCGGTGATCGTCATCGGCCTGCTGCCGATCCTGATCGGCCACGGCGCCGGCTCGGAGATCATGAGCCGCATCGCCGCGCCGATGATCGGCGGCATGCTGACCGCGCCGCTGCTCTCGATGTTCGTGATCCCCGCAGCCTACACTTTGCTGGTGCGGCGGCGGATGCGGCAATCCGCAACCGATAGGCGTCCGATTAAGCCGGCGAATGGGCGATCGCGGCGATGACGCCGCAATCGGACACGTTGCTCCCCGGACAAACCGTGCTGATCGCGCGGAGTTCGTCGCGGAGCTTGATCAATTGTTCGATATGGCGCTCGACTTCACCGAGGTGACGTCTGGCAATGTCGGACGCTGCGCCACAACTCTGCTCGGGATGCTCGGTCAAACCGAGCAGCGACCGGATCTCTTCGGTCGAGAACCCGAGCTTTCTGGCGCTGCGAATAAAGGCGAGGCGTCGTACATCGCCGCTGCCGTAACGGCGATGACCC
>Ga0164242_10005140_pt1 | contig 14593 bp, 13 predicted proteins | sample OricomgcompostMG_FD_108783 | JGI IMG/M metagenome (GOLD analysis project Ga0164242, IMG submission 108783) | Miracle-Growth compost microbial communities from Emeryville, California, USA - Original compost - Miracle growth compost (MG) ... | reverse complement strand
CAGCAGGTGCAGCACACGCTGCTCGATCCCGTCGCGGATGGGCCGTACCCCATCCACGTCCAGGCCCGCGGGGTCGGCCAGCTCCCATTCCTCGTAGCGTTTGCCGGGGAAGACCGGGCAGGCGTCTCCGCAGCCCATGGTGATGACGACGTCCGCAGCTTGCACGATCTCGTCGGTCCAGGGTTTCGGGAACTCGGCCGAGATGTCGATTCCCTTCTCAGCCATCGCTGCGACGGCGGCGGGGTTCACCCGGCCTGCGGGCTCGGAGCCGCCGGACCAGCCGACGGCCTGCCCGCCGGCGTGCTTCTGGAAGAAGCCGAGGGCCATCTGGGACCGGCCGGCGTTGTGGACGCACAGGAAAAGCACGGTGGGCTTGTCGTCGAAGTGCTTGCCCTCCACCCGGGCCAGAGCCTGCAGGCGCTGCAGGGAGAACCGTTCGGCCAGCAGCGGCAGGAAGTTGGCGACGGTGGCATGTTCGGCCAGCTGTTCGTGGGAGCTGTGCAGGAAACGTTCGATGGTCTCCAGGCCGAAGACGCCCTCGAACTCGCGGGCGAGCCGCTCTGCGGCATTGCGCAACGCGTACTCCTGGTCCAATGTGACGGTGGCGCGGGACGACATCGTCCTCACCCCTTCTCTCTTTTTCAGGCCGCGGAGATCCGCGGCGCCAGATCCTCGACCCGCTGGGACAGCAGCTCGTAGGCGTCCTCGAACGCGGCCCGGGTGCCCGCGGCTACCGGGTCGGGCACGGACCAGTGCAGCCCATCGCGGTCCTCGAGCTCCTCGTGGGCGCGGTCGCACACCGTGATCACCAGATCGCCGGGCCGGGCGACGTTCGCAAGAGCGCGCGGCGTCGTATCCGGCAGATCCAAGCCGTGGCGGCGGGCGGCCTCCAGTGCGCCGCGGGCGATCCGGTCCGCCGGGTGGGTCCCGGCCGAAGTCGAGGGGATGCTGCTGGCCTGCCGCCACAGGGCGTCGGCCAGGTGCGAGCGGGCGGAGTTCGCGGTGCAGACGAACACGACCCGCGGCGCGGCCACCGTCGCACCCAGCACAAGACCGGCAAGGCCCGCGCGTTCCAGGCGCAGATAGCTGCGGCGGCGGTCGGCCTCGGAACGGTGCCGGCTGATCAACCCCGCCACCTCGAGCGCGTGCAGGTGGTGGGCCATCAAGTTCGACGGCATGCCGAGGGCGGCCTGCAGCTCCACGGGGGCGCGGTCACCGAGGACCAGCTCGTCCACGATCCGCAGACGTGCCGCGTCGCCGAGCGCGGCATGCACTGCGGCACGCCGCTCGACTGATCCCGTTTCCTCAACGTTCATCGAGTCAAGTTTGACTGACTGACCTGTCATCGGTCAAGCTGTTGCCGTGAAGTCCTCCCTGTGGCGGCGCCGGGTCTCCGAGTTCGTCGGCACCGGTCTGCTGGTCGCCGTCGTCGTCGGCTCCGGGATCGCTGCCCAGCAGCTGTCCCCGCACGACGTCGGGCTGCAGCTGCTGGAGAACTCGCTGGCCACCGCGCTGGGGCTGACGGTGCTGATCCTGATCTTCGGGCCGGTTTCTGGCGGCCATTTCAACCCGGTCATCTCCCTGGCCGACTGGGTCATCGGGCGCCGATCAGCACCGGACTGTCTCTCGGCGAGGCATCCGTCTACCTGGTCGCCCAGATCGCCGGCGGCATCGGCGGCAGCATCCTGGCGAATCTGATGTTCGAGGTGCCGACCGCGATCTCCACCAAAAACCGCGCCACTGCGGGGCATCTGCTGGGTGAGGTGGTCGCCACCGCGGTGCTGGTGGTGCTGATCTTCGCCCTGGCCCGCACCGGCCGCGGCGTGCTGGCCGCGCCCGCGGTCGGCGCGTACATCGGCGCGGCCTACTGGTTCACCTCCTCGACCTCGTTCGCGAACCCGGCAGTGACCATCGGACGGATCTTCACGGACACCTTCGCGGGTATCGCACCCGGCTCCGTCGCACCGTTCATCCTCGCGCAGCTCGTCGGTGCCGCCGCGGGCGTGCTGCTGCTCTACGTCCTTCACCCGTCCGCCGGCACCAGCGCGGACGACGTCGTCCTCCCGCATCCCGCGGACTCCGCCGTCGAAAGGCACACCCCATGACCCACCTGATCGCCATCGGCGGAAGCGACGCCGGCATCTCCGCCGCGCTGCGCGCCCGCGAACTCGACCCCACGGTCGACGTCACCGTGGTCGTCGCCGACCGGTACCCGAACTACTCGATCTGCGGCATCCCGTACTACTTCTCCGGCGACGTGCAGCCCTGGCAGTCGCTTGCCCACCGCACCACCGCAGAGCTGGAGGCAACGGGCATGCGGATGCGCCTGGACACCTGGGCCACCGACATCGACGTGGCCGGGCAGAAGCTCGCCGTGCGGGGCCCGGACGGCACGGTCGAGCAGCTGGCTTACAACGAGCTCATCGTCGGTGCCGGTGCCTTACCGTCGCGTGCTGGCATCGACGGGCTCGATGCGCTCGGGCCGGATGACGGGGTGCATGTCATCCACTCCATGGGCGACACCTTCGCCCTCGATGCGCACCTGGCCGAACGCGACCCGAAGACCGCGATCATCGTCGGCGCCGGTTATGTGGGGCTCGAGATGGCCGAGGCGTTCACCGCCCGCGGCATCCGCGTCACCCAGCTGCAGCGCGGCCCTGAAGTGCTCTCCACCCTCGACCCCGAACTCGGGGCCATCGTGCATGCGGAACTGGACCAGCACGGCATCGAGGTCGTCGTCAACACCACCGTGAAGGCGATCGAGAAGACGCAGGACGGGCTCATCGTGCGTGGCGTCCATGAGGACGCCCCACTCGCGCGTCTCGCCGATCTCGTTCTGGTCGTCGTCGGCGTGCGCCCCAACACCGAGCTGCTCGAACGGGCCGGTGCGACCCTCGGCGCTGGCGGCGCGGTGCTCGTCGACGAGCACATGCGCACCGGACTGCCCCACGTCTACTCCGCCGGCGACGGTACCGTCACCCACCACCGTCTACTCGGCGTCACCTACCTGCCGCTAGGCACCACCGCCCACAAGCAGGGTCGGGTCGCGGGCGAGAACGCGCTCGGCGGGAACGCGAAGTTCGCCGGCTCTGTCGGCACCCAGGTCGTCAAGGTCTTCGACGTCGTCGCCGCCCGCACCGGGCTGCGCCACCACGAGGCCCGGACTGCCGGGTACTCCCCGTGGACCGTCGACGCGAGCGCGGACGACCACAAGCGCTACTACCCGGGCTCCCATCCGATCCTCTTCAATATTACCGGCGACACCCGCGACGGGCGACTCCTCGGTGCGCAGTTGATCGGCACGCTCGGCACCGAGGTCGCCAAGCGCGTTGACACTTACGCCACCGCCCTCTACGCGGGCTTGACCGTCGAGCAGATCTCCGAACTCGACCTGGCCTACACGCCTCCGCTCGGCTCCCCGTGGGATGCGGTGCAGGCTGCGACACAGGCGTGGTCGTTGTCTCAGCGCACGGCGGTGCGCGCGTGAGCAAAACCCGTCGTCCTGTTCCTGTGCCAGCACAACGCCGGCCGCTCGCAGCTCGGTGCCGCACTCCTACGCCATCGCGCGGGAGATCGCTACGAGGTTCGCGCGGCCGGCTTGGCGCCTGCCGAGCAGGTCAATCAGGCCGGGGCGGCATCGTTGCGCGAGGCGGGGATCGAGATCGGGGATCAGCTCCCGCGCCGCGTCACCATGGACGACCTGCGCGAGGCGGACGTGGTCGTTGCGATGAAGCCCGTGCTCGACCTGCCTGCCACCCCGTCCGGCAGGCTAGTGGAGTGGTCGCTCCCCGACCCGGCCGAATGGGACGTAGACGGCATCCGGCCGCTACGTGAGGCGATCGACCAGCATGTTCACGAGCTGGATCGGCAACTGCGCTCCTGACCCGGCCAGCGCGACACCTTTCGTTGGCCGGCGATCGGCTACGGCGGCGGTGAGCCGCCGAAGACTGGCGAGGTTCGGGTTGCCGCGTATCGGGCTTGGCTTGCGGCCCATTCGACGGCGGTGTGCGGGCGGACGCCGATCAGCCGGCTCAGGACTGTAGGGGGCAGGCGCAGAGCGAGATCCACGAGCGCGGTGCTGCGTGCTGCGGCCGGTTCGACGCAGATCGCTCGCATCCGGTCGCTCAGAGTGTGGGAGCTGATCGGTGTGTCCGGTAGCGGCCCGGGGAACAGCCAGCGATCGTCGGTGCGTGTCCCACGCTGCCCCATGTAGTCCACGTCGTGTTGACCTCTGCTAGGGCGGTGATCTCTCTTCCGCCATCGCACCTCCCATTGGACCCAGCCGAAAGGGTTGAGGGGAGAGACCATGCAGCCTTCCGTACAGCGCTCTGGCAACGACACGTTGATGAATCTGGGCATCGCTCTGATCGTGCTGGGGTTCGCGATCGCTGGGCTCTTGCGTGCTGCCGGCACGGTGGCCGCATTTATCCAGCGGATTCCGGGGCCCCGCGGCGACATCAGCACCGGGCTCCGCACACTGACTGCTCCCGGTGATCCGGGGCGCGCGCTTGACTCACCGCATCTCAACCCGCTCTTGTACTGGGCAGTTGTCGGCGTCCTGCTCGGAACCTTCGTCGTGGCCGCCGGATGGGGTTGGCGGCTCTATCGCAACTCGAGGTCGAAGGTCGACCCGTTCCGACTGGAAGGTGTCGCAGTCGGCGCGGAGGTCACGCGGGCTGCCTCTCGCAAAGCGGTCCTTACGCGTGCCGGAACACTACGACCAGGGCTCGCCAATCCCCGTGCGGAGGACGTGGGTTACCTGCTTGGCCACAGTCGCGGTGGTCAGGTGTGGGCGACGGTCGAGGACTCGATCCTCCTGATCGGACCGCCCCGTTCGGGCAAGGGCCTGCATGTCGTCATCAACGCGATCCTCGACGCCCCCGGTGCCGTCATCGCAACCTCGACCCGTCCCGACAATCTGACCGCCACCATGACCGCGCGTCAGGCGCTCGGTCCTACTGCCGTCTTCGACCCTCAACACCTGGCACCCGGACTGCCGGCCGGAATGCGGTGGTCGCCGGTGCGCGGCTGCGAGGACCCATTGACCGCGATGATCCGCGCGAAAGGGATGTCCTCGGCTACCGGGTTCGGCGGGGTCCAGGACGCCGGGTTCTGGGAGGGTAAGACCACTGCTGCGATCCAGGCCCTCTTGCACGCGGCCGCGCTTGACGGTCGAGACGCGCGCACCCTTTACCAATGGGCGCTGAACCCCACACTCGCCCAAGACGCGGTCCGCGTCCTCTCGTCCCACCCGGCTGCTGCTGAAGGGTGGGCGGACTCCTTGGATGCGATGATCCAGGCCGACCCGCGCACCAGGGACTCGATCTGGCAAGGCGTCTCCCTGGCCTGGTCCGCGCTCGCAGACCCGCGGGTCCTTGAAGCGGTGACCCCGCGGCCCGGCGAAGCCTTCGACCCCGAGACGTTCCTCCGCGACAAGGGCACCCTGTATCTCCTGGCCACGGGAGCCGGTGCGGGTGCGTCTTCGGCGCTGGTGGCGGCGTTCATCGAAGATCTCGTGGAGACCTCCCGGAAGATCGCGGCACGCTCACCCGGAGCCCGCATGGATCCGCCGCTGCTGCTCGCTTTGGATGAGATCGGAAACCTGGCGCCCCTTCCTTCACTACCGATGCTGATGGCCGAGGGCGGAGGGACAGGGATTACGACGATGCCGGTATTGCAGTCTTTGGCGCAGGCCCGGGAGAAGTGGGGCGAGCAGAATGCGTCTGCGATCTGGGACGCCTCCATTGTGAAGATCCTTCTCGGCGGCGCCTCCAACAGCCGCGACCTGCAAGACCTCGCGACCCTCGTCGGAGATCGCGACGAGACGACCGACTCCGTCACGATCGACGCCTACGGGGCACGCTCCAACCAGCGGTCGATCCGCCGCGTTCCCATCCTTCCGCCGGACGTGCTGCGGACCCTGCCGTTCGGGACGGGGGTGATCCTGCTGCGCACCGCGCGCCCGATCATCACCCGACTGCGCCCCTGGACGAAACGGGCCGACGCCGGCGAGCTCCAGACCGGACGCAAGACGGTCGAGGAACAACTCCAGGCCGGGACCGCCGACATCTGACCCTCACCGGCTGAGCGGCTTCCGGCTCGCGTGCGCACCTGTCGGGTGAGCACGCATCCCGCGTGCCAGCCCCACACCCAAGGAGACCCCGATGAGCATCACCACGCGGGAGTCCGTGTCCGGATTCATCGCCAACGAACCCCAGCTGTCCTTCACCCAGAACGGCGACGCCCGCTTCTACGCCCGCATCGGCCAGGAACACGCGCGCCGTGAAGACGACGGAACCTACACGCAGCTCGAGCCGACCTTCACTGACCTCGTCATGTTCGGCAAATCCGCCGAACGGGCCTTCGAGAAGTTCCAGAAAGGCGACGCGTTCATCGCCGAAGGCCAGCCACGGAGCTACACGCAGAACGTCGACGGGGCAGAGAGCGAACGTGACCAGTTCGTCGCCCGCCGCATCGGCCACGACAACAACCGCACCACCTACTCCGTCGAACGCAAGACCACCGAACGCGACGCCGCCAGCGAAGACCCGGTCCGGGCCGCGCTGGACGCACGTGAGATGGCCGTCAGTCCCGAGCCGGCCGCCGCCACGGAGCCCGCCTCGCCGGCCCGCGAGGCTGTCGCCCGATAGAAGCCGGGTGCGGCGCCGGCAGGAACCGCAGCCATCCCGCCGGCGCCGCACCCTTTCTCGTCTCCAGGAGAACCGATGCCAGACGAACCAACGAGTCCAGGTCCTGAGCTTCCCGAGCCGGACGCCGACGAATACCTCGATCCGAGTGAGGTCGCGGCCGAACTCAACCGAGCCATCCGTGACCAGTACCAACGGCAGGTCGCCGAAGAGCTCGGCAAGATCCCACGCCCCATCAACTGGCGCACCCTCACCCCCGAAGACCTCGAAGCTGAACTCCTCGAGCTGAACCAGTGGGTCGATTGGCTGCGCCACACCTACGGGCTCCCACCGCAGATCCTCCCGCCCATGTGGCACCGGCACCCCGAACTCCTCTGGGAGCTGAGCGCCCTGCGCCAGGACTGGCTCTTCAGCTACGACCCGCAGGCCAAAGGCAACCAAGCCCTCGGCTGGCACCATGACTTCGCCATCGCCCGGGAACGTCTCCGAGACTGGGTCACTATCTCCGGCACCCGTCTGGACCGTGATCGCGCCACCCGCATCACGCCGTGGCCGGGCGGCGAAGTCGAAGACTGGACTGAACCCAACTCCGAAGAGCGCGCGGTGACTATGCGAACTGAAGACTTCCTCCTTTTCGTATCGGAGCAAGTAGAACGCCGACGCGAAGAACAAGCCTCCTTCATCGACTCTCTCGCCCAAAACGATGGGTGAGCTCGGCGAGCCAGCGGAGGACACCGACTTGAACGTAGAGCGAGAACGAGTTCTCGAGGCAGCCCGCACCCGCGCTCGGGAGTTCCCGCCACTCCGGAAAGAACAGGCCGCGCTCGTCCGAGCATTGCTGTTGGACCAAGGCAACAACTAGACGATATGGGTCTTCGGCTGGGTAGTTGAGGCTGGGGCCTCGATTCGCGTAAGCGTGGGTTGCCAGCCGACTGGCTGGCCTATCCGACAGGCGAATGTGGAGGCCCCAGTTGTTTGCTCAGCGTACGAGCGTCGGGCTCGATGTGCACGCGCGCAGCGTCGTTGGCTGCGCGATCGATGAGGCCACCGGTGAGGTGGTCCACAAGCGGTTCGGCTACGAGCTCGCCCAGGTGATCGACTGGGTGAAGTCCCTGCCGGGCCCGCAGTCCGCAACCTACGAAGCCGGTCCGACCGGGTTCGGTCTGGCTCGGCTGCTCGAAGCGTCGGGGATCGCCTGCACGGTGGCGGCGCCCTCGAAGCTGCAGCGGCCCAGCGGCGATCGCGTGAAGACGGATGCCCGGGACGCGGAGCACCTGGCCCGGCTGCTGCGACTGGATGAGATCACCGCGGTGCGCGTGCCGAGCATTGCGCAGGAGACGGCGCGTGACCTGGTTCGGGCCCGGGAGGACACGCGCGGCGAGCTGATGGCGGCCCGGCACCGGCTCTCGAAGTTGCTCCTGCGCTACGGGGCCGTGTTCGAGGGGAAGAACACGTGGTCGGCCGAGCATGATGCATGGCTGCGCCGGCAGCGCCTGCTCCTGCCGGGCTCCCCGGCCGCGTTCGACGCCTGCTTCGAGGCGGTCAAGCAGATCGAGGCGCGCAAGAAGCGACTTGAGGCAGAGATCGAGCACGCCGCTGTGAGCAGCGAGTATGCGCCGGTGGTGACCCGGCTGGGGTGCCTGCGCGGCATCTCGACCCTGACCGGGTACGCGCTGGCGGTCGAGATCGGCGACTGGCACCGCTTCACCGGCCGCACGATCGGCGCCTACCTCGGCCTGGTTCCCCAGGAGTACTCCTCCGGCTCTTCCCGCGCGCTGGGGCCGATCACGAAGACCGGCAACTCCCACGCCCGCCGCCTGCTGGTCGAGGCCGCCTGGCATCACAAGAAGGTCTACCGGCCGGCCCAGGTGATGCAGGCCAGGTGGGACGCCGCCCCGGTGGCTGCGGCGCTGCGCGGCCAGGACGGCAACCGGCGCTTGCATGCCAAGTGGCTGCAGTACGTGGCCCGCAAGAAGCGCACCACCGTCGCGAACGTCGCGATCGCCCGCGAGCTCGCCGGCTGGTGCTGGTCCCTGGCCGTCATGGACGACTGAGACCACCCCGGACCGGTCGAGGACCGGGCGGCCGCGCGAGGAGCGACCCGCGGCACAGCTATGAGCAGCCCGAAGGCGACGCTCGACTCTAGACCAGCGGCACCGCTCCCCATCGAACAGCCCGTCCTGCGGTAACCAACCCGCGCATATCAGCCTGACCGCGCGTCGAACACGACCCAGCGCGCCCAGACCTCGACCCAACGGAAGAGCGCCCGAAGCAGATCACTCCGGGCGCTCTTCCCCCTGCCTATTGACAGGAACCAGTCACGTTTCGGCGACACGGCCTTGGGGTGCTGAGCGGCGAAGACCTCCGGCTGTGAAGTGGAGCTGTTGAGTTCAACCGCTTCACGAGCCTGGAGGTCTTCGTGTCTCACGCTAAGGCTGTCCTGACGTCGCGTACTCGCCTGCGCCTGGCGCGCCTGATCGTCGAGGACGGTTGGCCGCCGTCCGTGGCCGCGAAAGTGTTCATGGTTTCGACCGTCACGGCCCGGAAATGGGCGACCCGGTTCCGCGCCGAGGGTGCTGCCGGGATGCAGGATCGATCGAGTCGGCCGCGCTCGATGCCGGGCAAGACGCCGCTGCCGGTCGTCAAGCAGATCGTGAAGGCCCGGTGGCGCCGTCGGCTCGGTCCGGCGCAGATCGCCGGCGAGCTGGGGTTGGCCCCGTCGACCGTTCACGCGGTCCTGGTGCGCTGCCGCATCAATCGTCTGTCGCACATTGACCGAGTCACCGGGGAACCGATCCGCCGCTACGAGCACGACCACCCCGGTGCGCTCATCCACGTGGACGTGACGAAGTTCGGCCGCATCCCCGACGGCGGCGGGCACCGGTTCGTCGGACGACAGCAAGGCCTGAAGCATCGCGCGGCCACCTCGGACCGGGAAGGCACCCGCAACGATCGCTATCAGCCCCCGTCTCGGCATCGGCTATCTGCACACCGTCATCGACGACCACTCCCGCGTCGCGTATGTCGAGATGCATGCCGATGAGCGAGCCGAGACCGCGATCGGCGTCCTGCACCGAGCCCGCGCTTGGTTCGCTGATCGCGGTGTCACCGTCGAACGCGTGCTCTCGGACAACGGCTCGGCCTATCGCTCGTTCGCCTGGCGAGACGCCTGCACCGAGCTCGGCATCATCCACAAGCGGACCAGGCCCTACCGACCCCAGACCAACGGCAAGATCGAACGCTTCCACCGCACCCTCGCCGACGGCTGGGCCTACGCGAGGTTCTACGCCTCAGAGACCGAACGCCGCAACGCCCTGCCCGGCTGGATCCACTTCTACAATCACCACCGGCGACACTCCGCAATCGGCGCGACGCCAATCAGCAGACTCAACAACCTTCCTGGACATCACAACTAGCTGGAGACAGGCCCGGGGCTCGCGACGACCACGACAGCTCAATGTCCAGGGAGCCCGATAAGTTTGCCGTACGGGGCTTGAGCGTCAGACCACTCTCGCCGCCGTGAGCGGCGTGGAGGAGCAGTGGCCTACAACCTAGAACAGCTCGGCCCCACCGGTTTTCAGGACCTTGCTGCGGCTCTCGCGGTGTCAGTCTTCGGTCCGGGCGTGCAAGTCATGGGCGCTGGGCGTGACGGCGGACGCGACATGTACTACAAGGGGGCCATGACGTGGTCGGCGGCTGCCGAGGGTGAGGCCGCCGAGGTCTGGAACGGTTACACGGTGTTCCAGGTGAAGCACAAGGCACGTCTGTCCAGCCGTCCCGAGGACGACGCCAGCTGGTTGTGGGGGCAAGTTCGATCTGAGCTGGACGACTGGGCAAACGGGAGCGGCAATCGCATGCAGGTTCCGGATCAGATGGTGGTTGTCTCCAACGTTCCGCTGAGTCCGACACCAGGCAGCGGCGGGCACGACTCCCTGTTGGGCAGCATCAGGCAGTACATCGCCAAGCTCGCTGACAGCAGTCGGGACATTGGCGAGGGCGCGGCTGAGGTCCGGGAAACAAAGCTGGCCCGCCTCTCCCGAATCAAGAAGTGGCGATTCTGGGACGGCAACCAGCTCCAGACGCTCATCTGCACACAGCACGCTGTTCGTCGTGCCTTCCCGGCGTTTCTCACCGCTGCGGACGTGTTCGCCAACCTCGGCGAATTCACCGACAAGCTCCCTCTGACCGAGCTTGAACCCGGCCTACGCACGCACGCACGCTCCACCCTCATGGGAGAAGGCCTGATCTACTTCGACGAGGCAGGAAGCGACACCACGGGCTTCCCAGTCCATGAAGTCGCCACCGACCTTCCCGTGACCGTGGCGGACGGGACTCAGCGCAGCAGCGCCATTCGTTACGTGCTTGAGCGGGCCGAGCACATGCTGAAGCCAAACGTCACCACGCAGCCCAGGCCACGGCATCTCGTGCTGACCGGCGCCCCGGGCAACGGCAAGACGACGCTCTCGAAATTCCTGGTCCAGGTCTTCCGCGCTGCGATGCTCGATGGCGCAGCAGACCTGAGCGCAGACCAGAAGGCGGTCATCACAGGCACTCGGGTCGCGCTAGAGCGCATCGGCCTTGGCCTACCCAGGCACCGGCGCTGGCCCATGCGAATCGACCTCGCCGAGTACGTGCAAGAAGGCGGGCTCGAGTCAGACTCAACCCTCTTGAAGTGGATCTCACACAAAGTGTCAAAGCGACTGGACGCTGGCACCGTCAGCGCCACGGCGCTTCAGTCGTGGATGAAGCAATGGCCCTGGTTCCTCGTCCTGGACGGCTTGGATGAGGTCACGGAGCCCTCGATTCGCAAACGCCTCATCCAACAAGTCACGGAGTTCGTCAACGAGGCTGAGGCAGAGAACTGCGACGTCCTCGTGATTCTCACGACGAGACCAGTCGGCTACACGGAGCACATCGCTCCCACGCAGTTCGAGCAAATCGATCTCGACTACCTCGACCTTCGTGAAGCAGTGCGCTATGGCACGCTGGCAACGCAGGTTCGCCTCGGCGCGGATTCTGAGCGCATCGACAAGGTCGTCGCACGACTTCGAGCGGCCGCCGAGGACGAGGCGCTGCAGAACCTGCTGCGCACCCCACTCCAGGTGCTCATCCTGACGATCATCATCGACGGTGCGGGTCAGCTCGCCCCGGACCGCTACAGCTTGTTCTGGAACTACTACGACACGGTCTTCAAGCGGGAACGAAGCAAGACCGGCAGCCTCCAGCGTCTGCTCCGAGACCACGCTCAACAGATCCAGCAGCTTCACGAGCGAGTCGGGTTTGAGCTGCAGGTTCGAAGCGAGGCTGGGAACCGCTCATTCGCAACGCTCAGCTACGACGAGCTGCGCGGAATCGCCTGGTCGATTCTGGATGAAGGTGGATTCAAACCGTCCGGCACAGACTCCCAGCTCCTCAAGGACATCCTGACGGCAGCCATGCAACGGCTGGTCCTCATCGTTCCCCGCGGAAATGAAGGCTACGGCTTCGATGTCCGATCGCTCCAAGAACTGACCGCAGCGATGTTCCTCACCGCCGTCCCTCTCGAAGACGTCACCGGCAAGCTCCGCTTGGCCGCCGCGAGCCCGCATTGGCGCAACGCCTGGATCTTCGCAGCCGGCAGACTCTTCTCGTCCGCCCAAGCCCATCAGCAAGAGGCGGTGGTCAAACTCATCGAGTCCATCGATCTGGACGCGGAGAGGCGCCTGGGCGCCATCGTGCCCATTGGGCCGCGGTTGGCCCTCGAGATCATTGACGACGGCATGGCCCGCGCGCTTCCCAAACTGCGCAGCCGTCTGATTACGCACGGACTTCGCGTACTGCTCGAACCGGCCTCGCCAGACCTACCCGCGATCGTGCGAATTCTGGTTCGATTCGCAGACACCGGTACCGAGCAATCTCACGCTGTGTCTGAAGGCATCAGGAACGCGTTGGAAGGGCGAAGTGTGGTGCGCGAGACCGCCCTTGCAGTCCAAAAGCTCATCCCCGCGATCGTCGAAGAAGTCGGGGCAGGGCAGATCGCGAAGGAGCCGAGTCGGGCCCTGATTCGACCCAACGCAGTGATTCAGCCTGAACCAGTTGACGGGTGGCAAGACTTCGGCGATGAGCTTCTGACCTCGCCGATCGATCCGTCCGCATTGTCTGCCGCGTCGACGGCCGCCACCGCCCTCCGTCGCGTCTCAGGCGAAGAGACGATAGCGGACGCGGACCTCTCTGCCATCTTGACGGCCCTGGAAGATCGCGCCACAGCTCGCACTCTCCAAACAGCGCTCTCGCACGTTGTTCAAGGCCAACCGGATCTCGAGCTCGCTCTGCGCAACTCCGTTCTTCCGGCCCTCTATCGCCAGGCAATCGGCGAGGCTCTTCGCGGCTGAGCTCGCGTCCCTCAAGCCCGCGGCGTGATGACGACTCGTTCAGGCTGGAATGACTTGCGTCCCTTGACTGGCGCTTGCATGATCCGGATCTCGAACACCGCTTTGATGATTCGTCGCCGCTCTTCAAGCCCAGTGGAATTCCAGGCTGCTTCCACGTCGCTCGAGGTCACAAGCGCCCGGATGCCGTCATCGGTGATGGGCGGCACTGTGGACTTCTGGGCCTCGTCAATCTGGGGGCGCAACGTTGCCTCGACGCGCGACAGCGTGGACAGCGTGATCGCGCCCGCTGCATAGCGATCGGCAGCCTCATCAAGTCGAGCTTGCAATTCGACCAGACGAAGTTCCGCTTCCGAAGCCCGATCTGCCCAGGCCGCGTCGTCGGCGATGAGCATGGCAATGTTTTCAGGCCGACCGAACCATGCCACCGCCGCGGCGCTCACGAACTCGTCGAGCCAGTCCGCCCCAACAACGACCTTGTAGCAACCACGGAACTGGCAGTGATACTTCATCGTCCGCGGATGCGCGGGCGCCTTGCCCTTTGCCTTATAGGTCGCGCGCGTCAGCGGGCGTCCGCAATAGTGGCACTTCGCAATGTGCGTGAGAAGCGCCTTCGGGCTGACTCCATCGCTGACGTGGACCCGCCTGGCGGGGTCGTAAAGAATCCGCTGCAAGCGAGCGAAGTCTTCCGCCGAGATCAAAGGCTCCCAGCCCGCGTCTCCGATGATCTCGCCGCGATAGACCCGCTTGCCTGCCATCGTCGGGTTGCGCAGGATCTGCTTGACAGTGAGCGCTGCCCACCCGACTGAGAGATTGCCCTCACGCGGCCCTTGCGGGGTGGGCTCGCCCATATCCTGCAGCCGAATCGCGACCTGGTACGGGGACGCCCCATTGAGGACCTCACGAGCCATCATCCTGACCATCTCGCCCGTATGCGGGTCCGGTTCCTGCCCAATCAGGATTCCGGTGCGATCGTCGTAAACCCGGCGGTATCCGTACGGCACGCGCCCGTGGGGCCGGCCCCTCTCTGCGTTCAGCCGGGCGGTGCGGAGTTGTCTCTCGCGCATCGTGTTGGCATCGGCCTCTGCGCGCAGGAACTCAAAGCCCAGCATGAACGTGTCGTCCGAACGGGAGAAGTCGTAGACGCGACCGTGAGTGAGGTACAGGACCCCCGCGTTCTGGCAGGCAGCTCGAAGTTGCACGTAGATGGCCATGTCGCGGCCGGCTCGAGATGGCTCCCAGGTGACGAAGCCGCCATACTTCCCGGACTTAATCAGCTCTATGGCTTCGTCGAAACCTTCGCGTTCCTTGCGCCGCCATTGAGATGCAGAGCGGTCAGCGTCGGTGATGACCTTCGCGACGTTCCAGCCGATCGGCTCGCACCACGTCTCGCAGTCCTGAATCTGGTCGCGAATCGACCGCATCAGCTTGTGTCGATCCTTCGAAGCGCGACCGTAGACGAGCGCTTCGACGCGGACGGGGGCGGTGTTTACTGATGCTGCAAGTGCCACAGACATGAGGTAGGACCTTCCTACCCCCCGCCTCGACTCTTGAGTCATCGAGGAACCAGCGGTCGTG
>Ga0164242_10005139_pt1 | contig 14594 bp, 12 predicted proteins | sample OricomgcompostMG_FD_108783 | JGI IMG/M metagenome (GOLD analysis project Ga0164242, IMG submission 108783) | Miracle-Growth compost microbial communities from Emeryville, California, USA - Original compost - Miracle growth compost (MG) ... | reverse complement strand
CTCGCCGACCTGCGCGGCGACCTTGCGTTCGTCGACGCGGTTCGCGCCGCTCGCGATCACGAGCACCGGCGCGTCGTCGTCGCGGCGGCGAAACAGGATCGACTTCGCGATCTGCGCGACGTCGCAGCCGAGGCCGGCCGCCGCTTCGGCCGAAGTCTTGCCGGTCTCGGGCAGCATCACGACCGGCTTCGCGTGGCCGCGCTCGCGCAGCAGCCGCGCGACGCGGCGGGCCGATTCGGGCAGCGCGTCGAGATCGTCGGAGGAAGGGGGGAGCGTCGTTTCGGTCATGTCGAGGGTTCCGTCATGCGCATTGCGCTGCATGTTGCGCGCCGGCCTTCGCGAGCAGCGCCTTGCCGGCGCGCGACGCGTTCGGCCGGCCGATCGCGTTCGAGATGAAGTCGCCGGTCGCGACGACCTGTGCGAGGTCCACGCCGGTGTCGATGCCGAGGCCGTTCATCAGATACAGCACGTCCTCGGTCGCGACGTTGCCGGTCGCGCCCTTCGCATACGGGCAGCCGCCGAGCCCCGCGACCGACGCATGAAAGATCGCGATGCCTTCGAGCAGCGCCGCGTAGATGTTCGCGAGCGCCTGGCCGTAGGTGTCGTGGAAGTGGCCCGACAGCCGCTCGCGCGGGAACACCTTCGTCACCGCGTCGAATACCTCGCGGGTGCGCTTCGCGGTGCCGACGCCGATCGTGTCCGCGATGTCGATCTCGTCGCAGCCGATTTCGGCGAAACGCTCGACGACGCCGACCACCGCGGCCACCGGCACGTCGCCCTGATACGGGCAGCCGAGCGCGCACGACAGGCTGCCGCGCACGCGCAGGCCATGCCGCTTCGCCGCGTCCACGACGGGCCGGAAGCGCTCGATGCTTTCCGCGATCGAACAGTTGATGTTCTTCTGCGAGAACGCCTCGCTCGCGGCGCCGAAGATCACGATCTCGTCGGCGCGCGCCGCGAGCGCGCCTTCGAGGCCGCGCAGGTTCGGCGTGAGCACCGAATAGAGCGTGCCGGGCCGGCGCTCGATGCCGGCCAGCACGTCGGCCGCGTCGGCCATTTGCGGCACCCATTTCGGCGACACGAACGACGAGGTCTCGATGTTCGGAAACCCGGCGGCCGACAGGCGGTTCACGAGTTCGATCTTGGTCGCGGTCGGCACGAATGCCGCTTCGTTCTGCAGACCGTCGCGCGGCGCGACTTCGACGATCTTGACTGCATCGGGCAATGCCATCGGTTGGTCTCCTCTGAATCGGGGCGGCCGCTCAGTAGCCGCGGTCCACGTCGACGACGCCGGTCACCGTTTCGCCGCGCGACAGCGCCGCGATCTTGTCCGCGATCTGCGCGATCGCTTCGTCACGCAGCGTCAGCGCCGACACGTGCGGCGTGATCGTGATGCGCGGCTCGCGCCAGAACGGATGCGCGCCCGGCAGCGGTTCGTCGCGGAACACGTCGAGCGTCGCGGCGGCGAGCGTGCCGTTCGCGAGCGCGTCGACGAGATCCTGCTCGACCACGTGCGTGCCGCGCGCGACGTTCACCAGATACGCGCCGCGCGCGAGCCGGCCGAACGTGCGCGCGTTCAGCACGTCGTCGGTGTCCGGCGTCGCGGGCAGCAGGTTCACGAGCACCTTCAGGCCGTCGAGGAACCTGTCGAACTGCGGGCCGTGCAATTCGCCCGCATGGGTGTCGATGCCGTCGAGATGCTTGATGCTGCGCGAAAAGCCGCGCACCGGCACGCCGAGCGACGCGACCGCGCGCGCGACCTGCGCGCCGAGTACGCCGACGCCGAGCACGCCGACCGTGAACGTGGCGCGCGGATGCGGCGCGAGCACGTCCCATGCGCGTGCCGGCTGCGCGAGCGCGTATTCGTCGAGGCGCCGCTGGTAGCGCAGCACCGCGTGCATTACATACTCGCTCATCTGCGCGGCCATGCCGGAGTCCTCCAGCCGCACGAGCAGCGCGTCGCGCGGCAGCGTGCCGGGCTGCGCGCGCTCCTGCGCGAGAATCGCATCGACGCCCGCGCCGAGATTGAACACCGCGCGCAAGCCGCGCGCGGCGAGCAGTTCGCGCGGCGGCTTCCACACGACCGCGAAGTCGGCGGCAGCGGTGTCGCCGGGTTGCCATTCGCGCACGTCGGCGCCGGGCAGCGCACGCGCGAGGTCGTGCAGCCACGCGGACGCGTCCGCTTGCGGCGACCAGAACAGCACCTTCATCGCAGGCCCTCCGCGCAGGCTGACCGGACCGCGCGCATCACTTCGCGAACAGGCGGCCGATGTCGCCGAACGCCTTGAATTCGAGCGCGTTGCCGCTCGGGTCGAGAAAGAACATCGTCGCCTGTTCGCCGACTTCGCCCTTGAAGCGGACGTACGGCTCGATCACGAAGCGGGTTTCGGCGGCGCGCAGCCGGTCCGCGAGCGCGTGCCAGTCGTCCATCGACAGCACGACGCCGAAGTGCCGCACCGGCACGTCCTTGCTGTCGACCTGGTTCACGCTGCGATGGCCGGTTTCGTCGGGCGCGAGGTGCGCGACGATCTGGTGGCCGAAGAAATCGAAATCGACCCATTCGGGCGAGCTGCGGCCCTCCGGACAGCCGAGCAGGCCGCCGTAGAACGCGCGCGCGCTTTCGAGGCTGTCGACCGGAAACGCGAGATGGAACGGCTGCAGCGGCCGCGGGTTGACGCTTTGAGCCTGCGACATGAAGTTTCCGATACCGGTGGCTGACGAGGCTTCCATTCTACTTTTTCGCGCCGGCGCGCGCCGCGCTTTCCTTTCGAGCCGCGCGCATCCGGCGCGAGCGGAAGCTAAGCACGAAAAATTGGTTCGGCCGGCGCGCGGCGCGGGCCATCATCGGAGCCTGTCTGTCCGCGATAGAGGAGCGACGAACACGATGCCTTCATGCGCCCGATCACGCTGGCCGCCGCGACTCGTGACCGTGCCGGGTCTGCACGGCAGCGACGGCGCTCACTGGCAAAGCTGGCTCGAACGGCAGTTCCCGCGCTCGCTGCGCATCGAACAGCGCGACTGGGACACGCCCGACCTGCAAGGATGGGCCGACGCGATCGGCGAGCGGCTCGCGCGCGAGCGCGGTCCGTTCGTGCTGGCCGCGCACAGCTTCGGCTGCCTCGCCGCCGCGCACGCGTTGCGGCGCGGCGCGGGCGGCATGGACGTCGTCGGCGTGCTGTTCGTCGCGCCGGCGAGCCCCGGCAAATTCCGGTTCGCCGGTGCGCTCGACGCGCGGCGCGTCGCGGTGCGGTCGATCCTGATCGGCAGCGAAACCGATCCGTGGATGCCGCTCGCCGGCGCGCGCGAACTCGCGCAGCGCCTCGGCAGCGCATTCGTGAATCTGGGCGACGCGGGCCATATCAACACGGCGGCCGGCTTCGGGCCGTGGCCGCGCGCGAAGTATTTCGTCGATACGCTCGCGCATTGGGCCGCGCCGCGCCGGCTGCGCGAAGCGGCCGTCTACGGCTGATGCCGGCCGCGCGGCCGCTTTCAGCCCTTGTGCGTATCGCGCAGGATCCGCGCGGTGTGCAGCGCGATCATCCCTTCCTCGTCGGTCGGAATCGCGAATACCGGCACGCGGCTGGCGGTCGTCGAAATCCGCAACTGGTTCGCCGCGTTCGCGTCGCGATCGATGTCGACGCCGAACGGCGACGCGAGCCGCGCGCACACCGCGTCGCGCACCGGCGGCGAGTTCTCGCCGATGCCGGCCGTGAACACGATGCCGTCGACCCCGCCGAGCGTCACCGACAGCTTGCCGATATCCTGCGCGATCCGGTACGTGTAGAAATCGATCGCGAGCTTCGCGCGGTCGCTGTCGCTCGCGAGCAGTTCGCGCATGTCGCTGCTGATGCCCGACAGCCCTTTCAGACCGGACTCCTGATAAAGCAGCTTCTCGATCTCGTCGTGGCCCATGCCGCGCGCCATCATCCACAGCACCACGCCCGCGTCGAGCGCGCCGCAGCGCGTGCCCATCGGCAGGCCGTCGAGCGCGGTGAGGCCCATCGTGGTCTCCACGCTGTGGCCGTCGCGCAGCGCGCACAGGCTCGCGCCGTTGCCGAGATGCGCGACGATCACCCGGCCGCCGGCGATCTCCGGCGCGACCGAGCGCAGTCGGCGCGCGATGTATTCGTACGACAGCCCGTGAAAACCGTAGCGGCGAATGCCGTTCTCGTAATAGCTGAACGGCAGCGCGAACAGTTGCGACAGCACGCCGGTGTGTGCGTGGAACGCGGTGTCGAAGCACGCGACCTGCACGAGGTCCGGCGCCGCCTCGCGCACCGCGCGGATCGCCGCGAGGTTGTGCGGCTGGTGCAGCGGCGCGAGCGGCGTCAGCCTGTCGAGTTCGTCGATCACCGCGTCGTCGATCAGCACCGCGCTCGCATGGGCGGAGCCGCCGTGCACGACGCGATGGCCGATCGCCGACGGCGGCGTGTCGCGCAGGCCGACCGCGAGCACGAGCCGCAGCAGCCGAAACGCCGCGTCGTGGTCCGCGACCTGCGCGACCGGAAAGGTCTCGTCGACGATCAGCCGGCCGTCGGCCATGTGCGCGACGATCCGCGGCGTCGTGCCGATCGCCTCGATCTGGCCGCCCGCGCCGAGGATCGCGCGCGAGCCGCCGTCCGCATGCGGGTCGTCGACGACGCGGTACACCGAGCACTTGATGCTCGACGAGCCCGCGTTGACGACCAGCACCACATGGCCTTCGCGTTCCTGTTGCGACGGCTCGTGGCCGTGCGGGGCGGGCGTGTTCATGCGCCCTCCGCGGTCTTGCGCGCGCGGCGCGCGTGCGCGAGCAGCACCGCGATCGCGCAACTGCCGATCCGCGAACGCACGCTGTCCGCGCGGCTCGTCAGAATGATCGGCACGCGCGCGCCGAGCACGATGCCCGCCGCCTGCGCGCCGGCGAGGAAGGTGAGCTGCTTCGCGAGCATGTTGCCCGCTTCGAGGTCCGGCACGAGCAGAATGTCCGGGTCGCCGGCGACCTCCGAGCGGATCGACTTCATTTTCGCGGCTTCCGCGCTGATCGCGTTGTCGAACGCGAGCGGGCCGTCGAGCAGCGCGCCGCCGATCTGGCCGCGCTCGCTCATCTTGCACAGCGCGGCCGCGTCGAGCGTCGACGGAATCTTGTCGGTGACGGTCTCGACCGCCGACAGGATCGCGACCTTCGGCCTGTCGATGCCGAGCGCCCGCACGAGGTCGATCGCGTTGCGCACGATGTCGGCCTTGTCGTTGAGCGTCGGGAAAATGTTCACGGCCGCGTCGGTGATGAAGAGCGGCTTGTGGTACGACGGCACGTCCATCGCGAACACGTGCGACAGCCGGCGCTCGGTGCGCAGCCCGGTCGTCGCGGACGCGACTTCGTGCAGCAGTTCGTCGGTGTGCAGGCTGCCTTTCATCAGCAGTTCGGCGTCGCCGCTGCGCACCGCGAGCACCGCGCGCGCCGCCGCCGCGTGGCTGTGCGGCGCGTCGATGATCGTCACGCCGTCGAGCGACGCGTTCGCGTCGGCGGCGACCGCGCGGATCCGCGCTTCGGGGCCGACGAGGATCGGCACGATCAGCCCGAGGCTGGCGGCGTCGAGGGCGCCGGTCAACGCCGACACGTCGCACGGATGCGCGACCGCCGTCGGAACCGCCGGGAAGCCGGCGCAGCGTTGCAGCAGCGCCGAATATTTGTCTGGCGATGAAGTCATTCACGTCTCCATGCGGCGTAGGCGGGGTCCGGCTTGCGATGGCGTTGTTGCGTCGCGCAACGCGCTGACAGTGTAAATCAGCCCTTCGTGCGCGGCGCGCTACCCGTCCTTGTCCGCGGTCAGTGCGACTCGGTGACGCGTTCTGCGTCACACGCCCATCATGGGCGCGCGCGATCCTGCCGGAACGCGACGGCTTGACTTTGATCATTCCGCTTCCTACATTGAGATACTGCAGTGCAACATGGGCAGGCCGCAGCAAGCCGTAGTGGCCCCTGTCCGGCCCGTGCGCGCTCGCGTGGCGCGGCCTTCGTTCGTCGGCCGGCCTGCATCCCGGTGCTCCCTTTCATGGAGAAACGTGTCGTGGCAGTTTCCGCCCCAGCCTTTCCGGATACCGCGTTGCCGACCAGCGTGTTTCCGTCCCCCGTTCCGCCGCCGGCCGTGCCCGACGCGTTCCAGCCGCTCGCCGATTACCTGCTCGACGCATGGCAGCGCAGCGTGCTGTTCGTCGACGCGCTGCGCGAGCGCGGCAACCAGACCTATCTGCACGAAAAGGCCGGCATGCCGCCGGTGCTCGCGTTCGATTACGACGTCGTGGTCGACGGGCGCACGCTCGAAGACCCGGCGAACTATGCGCTGCTGCGCATCCGTCCGGTGGACGACGCGCCGGCCCATCCGCGGATGCGTCCGTTCGTCGTCATCGATCCGCGCGCGGGCCACGGCCCCGGCATCGCCGGCTTCAAGATGGACAGCGAGATCGGCGTCGCGCTCCGCAAAGGGCATCCGTGCTACTTCGTCACGTTTTTTCCGGTGCCTTGCGACACGCAGACGATCCGCTCGGTGTCGCACGCGGAGGCCGCGTTCCTGCGCCGCGTGCGCGAACTGCATCCGGACGCGGACGGCCTGCCGTTCGTGATCGGCAACTGCCAGGGCGGCTGGGCGGCGGCGCTCGTCGCCGCGTCGGCGCCGGAACTGGTCGGGCCGCTGATGCTCGCCGGCTCGCCGCTGTCGTACTGGGCCGGCGTGCGCGGCAAGAATCCGATGCGTTATGCGGGCGGAATGCTCGGCGGCTCCTGGGCGTCGTCGTTCGCGGCCGACCTCGGCGACGGCCACTTCGACGGCGCGTACCTCGTGCAGAACTTCGAGAATCTGAATCCGGCGAATACGCTGTGGGGCAAGCTGTACGGGCTCTATTCGAAAGTCGATACGGAGCGCGAACGATTTCTCGAATTCGAGCGCTGGTGGGGCGGCCACTTCCAGCTGAACCGGGCGGAGATCGACTGGATCGTGCAGAACCTGTTCGTCGGCAATCATCTGACGCGCAACGAGGTCTATGCGAAGGGCGAGCGCGCGCCGATCGACCTGCGCAACATCCGCACGCCGATCATCGTGCTGGCGTCGTGGGGCGACAACATCACGCCGCCGCAGCAGGCGCTGAACTGGATTCCCGACCTGTATTCGAGCGTCGACGAGATCATCGCGAACGAACAGGTGATCGTCTACTGCCTGCACGAAAAGGCGGGGCACCTCGGCATCTTCGTGTCGTCGAGCGTCGCCAATCGCGAGCATACCGAACTGTTCTCGGCGCTCGACCTGATCGACGTGCTGCCGCCCGGCCTCTACGAAGCGGTGATCACCGACCGGACGCCGGAGGAGGCGCGGCTCGAAAACCTCGAAGGACGCTACGAGATCCGCTTCGAGCGGCGCACGATCGACGACGTGCTGAAGCTCGACGACGGCCGCTCGGACGAGCAGCCGTTCGAAGTGGTGCGGCGCTATTCGGCGATGAACCAGCGGATGTACGACCTGTTCGTGTCGCCGTTCGTGCGCGCGTCGAGCAATGCGTTCTCCGCACATCTGCTGCGCGAGTGGCAGCCGTCGCGGGTCGAGCGCAGCGTGCTGTCCGACGCGAATCCGGCGCTTGCGGCGTTGCCGGCGCTCGCCGATGCGGTGCGCAACCATCGCAGGCCGGCTGCGCCCGACAATCCGTTTGCGATCCTCGAAAAGCAGATGTCGGCGGCGATCGAGTCGGCGCTCGACAGCTATCGCGACACGCGCGACGCGTGGACCGAAAGTCTGTTCTTCGGCATGTACGGCGCGCCGTGGGTGCAGGCGCTCGTCGGCGTGCAGCCGGACGCGCCGCTCAACCCGACCGCGCCGCCGCTGATGGAACTGCGCAAGGAAGTGGCGGCGCTGCGCCTGAAGTCCGCGCACGCGAACCTCGCCAGCGGCAACGCGGTCGACGCGTTCATGCGCATCGTCGCGTACCTCGTCGACGAAATGCATACGGTCCAGTATCGGCCGTTCCAGAAGATGCGCGAACTCGCGCAGCAATATCTCGGCGACCGGCAGCCGACGATCGCGGAACTGAAGGAGGCCGCGCGGCGCCAGGGCTTCATCGTGCAACTCGATCCGCAGGCGGCGATCGCCGCGCTGCCCGAACTCGTGCCGGACCTGCCGACGCGGCGCGCGCTGCTCGCCGCGGTTTATCACGTGTGCTCGGTGTCGTCGCCGCTCGACGGCGAGCGCCGCGAGCGCTTCCGCGAGGTCGCGCAGGTGCTCGGCGTCGAGCCGGGCAGGGCCGAGCGCGGCTTGCCGCCCGCGCACGACGCGCGGCTCGAAGCGCCTGCGGACGCACCGTCGGCCGCCGCCGCCGCGAACCGGAGCGACGCGCCCGCGCAGGCCGGCGACGACGACGGCAAGCCCGCGTCGGCGGCCGCCGCGAAGAAGCCGGCACAACCGGCGCAGCCGACGCAAGCGTCGCACGCGGCCGCGAGGCCGCCCGCGAAGGCGAGCGCGAAGCACGCCGCCGCGAAGCCGGCGATCGCGAAGTCCGGCGCGGGCGTCGCGGTGAAGCCCGCCGCCAAGGCCGCCGCCGCGACGAAGGTCGCGAAGCGCGTGCGGGCCGCCGGCGGTGCGTCCGTCCGTGCGGCGGCGTCGCCGTCCGCGCGCCGACGCACGTCGCGCACGACCGGCGAATGAGCGCCGCCGGTCCGGCCGTGCCGTTCGCGCCGCCGCTCGCCGGCATGCATGCGCTCGTGACCGGCATCGCGAACGCGGACTCGATCGCGTACGGCTGCGCGCGCGCGTTTCGCGAGTTCGGCGCGCGGCTCGCGCTCACCTATCTGAACGACAAGGCGAAGGCGTACGTCGAGCCGCTTGCCGACGAACTCGGCGCGGACCTGCTGCTGCCGCTGAACGTCGAGTACGACGCGCAGATGGACGCGGTGTTCGCGACGCTCGGCGAGCAGTGGGGCGGGCTCGACATCGCGTTGCATTCGATCGCGTTCGCGCCGAAGGCGGATCTGCAGGGCGGCCTGCTCGATTCGTCAGCGGCGGGCTTCGCGCAGGCGATGGACGTGTCGTGTCATTCGTTCGTGAGGATGGCCAAGCGTGCGGTGCCGCTGATGCGCGACGGCGGCACGCTGTTCGCGATGAGCTACGACGGCGCGAACCGGGTGGTGCCGAACTACAACCTGATGGGGCCGGTGAAGGCGGCGCTCGAAGCGGCCTGCCGCTATCTCGCGTACGAACTCGGGCCGCGCGGCATCCGCGTGCATGCGATCTCGCCGGGACCGCTGATGACGCGCGCCGCGTCGGGCCTGCCGGACTTCGACCGACTGCTCGCCGACGCCGCGCAGCGCGCGCCGCTCGGCGAACCCGTCGATATCATGGACGTCGGCTACGCGACCGCCTGCCTCGCCACGCGCCACGCGCGCCGCATGAGCGGCAACACGGTCTATATCGACGGCGGCGCGCACATCATGGGCTGATGCGCCGCGTGCGGCCGCCATGGATTACTGAACCGTCACCTGCGCGAAATTCTGTCGTCCGAACGGACTCACCTGGTAGCCGCCGACGTTCGCGCGTGTGATCGCCGCCGCGACCGGATAGCCGAGCGGAATCCACAGCGCCTCGTCGTGGATGATCTGCTGCGCCGCCTCGTACGCCTTCGTGCGCTTCGCGACGTCGGTCGTCGCCTTGCCCTGCGCGATCAGCTTGTCGAGCCGCGGATCGCAAAAGCGCGAGAAGTTGATGCCGGACTGCACCGCGTTGCAACTGAACAGCGGCGACAGATAGTTGTCCGGATCGCCGTTGTCGCCGGCCCAGCCCATGAACAGCGCGTCGTGCTGCCCGGCCTTTGCGTCGCGGATCAGTTCGCCCCATTCGACCACCTTGATCTCGGCCTTCACGCCGATCTTCGCGAAATCCGCCTGCAGCAGTTCGGCGCCCACGCGCGGATTCGGGTTCAGCACGCTGCCGTGCGGGCGCACCCAGATCGTCGTCGAGAAGCCGTTCGGAAAGCCCGCCGACGCGAGCAGTTGCTTCGCCTTCGCGATGTCGTGCGGGTACGGCTGGATCGAACGGTCGTAGCCCCACGTGATCGGCGGCCATGGGTTCGTCGCGGGCGTCGCGGTGCCGTCGAACACGGCTTTCAGATACGTCGTGCGGTCGAACGCCATGTTCAGCGCCTCGCGCACCTTCTGGTTGTCGAGCGGCTTCTTCTGCGTGTTCAGCGCGACGAACGCGGTCATGAACGCCGGCGTCTGCACGACTTTCAGCTTGCTGTTGCCCTTCGCGGCCGCGACGTCCTCCGGTTTCGGCGACAGTGCGATCTCGCATTCGCCGGTCTTGACCTTCTGCGCGCGCACTGCGGCGTCGGGCGTGATCACGTAGATGAGCCGGTCGATCTTCGGCTTCGGCCCCCAGTAGGTCGGATTCACGTCGTAGCGGATCACCGCGTCCTTCGTGTAGCTCTTTAGCTGAAACGGACCGGTGCCGACCGGATGCGCGTTCAGGTCCGCCTGTTTGCCGGCCTTCAGCAACTGGTCCGCGTATTCGGCCGGGTAGACCGATGCGAAGCCCATCGTCAGGATCGACAGGAACGTCGCGTTCGGCTCGTTCAGCACGAACCTCACCGTGTGGTCGTCGACTTTCGACACCGACTTGATCAGCTTCGGCAGGCCCATCGACTGCGCGTGCGGGAAGCCGCCCGCGCCGGCCACCTTGTGCCATGGGTTGTCCGGATCGAGCATCCGCTCGAACGTGAACACCACGTCGTCGGCGTCGAGCGCGCGCGTCGGCTTGAACCACGCGGTCGTCTGGAACTGCACGTTCGGCCGCAGGTGGAACGTGTACGTGAGGCCGTCCGCGCTCACGTCCCACTTGTCGGCGAGCGACGGCACGACCTTCTTCGCGGCCTCGTCGTACGCGACGAGCGGGTTGAAGATCACGTCGGCGGAGGCGTTCGTCGTCACGAGCGAGTTGTACTGCACGACGTCGAAGCCGTCAGGGCTCGACTCGGTGCAGACCGTCAGCGGCTTCGCGACGGCGGACGTCGCGGCGATCGCGAGTGCCGCGGCAAGCGCGGCGGTGGCGGATAGCGGGAAGCGCATGGGTTCTCCGGATTGCGGGTTGGCGGCGGTGCGGACGGCGACTGGCGGCCGCGGGCGGCGCTAGCGCGCGGCGCGCGGTTTGCGCGGCGCGTTCTCGAACAGGCGATCGTACAGCCAGCGTGGCAGCATCCGCAGCAGCGCGGCGGCCACCCGCATCTGCCACGGAAACACCGCGAATGCGCGGCCTTGCGCGATCGCGTCGGCGCTTTTCGCGGCGAAGCGGTCGGCGTCCATCAGGAACGGCATCGGGTACGGATTGCGCGCGGTCATCGGCGTACGGATGTAGCCGGGCGCGATCGTCACGACGCGTACGCCGGCCGGCCGCATCTCGACGCGCAGCGATTCGAGGTACGCGAGCGCGGCGGCTTTCGACGCGCTGTACGCGCCGGAGCCCGGCAGCCCGCGTACGCCGGCGACGCTCGCGATGCCGACCAGCGTGCCGCGCCGCGCGTCGCGCAGCGCGTTCGCGAACGGCTCGAACGTCGCGACCATGCCGAAATAGTTGGTGTCCATCACGTCGCGGAACGTGTCGAGATCGCCGTCGCCGGTCAGCACGCCGCGGCTCACGCCCGCGTTCGCGATCACGACGTCGGGCAGCCCGTGTTCGGCGACGAATGCGCGCGCGGCGTCCGCGAGCGCGTTCGCGTCGCGCACGTCGGCGGCGTAGGTCGATACCGAACGGTCGGGATAGGCTTGCCGGAAGTCGGCGAGGGCGTCGGCGCGGCGCGCGACGAGTCCGAGGACCGCGCCGCGACGCGCATATTCGGCCGCGAGCGCGCGGCCGATGCCACTCGACGCGCCGGTGATGAAGACCTTCAGCGGTTCGCTCATGCCGGCGCGTCGGCGCTTACATCTTCTTCGCGCGAACTTGGGCGACGAGGTAGTCGAGCACCTGGATCGTGCCGGGCAGGCTGTTCGTCGCCGACGGGCTCGTCAGATAACGACCCTGCACCGCGAGCGTCGGCACGCCGTCGATCTGGTAGTTCTGCAGCAGTTGCTGGTCGCGCTTGAGCGCGCTTTGCGTCGAGAACGAGTTGTATGCCTGCATGAACTTGTTCGAGTCGACGCCCTGGGTCGCGAGGAACTTCGCCTGCGCCTGCGGCGTGAGCAGATAGTTCTTGTTCACGTGGATCTCGTGGAAGATCGCGGGCGTCAGCTTGCGGGCGAGGCCGAGCGCGTCGAGCGCGTAATACATCTTCGAGTGCGGGATGAAGTCGTCGCGGAACGCGACCGGCACGCGCTTGAATACCACGTCCGGCTGCTGTTTCTTGATCCAGTCTTCGAGGTACGGGTCGAACGCGTAGCAGTGCGGGCAGCCGTACCAGAAGAATTCGATCACTTCGATCTTGCCGGCCGGCACGTCGACCGGCTGCGGCGTCTTCAGCACCGTGTAATCGGTATTGGCGACCGGCGCGGCGGGCGACGCCTGCGCGCCGCCGGCGGCGATCAGCGAAAACGAAAGGGAAAGCAGTAACGAACCGAGGAGTCTTTTCATGTCGGATAACCCACGTTGACGTGCATTGGCGGGCGGCTGCCCGCCGCGTGTGCCGAAGCGGCCGGTCGGCGCGATCGCGCACCGACCCGGACGCGTCGACGGGCGGTGTTGCATTGCATCTGCGTTGTGTCGAATTGCGCCGCGCGCGGGCCGTCGACGACGGCCGGCACGCGGCTCGGGCGCATTACCGGCGGCTTACTGCTTCGAGAAGCGGATCACCGCGGTATCGACGCCCGCATCGGACAGCCGCTGACGAACGGAGTTCATGTCCTCGAACTTCGCGAACGGTCCGACGCGCACACGATAATACGTGACACCGCCCGCATCGCGCTGGGTGACCTTCGATTCGAAGCCCTGGAACGCGAGCCGCGCGCGCTGCTGCTCGGCGTCGGCGGCGGTCTTGTATGCGCCGACCTGCAGGAAGTAGCCGGTGTTCACGTCGTTCACGCCCGGCGGCGGCGCGGGCTGGGCCGGCTTCGACGGCGGATTGTTCGCAAGCGGCGGCTGGCCGGATGCGCCCGGCGACTGCGGTTTCTTCGCGGCCTGGGTGGTCTCGCCGGTCGCCGGCTTCGGCGCGAGCGCGACGCCGTTGTCCGCGCCGGGCGGGACGGCCTGGCTCGCGCCGGACGGCGGCACTTCGACGATCTGCGGCTCTTCGAGCATGCCGGACGACTGCGACTGCGGCGTCGACTGACCCGGCGCGGTGTTCGGCGGCGTCGGCTGCGCGGCCTGCGGCACCGGCTGGCCCGGCGACTTGCCTTGCAGCACGCGGTTCGGATCGTACTGATTCTGGTTCGAGCCGTTGTCCGGCGCGGCGGCCGGCGGCGTGACCTTGGACACGAACGGCGTCGGCGAGCGCGTGATGTAGAGCGCCACCACGACCGCGATCGCGAGGCCGACGATCAGGCCGAGCACGACACCGAGAAAGGTTCCCCCGTACTGCTCCTTCGACTGCTTTGTAGTGCGGCGCGGTTTTGCCATCGTCTGAATCACCTGCAAACAAGAGAATCCTGGAATGGCCGTCCGCGGCTTGCGCGGTCGGCCCCAAACACGGCCGCTGTGGATCGGCTGGCGTTACATCCGTGGCGTTACATCCCTGACGTTACATCCTTTCGGGCGCGGACACGCCGATCGTCGCGAGGCCGTTGGCGAGCACCTGACGCGTCGCCGCGAGCAGCGCGACGCGCGCATCGCGCTCGCCGGCATCGTCGACGAGAACGCGTTCGGCATTGTAGAACGAGTGAAACTCGGCCGCGAGTTCGCGCAGATAGAATGCGACCGCATGCGGCGCCAGTTCGTCGGCGGCGTGCGCGAGGACGTCCGGGAATTCGGCCAGCTTCGCGATCAGCGCGAGCGCGCGTTCGCTCGCGAGCGGCGCCAGATCGACCTGCGGCAGCGACGCCTCGTCGCCCTGATGGCGCGACTTCCATTCGCCGATCACCGACGAGATCCGCGCGTGCGCGTACTGCACGTAGTAGACCGGGTTTTCGTCGTTCTGTTTCAGCGCGAGGTCGATGTCGAACGTGAACTCGGTGTCCGCCTTTCGCGAGATCAGGAAGAAGCGCACCGCGTCGCGGCCACGGCGGATCGTCGCTTCGTCGATCTGGTCGGGCGCGGCCTCGCTGCCCGGCGCCGCGCCGCCCGACCACTCGATCAGGTCGCGCACCGTCACGTAGCTGCCCGCGCGCTTCGAGATCTTCACTTCCTGGCCGTCGCGCATCACGGTGACCATCTTGTGCAGCACGTAGTCCGGATACTCTTTCGGAATGCCGATGCCGAGGCATTGCAGGCCCGCGCGCACGCGCGCGATCGTGCCGTGATGGTCGGAGCCCTGGACGTTGATGACCTTCGTGAAGCCGCGTTCCCACTTGGTCACGTGATACGCGACGTCCGGCACGAAGTACGTGTACGAGCCGTCGGACTTGCGCATCACGCGGTCCTTGTCGTCGCCGTAGTCGGTGGTCTTCAGCCACAGTGCGCCGTCCTGCTCGTAGGTCGCGCCGGCCGCGACGAGCG
>Ga0164242_10005138_pt1 | contig 14596 bp, 7 predicted proteins | sample OricomgcompostMG_FD_108783 | JGI IMG/M metagenome (GOLD analysis project Ga0164242, IMG submission 108783) | Miracle-Growth compost microbial communities from Emeryville, California, USA - Original compost - Miracle growth compost (MG) ... | reverse complement strand
TCACCGGTGTCCAGCAGCCACTCGACGGCGATCTTGGTCTCCGACCAGTCCCACCACGGCCCGCCGTTCTTGGCGCCGCCCAGCTGGGTGGAGGTCAGCGGTCCCTCGGCCCGCAGCCGGTCCAGCACGGCGGCGCAGGAGCGCTCGGAGTCCTTCAGCTTGTGCCAGCGGTGGCCCCGGGCCCGCCGCGCCCGCCGCCGGAACGCGAAGTGCGGCCACTCCTCGATCGGCAGCACGCAGGCGGCGTGCGACCAGTACTCGAACGCGGTGCCGCCGCTCCAGTAGGCGTCCTCGACCACGGCCCGGCCGACCGCGCCCAGCCGGGCATAGGGCACCAGCTCGTGCGAGCGGGCCAGCACGGAGATGGTGTCGAGCTGAACGGCACCGAGCGAACGCAGTACGCCGCGCACGCCGGCCCTCCGGTCGGGCGCTCCGAGTAGGCCCTGGGCGCGCAGCCCGATCCTGCGGGCCTCGTCTGCGGACAGGGACACGGCGGGCAGCGGCAGCGCGGTCATGGCGGCCACCCTAGAGCCGGCCACTGACACTCGGCCCCTGGCCTGGTCCGGCCCGGCCCCCGCGCAGCCCGTCCCGGCCCTCCTCCGCCGGTCCGGCCCTGCTCCGCCCGGCCCTCGCCCCGACGCAGCCCGTCGCGGCCCTCCTCACACGTACGGCAGGTAGGGCGTCGGCGAGGCGCGCTCCCAGTCGGAGGGGAGGAGCGAGCCGCCCCAGGCGTCGCGCCGGGTGCCGTCGTGCGTGATCTTCGCCCGCTGCGTGCCTTCCATCACGAAACCGAGCCGCAACGCGACAGCGCGTGAGCCCTCGTTGCCGGCCACGGCGTACCACTCCAGCCGCTCCACGCCGAGCTCCTCGAAGGCCCAGGTGCACACGGCGCGCGCCGCTTCGACGGTCAGGCCCTGGCCGCGCCACTCCTTGGCCGTCCAGTAGCCCAACTCGGCCTGCCGGTGCGGTGCGGCCAGGCGCTGGAGGCAGATCAGTCCCATGGAGCCGACCAGGGCGCCCCCGGGGGTGAAGACGCCGAAGTTGTACAGGGTGTCGTCACGCCACCCCGAAGCGCTCACCGGGCCGCAGAACTCCTCGGCCATCTCCCGGGTGTACGGTTCGGGCACGCTGGTCCAGCGCGGAATGTCCGGGTCCTGGCAGGCCGCGAGCACCGCGTCGGCGTCCTCCGGGGTGAGGGTGCGCAGGATCAGGCGGGCGGTGGTCAGTGTCGGCGGCTTCAAAGGGGCGCCTTTCGGACGGCGGACCGGTTCGACAGCGCCGAGTATCGCGTGGGCTGCCGTCCACCGGAAAACCGTTTTGCCGCCGCCGGGCCTCCCGGCTGCACAGTGTCCTCGCTTACGATGGCCGGTGCAGCAGGGCCAGGCAGTCAGGACCCGCGCTGTGCCCCGCGCGGCAGTCGCGTGCAGGCCCGACCGGCAAGGAGTCAGCCTACGTGTCCGTCATCAGCAAGATCATGCGTGCAGGTGAAGGCAAGATCCTGCGCAAGCTGCAAAAAGTCGCGGACCAGGTCAATTCCATCGAAGAGGACTTCGTCGACCTCTCCGATGCCGAGCTGCGCGCCCTCACGGAGGAGTACAAGCAGCGGTTCGAAGAGGGCGAGTCGCTGGACGACCTGATGCCGGAGGCGTTCGCCACCGTCCGCGAGGCCGCCAAGCGGGTGCTGGGCCAGCGCCACTACGACGTGCAGATCATGGGCGGCGCCGCGCTGCACCTGGGATACGTCGCCGAGATGCGCACCGGTGAGGGCAAGACCCTGGTGGGCACGCTGCCGGCGTACCTGAACGCCATTTCGGGCAAGGGCGTCCACCTGATCACCGTCAACGACTACCTGGCGCAGCGCGACTCCGAGTGGATGGGTCGGGTGCACAAGTTCCTGGGCCTGAACGTCGGCTGCATCCTGTCGAACATGTCGCCGGCCGAGCGCCGCGTCCAGTACAACTGCGACATCACCTACGGCACCAACAACGAGTTCGGTTTCGACTACCTGCGCGACAACATGGCGTGGTCGAAGGACGAGCTGGTGCAGCGCGGCCACAACTTCGCGATCGTCGACGAGGTCGACTCCATCCTCATCGACGAGGCCCGCACCCCGCTGATCATCTCCGGGCCGGCCGACCAGGCCACCAAGTGGTACAGCGACTTCGCGCGCTTGGTGCTGCGGCTCGAGCGCGGCGAGGCCGGCTCCCTGGGCAAGGAGGAGACCGGCGACTACGACGTCGACGAGAAGAAGCGCACCGTCGCCATCCACGAGTCCGGCGTGGCCAAGGTCGAGGACTGGCTCGGCATCGACAACCTCTACGAGTCGGTCAACACCCCGCTGGTGAGCTACCTCAACAACGCCATCAAGGCCAAGGAGCTCTACAAGAACGACAAGGACTACGTCGTCATCGACGGCGAGGTCATGATCGTCGACGAGCACACCGGACGTATCCTCGCCGGCCGCCGCTACAACGAGGGCATGCACCAGGCCATCGAGGCCAAGGAGGGGGTCGAGATCAAGGACGAGAACCAGACCCTCGCCACCATCACCCTCCAGAACTTCTTCCGCCTCTACGACAAGCTCTCCGGCATGACCGGTACGGCCATGACGGAGGCGGCCGAGTTCCACCAGATCTACAAGCTGGGCGTGGTGCCGATCCCGACGCACCGCCCGGTGGCGCGCGCGGACCGTGCGGACCTGATCTACCGCACGGAGGAGGCGAAGTTCTCCGCCGTCGTGGACGACATCGTGGAGAAGCACGAGAAGGGCCAGCCGGTCCTGGTCGGCACCGTCTCCGTCGAGAAGTCCGAGTACCTGTCGGCGCAGCTGTCCAAGCGCGGCGTCCCGCACGAGGTGCTCAACGCCAAGCAGCACGACCGTGAGGCCGCCATCGTCGCCCAGGCCGGCCGCAAGGGCGCCGTGACCGTCGCGACCAACATGGCCGGCCGCGGCACCGACATCAAGCTCGGCGGCAACCCCGACGATCTCGCCGAGGCGGAGCTGCGGCAGCGCGGCCTGGACCCGGTGGAGCACGCCGAGGAGTGGGCGGCCGCCCTGCCGGAGGCGCTGGAGCGCGCCGAGCAGGCGGTCGAGGCCGAGTTCGAGGAGGTCAAGGAGCTCGGAGGCCTGTACGTGCTGGGCACCGAGCGGCACGAGTCACGCCGGATCGACAACCAGCTGCGCGGCCGCTCGGGCCGCCAGGGCGACCCGGGCGAGTCCCGCTTCTACCTCTCCCTCGGCGACGACCTGATGCGGCTGTTCAAGGCGCAGATGGTCGAGCGCGTGATGTCCATGGCCAACGTGCCGGACGACGTGCCGATCGAGAACAAGATGGTCACGCGGGCCATCGCCTCCGCCCAGTCGCAGGTCGAGCAGCAGAACTTCGAGATCCGCAAGGACGTCCTGAAGTACGACGAGGTGCTCAACCGGCAGCGCGAGGTCATCTACGGCGAGCGCCGCCGCGTCCTGGAGGGCGAGGACCTCCAGGAGCAGGTGCAGCACTTCATGGACGACACCATCGACGCCTACGTGGACGCCGAGACCCGTGAGGGCTTCGCCGAGGACTGGGACCTGGACCGGCTGTGGGGCGCTTTCAAACAGCTCTACCCGTGCAAGGTCACCATCGAGGAGGTGGAGGAGGCGGCCGGCGACCGGGCCGGAATCACCGCCGAGTTCATCGCCGAGACCGTCAAGGACGACATCCACGAGCAGTACGCGGAGCGCGAGAAGCAGCTCGGCGAGGAGATCATGCGCGAGCTCGAGCGGCGCGTCGTGCTCTCTGTCCTCGACCGCAGGTGGCGCGAGCACCTGTACGAGATGGACTACCTGCACGAGGGCATCGGCCTGCGGGCCATGGCGCAGCGCGACCCGCTGGTCGAGTACCAGCGCGAGGGCTACGACATGTTCACCGCGATGATGGAGGGCATCAAGGAGGAGTCCGTCGGCTACCTGTTCAACCTGGAGGTCCAGGTGGAGCAGCAGGTCGAGGAGGTTCCGGTGGCCGACGCCGCAGAGGCCGAGGCCGCCGAGGAGGCCGTGCCGTCGCTGGTGAAGCAGCCGGAGATCCGGGCCAAGGGCCTGGAAGCGCCCAAGCGCGCGGACCGGCTCCACTTCTCCGCCCCCTCCGTGGACGGTGAGGGCGGTGTCGTCGAGGGTGACTTCGAGGAGGCGGGCGTCTCCGGTCCCGCGGCCGGCGCCGCCGAGGGCGACGGCACCACCCGCGCGGAGCGCCGCCGGGCCGCCAAGGGCGGACGGCGGCGCAAGAAGTAGCTCGACGCGTCGCCTCCGCCGCGCCGCAGACACCGGACCGGACACCGACCGTGGCCGCTCGCAGGGCCGTCCCCGTACGGGGGGGGCTCAGCGGGCGGCCACGTCCGTGCAGTGCCAGCGCCGCTGGCCGTAGCCGGCGGTGTGCGCGTCGCCGGGCTCCAGCCGGAAGGCGATGGCCCGCACCACGCCCTCGTCCAGCGCCACCACGGCGGCGACCTCCAGCGCCCCGCCGCAGGTCGCCACCGCCCGGCACCGGCGCACGTACGGGGTGCGGCCGTGGGCCCGGTCCCGCCAGTCGCAGCGCTCGGCGTGCAGCTGCCACAGCCGTTGGTAGGCCTCTCCCCGTACCCGGCCCGCCAGCGCGGTCAGCGGGCGGCGCCCGGTGAGCACGTCCAGCAGCGCCTGCGCGAACCACAGGTGCGGCGGCAGCGCCCGCGGCCGCTCGCGGGGGCGGACGGCCGGGCCCCGGGTGTCGGTGCGGCCCGGTGGGGCGGAGCCGGCGGGGCGGCGGACAGGCGGTGCGGGGCGCGGGGGCGCGCCGGGGGTGCGCGGCGCCGCGCGGCCGACGGTGCGGGCGGCGGGCGCCGCGGGGCGGCGGGGCGGTGTGGTCTGCACGGTTCGACCCCCAAGATCGTCTGCTGGTCTCCGAGGTGGTTGTAGGGGTCGCCGCGGAGCGGTGACAAAGCGCTGACGGGGCCGTTCGGGGGTTCACCCGGATTCACCCTTGAACAGAGGGGCCCACGTATGCTTCACGCCATGCGCGTGTACATTCCCACCACCCTGGCCGTGCTCGCCGACGCGTACCGGGCCGGTGAGCTGGGTCCCGCTCCGCTGGACGCCTTCGCCGTCACGCCGGGCCTGCGCGAGTGGTACGTGTCGGACGACATCGAGGAGCTGGAGTACGCGGCGCTGACCCGGGCCGCCCAGGCGTCGCTGCGGCTGCTCGCCGCGGCGCCCCAAGTGCCGCGCCGGCGTGTGGTGGTGGCCGTCGACGTGCCCGATGCCGGGGTTCGGCCCGACCCCGATCGCAGCCTCGACCCGGACGCCGTGGGCGCGGTGCGTCTCCTCCAGCCGGTGGTGCTTGGCGAGGCCGCGGCGGTGCACGCGGACGCCGCCGACGCCGAGGCGGACGTCGCGGCGGCAGCCGAGGCGGTGACCGCGGCGGACGGTGGCGACACGGACGCGCAATTCACCGTCGACGGTGCCGAGGATCACGAGCTGCTGTGGTATGCGACACAGGAGATTCCCCACCTGATCGGTTGAAGCCGCCGGGTGGCCGTTCGGCCGTTCGCGCCGGCCGGGACGCGGTCCCGCCGGTCGGGCGCCGGCGGGACCGCGCCGCAGCCGGACGAGTGCACGGCGTGTGCGCGCGGGACGGCCGGACGGGAGCGGGCGATTGTTCACAACCCCGCAACCGGAGTTGTCCACAGGGGCGAAACGGGCGTCGCCCTTCCGCGAGTACGGTGCTGGGTGTGAACGCGCACTTGGTGTGGGACTGGAACGGAACCCTCTTCCACGACATCGACGCGGTGGTCGGGGCCACGAACGCCTCGTTCGCCGAGTTCGGCTTGCCCCCCGTCACCCACGAGCGGTACCGGGAGCTGTACTGCGTGCCCGTGACGCGGTTCTACGAGCGCCTGCTCGGCCGGGTACCGGGCACCGACGAGTGGGTCCGGATGGACGCCGCCTTCCACCGCCACTACTGGCGACTGGCCGAGGAGTGCGGCCTGGCCGACGGCGCGGCCGAACTGCTGGCGGCCGGGACCGCGGCCGGGCGCACCCAGTCGGTGTGCTCGCTGGCCCCGCACGAGGAGCTGGTGCCGTTCCTGTCGCGGTACGGCATCGCCGATCACTTCGTGCGCGTCGACGGGCGCCGGGGCCCGGCGGGCCGCGGCAAGGCCGAGCAGATGGCCCGCCACCTCGCCGCGCTCGACGGGGTGGACCCCCGCGGTGTCGTCGTCATCGGGGACGCGCTGGACGACGCGGCCGCCGCCGCCCACGTCGGGGCGCACGCCGTACTCTACACCGGCGGTTCGCACAGCCGCTCGGCGCTGGAGGCCGCCGGGGTGCCGGTGGCCGAGAGCCTCACCGAGGCCGTCGACATAGCGGTGCGAATAGCGGGATGAACCGGGGCGGCCCTTCCCTCGGGACCGTGCGCCCGGCGCCGCGTGAGGCAGTCGCGCGGACGGCGTCGGACCTGTCCATTCGGGCCAAACCGGAGTGGTGCATTTGTACGAAGACGGCGCATGACAGGCACCCCGGGCAGGGCGATAGCCTTGCCGGCGTGATCACTCTTGATCCGTGCACCGGAGGCGGGAACGTGCCCAACCGCACCCCGCGCCTCCTTCCCGGCATAGCGTCGTCCCGCAGCGGAAACCCCGCGTCGCGGTGCGTCGTGCCATCCACCGACGTCACGCAACGGCGCGCGACAGGAGTCAGAGGACATGCAGAGCAAGCTGGACGAAGCCAAGGCCGACCTGCTGGAGGAGGCAGCGCGGGCAGGTGAGAACAGCCCGGCGGGGGGACAACCCGGCCACGGCCTCGACGCCGAGGCACTGACCGCCTTCCTCCAGCGGTACTACCTGCGCAGCGCACCCGAGGACCTCATCGACCGCGATCCGGTCGACGTCTACGGCGCGGCGCTGTCCCACTACCGGCTCGCGGAGAACCGCCCACAGGGCACCGCGAACGTACGGGTGCACACCCCGACCGTCGAGCACAACGGCTGGCAGTCGAGCCACACCGTGGTCGAGGTCGTCACCGACGACATGCCGTTCCTCGTGGACTCCGTCACCAACGCCCTGAGCCAGGCCAACCGTGCGATCCACGTCGTCGTCCACCCCCAGTTCCACGTCCGGCGCGACGTCACCGGCAAGCTGCTGGAGGTCGTCGGCTCCGCCTGCGGTCCCGACGGCACCGCTCAGGAGGCGCCCGGGCACGACGTCCTGACCGAGTCCTGGATCCACGTCGAGATCGACCGGGAGACCGACCGGGAGGACCTCAGGGAGATCGCCGCCGACCTGCGCCGGGTGCTGTCCGACGTGCGCGAGGCGGTCGAGGACTGGACCAAGATGCGCCAGGCCGCCCTCACCATCGCCGACGAGCTGGCCGACTCCCCGCCGCCGCTGCCGGAGCAGGAGACCAGTGAGGCGTGGGAGCTGATGCGCTGGCTGTCCGAGGACCACTTCACCTTCCTCGGCTACCGCGAGTACGAACTCACCACCGAGACCGGCCCGGACGGCTCGGACGAGGACGTGCTGGTCGCCGTCCCCGGCACGGGGCTGGGCATCCTGCGTTCCGACCCCCTGCACCCGCGGGCCGACGGTACCCACCCCGGCCATCCCGCGTCGCCCTCGTTCAGCCGGCTGCCCGCGGACGCCCGCAAGAAGGCCCGCGAGCACCGGCTGCTGGTGCTCACCAAGGCCAACAGCCGCTCCACCGTGCACCGCCCGTCCTACCTGGACTACATCGGCGTCAAGAAGTTCGACGCCGAGGGCAACGTCGTCGGCGAGCGCCGCTTCCTCGGCCTGTTCTCCTCCACCGCCTACACCGAGTCGGTGCGGCGGGTCCCGGTGGCCCGCCGCAAGGTCGAGCAGGTGCTGGAGAGCTCGGGCTACCCGCCGGACAGCCACGACGGCCGGGACCTGATGCAGATCCTGGAGACGTACCCGCGCGACGAGCTCTTCCAGACCGGCGTCGACGAGCTGCGCTCGATCGTCACCAGCGTCCTGTACCTGCAGGAGCGCCGCAAACTCCGCCTCTACCTGCGGCAGGACGAGTACGGGCGGTACTTCTCCGCACTGGTCTACCTGCCGCGTGACCGCTACACCACCGCGGTGCGGCAGCGGCTGACCCGCATCCTCCAGGAGGAACTGGGCGGCCACAGCGTCGACTTCACCGCCTGGAACACCGAATCGGTGCTGTCCCGGCTGCACTTCGTGATCCGGGTGGACGCCGGCACCCCGCTGCCGCAGCTGACCGACGGCGACGTCGAGCGGATCGAGGCGCGGCTGGCCGCGGCCGCCCGCTCCTGGGCCGACGGCTTCAACGAGGCGCTGACCGCCGAGTGCGGCGAGGAACGGGCCGCCGAGCTGTCCCGCCGCTACGCCGACGCCTTCCCCGACGGCTATCGCGCCGACTTCCCGCCGCGGGTGGCCGTCGCCGACCTCCAGCACATCGAGGGCCTGGGCCCGGACGACTTCGCGCTGAGCCTGTACGAGCCGGTCTCCGCCCCCGCCGGTGAGCGGCGGTTCAAGATCTACCGCACCGGCTCCCCGGTGTCGCTGTCGGCGGTGCTGCCGGTGCTCCAGCGCCTCGGCGTCGAGGTCGTCGACGAGCGCCCCTACGAGCTGCGCCGCACCGACGGCACCCGCACCTGGGTGTACGACTTCGGGCTGCGCCTGGACCCGCCGCTGGGCGGCGGCAAGGACGCGCCGGGCCTGGGTGAGCTGGGCGACGAGGCGCGCGAGCGGTTCCAGGAGGCGTTCGCGGCGACCTGGACCGACCGCGCGGAGAACGACGGGTTCAACTCCCTGGTGCTGCGCGCCGGCCTCGACTGGCGGCAGGCGATGGTGCTGCGCGCCTACGCCAAGTACCTGCGGCAGGCCGGTTCCACCTTCAGCCAGGACTACATGGAGGACACCCTCCGCACGAACGTCCACACCACCCGGCTGCTGGTCAACCTCTTCCAGGCCCGCTTCTCGCCCGAACACCAGAAGGCCGGCAGCGAGCTGACCGACGGCATCCTGGAGGAGCTGGAGGGCGCCCTCGACCAGGTCGCCAGCCTCGACGAGGACCGCATCCTGCGCTCCTTCCTCACCCTCATCAAGGCGACGCTCCGCACCAACTTCTTCCAGCGCGGCGCGGACGGCCGTCCGCATCCGTACCTGTCGCTGAAGTTCGACCCGCAGGCCGTCCCGGACCTGCCCGCGCCCCGCCCGGCCTACGAGATCTGGGTGTACTCGCCGCGGGTGGAGGGCGTGCACCTGCGGTTCGGCAAGGTCGCCCGCGGCGGCCTGCGCTGGTCCGACCGCCGGGAGGACTTCCGCACCGAGGTGCTGGGCCTGGTCAAGGCGCAGATGGTGAAGAACACCGTCATCGTGCCGGTCGGCGCGAAGGGCGGCTTCGTCGGCAAGCGGCTGCCCGACCCGGCCGCGGACCGCGACGCGTGGCTGGCCGAGGGCATCGCCTCGTACAAGACGTTCATCTCCGGGCTGCTGGACATCACCGACAACCTGGTGGGCGGCGAGGTCGTCCCGCCGCCGGACGTGGTGCGGCACGACGGGGACGACACCTACCTGGTGGTGGCCGCGGACAAGGGCACCGCGTCGTTCTCCGACATCGCCAACGAGGTCGCGAACTCGTACGGGTTCTGGCTGGGCGACGCGTTCGCCTCCGGCGGCTCGGTCGGATACGACCACAAGAAGATGGCGATCACCTCCTCCGGCGCGTGGGAGTCGGTGAAGCGGCACTTCCGCGAGATGGGCCACAACACGCAGGAAGAGGACTTCACGGTCGTCGGCATCGGCGACATGTCCGGTGACGTCTTCGGCAACGGGATGCTGCTGTCGGAGCACATCCGGCTGGTCGCGGCCTTCGACCACCGGCACATCTTCCTCGACCCCGACCCGGACGCGGCCACGTCCTACGCGGAGCGGCGCCGGCTGTTCGAGCTGCCGCGCTCCTCGTGGGCGGACTACGACACCTCGCTGATCTCCGCCGGCGGCGGCGTGTACCCGCGCACCGCCAAGGCGATCCCGGTCAGCGCGCCGGTGCGGGCCGCGCTGGGCATCGAGTCACAGGCGGCCAAGCTGACCCCGGCCGAGCTGATGAAGGCCATCCTCAAGGCCCCGGTGGACCTGCTGTGGAACGGCGGCATCGGCACGTACGTCAAGGCGTCGACCGAGTCCCAGGCGGACGTCGGCGACAAGGCCAACGACGCGATCCGGGTGGACGGCGCGGACCTGCGGGTCAAGGTCGTCGGCGAGGGCGGCAACCTGGGCTGCACCCAGCTGGGCCGGATCGAGTTCGCCCGCAGCGGCGGCCCCGACGGCCGCGGCGGCCACATCAACACCGACGCGATCGACAACAGCGCCGGCGTGGACGCCTCCGACCACGAGGTCAACATCAAGATCCTGCTCAACCGCAGCGTCGCCGACGGGGACCTGACGGTCAAGCAGCGCAACACGCTGCTGGCGGAGATGACCCACGAGGTCGGCGACCTCGTTCTGCGCAACAACTACGCGCAGAACGTGGCGCTGGCCAACAGCATGGCCCAGGCCCCCAGCCTGCTCCACGCCCACCAGCGGTTCATCCGCCGCCTGGCGCGGGAGGGCCGGCTGGACCGGGCGCTGGAGTTCCTGCCCACCGACCGGCAGATCCGGGAGCGGGCGGCGGCCGGCCAGGGCCTGACCCAGCCCGAGATGGCGGTGATCCTCGCCTACGCCAAGATCACTGTCGCCGAGGAGCTGATCCACACCGAGCTGCCGGACGACCCGTACCTGAAGTCGCTGCTGCACGCGTACTTCCCCGTGCCGCTGCGCGAGCGGTTCGCCGACCAGATCGACCGCCACGCGCTGCGCCGGGAGATCGTCACCACGCTGCTGGTCAACGACGCGGTCAACAGCGGCGGGACGACGTTCCTGCACCGCTTCCGGGAGGAGATCGGCGCCACCACCGAGGAGATCGTGCGGGCCCACACCGCCGCTCGCGCCATCTTCGGCCTCAGCGACATCTGGGACGAGGTGGAGGCGCTTGACAACAGCGTCCCCGCCGACGTGCTGACCCGGGTGCGGCTGCACTCGCGGCGGCTGGTGGAGCGCACCACCCGCTGGCTGCTGAACAACCGGATGCAGCCGCTGAAGATCGCCGAGACCATCGAGTTCTTCGGCGAGGGCGTCGGCCAGGTCTGGGCGGCGCTGCCGAAGCTGCTGCGCGGCGACGACCTGGCCTGGTACGAGCAGGTGCGCGGTGAACTCACCGATGCCGGGGTGCCGCAGGAGCTGGCGGTGAAGGTCGCCGGGTTCTCCTCGGCCTTCCCGGCGCTGGACATCGTCGACGTGGCGCGGCGGGCCGGCCGGGAGCCGCTGGAGGTCGCCGACGTCTACTTCGACCTCGCCGACCGGCTGGGGATCACCAAGCTGCTGGACCGGATCATCCAGCTGCCCCGGGACGACCGCTGGCAGTCCATGGCCCGCGCGGCCATCCGCGAGGACCTGTTCGCCGCGCACGCCGCGCTGACCGCCGACGTGCTCGGCGCCGGCAGTGTGGGCGCCACCCCGGAGGAGCGGTACAAGGCCTGGGAGGAGCGCAACGCCGGCCTGGTCAACCGGGCCCGCACCACGCTGGAGGAGATCCAGGGCTCGGAGGAGTTCGACCTGGCGAACCTGTCGGTGGCGATGCGGACGTTCCGCACGCTGCTGCGCACGCACCACTGATCCGGGCGGCGGGTCCGGCGCGCCGCCCGGCGCCCGGACCCGCCCTCGGTCCCGCGGGGCAGCGGCTGCCTCACCACGCCGGCCATCACGCCGGAGGCGAACTGCCGCTGGAAGGCGTTGTCGTCGCCGAACCGGCGCACCGGCTGCTGGAGGGGACGGTGACGGGCCACGCGTCGCGGTCGGCGGAGACGAGCGCGACCAGCATGTCGTTGTGCCAGGCCGCTCCGGCCCTTGGACAAGCTCTTGACCAGCGGCGCCTGCGCCGCGGAGCCGAGGGCGGCTTGAGCCGGCCCTTGTCGGTGAACTGGTGGAGCACGCCCTTCTGCGCCAGGAACGCCTGGCCCGGCGGCGCCACGCCCTGGGGCGTGGTGCCGAGGACGGTGGACCGGCTGTCGCCGGTCGGCGCGAAGGCGGACCTGGCGCCGGTGAGTTCGGCGAAGGAGTCCGGACCCTCTGGAGCGTTTCTGCTCCGGCCCGGTCCGCACCGCGGCCACCTCGACCTTCCGGCCGCGCAGATAGGGGATCTTCCGGCCGTGCAGATCGGGTGGTTCAGGCCGACGGGTGAGCCGTACCGTCGGTGAGTCGCGCCGTCGGGCGACGTCAGATGAGCGGACGGGCGAGCGCCGCCGTCCGGGGCTGCTGCTCCTCCGGCCCGTCGCCCGGGCCGGGCGCGGGCGACTCGGTCGCCGCCTGCGCCGCCGTCTCGGCCGCCCGCTGGAGCGCGCTGGCCAGCAGCGCCAGGTCCGTCGGCCCGTTGCCCAGCTCCCGTACCTGCCGTCGGGCCGGCGGGTCGCCCATGCGCTCCCATTCCACGGGGACGACGGTGGGCCGCAGCGTCGCCGTCCTGGGGATGCGGCCGCTGACCCGCGCGGCCTGGAAGACCGTCACCGCGCCACCGGGCCGCCGCAGGTAGGCACGTCCGGGCAGCGCGTCGTCCAGGCCCGCCGGGTCCTCCACGTGGACCAGCAGCGCGGCCGACTCCGGGTCGGGCATCCGCAGCGCGATCCGCAGCCGGGCCCGCTCGTCGGCCTCGGTGCCCGCGGTGCGCTCTGGCCGGCCGGTGGCCGCGACCAGGTGTACGCCCAGCTGCTCGCCCTCGCGGGCCACTGCCTCCAGGCCCCGCACCACGCTGCCCGCGGCCGGCCGCCCCGCACTGCCGAGGCCGGGCGCGACCAGCGCGTCGAAGTCGTCCACCACCACGACCAGGCGCGGCATCGCGGGGACCGCCGCCGCCGCGGCCCCCACCGCGCCCCGGGTCACGCCGCGCGCGACCTGGTGCGGCAACGCCGCTGCCACCACGTGGCGGGCGTGCCAGGACGCGAAGTCCTCGCCCGCCAGCACCTGCGCCCGCCGCTTCAGCTCGGCCGTCAGCGCCTGGGCGAACTCGCGCATCCGCAGCGGGTCCGAGGCCACCAGCCGGGTCGACACGTGCGGCAGGTCCGCGCACGCCGCCAGGCCCTCGCCCCGCTCGGTGCCGGCCCCGTCGACCAGCACCAGCGCGAGCCGGTCCGGCCGCTCGCCCGCCGCCAGGGCCGCGGCCAGCGAGCGCAGCAGTTCCGTCTTGCCGGCGCCCGGCGCGCCGCCGACCATCAGGTGCGGCCCCTCCGCGACGAGGTCCACCGCGACCCGCCCGCCCGCGCCGAGCCCGACCACCGCGCCCGCCCCGGCCGCCGCGCCCGGAGCCTCGGCCCAGCGGGCGCCGATCCGGGCGGGCGTGGCCAGCGCCAGGTCCAGCTCGTCCAGCAGCCGCACCCCGGAGGGGAGCTGGTGCCGCGACGGGACGTCGGCGGCGCTCGCGTCGGCCTCCCGCAACGGGGCGAGGGCGCGCGCGAAGTGCTCGGCCCAGGCGGCGGAGACGGCGTCCAGCACGATCTCGGCACCCTCGGCCGAGGCCCGCGCCGCCGTGCCGCTCCCGACCGCCGCCGCGGCGCCCTCGGCGGTCGGCTCCACCAGCAGCGCCGTCCCGACGTCCCCCTGGATGCGGGCCACCGCACCCGTGGCGACCGGAGGCCGTTCGCCCGGCTCGGCCAGGCACAGCACATGCACGCCCGCCGACGGGCCGGCCGCCGCCAGCCTCGACACCGTCTCGCGCAGCGCGGTCGACCCGGGGTCGCCGTCCACGACCAGCACCACGGCCGGCCCGTCGTGGGCGGCCGCCGCGGCGGCCACGGCCTGCGGCGACGCCGAAGCCCAGCCCGGCCCGAGCGGCCCGGACTCCACCCGCCGCACCAGTTCGGTGGCGCGCGCCTCGGCCTGGTCCCGGTCGTAGGCCAGCAGCAGCCGGCAGTCCTGTCCGTGGCCCGGCCGCAGATGGGGCAGCCAGTTCAGCCAGGACCACTCCTCCGCGCGCTCGTCGGCGCCGCGGGTGCGGTCGGCGGCCAGCAGCACGACCTCCAGGGCACCGGGGGAGTGCAGTGCGCACAACTGGGCCAGCACCGCGCGGGCCAGGCCGGCCAGCCGGGGACGCGGGCCGGCCAGGGTCAGCGCGGAGGTGGCGGGGGCCCGCAGGTCCACCGTGCACGGCACCGCCCGCAGGATCTGCACGCCGTCCGGCGCGGTCAGGTCGGCGGTCCCCAGGCGGACGGTCAGCGCGTCCGGGTGGCCGGGGCCGCGCTCCCACAGCCGCCGCCCGGGGCCCAGGGCGGTCAGCAGCACGGTCGCCGGGTCGGGCCAGCGCTCGCGCAGCGCCTCTGCCCGGTCGGTGTCCTCGGCCGAGGCACCGGGACGGCCGGTCGCCGTCTCGGGGGCTGCCGGACGCGGCCCGGTCAGACGCCGGGCCCACGCCCCTATGGTGCCGACGACGCCGCCGCGCGGGTCCGGCTCGCCGAGCGGGCGCCGGGGCCGCTCACCGGTGGCCCGCCGGCCCGGGCCCTGCTCGGGGTCCGCCAGG
>Ga0164242_10005136_pt1 | contig 14596 bp, 15 predicted proteins | sample OricomgcompostMG_FD_108783 | JGI IMG/M metagenome (GOLD analysis project Ga0164242, IMG submission 108783) | Miracle-Growth compost microbial communities from Emeryville, California, USA - Original compost - Miracle growth compost (MG) ... | reverse complement strand
CGTCCACGGCTCTGCTCCGGATATCGCCGGCAAGGCGCTCGCGAACCCAACGGCGCTGCTGCTCAGCTCGATGATGATGCTCCGGCACATGGGGCTCGCCGAGTATGCCGACCGGATCGAGCGGGCGGCTTTCGCCACCCTGGCCGAAGGGAAGGCGCTCACGGGCGACTTGGGCGGCAAGGCGAAGACCCACGAGTTCGCGAACGCCATCATTGAGAAATTATAGATACCATGACCCGCTCTTGTGGGCGTCTCCTTGGGTAGGGGGTTGGGTGGATTTTAGACTGTATTACAAATGATGATTCCCTTTTGCATGACCCTCCCAAAACCATCCAAATGTGATCCGGCGCTTGAGAGATGCCAAGCGCTAGGCCGAGGAGATGTTGAACGCCAACGCAAGCGGGTGTCAAAAGGCCAATGAGGGAATCCTGGAATCGAGATTTGCAGAACACGACAGCTTGACAGCTCCGAGGCGCGATAATCGCTTCATGATGGTAGATCAAGCGTTGCGTACGGAGCTCTAGCCAACACGGGTGCACCGGCACGAATATTTGAGTTCCGGACGGATAACTGCCTCGCCAAGGCTGTCTTAAGCGGCACCCGGACCGGGTTGAATGGCCTGAGGCTGAGTTAAAAACAGGCAAGAACTCGCGTGACAGTGTGATCTACAGGGTCCTAAAGTTCCGTAGGGTCGAGAAAACAGCACCTTTGCCGGCATGAATCTCCTTGATCGGAGCAGCAGACATCTATCAAAACAGTCCCTTGAGACCGGTTGGGCACATTTGCGTCGTGGAGGAGGTATATTTGGGTCCAAGGGGTGAAACGGGGGGCGTACGCATGTATTACCAAATTGTCGGTGACGGGACTTGGCTTTACCACTATGACTAACCAAAGCTTGGGAGCGTGTCCACGCACGTAATATTGTTCTTGGCCAAGCAAACACGGCCATCGTCATCTCTTGGAGGAAAGACCATGCCAAGGGTCGGAAGCCTCTTGGACGGGGCTTGGTGTGATGTGCCACGGCACAACCAAGGAGAGTGGACTCCTGCAAGACAGACGGTCTCTCAGTTGGTCTCTCAGATGGCCTCTCAGATGGCCTCTCCGCTCGTTGCGTGCTATCTGAGAAGTATTTGCTGGTCGACTGACCTTCGAGGGATTTTTCAAAGAAAGCACGTTTGTTCATCTTAGGTAAGTCCAGGTCAACGAAGCTATTCACAACCAGCCATTCGAGGAGGGAATACTGCAAAGGGCATCGCCACTCTGCGCTAGCCCGTGGGGTTGAAGTCCTGGGCATCGAATCGTATGCAGCTTGCCCAACTTGGCGTAGTATTATTACGGATATCTTTTAGTGAGTGCTTTGGAGACCTGGAGTCGCTGCAGTCTCCACGACCATGTGGGCACGATGTGGGCCAACGAGTACTGCGTAATGATTTAGCCAGGCCAATGGTTTAGCCAAATCTCCTGTCAACCCACAAAGCGACCCCCGAGGTAATACGACGATGGCGCCGTGTTTCAGTTGTTCGCGCTTTCGGGTCCCCCAGAAACGGGCACCGTTCCGATCGGGGCTTCGGTGTGGATATGCCGCGAGTGGTGGAGGAGACAAGACGCCTGGGAGATCAAACCGAGCCTCGAAACAACCATCCTCTTTAGTTTTTGAGCCTCTTGACTCTTGATACAACTGGCGGTAAATAATGAGATTTGAAGCGGAGCCTTTGGCTACCCTGCAGCGCCGTGTCGAGATGACGGCATGTTCCTCTGCTTTTTTTCTTTCTGTTTAGGCAGGCCCAGCCGATGCGGCATGAAGTTGGGATGGTGGATGGCTGGGGTGGACGGATGGCTGGATGGATGGATGCAACTCTTGGGGTTCCTCCGACGGAATTCTTCTAGAAGCGCCAAGGGCTTGGGGCTCCAGTCCTCGGCCCATGGATGCATAATAACTTTAGTGCGGCGAAAAGAGAGGCTCGACAATGAACACACAAGAGTTACCTTCCTCAACCGTGACCAACGAACTTCCTCATTATGCGTATGAGGCGTCTCCCCCTGCTACGTTACAGACCGAAGGTGAGAGCCGAGTTATTTCCAGGTGGCATGTCGATTTGTCGGGTCGTGGAACCTTTTTCCCGACCGAGACTGGCCCCGTTCTATCCGGTCCGTTTCTAATCTCTCCTCCAGGTTTTTCTCGGAAACTGGCATGGTGCTAAAAAATTTAGAAAAAAGCTTGTCCACTTTTCCCCTCCACTCGCCCCCCACTCTACAAGTCCGCGGAGCTGGGGGATACACGCGAGGACGAAGCACCGAGGCCGGGACGCACCTTTCCCTTTCCCCCAATCTCCGCCACTTTGCTATTCGCCTGGTTGGTCGCCCCTCTGGCTGTATTCCCGATATGCACACATTCCGTTCGTGCACGGTTCAAGATCCTTGCATAAATGTCGCTCCAAACATCCTTGGTTCAACCGCATCAGGGATCCTCCCTACGGCACGCGCTACAGGTCGCAGGAACACCCCGAAGGGGGATCAAGAAATCGCTCAAAAAAATTGGCTGATCTTCATATCAACAGACCGACCACTAGTAGTGTAGGGGTGCCGCCCAAGTGGGCATCTTAGCCTCTGGGGAACGGTAAATGAAGGGACCGCTCGCTTGGTGTCTTGGTGTCGATGCCCTCCCCAAGTATCTATATATACCCACCTCGACTCCCTTCCCCCCAGGTTTGTGTCCTCCCTTTCTCCTTTGCTATTTGGATCACCACACTACACTTCATAACATCTTAAGAACCCTTTGGAACCCTTAAGAACCCTCGCCTTGCACAAAACGTGGATCTCTCCAACCTACCTCCTTACAAAAAAAAAATCCAGCTTCCAAAATGCCTTCAGCATCATCTCCCGCCCAGGCTCCGTCCGTCGAGGACACAAGGCTCAAGGCTGCGGTAGAAAAGAGCGCGGTCAAGTTCCACATCAAGGCCGGCGGCGCTAAGTGGGCGTGCACTCTGCAAGACAGAGCCTCATAGTGAGTGATCTACCGCCCAGACATGCCAAGCCCTTTTTCTTTGGGTGATAGATCGACCCTGAGAACTGACTGTATCCCAGCGAGAGACAAAAGGCCGCCAGGACCAACTCCTCTGCCTCCTCGGTCTCTACGGCAAGCTCCACATAGTACTCTTTCGAAACAGACGAAAAGTGCCGTTTGAAGCTCCCTTGGTAGCTATGACTCGGGCATCCACCGATCTGGACTTTGAAGCCACGACGGAGAGGACCTGGGAATTAGAAGGGGATGTGGAGAATCAATCGGCATTCGGCAGCACCGACACAGGGCCGACTGGCCGACGCGAGAAAATTTGGCAGTTGTCACTCGCGGCTCGGGTCCCGTACGAACTTTACGAACTGGCTTCGGTTAGCATCAGGGGAGGAGGGGAAGGGGAAGGGGGCGTCAACGTATCGGGCTTCCCTAGAGGGAAGCTAAAAGGGAAAAAGTAACCCCATCTTAGACTGTCGAAGCGGCTCATGGGACAGGCGGCCATTTGCATAGCGAGCGTTTATCTTACTTGTTGAATAAAGAACGAATCAACCACGCCCCAGAACCCGTCACATTCCTCGATCAGCGAATCCTTTTTTTCGAGACTATTGGGAGAACTTCTCTTCCGTCGCTCATCGGATGGTCGCAACAAGACATGCCGACATTGTGGACCAAAACCCGCTTTGCGGTCAACCAAATTTCCGGCATTTCCGGCACTTCCGGGCAGCGAGCGGGCCTTTTTACTGCAAGAAATCCCGCCGTTGACGCTTCCTTTTAGCAAAAAAACGCTTGTTAGGTTGACGGCAGAATGTGGTAGTCGGAGCGGCGCTACGATATTTGCCGTAGCCAAAGTCCTACGTGACATGCTTACGGCTCGAACCGGGGCATCTGTGTGTGGCTTAACCCGGGACGCCCTGTGGTGGTGGAGGCTGACACGCTTCGCTAGCTATATGCACCAAACCGGCAAAGGCTTTCGGGCGGGCGAGGGGGGCTGACACCGAGGGAACTGCGCAATGTGTCCCTGTGCCTGGCTCAGCTACTACGCAGACAAGGACGTGGTAACACAGGAAGCAAGGGAATATTTGCTTGGCAAGACTGTCTCACCCGAGTCGAACATATATGCATAGGCGGATGTGAGGTCGTGCGAGTCTCTCAGAGAATCTCAGCTATTACCGCAGACTAATACTCGATTCCTACCTGCATGCGTAACTTGACATCCGGTATTAGTACTAGCTTGCGGCTTGCGGCTTTGTTCACCATTGACTACCAATGTTGAGGATGTGAATACAAGTGTGCAGAGGAGATGCATATATCAAGAGGAGATCTCCCGTCGAGGGTACACCCTTGCGAGGATACTTACCCCTAGAAGATACCTTCAATTGCTAGCTGCCGCTGGCATGTGAGTGAGTGAGTGTAAATAGAATTGTGATCACGGCTGATGCCATGTGGAAAACCATGCGCGTGGGCCTCCTACAAAAGCATACGGAATACGGGATACTGCCGGGCCCTTGAGCGAGGATTTACTTAGTACTACCGAGCAGGAACAACTTGTGTAGGACCTCCTATTTCGAGTAGTTCGTAAGCCTGCCTTGGCACCGGAAAACAGTTGTGTGGTGAAGGCGAGACAAGGCCCCGTTGTCGACACGGACCAGAGCTGAGAAGCCTTACGAATACCGACGTTTTTGATTGCGTGAGCCTTCTTGAATGTGTACGTCACGTCCCGCCCCCAAAATTGGCGCCCGCCTCGCCCGCCCCTCGACATGCGGGCGTGCAATAAAACTGACCACACACTGGCGAGGGGTCGAACTTGGAACCATTCTTTTTGGCTGCGTACGCATACGCACCTCAGGTTTACATAGCCGTGTTCCTCCTCCTCCGCCCCAAGCGCGCAACTCTCTCCTTCTGCATCCTCATCCTCAACACTTTTGTTTCCCCGACTGGGAGTTGTTTATTTCAATACCCTTCCTTTCCTTCCCAGACTCTTTGCTACAATGCCTGTTCCGATAGCCGCCAAAGGTTAGTTCTCAAGTTCTCATCCTCGCAACTCGCACGTCCTGTTTCTGGAGGCGACTTGGTTTACCCCACGTTGTTCCGTGGGCGATTGCGAATCACAGCGCTCGGCTGGGTGCCTGATAATAGCGACAAACCCCGGCCACCGCTTGGTGGCAAGTACCATCAGCCGACCACGCAAGCCTTCGTTGATCATCCCTGGCTCAGCGTCGAGGCCTCTCAACTTTCAAACTTGATTCAAAACCTGTCATTCGGCTCTTTTTTTCTTCTCCATCTGCTCTGTACCTCTGACCACCCGCATCTCGTCTTGCTTCAACGAGCATCTCATTTCCATCCACCGTTTCCCGTTACATCCCGTCTCCAACCATGCCCCCGGCTAACCCCGCCGTCATCGCCTCAGCTGGCGTTATCGCCGTATCGATAGCCGTAGCGGCCGCGATAGCTGTTTACGAGTCCCCCGAGCTCCGCCGCATGGCCGACGACCTCCGCAGGCGCATCGCCATCGCCCTGCACAACCTCGGGGACGGCCTCGAACCCCCCACCCGCGACCCGCGCTTTAACCGTCCTGAGGATGCCGAGGGGTTCATGCAATCCCGAGCCGCCGCCGGCGCCGGCAGTAATGAGCCCGGCGTCGACGCGGATGACGCAACACGTCGTAGGCAGCGAGAGGAGCTTATTTATTGGAATGCCGTCCTCGAAGAGAAGAAGAAGAAGCAGCAGCAGCAGCAGCAGCAGGAAGCCGTCAAGGTGGAAGAAGCTGAGGAAAAAGCTCCCCAAATCCCACCGAAGGCTTCGACATTTGACGATTTCCTCCGCCGAGACGCAAGCGCCGAGCAAGGCACCTATGTGTACAACACCGGCGCCGAGGTTCGTGACCACGACGAAGGGGTTTTGCGGCGCCGCGGTGAGGGTGTTCGCGGACTCAACTCATCCATCTACGCAAACCCGTTCGCCGACGAGCATGGCATCGACGATTTTGATGATGACCACGTAGCCTCGGAGCCACATTCGCTCTCTCCCGGAAATGACGAAGTCATGTCTGACGACATTTACAACGCCACAGAACCAGCACACTCCCAGACTCTATCTCCCCAACCCGTCGCGGAGGTTCTCTTCGACCAACTCCATCCCCTCAGAGCCGAACGGGAAGCCGTAATGGCGTCAACGGACCGCGAGCTCCGCCCAGACGAATTCATGACGGCGGGTCAGGATGACCGACATGACGCCTATGCCTCTATTCAAGCCTGGGCGCAAAACTCGCACCCCTTCTACTCTCCCCTCCCCATGTCGCCCCCAGCCCCGCTCTCCGAGCCGGAAGTCATCAGCGAGGGTGCGCTCACACCAACCGATTCGGCGTCCCTGGCTGGATCCGGTGAGGATATCGGCAACGACGCTGCCTCGTCCCGAGCTGGCGAGAATGGTCGCTATTACGACGTTTTGAGCGAAAGCGAGGACGGCACGCCGACGCCGACCAGCTGGACTGAGGTTGGGAGCGTTGTTAGCGAGGCCGAGAGCGCTGCCGCTCAGCCTGCGTGAAAAGTTTAGGCCGGTTCGTTCGCGCTTGGAAGGAAGGAGATCGAGATATACCCCCTTCGGGCCACTAGGGATCAAGGCGTTTTCAGGACAGGTACCGGGTATCATCCAATGGGTTTGATTTTCTTTCCGGCAATATCGAAGGGCTTGCACGGAATAATATGGTGGAAATGGCATCTTATCTGGAGTTTACAATGTGGCTCGTCTTAGAACGGAAGTCGCTTATATTAGCTGGGGCACCTCTATTGCCCCATTTCCTAAAGTTCAATTAGACCACTTCTCCGGTTTACATCATCTACGTCTGAGTGCCATGGTCTACCGTGTCCTTCTCCGCCTCCTCCTTACCTGCTAATAGATCATCATCCCTCTTCACCTTGTCTATATAATCTTCCCAGAGATGTCCCACCGACCTTCCGAATAGCCCCTTCCAGAACTCCTTCTCCTCGTACTTTTGATCCCGCAGGTTCTCGTTAATCTTCCTCACGGTGCCCTCCCCGAACTTCCACTCGAGATACTCAAGAAAGTACGCCGTGTGCTGATACCCACTGTCCCAGTCAACCCCCGTGTCCCGCCGCCAGTGCGGCGGGCTCAACCTGCACCTTAGTCTTACCCAGTCCGCGATCCCCTCTATGAGACCGCCGGGGCACGTGCCCAGGCCGTTCCACTGGTAGCAGTGCACCATCTCGTGCGTCAGCACGCCCTCGATTTCGGCGGCGAGCCGGGACTTGGGCTTCACGCCGGCGACGTAGGACAGCGATAGGTGGATCTCCTTGTGGTGCTCCGGGTCGAGCTCCGTGCCGGTCGTGTAAGCCACGCCGCCCATGTTGCGCAGCACCACCGTCACGGACCGCGTCGGCGGGCACGACGCCGGAGACGACTGGTATAGCTGCCGCTGCACCCGCCGCGCCGCCGCCGCGAGCAACGTGCTCGCGTTGACGGCCGATAGGAACTCGGACGCCCCGGGGCGCCCGAGGTCGCGCACCTCGAGCCGCAGCTTTGGCGGCTGGAAGGCGGCATCGCCCTCCGAGTCACTGGCTTCCTCGTTGTTGCTGGCCTCGGTCTGGTTGGTGTGCGAAGTTGGGCTGTCCGGTTTAGGATCTGGTATGACTACCTGGGATGTCGATGGCGGTGACATCTCGGTGGGTTGTGGAGGGGGTGTGCTTTTGTGTACGATTGTCATAGGGACGGGGACCAGGTGAGCTGGCTTCCTGGGATAGGTGCTCTGAGAAATAGCTAGTATTTAAATTGAACGTTGGTCTAAAGATTCCTCAGATTGTAAGAAGCTAATCAGCACCAGTCTATGTTGACAGGTTTGCTCAGTCCGACCAGATCCACAACTGCGTATTGTTGGTTCTGAAGGCACCCTTTGCGAGGTTGCAGGTGACCATTCCGTTGGGATGGCGGGGCAGTGAAAGCAGGGGATACGGAAAGTATGCTACCGTTGTGTTTGGCGGAGGAGGTACTTAGGCGGGGTATCGAACCGGGGCCAGGGGTTAGGGGCAGGGGTCAGGGCCGGGACGGGTTTGGCGTGTTGCCGGGGTGGGTTGCCCCGTGCACGGATGCAAATGGTACATGCCGCTTCTGGTCAACAAGGAAAGGACGACCCCCATCGCCAGAATATTTTAAACAGGCAACTTCGATTAAACAAATCCCAACCGCGTCATTGTTGGAATTCATATTCCTTCGCGACATTCCCTCGTCCCAATTAAGCTTTGCGCGCCTATACTACAGGCATTTTGGTGAGACCTTTCTTACCCCACCAACCCCCAAGTTCCCCTGATTCTCCTGTACTCAATCAACGATTGTTTTTATTACTGGCGGCGAACTGACGTTATCTACAATGGCGAAAGACTCGCGACGGCACCCGCCCAAACCCTCTCCTATAGAGGACATGGCGGACAAGATCAGCGATACGCAGGTCACGGACCTTATGGCCCTGCTCCGGACCGATGCCTCCATCGATTCAAAAGTCCAACAAGTCACGGCCATAAAGTCCGGCATCAAGCAGCACAATGTCCCCGATAACAGCGTCGCCCTGCTCTTCGAAGCCCTCCGCACCGCCTCTTCGTCGCAACACGCCGCGCTCGTCAATGCCGGCTTTACGGCGCTCAACCACCTGCTGACCCGACTTTCGCGCCAAGAGCCGAAGTTTCTCGTCAAGGAGGCTGCGCGCACCTTGCCGCTCATCATGGACAAGCTTGGCGACCCGAAGGACAAGTTCCGGACGCTCGCGTCTCAGTCGCTGGTCACCCTGTGGCTAGTCGCTCCCGTGGACGTCGAGCGGTTTGTGCGAAATACGGGTATGGCTGGGAAGAACCCGCGCGCAAAGGAGGCCAGTTTACAATGGTTGCTTCAGGTAGGTTGCCAGTAGTGAGGTCCTTGCCATCAAATTACCGGGGCTAACTCTGGCAAAGATGCACCAGGAGCATAACCTACAATTCCGCAGCTATGTGCCCACTCTCATGGAATTACTCGAAGACGCAGACGGGATGGTCCGCGACACTGCTAAGACCACTGTTATCGAGCTGTTCCGGTACGTTGCGCTACGGGGTAATAGGCTGTAGCGGCTGGTGCTAACGCGTGAACAGGAATGCCTCGAACCCGGCGAAATCGGATGTGAAGAAGCAGCTAAAGAACTTCAAGGTTCGACCTGCTATCGAACAAGCGATTGTGAAGGAGCTTGCCCCGACGGCTTCGGCCCCTCCCTCCCAACAAGACGACGATCCGCCTCCAGCATCGAGCCGCCAAAATCTCGCCGCGAGTGTATCGTCATTGTCCAGCGAGCGCCCCGCCACCCCCATGCTTGACAGCAGACCGGAGCCGGTGGAGCCGATATACGTTAATACGCAGCGAGAACTCGATGACATCCTTAGGGAGATGCACGTCCACTTTGAAGGGAGGGAAACGGAGCAGAATTGGTTGAAGCGGGAGGAGAGCATGATGAAGCTGCGGAAGCTGATGGCCGGCAACGCTACGACAGACTTGTATGACGCTTTCCTCGCCGGGATCCGTGCCCTCTTGGATGGTATTATCAAATCCGTCAGCTCCTTACGAACAAGTCTTTCTAAGGAAGGCTGCAACCTCGTTCACGACCTTGCCAACACCTTCGGACCGGGTATGGACCCTATGGTTGAGCTTCTCATGCAGACATTCATCAAGCTGTCGGCCGCAACAAAGAAGATCAGCTCCCAGCAGGCCAACGCCACCGTTGAGGCGATTGTTTCAAAGGCTACTTATAACGCGCGGATGATGCAACACATCTGGGGCGCTTGCCAGGATAAGAACGTCCAGCCAAGGACATACGCGACCGGCTGGCTGAAGATACTGCTCAACAGGCTATCGAGTCACAAAGCCCAGGTCGAACACTCGGGCGGCCTAGATCTAGTCGAAAAATGTATCAAGAAGGGCCTCGCGGATCCGAATCCCACCGTGAGAGAAAGGATGAGGGCGACATACTGGACATTTGCAGGCATCTGGCCAGCCAAAGCGGAGGCGATCATGAATGGACTGGACGGCACCGCTCAAAAACTGCTGCAGAAAGACCCAAACAACCCGAACTCCCCAAAGAAGCCAGAAGCGGGAGCCCGCCCGGGACTGGGTTTGTCGAAGAGTACTATGGGATCATCGAAATCAAGTCTCCGCGAGGCCATGCTTGCTCAGAAGAAGGCAATGGCGTCGAAGAATCTCCCTGCACGCCCTGGCTCTGCCATGGCTCATTTCTCTCCCACAAGAACTGTGTCGAACTCGTCAACAACATCCGGCTCCTCTCTGGGCACGACTCGACAGCGCCCTGAGTCAACACTCGCTGCTGCACCAGGCGGGCTGTCTGTGGCTCCTATGCGGCCTACGAGGAGACGGCCCGAGATGGCTGCTCGACCGGCGACCGCAGGCCCGTACTCTGTACGAGGCCATGACCAGGCCTCCTCAGAACACGCTAGCCCGCCGGCAACCGTCCGATCAAGACCGGCCGTCACGCCGAAAACGATCACTGCTTCGGCGAGGCGCACAGCTCAGAGGACAAGGCCTGGGCATACTGCGACTGCTAGCGAATCCAGCCTCCCTTCTCCGTCGAGGCTGGTTACTAGCAAATCGGCCCCCTCGCCTCGCGTTAGCCCTGCAAAGCCGAAGCCTGCCCCTCCTGTTGCTCCGGTTGCTCCGATTACTATACCAAGCAGTCCTACTAAAGCGCACGAGGACTTCACCCTGGTTGTACCTACCGTTGCTAAGGCCAACGTCGAGTCGCCGAAGCCCAACACGCCACCTAAGCCCATAGTCAAGATTGAGGTTCCGTCGCCAGAAACACCGTCGAAACCACTAAAGGTTTACGAAGATCCGTTCACAGAGGAAGACCAGACAACACCGAAACCTACCTTCACAGGGCCTGTCCTCGAGGACAAGCCTGTCAACGAAGCTGCTGGAAACCTAGTACGGCAAGAGCCGGAGAACGAAGGCACTGGTGAACCCGTATTCTCTCCCGAGAAGGTGAAGCAGAATTCCCGCCTGCTCGACAGCGGCATCTCCAAGGTCAAGCAGAAGTCGCTCGACGTGCACGGTTTCCGGAAGTTGCAGGGCATCATCCGCGACAATAAGGCCGTGTTCACGGACGAGAAGTTCGACTCCCTACTAACGGGCCTCTTCGGGTTCCTCGAGTCGCCGCTGAGCCAGCTGACGGCGGAGAAGGCGCAGGACGTCAAGGCGCAGGTCCTCGCGACCATCAAGCTCCTCCTCAAGAAGATGCGCGACAACTTCCAGCCGCACGTCTCGCGCGGCCTCGAGTCGATGCTCCGCAGCCGCGCCAACTACGACGGGCGGACGCACATGGTCAGCGGCCTGGAGCTGCTGGCCGACGAGCTCGTGACTCTGGGGGACGCGAGCGAGATCACGCTCGTGCTGTCCCGTATGCTTGGCGGCAGCGGCGGCGCGGTGGACGCCGACACCCCCGGCGGCCGGTCCCTCAGCATGGGTTTGCATGTGCTCAAGGAGATGGTGGATGCCAAGCCCGCTTTTGTACCCAACGATGCCGAGCTTGCTAACCTAGCGGGCCTGGCGTTGCGCTGTCTTGACTCGGCCGAGTCAGGTGTGCGCATGGATGCTGTACAGCTCTGCGTTGCTCTACATGCGCGGATTGGCGAGCCGCGCTTCTGGGAGGCCATGACGGGCGTCAAGGATGATCCCAAGAACCTGATCACCTACTACATCGTCAAGCGGCAGCGGGAGAAGCCGGTTGCTATAACTGCATAGCCCCCGTCCCCGACTACTTCCCCTGGCGTCTCCTCGGCGACTTTGTAACAAAAACTTTCCCAAAGCACGGATTTCGGTCACCTGGGAGTTGAGAAGTATATGGCGGAAAGCATCACGGCGTACTAGAGGGCTTCTTCCGACGACAGTGTGTGAATAGTAGGGTGAAGGGGGGGAAAAGGACGGTGACGATCGCTGGCTAACCATGGACCTAACCGCGAAGGCGGGAAGGGATAAGACGGTATTTGCTGTCGATCATGTAGGGGAGAGGGTAGTTCAAGCGCAGCATGGGGATTTGTTTATTCATTTGGCGCGCTCTCGATATGTCTTTTGTAATGAAGCCAGTAGCTCCTTTTTTATAATTTCATTCTCTCGTTCTGTATCCATTCTCTATCCTGTATTCGTTCTATATTCTGTATTGTTCTATTCTGTACGTAGCTGCTCCTCGGGCCTCCAAGGTGAGGACCTAGGCTCTCCGCTTTTAATACCGATGCGGCTTGGCCCCTATATTGTCCAAAGAACATACATACATAAGAAGTATACCTATGGTGGGGTGGGGGAGGGCATCTCGCTTGACATCTTCCCCATATTGGCTGCATATAGTGCAGACGTTGTGGCTTGCAGCTTAGACGTTCTATTCCGCCTTACCTACCCCAACTTTTTATATATGTCGTGATGCTTTGCTGCCGCATTTATAGAGAGGCACGGCGTGTGGGGGAGGGGAAGAGGGAGGGGGAGAAACAAGGCACGAATGGGTCGGATGACCGTAGCAACGCGATGACGACGTCTCTGGAGATCCCTCCTGTATACAATACCGGTAAGATGTCTAATATCTCACGAGCAGTTTACGATGATATGTCGGCAGTTCCAGCGACGATCTTCTCTCAAGGCGGGAAGCTGAAAATAGGGAAAGGAAGGTTGATCTCTCCAGGTTTACGACGAGACGCGCAACCTAATTACCTATGGGACAGGATCTGGCTCGTGGTCGGGACCACTTCGCGCACCCCTTCGATAGGCTTCCCTCGACGGGTGATCGACTGGACCCGAAGGTTCGCAAATGGAAGCGAGGTGCTAGTACCAAGGGGAACCGTCTACACTGGAGTCGATGCGTGGGGTTTGGGGGCCGGCCGTGCGGGTGATCTTCCCCGTCGGCGGCGGAGGTGATCCCCTCCCCAGGGGTTCTGCAAGTCAGGCCCCCGGTCTTCCGCTCGGGTGAACCCCAGTGTTTTTGCCTAACGCACCCAACATGCTGATGTTTGGAAGGCTCAACTTTGGTGGCAGTGTAAATGGAGTCTCTGTTCAGTTTTAAGTTTTTGCTGTTACCCTTTTCGCAGGCGGGAGAGCACATGGGCGGCCAGGTAAAATAGAGTACGGACATGCATGATCAGCCCGTTGGTGCAGAGTGCCATTGTGTGAATGTCCGTCCCGCACGGCGCGTTGCGAACAGACGTGGGCATTCTGCCGGGTCCACTTGTCAATGCAGCCTCGGGGAGGGAGGAGGCTCTTCTCTGTTGTCGCGTCGCGACATCTTGTGGGTTGGACCGTGGACTCAAAGCTGCTGGAAATTAAAGGAGATTGCAGTAGAGTTTTTTTATCCCCGCGCGTCTCACCAGGAACCAAGGCGGTGTGTGCTAGGGTGAAGGTGTCAGTTAAACAACAGGGAGGTATAACTGCAGTTTTTTTGCTGGGAGGCAGCTGCAAGTTGGTCATGATCGAAACTGCTGGCACGCAGTGATGCGCGCTGAGAGCGGTAAGTTGGAGGGTGATTCCAGAATGTCATCAACCCATGATCCATGTCTCGAGCTAAAACACGACGAGAACGTGGGTGAGGGAGGGCTCTGAAACGACTGGCAAGGTTGACGCGCAACGGGAAGGGTGGGCTAGGCGCCACGTTGAATCGAATCGCTAGCATCATCCATCGGAACCAGGCGAGCAGCAAACCGAATCAGATATCAACATGGGGGCTGGTTGCCTGAACTGTGCCAGTGAGGCAACACGGCGGCGGGTCCGTTCCTGGTCCTTAAGAAGGGGGAGTGGTATTTCTCAGGAACTGGAGGATCGCCCTCATGGATTGTAGATTATGCGGATAATTCTCCAGCCTAAATTTCCCAACGGGTACTACTGCTAACTGTACTCCGTACTATTATTACATTAGCAAATGTGAGGTAGCAGTGCTGCAGTGTTAGGGAATTTGGGTCGGTCTCTTTTTGGGGAGACAGGATTCAAGGATTCTTCAATCTTGGTGGAGCCACTAAACATGAAACAGGAACAGCATCGGCGGGCTTTTGCGTGGGATCGTTGGCTGGTGGACAAACTAGTAGTGCAGACAACGAACGCCCCTGCGGAGAAGACCCAATTTGATATTCATTCTGAAGGAGGAGGAGGAGAATTGGGGGTGAAGAAGGGGAGGGGGGAAAGGGTGTGGCGGCAGGGCGTAAATTTGTTGTCCTCTACGGGACCGTACCTGCAGAGCAACCCTTTTGCCTTGCAGTCTCTCTTGATAGCCGGGGATTTCTCAGCTCGATGGGCGGGCGGCAGGGTTGTTTTTGTTGGTCACACACACACACACACAGGTCGCATCCAAAGTGTGGCATCGCCTGCATGCGCAGTGCACGTCGGTCCAGGTTCGTCACTCTCGCGTGGGTGTGATGAGGGCTGCGTCCACGTCGCCATTGCAGAAAAACACACAGGCGGGAATAACGCCATGCCGCTTGCAGGAGATGGAAGGGGAGCTTCCCATTCCGTGGAGGGAGCCCGGGATTTATTAATATTGGTTTCTTATTTTGTTTCCCTTCTTTTTTTTTT
>Ga0164242_10005135_pt1 | contig 14598 bp, 13 predicted proteins | sample OricomgcompostMG_FD_108783 | JGI IMG/M metagenome (GOLD analysis project Ga0164242, IMG submission 108783) | Miracle-Growth compost microbial communities from Emeryville, California, USA - Original compost - Miracle growth compost (MG) ... | reverse complement strand
TTGTATTCGGTTGCCAGCGAGCGGGTCTCGTCGGTGATCTCCGGGTCGGGCAGCTCATCGATCTGCACCCACATGGCGGTGCCGGGGCCGGTGGTCCCGGATCCGATGTGTGCGGCCCTCACCGCGGATCACCGCGGCGGCGCCGCCGCCGGGGACCCGGCCGACCTGAACGATGGACGCGATCACCCCGTGGGTGGGGTAGCGGTCATCCAGGCGCGGGGCGATCAGCAGCTTGCCCGTCTCACTGGCCTGCGCGGCGTCGACCGCGGCGCGGGCCGCATCATCGAGCTCGATGGGCACCACCATGCCGGGCAGCACGATCGGCTCGGCGACGAACAACACCGGGACTGCGATGGCTTCAGACATCAAACCTCCAAAGTTGAACCTGATGGGCTCAACTCTGTGGGGCTGTCCTTTGTTCCCAGCGGGACCTCGCCTGTTTGGCCACCACGACCGTCGCGAGGATCAGCACGCCGGTCAGCGCCGGCGATACCACCGTGTTCACCGCCTTCCTGACGTCGACAGACAGCGCAAAGATGATGCCCAGACTGACCAACATGCCCAGCAACAGCCCGACTCCCCATATCGCCGAGAGCAGAACGTGCACCCGATGCTTGAAGGCCGCCTCGCCGGGCCCTGACCGCGTCATAACCGACCTTCAGTCCGGCGAGCACCGTTGCGGCCAGCAGCGCGAGGTATTCCGAGACATTGAGTTCGGAATCTGGCAGATCGCTGTGCAGGGAGACACCTCCGGAATAGTCCTGGCCGGGCAACAGTCGTAGCTCACATGACCAAAGCAGTGCAGTTCGATCGATACGGTGACATCGACGTCCTGGAGGTTCGCGACATTCCGCGGCCGGTACCGGCGCCCGGTGAGGTACTCGTCGCCGTGCAGGCGGGGGGCATCAATCCGGGCGAGGCGATGATCCGTAACGGTCTGCTCCATGATCGTTGGCCGGCGACGTTCCCGTCGGGCCAGGGCAGCGATCTGGCCGGCGTCGTCATCGAATCCGGCCCCGGTGTGGCCGAATTCGCCATCGGCGACGAGGTGCTCGGGTTCTCCCTGCGACGCTCCAGTCACGCCGAACACGTTGCGGTACCGGTCGATCAGCTGGCGGCCAAGTCCGATGCGGTGCCATGGGAAGTGGCCGGTTCGCTGTACGTGGCCGGATCCACGGCCTACGCCGCCGTTGCGTCGGTTCACCTCACGGCGCAGGACACCGTGGCAATCGCCGGTGCCGCCGGTGGTGTCGGCTCTATCGCGGTTCAGCTGGCAAGGCGTACCGGTGCAACGGTTTTGGGGATCGCCGGACCATCCAATGACGACTGGCTGGCCGAGCACGGGGTGATCCCGGTGAACTATGGCGACAGCTTGGCAGATCGCCTGCGCGCGGCGTCGCCGACCGGGCGGGTCGATGCACTGCTCGACTTCTTCGGCGGCGGCTACGTCGCACTGGCCGTTGACCAACTGGGTGTTGCGCCGCAACGGGTGGACACCATCATCGATTTCGGCGCCATCGAACGGTACGGCGTCCTGGGTGTGGGCAGCGCCGAGGCCACCAGCGCCGCGGTGATCGCCGAGTTGGCTCGACTGGTGGCTGACGGCGAACTGGAAGTGCCCATCGCAGCGGCGTTTCCGCTCGATCAGGTGCGCGCTGCGTACCGGCAGCTAGAAGAGCGGCACACCCGCGGCAAGCTGGTTCTGCGGCCCTGAACCACAGCAGGGAGCCTGCCGTCTCGGGGGGTAACGGCAGGCTCCCTGGGTCGGTGGTTGGCCAGTACTTCGTTGCTGTCAATGAAACACCGTGGGTCGCGCTGATCGAGCGAATGACGCCGGTTTGTCACGTCGCGGTTGGCTAACGATTGCGACTCGGCGCCGGCACGCGTCAGCTCGCCGGTGCCACGATCGCCCAGCCGTGCGGCGCAACCTTGAGCGTCTCGACGGTGTGCTCGGCGGGTGCGCCCGATCCGGCCAGGATCCGGCCGCCGCTGCCACCGTTGTTCGCCAGCGGGAAAGACAGTGCGGTGTCGGATACATTCAGCGCCACCAGCAGGGCCTGCCCGGGGTACTCGACCCGATAGACGTACTGGGCGTTGGTCAGTGACACGGCCCGGGTGCGCGCGGTGTACAGCCACGGATTGCGTCGGCGCAGGCCGATCAGATGCTGCAGCAGGCGGGTGATGTCGTTCGCGGGTTCGTTTGGGCGGGCCGGGAATTCGGGCCGCACCGCGTCGTCACCGCCGAACCGGTCCTCCTTGACCCCGGTCCAGCCCCATTCGTCGCCGGCGTAGAGGCTGGGCACGCCGCCGACCGTCATCAGCAATACCAGGGCGTGCTCGAGATGCCGGGAATTGTTCAGGCGGCTGGCAATCCGGGTCACATCGTGGTTGCCCACGAAGGTCATCGGCACGAAGGTGTCCAGAAAATCGTTGTGGCGCTGCAGAGCCCAGTCCAATTCGTGGAAATTGGCATCGTTGAGGCTGCTCCAGATGGCCTTCCACAACTCGTACTGGGTGACCGAGTCCAGCGTGGCGGCACTCACCCGCGCCGGATAGTCACCGTGGATGATCTCCCCGACGAACCAGGCGTCGGGGAATCGCGCGCGGACGCGGGGAAGCACCGTTGCCCAGAAGCGGTCGGGCACGGCGTAGGCCGCGTCCAGACGCCACCCGTCGGCGCCGCGGCCGAGCCAGTGGCACATCACCTCGACGACGTGGTCGGCCACCTCGGGGTTGTCATGGTCCAGGGCGAGCAGTCCGTCATGGCCCTCGAAGGTGGCAAAGCCGTTGCGGCGCTTCCGCAGCCACTCGGTCCGGGGGAATTCCGTCCCGACGTGGTTGAACACGCCGTCGAGCAGCACCCGCAACCCCCGACGGTGGGTCTCGGCGATCAGCCGGTCGAAGTCGCCCTGATCACCGAGCCGGGGATCGATCCGGAAATGATCGACGGTGTCGTAGCCATGGGTCTGCGAGGCGAAAATCGGCCCGAGGGTCAACCCCGACGCGCCGAGTCCGACGGCGTGGTCGAGCCAGTGGATCAGTCGGAGCAGGCGGTGCTCGGTGGGGGTCGGCGCCGGTTCGGCCGGATGGGCGCCGACGAACCCCAGCGGGTACACCTGCCACCAGATGGCGTGTTGCACCCAGTCGATCATCGGCAGAAGGCGTCCCGGTAGAGCGCCTTGACGGCATCGGTGAATTCGGTGACCGGCCCATCGGTGGGCACCGCGGGGGCAACTTGCGAAATCGGCAGTGCGGCAACGGGGCCGGGTGACAGTCCCCATTCATCGAGCCAGCCACTGAGCTGAGCGGTCGATGTCGCATACACGATCCGTCCCAGGCCGACCCAGGCGTGCGCGGCCGAGCACATCGGGCAGTGCTCGCCGGAGGTGTACACGGTGGTGTGAGCCCGCGCCGACGGCGCGACATGCGCTGCGGCCCACCGTGCTATCGCGAATTCGGGGTGGGCAGTGGCGTCACCGCCGCTGACCCGATTGCGGTCCTCGAACAGCACCGTGCCGTCGGCGTCGACCAGTAGCGAGCCGAAAGGCTCATCGCCGTTGCCGAGGGCCTCGTGCGCCAACTCGACACAACGGTGCAGGTGGCGCAGGTCGGTTTCGGTGATCGCCATGGCTCGAGCTTACGCAGGAGACACCGGTGGACCGGTGCGCGCAGCGCGATCAGCCAGAACCGGGTGATCGAGTACAGCGGGCTGCCGTTCGGGTTCAGTACATCGGACCGCCGATATCCGTGCTTCTCGTTCGCATGTGTTGCTCCTCTACTCGCGGTGACGTGTGCGGTTTGGTTGTCGCATCAGGGGCCAAGTCGATCCCAGCGCACGCCGATGTCGATCGGATCAGAGCCGTGCCTCTTGGCTGTATCGTTACCGAGCGGGTCGAACGGTCCGCCACAGAACTCATCGAGGTTGTCGTCGACCCGTTGGTGCAGTTGGTGACTCAGGTCGTCGAATTCGTGTGCGCGGAGACGGTCAGCGACGGTGTAGGTTCGCTTGATCTTGTCCAGCCGGGCGTAGTCGTTGCACGTCGTTGCGGTGATCATCCCGCTACCACTGTGGCAGCCGGTCGCGGTCAGCGCGACCGCGAGTGCCGTCGAGACCATGGGCCGCTGCCAGCGGCTGCGCGTGGATCGGGCGCCGGCGACGTTCATGATCCCGAATTCCTTTGCGGTGACGCGCGATCTGCCGATGCGCCGGTGGTGATCCAACCGGCAGAAGCCTAACGAGCGGCGTTCGCGGTGCGCTGTCCTCCGAACGGCTGATTCATGTCACGCCGGATGTTCGATGAACCGATCATGGCCCATGCCGCGTATATCGCGCGTCAGTACGCGGTGACGCGGTTGAGGATTCATACGAACGACCGACAGCGTGAGACCGCTTATGGTGCTAAGGGTGTGCCCGCCCGTCGAGAATCAACCGTTCGGCGGACACCGGTCGGTGGGAATCGCCACTGCCTCAACATAAAATTCGGTACACCGGCGTGCGGCGTGCCGTTGCTGCCGGGAAATCTGCACCGATGCTGGAGGAGGGCTCGCGGTAGTGGCGACGACCTCGCAGCATCATCTGCTGCACCGTGCGGAAAAGGTCGGCCTGTTGATGCGCCATACCGCGAACGTGTTCATCGCGACCGCGGCCCTGGCCGATCCGGCATCGGGCGCTGGGGCGCCGGGGCGGTGGCTGCTGGTCGCACTGTTGGTGTGGTCACTGTGCAGACTGGTGCGACGCTCACTGCGGCCGAGGTGGTCGGCCGCAGACTTCGCCCTGACCCTGGCGGTCTGCCTGGCCATCGGCTGGTTGACCACCGATCCCGGCTTTTATCTGACCAACAGCGCACCTCAGGCCATTGCCGGCACCGCGGTGGTCAGCTTCTCGGTGTGTCTGCCGGCCCGTTTCACCTTGCCGATGACGCTGATGATCGCCGGTGCCTATGCGGTCGGGGTGGCCGAAGTCGCCGGATGGGACCAGGTCGGCTCGGTGCCGGCGGTCTATTACTTTGCCCTGCAGTGGGTTACCGCATCGATGATCCGGCTGATGGTGCTGCGGGTGGCTGCGGTGGCCGATCGCGCTCGGGACGCCCGCGACGTCGTGGAACTGGGCCGGCAGGTGCAGCGGGCGGTGCATGGGTTCGAGCGCGAGCAGCTCTCCCTGCTGCATGACACCGCAGCGTCGACGCTGCTGATGGTCGGCCAGGGTGTGGCGCTGCCACGGGATCGGCTGGCCGCGCAGGCCCGTCGTGATCTTGCTCTGCTGCAGGATAATTCGTGGCAGTCGGCGCCCGCGCACCTGGATATCGTCACCGCGTTGCAGATCGAGGTGGGCTACGCGCGCACCGCGATAAAGCTGGACGGGCCCGACTCGCTGTGGGTCGATGGGGTCATCGGGCGGGCGGTGATCGCGGCGACGCGCGAGGCGATGAACAACATCGACCGGCATGCGTCGGCGACCACGGCAACGATATCGGTTGCCCCGCATCGCATCGTGATCACCGACGATGGCGCCGGCTTCGATCTTGCCACCGCTCGCGCGGGGCGGGGTATCGCCGAGTCGATGACGGGTCGGATGCGCAATATCGGCGGTGACGCTGCGCTGCACTCGGCGCCGGGGCGGGGTACCAGCGTCGAACTCACCTGGCCGGCAACGGTACCCGAGCAGGCTCACGCCGATCTGTCCGAGAGCGAGGGACTGATCAACCGGGTTCGACATTTCTATGGGATCGCCCTGGTGGCCTACGCCGTGGTCAACCTGGCGATGACCGTGCCGCGCAGCGTCGGTGGCAGCGGTGCTCCCGCTGTGCAGTGGACCTTGGCGGGTGTTGCGGCACTGTGTGCATTGGCCGCACTGCCGGTGCTGGCCGGCTGGTCGCGCAAACCGATTGTGGTGGGCATTGTTGCCGCGGCGGTTGTCGTGGTGCTGCATTCGCTGGTGTTGTCACCGGAAGAGCTTGGTTCCCAGGTGGATTGGGTTCAGGCCGGTATCGGGTGGTGCGTGCTGCCGCTGGTCCTGACGATTCCGTTTCGGTGCGGTGGATCGGTGCTGGCGGGGCTGTGGGCGCTGGGTGCCGTCGTCGAGCTCGTTCGCCATCCGGTGCCGAGCGCGTGGATCAACATCGGCCTGGGTACCGGGAGCATTCTGATCGTCGAGTTGTTCGCGTTGGCGTTCGGTGCGCTGCTCAGCGACACGGCGGCCGCGGTACATTCCGACGTGGTCGCCCATCACTCGCTGGTCGTCGGCGAGCGCATCGCGGTTGCGGTGGCCGAGGATTACCGCCGCCGGTACGCGACCCTGGTCGACGGCGTCATCCCGTTGCTGGAACTGCTCAGTGCCACCGGTGTTGCCGATGCTGCCGTCCAGCGGCAGGCCCGGGCGGAATCTCGCAGGCTCCGAGTGCTGTTCGATCAATCCAAGACCTTCGATCACCCACTGATGCGGCAGCTGCGGCCCGTCATGGATGCGGCCGAGGCCCGTAATGTCGATGTCTCGGTCGACGTCAGCGGTGTGCTGCCGGATGCCGATGACGTCACCGCGGCCCACCTGGTCGCGGTGGCCGAGTGCGCGCTGGACACCGGACCGGCGTCGGTGCACCTGGTGGTCAATGGCGGCCTGCACGGTCTGAGCATGAGTGTTCTGTGCCGACAGGTGACCGACGCGCCAGCGGCGGCCGCCGAACTGCGCGGCATGGGCGTCGAGGTGATCACCGATGCCGACACCGTGTGGGTGATCGTCGAGCGGCCGCATTCGATGACGCGCTGAGTGACACATCGCTTTTGGTGCACCGCTACAGGTCGGGCAGACCCAGCAGTCCGTCTTCGATGGCGCGGGCCAGCAGCGCCGATTTGGTCGGTGCGGGCCGGCCCACCGCGGCATACTTCACCCGGGCCCGCTGCAGATGCGTGCGTACCGTGCTGGGTGCGATGAACAGGCGCTTGCCGACCAGTTCCTTGCTCTCGGTCTGGAACCAGGCCACCAGGACTTCTTTTTCCCGATCGGAGAGGTTGGGGCGGCCGTCGGTGCTGTCGTTGAACAGTGCCCGGGCCATCAACGGACCCAGGTAGGGCGTCGTTGTCGCCGCCGCGTGAATGGCCTCGATCAGGTGCATCCGGCCCTCGGACTTGGCCAGATACGACGTCGCACCGAGTTCGAGGCAGTGCAGGATGACTTCTTCGTTGGTCAGATGCGAGTACACGATCACCCGGTGGCCGGCGTTGCACAGTTCCTGCAGTGAGTCGAAGGCCGGTTTGTTGCCATCGATCTGCAGGTCGAGCAGCACGATGTCGAAATCATCGTTGACAACCGGATAGCGGACGGCAAAGGCTTCGGGAGCAAGGAAACTGGCGACGATGTGGATCGGCGGTTCGGCCGCCTCGCACCAGGCCTGCACGCCCGCGTGCACCACATCGTGATCATCGATCACCGCGACCCGCACCGGCGCCGGGTCGGGTCGGGCGGCGTCGCTCTGATCGGCGCCGACGACGTCCCTGACTGTCACGGCTCAGACGATATCCAATATATTTCCGCGCCACATCAGATGGCCCGATGATTGCTCCGCGCGGTTGCCGGTGTCGGAGGAATCCGCCGTTTCGGCTCAGAGCTGACGGTGTCAGCGCGTACGCTCATTTCGCTCGATGGCTGCTGCATGTCGTACGAACGGGGGACAGTTGTGGCAATCGTTGCGTGACACAATTTCAGAACGCCGAACAATGCCCCTAGCCGCCGCGGACAGCCGTGACGCGGCTAGATCTGTCCGAGAGGTAGCCAGTTGACGCAGTCCGGATGGGCCGTTGAGCTCAACGACGAGAATCCTGATCCGCGCGTAGCGTGTGTTGTGCTGGCCGATGTGTCCGGCTCGATGCAGGGTGCACCCATTGCCGCGTTGCAGCGCGGATTCGCCGCGTTCACCGATTATCTGAACAATGAGGCGCTGGCCAGCAAACGCGTGGAAGTGGCCGTGGTGACCTTCGGTTCGATGGCCACCGTGCTGGTGCCCATGCAGGAGGCCCGTGGTCTGCGGCCGGCGCCGTTCACCGCCTCCGGCCGGACCAATATGGCCGCCGGTATCCACCTGGCACTGGATATCATCGAGGACCGTAAGGCCACCTACAAGGCGGCCGGTCTGCAGTACTACCGCCCATGGATTCTGCTGCTGACCGACGGTCAGGCCAATGCCGAGGGATTCGACCAGGCGGTTGCCCGTCTGAATGCCGTTGAAATGGCCCGTGGTGTCACGGTTTTCGCGGTCGGTGCCGGTCCGCATGTGGACTGGAACCAGTTGGCCCGGTTGTCGGTCAAGCGTGGTCCGGCACCGCTGGACGGTCTGAAGTACGAAGAGTTGTTCGAGTGGTTGTCGGCCTCGTTGAGCAATGTGTCGAACTCCACCGATTTCGCGCGTAGCGACGAAGCGCTGGGGTCGATGGGTGAGCAGATCTCGCTGCCGCCGCTCAGTGGCTGGACCACCGTGTGACCGCTGAGCTGCAAGGCTCGGAAGAGTCGCCCAGCTACTGGGAGTGGTCGGTCTGCGGGGCATCGGCCACCGGTTCCCAGCACCTGGCGAAGGGGCTGGGCTGTGATGACGCCTACGGCTACGCGGTGGCCGGTGATTTCATGGTCGCGGTGGTGGCCGACGGAGCCGGCTCGGTCAGTGGCACATCGGCTTTGGGATCGCACGCGGCGTGTCAGAGCGTGCTCAGCAGCGCGCTGACGGACTCCTTCATCGACAGCTTCCGCGAAGCGACGGCGGATCAGGCCGACGAGATCATGCGGTGGCTGTTCACCTACACGCTGGAGTGGGTGAAAACCCAAGCGGAGAAACTGGAATTCACGGTTCCCCAGCTGGCCACCACGATGTGCGTGGCGGTGGCCCGGCCGGGTTTGGCCATCTTCGGCCAGATCGGCGACGGCATCATCGCGGTGCATGACGAGGGTGCGATCTCGACGATCCTGATCGAGGAGAAAACCGAATACGCCAATGCGACCTGGTTCATCCAGAGTGACGGGGCGTTCGAGGAGTCGTTCCGGACGGCCGCCCGCACGGATTTGACCGCGCTGGCGCTCAGTACCGACGGCATGAGCTACAAGATCACCAATATCGCCACCGGCGCGCCGTATGAGCCCTTTTTCAAAGGCGCCTGGGAGAACGTGAAATCCGGTGCCAGCGCGGCGGATTTCACCGCCATGCTCCGCGGTATCCAGGACGATCAGACCGGCGACGACAAGACCATGGTGCTCGCCGCTCTGCAGTCGGTTCCGGATCGGTATTTCCCGTCGGCCCGGCCGGTGTGCGTCACCCGGGTCAGCTCGCCGCAACCGCCGGTACCGGTGTTCAGCACGGTGCCGGCATCTGCGCCGGCGGCACCGCCACCGCCGGTGACTGCTCCCGACCGGGCCGTAACCACGCCGGCGCCACCCGTGGGTCGCGACGCTCCGCCCAATTTCGCAGATACACAGGTCATTTCACGCTCGGAGGCGCCGACCACACCGATCGAGAGGGAATCGCCGGTGAACACGTTGTTCGGCGACCCCGCGGGTGCCGACGACCTCAAGCCGCTGTTGGTGTTCGACGGCGATCTGCAGGTGCCGGGGGACGGCGGACGTTCCGGCCGACGACGTCGGCGCAGCCAGGTACCGGCCGAATCGCAGCATGCCGCCGAGCCGGCCCAGGCCGCCGACGATGAGGGATCCCGGCGGACCTGGCGCCGCCACAGGCAGTCCTGAACCGACCGCGATCGGCGCGAAAATCAAGGGGCTGTTGATATCTCGATAGAAGGATGAGGAGACCCGGTGGGTGCGACACTCCGGATCGGTGACGACCTGCAGGTCGATTTGGGTGCCGTGCTGGCCAAAGCCGGTGAAGGCACCATCTACGAGATCGCCGGGCGGCCCGAATGGGTGGCCAAGATCTTTCATCCCGATCCGGTACGCGGGGCGACCAAGCGGGACAAGGTCGCTGCGATGATCCAATCGCCGCCGTCGGGTGCGGTGCAGGCCGACGGGTTCGTGGTGTTGACCTGGCCGCTGCGCCTGATCGACCAGGACGGCGCGCTGGGGTATCTGATGCCACGCATCGACACCCGCGATGCGGTGGAGATCCATACCGTCAGCAACCCGTCGAACCGGATGAATCCGTTGCCGTCGGCGCCGCAGTGGACCCCGCACACCACCTGGATGCACCTGGTGAACGTCGCGGCGAACCTGTGCCTGGCCGTGGACACCGTGCATCACGTCGACGCGGTGATCGGGGACTTTCAGGAACGCAACATCCTGGTATCGGATACCACCCGGGTCACCCTGGTCGACTGCGACTCAATGCAATTCACCGACCGGGACGGCCGGCGGTTCCTGTGCCCGGTCGGCCGGCCGGAATTCACCGCACCCGAACTCGCCGGCCAGGATCTAGCGGTGGTGGCCCGCGAGCAGCCCTCGGACCTGTTCGCCTTGGCCGTACACATTCATCTGCTGTTGATGGCGGGTAATCACCCGTTCCTGCGCGGCACCTGGACCGGCGACGGCGAACAGCCCGATGCCCTGACGCTGGCGCGATCGGGTGAGTGGGCCGGCGGGCCGGGTTCGCGTCTGCTGAGCCACCCGCTGGCCCCGCCGCCGAGCTTTCTGCCCGCTGAGGTCCGTGAGCTGTTCGTCCGGGCGCTGACCGAAGGTGCCCACAACCCCGCCCGCCGGCCGTCGGCGGCCGAGTGGCGACATGCACTACAGCAGATCCGTACCGCCGACTGCCCACGGGGACACCAGGTTCCGATGGGTACCGAGGTGTGTCCATGGTGCGCGATCGACGACGAACGGGCCCGGCGCAAAGCGCAGCGCGCCCAGCAGGACACCACCCAACAGGTGATCTACCGGGCGCCGAGCCCGGCGCCCGCACCGCAGTACTTCGGGTCCCCGCAGCAGCAACCACAATTCGGGTCCCCGCAGCAGCCTGTCGGTGAGGCTCGGTCGATGAATCCCATGGCCATCGTCGGCATCATCGCAGCGATCGCTGCGGTGATCATCGGAATCATTGTGGCCGTGAGTATGTCGGGTTCGGATTCGACCTCGGCATACGAGGGGGGTTCGCGTCATCGGTCGAGCGATGTCACCGACTCGTCGACCTATACCTCGACGATCACCACGGCGGCGACCGCGACGGTGCCGCCGCCGGGCGCGGTGGAGTGCGGCGGTGCGATAGCCGGTGCCTACGCCCATGCCGCCATCGGTAGCACGATCACGTCGTGTCCATTTGCGCTCAATGTGCTCAATGCGGTCAATGGCAGCAACCGGGTGTTCCCGCAGATGTTGCAGGTGTTCAGTCCGGTCACCAAGCAGCAGTACGCCATGATGTGTGCAGTGGAGCAGGTGCTGACCTGTAGGGGCGGCAATAATGCGGTGGTCTATGTGTACTGACGGACCGGCCGAGGCGCTCATCGTCCGAGATGGTGATGGTCAGCGGTTGGACAGGGAGATTGATTCTGATGGCAGATGACGACGGCGAACAGACCTGGGGAGCGCAGGACGCAGCCCCGGTGGACAACGGATCGGCACCGGAGGAACCACACGCCGATTATCGGTCGCAGGCCGCGGAGCACTTCAGCGATGCCGCGGCCACGCAAGCGGTTGGCGCCGAACAGGTTTCGTTACCGGTCACCCCGAGCATCGCACCGCCGACCGTGCCACCGCTGCCCGGCCAGCAGGCGGTGATGCCGGTGACACCGGCGCAACCGGTGATGTCCGTGCATTCGGTACCACCGCAGCCCGCGGCGCCGCCGAGCGGATGGACGGCCAACCAATGGGGTGCCTCCGCGCCGTACGCACCTGCGCCGCCCCGCGTGAGCACACCGACGTTTGTGACCAAACTGGTCGAACGTGGTATCGGCGGGGAGTTGCTCAAGCAGCAACCCTGGTTTCACAATCTACGGGCCACCCGGCCGGAGACCATCGTCTACGCGGGATACGCCATCGCGGTGGTGCTCACCATTCTGCTGGGCTTCATCTCACCGCGATTCGTCAGCACCCTGCTGATCGACGCTACCTGGGCGGCGTTGGCGTACGCGTATCTCGCCGTCGGTACCAAGCTGGCCCACCAGTTCCTGCTCTGGGGCATCTGCGTGGCGGGTGCGGTGGTGATGCTGCTCAAGGTCTTCGGAGCCATCACGATGCTGGGTGTGAACGAATGGATCGCCCGGTCCACCGGAAGTTATTTCGAATCACCGGTGCTGGCGGTGCTCAATCTGTTGGTATGCGTTGGCACCGGAGCTCTGTTGGTATACACGGGGATTCAGTTGTACCGCGAGATCGAGAAGCTGTCGCGTCCGCGCTTCTGATTCGGCCCGCGGACTCGCCGTCGTCGACAACGGGATGATGTAATGCGTTTCAATCCGCCACCGCAGTGGCCAGTGGAAGCCGGTTGGACTCCGGACGAGAACTGGACCCCGGACCCGAGCTGGCCGCCGTCACCACCCGGTTGGCGGTTCTGGCTACCCGATGAACCCACCGCACCGGTGCCGCCGCGCATACCCGAAGTCGACGACGACGGATACGGTACGCGGCCAACCGATTACGGTACCGATTCGCAGCAGCTGCCCACCGCGCGCCGCAGCAGCGCATTGCCGATCACGCTGACGATCGCCGCCGTTGCCATCGTCGCGGTGGTCGCCGCGCTGACCGCCGGATTCGCGGTCTACCGCACCATGAGCAGGCCCGCAGCCGATACTGCGGCTCCATCGAATTCGGGTACCGCCGAAACAGATTCGGCGACGTCGAGCACCCTTCGTGCGCCGGTGGTCACCTCGACAGTGATCACCCAGCCGGTGACCGTTCCCGGTGATCTGGGCCTACAGGTCCCGATGACCCGTCCGGCGTGCGACGGCACCGGGATCGTGGTGCTGGCATCGTTGATCAACCCAGGACAGTACGCCCGCGATGTCGCTCGCGCGCTGGATGCACATCCGGGAGCGGCGTATCTGCGCACCGACCAGTCCTGCCCATCGTTGCGGCAGGCGATGCCCGACGGCGCGGCGATCTATGCGGTGTACCGCGTTGCGGGTCCGACCCGCAGCGACGTCTGTGCGGCGGTGCATGCCGCCGGTGGTGATGCCTACGGCAAATGGTTGGATACGACGTCGGATCCGCACCGCGTCATCTCATGCTGACCGCCGGCGACCGGTTACGGCTTGCCGGGGGCAACCCACTGACGTGGGGCCATTGTTGGCCAAGGCCGGTGAAGGGTCGATCCATCAGGTTGTCGACCATCCCGAATGGGTGGCCAAGATCTTTCACCCCGAGCTACGGAATCTGGCCGAAAAGCACCGCAAGATCGCTGCGATGGTCGAGGCGACACCGCCCGGCGCCATCCAGTCCGACGGCTTTGTGGTGCTGACCTGGCCGCTGGATGTCGTGCACGACGGTGGCGGGCCGGTCGGCTATCTCATGCGCCGGGTCGATACTGCCAATGCGGTGGAGATCCACAGCATCAGCAACCCCGATGACCGCAATCGCCCGTTGCCCACGGCCCCGCAGTGGACACCCAAGGTCACCTGGATGCACCTGGTCAATGTCGCGGCCAATCTGTGTCTGGCCGTGGACGCGGTGCATCAGGTCGGTGCGGTGATCGGTGATTTCCAAGAGCGCAACATCCTGGTGTCGGACACCACCCAGGTGAGCTTGGTGGACTGCGACTCGATGCAGTTCACCGGTCGCGATGGTAGTCAATTCCTTTGTGCGGTAGGGCGTCCGGAGTTCACTGCGCCGGAATTGGCCGGCTCCAACCTGGCCGGCACCCCGCGCGATCAGCCATCGGATCTGTTCGCCCTGGCGGTGCACATTCACCTGTTGCTGATGGCCGGCAATCATCCGTTCCTTCGGGGCACCTGGACCGGAGCGGGTGAACAGCCCGACGCCCTGGCACTGGCGGGCGCCGGGCAATGGGCCGGTGGTCCGCGTTCGGCGCTGCACCGTCATCCGTTGGCGCCGCCGATCAGCTTCCTGCCCAGCAAGATTCAGCAGTTGTTCGTTCGGGCCTTCACCGATGGTGCCACCGATCCGTCCCGCCGGCCGAGCGCTGCCGAGTGGCGGGCGGCCCTGCGCGCGGTCACCTTCGGTACTTGTCCACGGGGACACCAGATTCCCAGTGGTACCCCCAGTTGCCCGTGGTGCGGCATCGACGATGAACGGGCCGCCCGTCGAGCGCGACGGGTGGTGGCCGGGGCGCCCCGGCCTTCCACGCGCGACGGCGGCCCGACCACCACCGACATCGCCTCCCCGCCGGATACGTACGGCAGCGCGGCACCGGTCCGGGACAACAAGCGGATCTACCTCACGGCAGGGCTGACGGGTGCGGTGATCGGACTGATCATCGTCGTCGCAGTGGTCGCCGGCCGTGGCCCGGAGAAATTCAGCGCCGACACCGCTCCGTCGACCTGGACGCCCACCACCACAACCTGGACGCCGACCACCACAACCTGGACCACGACATCGACGCTCCCGCAGACCCCGACGCCGGCCGCGATCGCGCCGGGCGAATCGACCGCCGCCGCGATCCGGAACTCGTCGGTCGGTGACTGCATCACCAGAACCGCTGGCGCGCAACAGGGTGACGGTAGTTT
>Ga0164242_10005134_pt1 | contig 14601 bp, 15 predicted proteins | sample OricomgcompostMG_FD_108783 | JGI IMG/M metagenome (GOLD analysis project Ga0164242, IMG submission 108783) | Miracle-Growth compost microbial communities from Emeryville, California, USA - Original compost - Miracle growth compost (MG) ... | reverse complement strand
AGCGACTTGATGACCTTCTTGATGAGCCCGCGGTTCTCGCCGCGGCCGAAGGCGGCGTCGAGGTCGACGAGGTGGATCCACTCGGCGCCCTGGTCGACCCAGTCGTTCGCCGCGTCGACGGGATCGCCGTACGAGGTCTCGCGGTCGAGCTCGCCCTGCACCAGCCGGACGGCACGGCCGTCGGCGATGTCGACCGCGGGGAGCAGCTGAAGGGCCGGGGTGGTGCTGAACTCGCTCATGACGGGGATCGAGCCTAGCCCTTCCGCGGGGCCTCGGCGGACACCGCTCAGAGCGTCGCGATCCAGTTGCGCAGCAGCCGGATCCCGGCGCTCCCCGACTTCTCCGGATGGAACTGGGTGGCCGACAGCGGACCGTTCTCGATCGCGGCGATGAAGCGCTCGCCGTGCTCCGACCAGGTGACCCGGGGCGCGCCGAAGGGACCGACGACGTCGAACGACCAGTCGACGGCCGCGTAGGAGTGCACGAAGTAGAAGCGCTCCTCCTCGATCCCGGCGAACAGCACCGTGTCCGACGGCGGCTGAATCGTGTCCCAACCGATATGCGGCAGGATCGGCGCCTCGAGCTCCCGGACCAGCCCCGGCCACTCGCCGAGCCCCTCGGTGTCGGTGCCGCGCTCGATGCCACGCTCGAACATCACCTGCATGCCGACGCAGATGCCGAGCACCGGCCGGCCTCCCGCGAGCCGCCGGTCGACGACCTCGGCTCCGCGGACCGCATCCAGCCCCGCCATCACGGCGGCGAAGGCGCCGACGCCGGGGACGATGAGACCGTCGGCCTCCTGCGCCCTCGCCCGGTCGGAGGTCACCTCGACCGCCGCACCCGCGGCCTCGACGGCCTTCGCCGCCGAGTGCACGTTCCCCGAGCCGTAGTCGAGGACGACGACGCGGCGCATCACGCCGCTCCCCGCATCGGCACGGCTACAGCGCGCCCTTCGTCGACGGGATCCCGGTGACGCGCGCGTCGGGCTCGACGGCGCGACGGAACGCCCGGGCGAAGGCCTTGAACTCGGTCTCCGCGATGTGGTGCGGGTCCCGGCCGCGGAGCACGTCGACGTGGATGGTGAGCCCCGCGTTGTAGGCGATCGCCTCGAACACGTGACGGACCATGCTGCCGGTGAAGTGACCGCCGATGAGGTGGTGCTCGAAGCCGGCCGGCTCCCCCTCGTGCACGAGGTACGGGCGTCCGGAGACGTCGACGACGGCGCGGACCAGCGCCTCGTCGAGCGGCACGGTCGCGTCGCCGTAGCGGCCGATCCCCGCCTTCGTGCCGAGCGCCTGCCGGATCGCCTGGCCGAGCACGATCGCGGTGTCCTCCACGGTGTGGTGCACGTCGATGTCGGTGTCGCCGCTCGCCTCGATCGTGAGGTCGACGAGGGAGTGCTTGGCGAAGGCGGTGAGCAGGTGGTCGTAGAACGGCACCGTCGTCGAGATGCTCGACGACCCGGTGCCGTCGAGGTCGAGATGCAGCCGGATGCTCGACTCGCTCGTCTCCCGGCTGATCGACGCGCTCCTGCTCTCGCTCACGGCATTCAGCCTAGCCGGGACAGGGCTATGGCCGTCCGGCGAGCCCGCGCCGGCTCCGTCGTGCTCCGACGGCCTCCGTCGGCCTCAGTCGTTCGGCAGCGCGGCGAGCGCCTTGAGGAAGGCGCTCGTCTCGGTGCCGGTCCCGGCGGTGACGCGCAGGGTGTGCGGGATGCCGATGTCGCGGACGATGACGCCGCGGTCGAGGAGCCCCTGGAAGGTGCGCTTCGGGTCGACGACACCGTCGAAGAGCACGAAGTTCGACTCGGAGGCGTACGGCCGGTAGCCGAGACCGGGCAGCGAGGCCGAGATGCGGTCGCGCTGCCGCTTGATGTCCTGCACCGTCGCGAGCAGCTCGGGGGCGTGCCGGAGCGCGACGCGCGCGGCCGCCTGGGTGAGGCCGGAGAGGTGGTACGGCAGCCGGACGATGCGGAGCGCGTCGATCACGGCGGGATCGGCGGCGAGGTAGCCGAGCCGGATGCCGGCGAAGGCGAAGGCCTTCGACATGGTGCGGGAGATCGCGAGCCGCTCCCGACCGGGCAGCAGTCCCGCCGCGCTCGGCGCCTCGGAGAACTCCTGGTACGCCTCGTCGACGATGACCATGCCGGCGGTCGCCGCGTACACCGCCTCGATGACGTCGAGGCCGAGCCCCGTGCCGGTCGGGTTGTTCGGGCGGCAGAGCACGACGACGTCCGGACGGTGCGCCTCGACGGCGGCGACGGCGTGCTCGGCGGTGATCTCGAAGTCGGCGAGGCGCGGCACGCCGACGTATTCGGTGCCGGTGATGCGCGACAGCAGCGGGTACATCGAGTAGGTCGGGTCGAAGCCGAGCATGGTCCGGCCCGGCCCGCCGAATGCCTGCAGGAACTGCTGGAAGATCTCGTTCGAGCCGTTCGCGGCCCAGAGCTGCTCGGCGCCGAGTCCGTGTCCTAGGTATCCGGCCAGCGCCGAGCGGAGGTCGGCGAACTCCCGGTCCGGGTAGCGGTTCGCGTCGGCCACCGCCGCGGAGGCCTCGGCGAGGATGTCGTGCACGAGCGCGGCGGAGGGCGCGTGCGGGTTCTCGTTGACGTTCAGCTGCACCGGCACGGCGAGCTGCGGAGCACCGTACGGCCGCTCGCCGCGGAGGTCGTCGCGGATCGGCAGCTCGCTGAAGTCGGTCACGCTTCCAGCGTAGAGCGACGGGCCCGCCTCGATCGCCGGATGCGACGGCCGGCCGCCCCGGGCGGGGAGCCGGGACGGCCGACCGCGGTCAGCGAAGGTACTTCGGCGGGATGGCGAGGTGGAGTCCGGCCGGCACGTCCGCGGACGCGAGCCGGTTGAACGTCATCAGGTCGCTGATCACGTCGCGAGGATCCGCGCCGGGCGCGACCTCGGTGGCCACCGACCAGAGGGTCTGCCCGGAGGCCACGGTCACGTACTCGAGCGGCGCCACCGCGTCATGCGTCGCGTCCGCCGCCCCACCGTTCAGCGCGCCGAAGGCGATGCCGCCGGCGAGCGGGAGTGCCAGCACCGTGAGGAGCACGGCGCGTCCGCGCCGGGTCATGCGCAGCCGGGGCCGCCGTCCGCCACGAGCGGTCGAGGCCGCCTCGGCGAACGCCGGGCGGACCATGTGGGTCATCGCGATGGTGCTCATGTCGTCTCCGATCGGTCTGGCATCGCATCCGCGCCGACCGGTCTCGGCCGGGAGTCCGGCGGCGCGGATGCGAAGCTGTGTTTCGAATATACATTCGGTGTCCCCCGAATGCAACATCATCTTCGAGCCGACCACCGACATCGCGACGCGCCCGTTCGAATGAATGTTTGTCTCCGGCTCCTGCACGGAATACACTTTCGAACGAACCACCGACATCGGCCCGCGGGGCCGTGCAGAGGAGGCCCGACGTGGGCGACACCGCCGAGTTCGATCGCGAGACGCGACGACGCACGACGCTGAGCGAGAAGCAGCGCGCGATCCTCGAATACGTCGGACGATCCGTCTCGACCCGCGGCTACCCGCCGTCGATGCGCGAGATCGGCGACGCCGTCGGCCTCGCCTCGCTCTCCAGCGTCTCCTACCAGCTGGACCAGCTCGAGCTCTCCGGCTACCTCCGCCGCGACCCGAACCGGCCGCGCGCCATCGAGGTGCTCATCGACCTGCCGAGCGCGGAGGGCGCCGGCGACGCCGTGCCGTCGGTCGGCGACGCCGCGATGGTCCCGCTCGTCGGCCGCATCGCCGCCGGTATCCCGATCACCGCGGAGCAGCAGGTCGACGAGGTCGTCCCGCTCCCCCGCGCGCTCGTCGGGAAGGGCGAGCTCTTCATGCTCAAGGTCGTCGGCGAGTCGATGATCGACGCCGCGATCTGCGACGGCGACTTCGTGGTGATCCGGCAGCAGCGGACCGCCGAGAACGGCGAGATCGTCGCCGCGATGCTCGACGGCGAGGCGACGGTGAAGGTGTTCCGGCAGCGCGACGGCCACACCTGGCTGCTGCCGCGGAACTCCGCCTTCGAGCCCATCCTCGGCGACACCGCCGAGGTGCTCGGCAAGGTCGTCGCGGTGCTCCGCTCGGTCTGATCCGGCCCCGCTGATCCGGCCCGCCACGACGCCCGCGGCGCGGGCTCAGTCGATCGCGCCACCCTCCATCCAGGCCAGCACGGCCCGGACCCGACGATGATCGCCGTCGGACTCGGCGAGGCCGAGCTTCGCGAAGATCGACGTGACGTGCTTCTCCACCGCGCCGATGCCGATGAAGAGGCGGCGGGCGATGGCCCCGTTCGACCGCCCCTCCGCCATCAGCTCGAGGACATCGCGCTCCCTCGCCGTCAGCGCGGCGAGCGGATCCCGACGTGCACCCAGCAGATGCCGCACCACCTCCGGGTCGAGCACCGTCCCGCCCGAGGCGATCCGTCCGATCGCATCGTCGAGCTCCTCGAGCGAGGCGACCCGATCCTTCAGCAGGTAGCCGACGCCGCCCGCCCCGACGCCGAGCAGCTCCTGCGCGTACGCGACCTCGACGTACTGCGAGAGCAGCAGGATGCCGATCCGCGGGTCGCGGCGGCGCAGCTCGATCGCGGCCCGAACGCCCTCGTCGCGGAAGCCCGGCGGCATCCGGATGTCGAGCACCACGACCTCCGGCGCGAGCGCCTCGACCCCACGCAGCAGCGACTCGGCATCGGCGAAGTCGCCGAGCACCTCGTGCCCCGCCTCGACGAGCAGCCGGATGAGCCCCTCGCGCAGCAGCGTCGAGTCATCGGCGACGACCACCCGGACTCCCACCGGTCCAGGGTAGTCAGCCGGCTCGACGGGGTGATCGGTCACGGCATCGCGCCTGCGGCCGCGTCCTGCAGCGGCAGGCGCACCGCGACGACGGTCGGGCCGCCGGCCGGACTCGTGACCGCGAGCGCGCCCCCGAGACCGCGCGCGCGATCCTCCAGACCGGCGAGACCGTGCCCGGGCACGCTCGCGGCACCGCCGTGGCCGTCGTCGGTCACCTCGATCCGCAGCGCGTGGCCTTCGATCTCGACACGGACGTCGATACGGCTCGCGCCGGCATGCTTCACCGCATTCGTCATCGCCTCGCTCGCGATGAAGTAGGCGTTCCGCTCCAGCTCCGGACGCAGCACGAGTCCGGCCGGCAGGCTGCCCGCGACCCCCGCCGGGACGGGGCTGCGGCCCGCGGCGGACTCCAGCGCCGCGACGAGACCGCGGTCGAGCAGGATCGGCGGCGCGATCCCGCGGGACACCGCACGCAGCTCATCGAGCGCCTCCCGGGCCTGCTCGGACGCCGAGCCGATGAGCGCTCGCGCCGCCGCCGGGTCGTCGGCGAGGCGGCGCTCCGCGCTCGCCAGATCCATCTGCAGCCGGATCAGCCGCTGCTGCGGACCATCGTGGATGTCGCGCTCCAGCCGGCGGATCGCGCGGTCCTCCGCGGTGATGGCGGCCGCGCGGGATGCCTCGGCACCGGCGAGCTCCGCGGTGAGCGCCTCGCTGCGGAACGCGCCGAGCAGGGCGCGAGCGACGCCCCAGTGCCCCCAGGTCAGACCTCGGGTGATGAAGGGGATAGCGGCGAGGATCACCAGCCCGAGGATCGCCTGCAGTACGACGCGCAGCTCGAATGGCAGCCCGCTGATCAAAGCGCCGCTCCAGAGGAACCAGGTCGGCTCACCACCGGGAAGCCGCCACAACCACCACGGTGTCGGGGTGCTGGCGACGACGCCGAGCGCCACGGCCAGCAGCGTGAACGTTGCGCCGGCGATGACGAAGCCCGGCAGCAGCCAGTAGAGCAGGGAGAGCCAGTTGTGCGAAGAGCCGAAGGTCGCCCGGAGCCATCCGCCGAAGCCGGCGCCATGCACCCAGACCGGTCGCGGGATCACGGGAAGACCGACCCACCGGAGGATGGCCGGCACGGCGATCCCCAGCCCGCGGGCGCCCAGCAGCGCTGCGGCGAGGGCGAAGACCCCGATGAGCAGGAGCGGCAGCAGTCCGATGCCGCTGAGGACCGCGGCCCACGCGAGTCCGAATGCCGCATTCGCCATCGCGAACAACGCGATGATCGCCACGACTTCGCGCGGCGTCCGGGTCCACATCGCCCCGTAGCGTCGCCAGAGTCCGTGCCGGTCGCGAGACGCCGGCGCCTCAGCGGTCGCGGCAGTCATGCTGGTCATGGTCGTCCTCCGTATCGATCGTGTCGAGCCACCGCCGAGCGCGCGATGTCCGCGCCGCGTTCACCGGCCGTTCCACTCTCCCGAGCGTCGCGGCGCCGCGACATCCCGGACACCGACCGACCGGGGTGGGGACAGCCCCCGGATACGAGGGCGGGTCCGACCGCCACCGCGGATCAAGCGACGAGGAACTCCTCGAGTGCCGGGACCTCGCGGTCGTCGACGCGTGCCGTGACCAGCGTGCCCTCCTCGCGGTATTCGGTCTCCAGCACGCCGCCGCGCAGATGGAGTCGCGAGACGACCTCGCCGCGGTCGTAGGGCACCAGCAGCCGCACCACCCGGGCCGGCTGCGGCAGCGCCGCCTGCACGGCCGCGAGCAGCTCCTCGACGCCCTCGCCCGTCTTCGCCGAGACGAACACGGCGTCCGGCACGAGCCCGCGGAGCACGAGCCGGGCGTCGGCGTCGATGAGGTCGACCTTGTTGCACGCCACCACCTCGGGGATCGAACGCGCGCCGACCTCGCCGATCACGTCGCGGACGGTCGCGAGCTGCCGGGCGGGGTCCGGATGGGCGGCGTCGATGACGTGGATGATCACGTCGGCGTCCCCGACCTCCTCGAGGGTGGAGCGGAACGCCTCGACGAGCTGATGCGGCAGATTCGAGACGAAGCCGACGGTGTCGGAGATCGTCACCGCTCGGCCATCCGGCAGCCGGGTGCGGCGAACCGTCGGGTCGAGGGTGGCGAACAGCGCGTTCTCGACGAGCACGCCGGCACGGGTGATGCGATTCAACAGGCTCGACTTGCCGGCGTTGGTGTAGCCGGCGATCGCGACGCTCGGCACGGCATGCCGCGTCCGATTCGCGCGCTTCGCCTGCCGGGCCGGTGCGAAGCCGCGGATCTGCTTGCGCAGCCTCGCCATCCGGGTGTGGATGCGGCGGCGATCGAGCTCGATCTTCGTCTCACCCGGACCGCGCGAGCCCATGCCGACGCCGCCGGCGGCCTGACCGCCGGCCTGCCGCGACATCGAATCGCCCCAGCCGCGCAGCCGCGGCAGCAGGTATTCGAGCTGGGCGAGCTCGACCTGCGCCTTGCCCTCGCGGGACTTCGCATGCTGGCTGAAGATGTCGAGGATGACGGCGGTGCGGTCGAGCACCTTCACCTTCACGATGTCCTCCAGCGCGCGGCGCTGGCTCGGTGCGAGCTCGGTGTCCGCGACGACGGTGTCGGCGCCGCTCGCGGCGACGATCGCGCGGAGCTCCTCCGCCTTGCCCTTGCCGAGGTAGGTGCCGGGATCGGGATGCGGGCGACGCTGCAGCAGCCCGTCGAGGACGACCGCGCCGGCCGTCTCGCAGAGCGCCGCGAGCTCCCGCAGCGAGTTCTCGGCGTCGGTCGCATCCTGCTGCCCGCGACCGGCGTAGACGCCGATCAGCACGACGCGCTCCAGTCGGACCTGCCGGTACTCGACCTCGGTGACGTCCTCGAGCTCGGTGCTCAGTCCCCCCACCCGGCGCAGCGCCTCGCGCTCCTCACGGTCGAGCTGCTCGCCGTCGCGGGCATCCAGATAGGCGTCGTCGTCCTGCAGCGCGAGGGCACGGACATGTCCGCTATCGCCCGCCGGCGCCGCCGGACGTGCATCGGCTCGGCCGAGGATCCGTTCGATCATGCGATCGGAGTCCGTCACGGCCGGGTCGGCCCCGGGCGCCGTCGGCTCGGATCGGTGCTGGTCTTCGTTCATCACGTGGCTGTTGGCCTTTCCACAGGTCGGTAGATTGTCTCTCTATGTCGGGCGAGCACTACTTCTCGAGCGATCCCGGCAGCAATGCGAGGCCGAAGCGGATCTCGGCGGTGCTCGCCGGTCGCGAGGTCGAGCTCACGACGGCGGGCGGCGTGTTCAGCCCCGGTCACCTCGACGGCGGGACCGCCGTGCTGCTGCGCACGGTGCCGGATCCGCCGCCCGGCGGCTGCCTGCTCGATCTCGGCTGCGGCTGGGGCCCGATCGCCCTCACCATGGCGCTCGACTCACCGAGAGCGACCGTCTACGCGGTCGACGTGAATGCGCGCGCCCTCGACCTGGTGCGGGCGAATGCCGATCAGCTCCACATGACGAACATCATCGCATGCCGCCCTGAGGAGGTGCCGGGCGACGTCGAGTTCACCGCGATCTGGTCGAATCCGCCGATCCGGGTCGGGAAGGCGGAGCTGCACGCGATCCTCGGCAGCTGGCTCCCCCGGCTCGAGCCGGGCAGCGACGCGCACCTGGTCGCCGCGAAGCATCTCGGGGCCGACTCGCTGCAGCGGTGGATCGGCGACGAGCTCGGATCCGGATACGCGGTGCAGCGCGTCGAGACGGCGAAGGGCTTCCGCGTGATCCGGGTGCGGCGGCTCGACTGAGCTCCGCTGCCGCGGCACGCTGTCGCCCGGCACCCGATCTCAGAGTATGAACGTGCCGGTATATACCAGCTGGGCCGGGCCGCTCAGCCAGGCGTGCTCGCCGTCGGCTCGGGGCTCGACGTGGACGCCGAGGCGGCCGCCGGGCACGTCGACCTGCCATTCGTCCGGCGCGTCGTCGCCGGCGTAGTAGCGGATGGCGAGTGCCGAGGCGACGACGCCGGTGCCGCAGGACAGCGTCTCCCCGGAGCCGCGCTCGTGGACGCGCATCCGGATCCGTCCGACGCCGTCGACGACGAGCGGCTCCTCCGCGACGACGAACTCGACGTTCGCCCCCGCCGGCGCGGGCGGATCCAGCTGCGGTGCACGACCGAGCTCGAGCTCGTCGAGCTCGCGCTGCTGCGCGAGCGCGACGACGACATGAGGATTGCCGACGTCGATGCCGAGGCCCGGCCGGGCGACATCGAGACGCTCCGCGCGCACCGTCGGGTCGTAGCCGGATCGACGCCACGGACCGAGATCCACGGCGTAGCCGTCCTCCGACTCGACGACCTCCCGCACGCCGGCGCGGGTCGCGATCGGCAGCACGCCGTCGCCGGGGATGCTCGCGAGGCCGTGGTCGAGCAGGTATCGGGCGAACACCCGGATGCCGTTCCCGCACATCTCGGCGAGGCTGCCGTCGGCGTTCCGGTAGTCCATGAACCATTCGGCATATTCCGCCCCAGCCGCGGCCGCCGGGTCGTCCGTGGCCGCCGATCGGACGATGCGGAGCACTCCGTCGGCGCCGATCCCGAAATGCCGGTCGCAGAGCGCGGCGACCTGCGTAGCGTCCAGCTCGAGCGCGCCGTCCGGGTCGGCGATGACGACGAAGTCGTTCCCCGTGCCGTGCCCCTTGGTGAATGCGATCTCGACCATCCCTCAATCCTGCCTCGTGATCGCATCCACCGCCGACTCGAGCAGGTCCGGCGCGAGGGCGTCGAGCCGATGCACCCCCTCGTAGCGACGGAACCACGACACCTGACGTCGGGCATAGCGCCGAGTGAGCCGCTGGGTGGCCGCGATCGCCGCCGCCTCGTCGAGCCGACCGTCGAGCTGATCGAGCGCCTGTGCATAGCCGATGGCGCGGGCGGCCGTCACCCCGAGACCCGTGCCCTCGCGGAGCGCCCGCACCTCCGCGACGATGCCGTCCCGCCACATGCCGGTGACACGCTCGTCGAGTCGCGGCACGAGCCGCTCACGCGGGATGTCGAGGCCGAGCACCGTCGCCGCCTGCCATGGCGCGCGCCCCTCCGGCAGGCCCGGCGTGAAGGCGCCCTCGAGCTCGACGACCTCGAGCGCGCGGACGACACGGCGGGCATTCGCCGGGTCGACGGCTGCGGCCGCGGCCGGATCGGCGGCGGCAAGCCGGGCATGCAGGCGGCCCACCCCCTCGGCCGCCAGCTCGGCCTCGAGCCGGCCGCGGATCTCCGGGTCGCGGCCGGGGAACCGGAAGTCGTGGATGACGCTCGAGACGTAGAGCCCCGACCCGCCGACGAGGATCGGGACGATGCCGGCGGCCTGCAGCCGCTCGATCTCGCCACGGGCCGTCCGTTGGTAGTCCGCGACGCTCGACTCCTCGTCCGGCTCCAGCACGTCGAGGAGATGGTGCGGAATGCCGCGTCGCTCGGCGGGCGGCACCTTCGCCGTGCCGATGTCCATGCCGCGATACAGCTGCATGGCGTCGGCGTTGACGATCTCGGCGGGCGCTCCGCGCACCGCGAGCCGCTCGGCGAGGCCGATGGCGAGGGCCGACTTCCCGGTGCCGGTGGCGCCGACGACGACGAGCAGTCGCGGCCCGGTGACCGTCACGGCCGGCCCCTCACCGGATGGTCGGGAGTCCGAGGGAGACGGGACCGGGGGTCGCGACGCCGTGCGCGTGGTCGTGGCTGTGCTCGCCGAGCACAGCGCGCTCCCCGGCGTCGCCGGCGCGGGTGCGACGGATGCGCAGCGGGGCGCCGTCGATGGAGTCCGCGATGAGGTGATGCGGCGCGGCATGCGTGATCTCGACCGTGACCATGTCGCCGGGGCGGGGCCGCTCGCTGCCGGCGGGCACCTCGAAGTGGACGAGCCGCGCGTCCTCGGCGCGACCGGACATCCGACTGGTCGCCGCGTTCTTCCGGCCCTCGCCCTCGGTCGCCATCACCTCGACGGTCCGGCCGACGAGGCGCTCGTTCTCCTCGAGGGTGATGCGCTCCTGCAGGGCGATGAGCCGGTTGTAGCGCTCCTGGACGCTCTCCTTCGGCACCTGATCGGCCATCGTGGCGGCCGGCGTGCCGGGCCGGATCGAGTACTGGAAGGTGAAGGCGGAGGCGAACCGCGCCTGCTCGACGACCCGCAACGTCGCCGCGAAGTCCTCCTCGGTCTCCCCGGGGAAGCCGACGATGATGTCGGTCGTGATCGCGGCGTTCGGGATCGCGGCCCGGACGCGGTCGAGGATGCCGAGGAACCGCTCGGACCGGTAGGAGCGGCGCATGGCGCGCAGCAGCCGGTCGGATCCGGACTGCAGCGGCATATGGAGCTGCGGCATGACCGCCGGCGTCTCCGCCATCGCGGCGATGACGTCGTCGGTGAACGAGGCCGGATGCGGACTCGTGAACCGGAGCCGCTCGAGGCCGTCGATGGCGCCGGCGGCGCGCAGCAGCTTGCCGAAGGCGAGCCGATCGCCGAACTCGACGCCGTAGGAGTTCACGTTCTGACCGAGCAGCGTCACCTCGATGGCGCCGTCCGCGACGACCGCCTCGATCTCGGCGAGGACCTCGCCGGGCCGTCGGTCGCGCTCCTTGCCGCGCAGGCTCGGCACGATGCAGAAGGTGCAGGTGTTGTTGCAGCCGACCGAGATGGAGACCCAGGCGGAATGCGCCGACTCGCGCTTCGTCGGCAGCGTCGAGGGGAACACCTCCAGCGCCTCGAGGATCTCGATCTGGGCTTCCTCGTTGTGCCGCGCACGGTCGAGCAGCGCCGGGAGCGAGCCCATGTTGTGGGTGCCGAAGACGACGTCCACCCACGGCGCGCGCTCGAGGATGACGTCCTTGTCCTTCTGGGCGAGGCAGCCGCCGACCGCGATCTGCATGCCGGGATGCTCGCGCTTCGTCTTGGCGAGGTGCCCCAGGAGGCCGTAGAGCCGATTGTCCGCGTTCTCCCGGACGGCGCAGGTGTTGATGACGACGATGTCGGCGTCGCCCTCGTCCGCCTTGGTGTAGCCGGCGTGCTCGAGCGAGCCGCCGAGCCGCTCGGAGTCGTGCACGTTCATCTGGCAGCCGAAGGTCCGCACCTCATAGGTGCGGGGCTCGACGGTGACCGGCATGGACACGATTTTACCGACCTACCCCGGGAGCGAGCCGCGGACCGCCGCGGATGCCTGCTCAGGCGGAGCGGAGCGCCTCCTGGACGACCGCGCGGACCGTCGACAGCGCGAAGCCGCGGCGCATCAGGAAGGCGCTGAGGCGGCGCTCCGCGACGGCGGACTCGAGCGAGGCGTACTGCCGCGCGCGGGACGCCGCGAGCCCGCGCGCACGATCGAGCTCGGCCGCCGTGTCGATGAGGTCGACGGCGTAGTCGATCGCGCTCGGTGCGATCAGCCGACGCGCGAGCTCGGCCTTGATGGCGGAGCCTCCGAGGCCCTTGCGGTCCTCGGCACGCGCGACGAGGTGCTGCGCGAGTGCGGTGTCGTCGACGAGCCCGACCGACTCGAGTCGATCCAGCTCGTCGGCGACCGCCGACTCCTCGTAGCCCTGCTTCGCGAGCAACCGCTCCAGTTCACGCCGGGATAGCTGACGCCGACCGAGCGCCGCGAGCGAGGACTCCTCGATGGGGGCGAAGACAGGCCGGTCGGGATCCGGCGCAATGCGCTCGATCCGGTACGCCGCAGCCTCCTCGACATCCGGCATCCGACTCGCACCCACCTCGTCCACCGTCCGTGCCGGATCCGAGGCGCTGCCGAAGAGCGGGATGAGCTCGCCCATCGGCTACTCCCCGACCGCGCGCTTCGCGGCGAGCCGCTCCTCGATCGAGTCGACGTTCCCCGCGGCCGCCGCCGCGGCGGCCTTGCCCACCGCGCCGATCCCCAGCTTGACGAAGATCTTGTGCTCGATCTCCGCCGCGAGCTCCGGGTGCTCGATGAGGAAGGTGCGAGCGTTCTCCTTGCCCTGACCGAGCTGGTCGCCGTCGTAGGTGTACCAGGCGCCGGACTTCTTGATGATGCCCTGGTCGACGCCGAAGTCGATGAGCGAGCCCTCGCGGGAGATGCCGACCCCGAACAGGATGTCGAACTCGGCCTGCTTGAAGGGCGGCGCCATCTTGTTCTTGACGACCTTGACGCGGGTGCGGTTCCCCACGGCGTCCTGACCGTCCTTGAGCGTCTCGATCCGGCGGATGTCGAGCCGGACCGAGGCGTAGAACTTCAGTGCCTTGCCACCCGCGGTCGTCTCGGGCGAGCCGAAGAACACGCCGATCTTCTCGCGGAGCTGGTTGATGAAGATCATCGTGGTGTTCGTCGAGTTCAGTCCGCCGGTCAGCTTCCGCAGCGCCTGCGACATGAGCCGGGCCTGCAGGCCGACATGGGTGTCGCCCATCTCGCCCTCGATCTCGGCCTTCGGCACGAGCGCGGCGACCGAGTCCACGACGATGAGGTCGATCGCGCCGGAGCGGACGAGCATGTCCGCGATCTCGAGCGCCTGCTCCCCGGTGTCGGGCTGGGAGACGAGCAGCGCGTCGATGTCGACGCCGAGCTTCGCGGCGTACTCGGGGTCGAGCGCGTGCTCGGCGTCGATGAAGGCCGCGATGCCGCCGGCCTTCTGCACGTTCGCGATGGCGTGCAGCGTGAGCGTCGTCTTGCCGGAGGACTCCGGTCCGTAGATCTCGACGATGCGACCTCGCGGCAGCCCGCCGACGCCGAGGGCGACGTCGAGGGCGACCGAGCCGGTCGGGATGACCTCGACCGGCGCGCGATCGTCCGAGCCGAGCCGCATGACCGACCCCTTCCCGAACTGGCGGTCGATCTGCGCGAGCGCGTTCTCCAGCGACTTCTCGCGGTCTGGGGTGATGGCCATGGTGTGCTCCGATCCGGGTAATGAGGTGGCCGCCCATAGGCTGCCGGGGCGTTCGATTCGGCGGCGGCTGCCGCTTACGTCACCGAGGCCTTCCGACAAGGGCTGTGGTGCTGGTCGTCACGCTACGCCGCGCCACCGACATCGATCGGAATGACGGGCGGAACTGTGGAGAAGCACCGATATTCGAGGTTGTTGATACCCGAATGTACTTCGAATCGAACATTGATTCGAGAATGATCCGCGACGGCGTGTCGCGAGCTATGCGCTGCCGGGACGAGCGCCACGCGGGGCCGGTCGAGCGCCGCTCAGCACCGGACCAAGCGCCGTTCCGAGTCGGACCAAGTGCCGATCAGGACCTGCCGGGACCCACTCAGCGTCGCGGATCCCGTAGCCCGACGCCGTGCCGGCGATCCGGCGGCACCTCCGTGGCGCGGCAGAGCGCGATCCAGACGTCGTCGATCGACACCCCCGCCGCGAGCCCCTGCTCCGCCGTCAGGCCGCCGATCTCCCCCAGCACGAGGTCGGCGAGCAGGGCGGGCGCGCGGTCGCCGAACTCGGCGTCGACGGCGTGCCGGAACTCGCGGATGCGCACGGTGCGTCGCGCCGCGTCAGCGCGACGGGACCTCGTCGAGGTCGCCGCGGAACTCCGCGACGAGATCGTCCGGCAGGGTGTCCGGGATCGCCGGGAGCACCGGGATCGCCTCGAGCGCCTCGACCGAGACCGTCGCCTCGGCCGTCCGCGCTCCGACGGGCAGCGGCGCGAGCCGCACGCCCTCGAGCATGGCGAGCCGGTCCGAGACCTCCCGGAGGACCACCGAGATCGGGGTGTCGAGCGCGTCGGCGACGGAGGCGAGGATCTCGCTCGACGCCTCCTTCTGGCCCCGCTCCACCTCGCTGAGGTAGCCGAGGGCCACCGAGGCGCGGGACGCGACCTGACGCAGCGT
>Ga0164242_10005133_pt1 | contig 14601 bp, 13 predicted proteins | sample OricomgcompostMG_FD_108783 | JGI IMG/M metagenome (GOLD analysis project Ga0164242, IMG submission 108783) | Miracle-Growth compost microbial communities from Emeryville, California, USA - Original compost - Miracle growth compost (MG) ... | reverse complement strand
GCTCGCCCTGGGCGGCAGCGTGCCGATCAGCCCGTACGTCACGACCGTCTCGTTCGCGATCTACCTCGTCTGCCGCGGCGTCGGGCGGCGGCGCGCCCGTCGCGGCTGGGCTCGGCGCGCGCAGGCCGTCGCGACCGACGCCGACGTCGCGGACCCGCGGGCGACCGCCCAGGGCGTCGCGGCTGCTCGCGGGTGAGCGGGTCGCCGCGCGCGCTCATGCCCTCGCGACCGCCAGGTCCGCCACGAGCTCGGCGAAGGCCGCCTCGTAGCCGTCCCGCCCCCGCAGGCGCAGCACCGCGGACGGATGCGTCGTCACGAGCACCCGCCCGTCGATCAGGTGCCCCCGCTCGTGGGACACGGTGACCGCCCGGCCGAGCACCGCCCGCGCGGCCGTCGCGCCGAGCGCCACCACGACGCGCGGCCGCACCGCGGCGAGCTCCGCCTCGAGCCACGGCGCGCAGGCTCGCACGTGCGTCGGGCTCGGTGTCTTGTGCAGCCGCCGCTTGCCGCGCTCCTCGAACCGGAAGTGCTTGACGGCGTTCGTCAGGTAGACGTCGTCGACGTCGATGCCGGCGGCCTCCAGCGCCTCGGCGAGCACGCGACCGGCCGGTCCGACGAACGGCTCGCCCTCGAGGTCCTCGCGGTCTCCGGGCTGCTCGCCGACGAGCACCATGCCCGCGCGGGACGGCCCGCGGGAGAACACGACCTGCGTCGCGGGCCGCCACAGCTCGCAGCCGCGGCACGCGGGTGCGGCGGAGCGCAGCGCGTCGACGTCCGCGTCTGCGGGGACCCACTCGGAGGCATCGCCCATGCGTCGAGCGTCGGCCCGCGGGCCACGGCCGGCAATCGCAGGCGGCGCGGTTGCGGCCCTCGTCGGCCGGGGCTTCCCTGGTCCGAGCGGCTCCGGCAGCGTGGCCGAGCACAGACAGGAGCATGCGCATGCGGACCGACCGGATCGCCGAACCCTGGGGCACGCGCACGCCGTACGGGCCGGGCGAGCCGTGGCCCGCGCGGCAGGACGTGCACCTCGCCGAGGGGCTGACGCCGGACGACGTCGACCGCTGGGTGCAGACGGCCTCCGTGCTGCACTCGAACGGCGACGCGTACGACGTCGCGGTGCGCGACGGCCGGGTCGTCGGCGTGCGGGGTCGGCCGGGGGACCGGGTCAACCGGGGTCGGCTCGGGCCGAAGGACCTGTTCGGCTGGCAGGCCACCGCGTCGCCCGACCGGCTGACGACGCCGCTGGTCCGCCGCGGCGGCCGGCTCGTCGAGGCGACGTGGGGCGAGGCCATGGACCTCGTCGTCACGAGGATGCGTGCGCTGCTCGAGGAGCAGGGGCCGTCGGCGATCGGCTTCTACACCTCGGGCCAGCTGTTCCTCGAGGAGTACTACACGCTCGCGGTCCTCGCGCGGGGCGGCATCGGCACCGCGCACCTGGACGGCAACACCCGGCTGTGCACCGCGACGGCGGGGGAGGCGCTCAAGGAGTCGTTCGGCTGCGACGGTCAACCCGGCACGTACACCGACGTGGACCACGCGGACGCGATCGCGCTCTACGGCCACAACGTCGCCGAGACGCAGACCGTGCTGTGGGCGCGCATGCTCGACCGGCTGGCGGGGCCGGACGCGCCGGCGCTGCTGTGCGTCGACCCGCGGCTGACGCCCGTCGCGCGCGCGGCCACCGTGCACCTCGCGCCGCGGCCGGGCACCAACGTCGCGCTGATGAACGGGCTGCTGCACGGGCTGATCGAGCGCGGGTACGTGGACGGTTCGTACGTCGAGGCGCACACGGTCGGGTTCGAGGCGCTCGAGCGGTGCGTCGCGGCCTACCCGGTCGAGCGGGTCGCGGGCATCTGCGACGTGCCTGCCGAGCGCCTCGACGCGGCCGTCGAGCTGCTCGGCACGTGCGAGCGGCTGCTGTCGACCGTGCTGCAGGGGTTCTACCAGTCGCACCAGGCGACGGCCGCGTCGGTGCAGGTCAACAACGTGCACCTGCTGCGCGGCATGCTCGGCCGGCCCGGCTGCGGCGTGCTGCAGATGAACGGTCAGCCCACGGCGCAGAACACGCGCGAGACCGGCGCGAACGGCGACCTGTCCGGCTTCCGCAACTGGGCGAACGAGCAGCACGTCGCGGACCTCGCGCGCGTGTGGAACGTCGAGCCGAGCACGATCCCGCACCACGGGCCGCCGACGCACGCGATGCAGATGTTCCGCTGCGCGGAGCAGGGGACGCTGCGACTGCTGTGGATCTCCGCGACGAACCCCGCGGTGTCGCTGCCCGAGCTCGCGCGGATCCGCTCGATCCTGGCGAGCGAGCAGCTGCTCGTCGTGGCGCAGGACATCTTCCTCACGGAGACGGCCGCGCTCGCGGACGTCGTGCTGCCGGCCGCGACGCAGACGGAGAAGACCGGCGCGTTCACGAACGCCGACCGCACGGTGCACCTCTCGGAGCAGGCGGTCGAGCCGCCGGGGCAGGCGCGGTCCGACCTGGCGATCTTCGTCGACCTCGCGCGGCGCCTCGACCTGCGGGACAAGGACGGGGGCCCGCTCGTGCACTGGGAGACGCCCGAGCAGGCGTTCGACGCGTGGAAGGAGTGCACCCGGGGGCGCCCGTGCGACTACACGGGCTTGACGTACGACCTGCTGCGCGGCCCGTCGGGCGTGCAGTGGCCGTGCCCCGAGGGCACCACCGTCGGCGTCGAGCGGCTGTACGCCGACGGCGTGTTCCCGACCGCGACCGACGAGTGCGAGACGTTCGGGCGCGACCTCGTCACCGGCGCCGCCGTCGAGCGCCCCGAGTACGAGGCGCTGAACCCCGCGGGCCGCGCGGTGATCCGGGCCGCCGAGTACGTGCCGTCGCGCGAGTGGCCGGACGCCGAGTGGCCGCTGCAGCTCGTGACGGGTCGCACGGTCTACCACTTCCACACGCGCACCAAGACGGCGCGCGCGCCCCAGCTGCAGGCCGCGGCCCCCGACGTCTGGATGGAGCTCTCGCCGACGGACGCGGCGGCGCGGGGCATCGACGAGGGCGACCTCGCGGAGGTCGAGACGGCCCGCGGCCGGGTCCGCGCCCGGGTGCGGGTCGGCGGCGTCCGGGCCGGCGTGGTGTTCGTGCCGTTCCACTACGGCTACTGGGACCGCGACGACGACCCCGAGCACCCAGACCACGAGCGCGCCGCGAACGAGCTGACGCCCACGGCGTGGGACGCGGCCTCGAAGCAGCCGATCTTCAAGACCGCCGCCGCGCGCGTCAGACTCATCGAGCGCGGTGACGGCCGGCCCGCGCCCGCGCCGACGACGGCCGCCTCGGCGCCCGTGCGGCCGGGCGTCGCCCCGACCACGGGCGGCGCGTCCGCCCGGTCCGACGAGCTCCTGGAGGTGGCACCGTGAGGCTCACGGCCGTGACGGCGGGGCTGGCTCGTGACGAGCGCGCGCTCGCGGCGCACCTGCGCGACCTGAGCGCGCGGCACCCCGACGACCCCGAGGTCCACCTGCTCGCGCTCGACCTCGCGGACTGGTCGGACCACCACGCGGACGAGCTCGCGCCCTGGGTCGACGGCGCGCCGCCGTCCCCGGCGCCGCCCGTCGAGCCGGCCGCCCCGCAGGACGCCGACCCCGGCCTCGCCCTGCTCGCCGACCTGCGGGCCGTGCACGCGCACGCGCGGGACGTCGTGCTGGCGTGGGAGCTCGTGGGGGTCACCGCGCAGGCGCTGCACGACGACCGGCTGCTCGCGGTCCAGCAGCGCAGCCACGAGGACGCGCTGCGTCAGGTCCGGTGGCTCGTCACGACCGCGAAGCAGGCCGCGCCGCAGACGCTCGTCACCTGAGCCCCCCGGGGGCGTCAGGGCCGGCTGCCCGTCCCGGTCGGCGCGAGCGCCGGCGACCAGCGCCGGAACCCGGGCCGCAGGTCGACGCGGGCGTCGCCCGTCCCGCGCTGCGCGCCGCCCGTCACGCCGACGACGTCCTCCCAGAGCACCAGGAACGTCCCGCGGTGCCGCCACGCCAGGTAGCGCCACACCAGCGCGGGGGCGTTGGTGTCGGTGCGCTCGTACCCGAGGAAGGTCGCGCCCGTGCGCGCGCTGACCAGCAGCCCGACGACGCGCGGCGCGGCGCGCAGCCCCTTCACCGGCCCGTCGAGCACGAGCCGGACGTCGACCACGAAGCCGAGCTGGCCGCCGTCGGCGTAGACGGGCGCGTCGAGCAGGTCACCCAGGATCATGACGGCCTCCCGGGATCCGGGCGATCACGTGGTCGCGCAGCCAGCGCTGGACCCAGGTGGCGTCGAGCCCCTCGCCGCGCACGCCGAGCGTGACGGCGACCCCGACGTCGGTGACGTCGGCCCACGGGATCCGCACCCAGCGGGACGCGGGCGGGCGCCCCCCGAAGACGCGCGTCGCCAGCACCGGACCGGTGAGCAGCTGGTCGACGAACGCGGGCTGCTCGCCCGTCGTGAGCTCGCCGCCGTCGGCCGTCAGGACGAGCAGGTCGTCGAGCGTCGTGACCGGCACGTCGTCGACGTCGAGGATCTGCCGGTCGAGCAGGTGCAGCCGGGCGTCGAGCACCCGGCCCGCGCCGCGCAACGAGGTCGGCAGCTCGGGCAGGTCGGCGGGGACGGGCGGCCGGGGTCTGACACGTGGGCTCATGCGCCGGCTCCCGTCGCGATCATGAGGGGGATCGCCGCGAGGGACGCGGCGAGGATCAGGACGAGGAAGACGAGCGCGAGGCCGTTGAGCACGCGGCCGTTGACCTGGTCGCCCATGTACTCGGGGTCGTTGGCGACGAGCAGGATCGGCAGGTACGTCAGCGGCAGCGCGACCGCCGAGAACACGACGGAGAACTCGGTGACGCGCACCGGGTCGACGTCCGTCATGAGCACGCCGGCCCCCACCAGCAGGCACGCGATCATGACGACGTGGAAGCCGGGCGCCTGGCTCGGACGGCGGAACTTGCCCCACGACCAGCCGAAGAACTGCGCGATCGTGTACCCGGCGGACAGCGTCGTCTCGAGCGAGGCGCCGAACGTCGCGGCCACGATGCCGACGAGCACGAACGCGAGGGCGAGCTTCCCCCCGGCCTCGGCGACCGGGAGGACCACCTGCGAGAGCGTCGACACCTCGATCTGCTGCGGCAGGAACACGAGGGTCGCGCACGCCGCGATCGACAGCGACAGCAGGCCGCCGAGCGGGAACCCGACGAGCACGTTGATCCGCGACTGCGAGATGTCCTTCGGGCCCCACTTCTCCTCGACCGCGCCCGACGAGAAGAAGAACACCTCGTACGGCGTCATCGCGGCGCCGAACAGCGCGATCGCGTAGTAGAAGTAGCTCGCCGCGCCCTCCGTCGCCGGGATCTGCGGCGCCGCCGCGGTGTGCGCGAGGTGCGCCCAGTCGGGGTCGAGCAGCACCACGGACACGGCGAACACGAGCAGCGTCAGGCCGAGCAGGCCGGTGACGTCCTCGAGCACCTCGAACTTCGCGCGCCACACGACGACCCACACCGCGAACGCCGCCACCGGGATCCACAGCCGCGGCTCGACGCTGCTCGCGAGCTGCAGCGCGAGCGCGACGCCGCCGATCTCCGCGGTGAGCGTCAGCAGGTTGATGAGGAACGACGCGACGAGGTTCGTGCCCGACGCGCGTGGCCCCAGCCGCTCGCGGATGATCTCGAACGTCGCGCGGCCGCTGACGGCCGTGACGCGGCCCGCCATCTGCGCGAACAGGCAGATCCCGACGACGCCGAGCAGCACGGCCCACGTGAGCGACATGCCGAACCGCGAGCCGACGACCGCGTTCGTGACGAGGTCGCCGATGTCGAGGAACCCCCCGATCGCGGTGAGGACGCCCAGCGCGACGCCGAGCAGCCGCTTCACTGCGCGCCCGCCCTCTCGAGCGTGCCGCTGACGGCGTCGAGCGCGTCGGACGCGTCGGCGAGCCCCGCCTGCACGCCCGCGCCGGAGCCGCCGCCGCCGTCGACCCACGCGCGCGAATCGGCGACCGCGGCCTGCGCCTGCGCGGTCGCGCGCAGGGCGTCGTCCCGCCAGCGCGCGTCCCGGCGGTCGATCGGGATGTACCGCGTGAGGCCGGCCGACGCGCCGCTCAGCAGGCCGCCGCACTCCTTGAGCGTGATCTCGGCGACCGTGGGGAACGTCCGCGACCCGCGCAGCTGACGGACGGCGAGCTCGGCGGTGCCGACCGCGGAGCTCGCCATGTCCACGTCCTGCGCCAGGCGCTCGGCGGCCTGCTTCGGCGTGGACGTGGCGGAGCCGAGCCCGAGGCCGCAGCCGGCGCAGAGCAGCAGCACCGCCGCGCAGACCGCGGCGGCGAGCCTCCTGACCACGCGACGCGCCACCCTCGCATCGTGGCGGTGGCGCGCGGGTGCCGCACGCCGAGCGATGCTGCGTTGCCCGAGGTCAGCCGGTCGCGGCGGCGATCCCCACCACGACGACCGCGACCACGAGGTTCGCGACGAGCAGCGGCCAGACGAACCGCAGGTACTTGTCGTACCCCACCTTCGCGATCGCGAGCCCGCCCACCACGACGGCGTTCGTCGGCGCGAACAGCAGCATGAGCCCGTGGCCCATCTGGAACGCGGTGATGACGAGCTCGCGGCTCACGCCGGCGAAGTCGCCGAGCGGCGCGAGCAGCGGCATCGCGAGGGTCGCGTGCCCCGAGGACGACGGGATGAGGAACGCGAGCGGGATGTTGACGAGCGTGACGAGCGTGGTGAACGCCGCGGCCGACGCGCCCGTCACGGCGTTCTCCATCGCGTGCAGCACGGTGTCGAGCGTGTCGGTGTTCGTCATGATCACGGACACGCCGCGGGCCAGCAGGATCACGATCGCGGGGCCGATCATGTCGGCCGCGCCGCGCGCGATCAGGCCGACGAGCTTCTTCTCGCCCATCCGCGCGACGAGCCCGACGACGATCGCCGCGACGACGAACAGCATCGTCAGCTCGGGGAACCACCAGCCGAGCTCGAACCAGTACGGCCCGGCCGCGGTCTGGTGCGTGAGCTCGTCGTCGGCCGGCCCGGCGGTCGAGCCGAAGATGCTCGACCACGGGATGACGGAGAAGATCATCACCGCGAACGTGAGGACCGTGATGACGAGGACCCACGTCTGCGTGCGCGTCAGGCGGGTGCCGGGCGGGATCGCCTCGTGCTCCTCCTCGTCGTCCTCGTCGGCCGGCTGCTCGAACCCGACGAGGGACGTCGCGGGGTCGCGCCGCACGCGCGCCGCGTAGCGCAGCACGAACAGCACGGCCATCGCGGTCAGCACGACCCACAGCACCACGCGCAGCACGATGCCGTCGCCGATCGAGACGCCGGCCTCGCCCGACGCGACGCCGATCGAGAACGGGTTGACGGTCGAGGCCATCGACCCCGTGAGCGCGCCGAGGATGATCGCGCCGGCCGTCACGAGCCGGTCGTAGCCGAGCGCGAGGAACAGCGGGATGAGCAGCGGGTAGAACCCGAACGTCTCGACCGAGAACCCCATGGTCGAGCCGAGCAGCGAGAACAGCACCATGATCGCGGTGATCAGCAGCCACCCGCGGGTGCGCAGCCGCTCCGCGAGCCCGGCGACACCGACCTCGAGGCTGCGCGTCGAGAACGCCACGGCGATGAACGAGCCGAGCGCCATGATGAACATGACGACGCCGACGGACCCGAACATGTGCCCGACGGTCTCCGTGTCGACCACGCCGTCCCCGCCGAGCAGGCCGTAGAGGCCGTTGACGGGCGAGAGGACGAGCTGCTCGACGCGCTCCCACGCCGACAGCGGCGACGGGATCTGCGTGAACGTCCCGGGGACGGGTGCGCCGTCGTCGTCCAGCTGGTAGGTGCCGGACGGGATGAACAGCGCCGCGACCCAGACCGCGACCATGACGATCGCGAGCGTGGAGATCGCGGACGGGAACTTCAGGCGGCGCTTCCGGCGGGGTGCGGGCGCCTGCGGCGGGGCCTCGGCGGTGGTGGCGCTCATCGGTCTCCGTCCGTGGTGGTGTTCGCGAGCTCGTGCCAGAACGTCGCCAGGGCGACGACGGTCCGGGTCAGCTCGTCGACGAGCTGGCGCTCGTTCGGCCCGTGGATGTTCGCGTAGCCGTCTGTCGCGCCGAACAGCAGCTTCTCGGCGGCGGGCTGCGCCTCGTGGAACGCCATGACGATCGGGATCGAGCCGCCGAGCGCGAGCGTGCCGACCTCGCCACCGTCCCAGGCGCGGCGCAGCGCCGTCTCGGCGGCGCGGAACGCGGGGCCACCGGTCGGCGCGAGGAAGCCGTTGCCCGCCTCGCCGACGGTGACGTCGAGGTCGATGCCGAACGGTCGCTGCGCGCGCAGGTGCGCCGCGAGCGCCTCGCCCGCCTCGCGCGCCGGCTGGGCCGGGTGGACGCGCAGGTTGAGCACCGCCTTCGCGGACGACGCGACCGCGTTGAGCGGCGCGCTCGTCGGCGGGGCGTCGAACGCGATGACGGTGACGGCCGCCCCCGACCAGATGCGCGAGCCGAGGTCGCCCGTCCCGACGAGCGGCACGCCCGGCAGGACGCCGGCCAGCTCGCGGAACTCGTCGTCGGTGTACGACGCGCCGGTCCACGGCTCGCGCCGCAGGCCCTCGACCGCGAGGTCGCCGTTCTCGTCGTGCAGCGAGGCGAGCGCGCGGATCAGCGCGCTGCGCGCGTCGGGGGCGGCGCCGCCGAACTGGCCCGAGTGCTTGTCGGTGTCGAGCGTGCGGGCCTCGACCGTGACGGTCACCGAGCCGCGCAGGCCGATCGTCAGCGTCGGCTGGCCGGGCCGCACGTTGCCGACGTCGGCGATGACGATCGCGTCGGCGGCGTACACCTCGGGGTGGGCCGGCGGGTGCTCCTCGTAGGAGCTGCCGAACTCCTCGTGCCCCTCGAGGACGATCCGCAGGTTGACGGGCGGCCGCGCGTCGACGACCTGCAGCGCCCCGAGGATCGCCGCGACGTTGCCCTTCGAGTCCGAGACGCCACGCCCGACGACGCGGTCCGCCGTGACGACGGGCTCGAACGGCGGCGTGTCCCACAGGCTCTCGTCGCCCGCGGGCACGACGTCGTAGTGCGTGTAGACGAGCACGGTCGGTGCGCCGGGCGGCCCGGGCACGTCCGCGACGACGGTCGGCGCCGTCATGCCGTCGAGCAGGATCTGGTCGATCCGTTCCACGCCGACGGCGCGCAGCTCCTCGACGACCGCGCGGTGCGTCTCGAGCAGCGGCTCGGCGGGGAAGCCGTCGGTGGCGATCGACGGGATGCGCGCCAGCCGGACGAGCCGGTCGACGAGGGACGGGGTCAGCTCTGCGGCGCGGGCCGCGACGGCCGCGTCGTCCCACGATGTGCCGGTCATGGCTGCAACCTAGCGGGGGACGAACCGCCCGTCAGCGGGACCAGCGGGGCAAGTCGACCATGAGGGCCCGAACCGGCACACTCGGCCTCGTGCGGGCCCGCCGTGGACCCCGCAGCCCGGCGCCCGTCGAGCAGGAGGACCCGTGAGCGACGCGACCCTCAGCCTGATCGTGCTCGCGGGGACCGTCGCGCTGTTCGTGTGGAACCGGCTGCCGGTCGGCCTCGTGGCCGTCCTGTCCGCGCTCGCGGTGTACGCCACGGGCCTCGTCGACGCGCGGACGGCGGTGTCGGGGTTCGGCGACCCGGTCGTGGTGTTCATCGCGTGCCTGTTCGTGATCGCCGCGGGGCTGGAGCGTTCGGGCGTCACCGCGTGGGCGGGTCGGGCGCTGGTCGAGCACGCGGGCACCGACCGCGGGCGGCTGCTGGTCGCGATCATGGCGCTGACGGCGCTGCTCGCCGCGGTCGTCACGCCGAACGGGGGAGCGGCGGCGCTCATGCCGGTCGTCGTGCTCGCGGCGCGTCGCGCGCGCCTGCAGCCGTCGGGCCTGCTGATGCCGACCGCGTTCGCCGCGAGCGCCGGCGCGCTGCTCGTGCTGTCCGGCAGCCCCGTCAACGTCATCGTCTCCGACGCGCTGTACGGCCAGACGGGCGAGCGGTTCGGCTTCTTCGAGTTCGGCGTGGTCGGCCTGCCGCTCGTGGTGCTGACCACCGCCGTCGCGGTGCTGCTCGGGCGTCGCCTGCTGCCGGACCGCCAGCCGGACGAGGTCCCCGCGGACCTGTCGGACCACCTCGAGACGATCCTCGAGCACTACCGGCTCGACGAGGGCTTCACGCGCGTGCGCGTGCGGCACGACTCGCCGCTCGTCGGCGCGGCGGTGGACACCCTGACGGTGCCCGAGGGGATCACGCTCGTCGGGGTGCAGCACGCCGACGGCGAGCCGGGCACGGTGGGCGAGCGGGTGCTCGTGGGCGACGTGCTCGTCGTCACCGGCAGCTCGTCGCACGTGGGCCGCCTCGTGTCCGAGCAGCGCCTCGACGTCGTCGCGACGCCGCTCACCCAGGCCACGCGCGAGGCGCTGCTCACGCGCGAGGCGGGCGTCGGCGAGGTCGTCGTGCCCCCGCGGTCCGCGCTGATCGGCCAGCAGGTGTTCCCCGGGCAGGTGCGCCGCAACGGGCTGACGGTGCTCGCGGTGCACCGGCTCGGCAAGGACCTCGGCGTCCGGCCGGTCGACGTCGCCGAGGGCGACATGCTGCTGCTGCACGGCTCGTGGGAGGCCGTCACGAGCCTCGCGCAGGACGAGGACGTGCTCGTGGTCGACGACCCCGCGCTCGTCCGTCAGCAGAACGCGCCGCTCGGGGCGGCGGCGTGGCGCGCGCTCGGCGTCCTCGCGGTGACCGTCGTGCTCCTCGCGTCCGGCGTCACCGCACCGGCCGTCGCCGGGCTGGTGGGCGCGGGCGGCATGGTGCTGCTGCGCGTGCTGACCGAGCGGCAGGTCTACAAGGCCGTGTCGTGGCAGACGGTCGTCCTGATCGGCGGGCTCATCCCGCTGTCGGTCGCGATCCAGACCAGCGGGGCCGCCGACGAGATCGCGCGCCACCTCGTCTCGCTCGTCGACGGCGGCGGGCCGCGAGTGCTGCTCGCCGCGCTGTTCCTGCTGACGCTGGTGCTCGGGCAGGTCGTCAGCAACACGGCGACCGTGCTCGTCGTGACGCCGATCGCGCTCGCCGCAGCGAACGACGCGGGGGTCGCGCCCGCGCCCGTGCTCATGCTCGTCGCCGTGGCCGGTGCCGCGTCGTTCCTGACGCCGATCGCGACGCCCGCGAACATGATCGTCATGGGACCCGGCGGCTACCGGTTCGGCGACTACTGGCGGCTCGGTCTCGCGACGACCGTCGTGTGGTTCGTCCTGGCGATCGCGCTCATCCCCGTCGTGTGGCCGACATGACGGACGCGGCCGCCGAGGTCTCGGCGCGCGCCGAGCGCAGGGCGCTGACCGGCTCGATCGTCGCGTCGGGCGCCCTCGGCGCGGTCGCGGTCGGGTGGGGGCTCACCGCGCGGGCCGACGTCGTCGTGTTCGACGGCATCTTCACGCTCGCCGGCATCGCGCTCGTCGCGGTCTCGCTGCTGGCCTCCCGCGCCGCCGCGTCGGCGCCGTCGCGGCGGTTCCCGTTCGGCCGGCACGCGGCCACGCCGCTCACGGTCGCGATGCAGGGCGCCGCGATCTTCGCGACCCTCGTCTACGGCGCGGTCTCGGCCGTCGGCACGATCGTCGCGGGCGGCTCCGAGGCCGGTGGCGGCGCGATCCTCGCGTACGGCGCGTTCTCGGCCGTCGTCGCCGCCGCCGTCGCGTGGTGGCTGCAGCGGGTGGCGCCCGACGGGGACCTCGCCCGCGCCGAGGTCGTGTCCTGGCGGGCCGGCGCCGCGTTGAGCGTCGTCGTGGCGGTGGGCGGCGTCGTCGCGCTCGCGCTGCAGGCGGGCGGCCACGACCGGGCGGCGTCCTTCGTCGACCCCGTGCTCGTGCTCGTCGCCGTCGTGTCGGTCGCGCCGCTGCCCGTGCGGCTCGTCCGCGAGGGCATGCACGAGCTGCTCGAGGGCGCCGCGCCGGCGGACGTCCTGGCCGCCGTCGGCCGCGCGGTCGACGGGGCGCGTGCGGGCTTCGACCTGCCCGACCCGCTCGTGCGGGCGACGAAGCTGGGTCGCCGGCTGTACGTCGAGGTCGACTTCGTGGTCGCGGAGCACCACTGGGACGTCGACGACGAGGACCGGGTGCGCCGCGCGGTGACGGACGCCCTGGAGGCGCTGCCGTTCGACGTCTGGGCGAACGTCGAGCTCACGACCGACCGCGAGCTGGCCGAATGACGTCACGATGACCGTCACGATCCCCGCCGTCGAGCCCGTGCCGCTGCGCCGGCGGCTCGGTCGCGCGGCGGTGTGGGTCGCCGTCGTGGCGTTCGCGTGGTGGGCCGTGACGCGGCTCGCCGGGCAGATCGACTGGGACGAGGTCGCGGCCGCGTTCGACCGCCTGACCTGGTGGACGCTCGCGCCGATGCTCGTGCTGCTCGGCGCCCGGCAGACCCTCAACGCGGTGCCGATCGCGCTGTACGTGCCCGGCCTGGGCCTGCCGCGCGCGACGGCGAACGACCTCACCGCGCACGTCGTGGCGACGTTCGCGCCGCCGCCGGGCGACCTCGTGCTGCGCGTCGCGCAGTTCCGGTCGTGGGACGTCGACCCGGTGCGGGCCATGACGGGCGTGACGCTCAACATGGCGACCTACTACGGCGTGCGGCTCGGTGCGCCGGTGCTCGGCATCGCGCTCCTGGCGGCCGACGGCGTCGAGCGGCGGCAGTGGGTGTTCGCCGGGATCTGCGCGCTCGTGACGGCCGCGCTCGTCGTGGCGCTGGTGCTGCTGCTGCGCGGTGACGCGCTCGCGGCCGGCGTGGGCCGGACGGCGGGCCGGCTCGCCCGGCGCGTGCGGCGCGGCGTCGACCCGGAGGCCTGGGCGGCGCGGGTCGTCGAGCTGCGCCAGACGGCGTCGGACGACCTGCGGCGCGGCGTGCTGCGGGCGGTGCTCGCGCTGGTCGTCATGCTGCTGGTCGACGCTTCGATCCTGCTGATCGCGCTCCGGGCGGTCGGCGTGGACGCGGGCGCGCTGTCGGCGCTCGACGTCGTCGCGGCGTTCCTGGCGGCGTACCCGCTGACGATCCTGCCGATGTCCGGGTTCGGCGTCCTCGACGCGGTGCTGGTCGGTGGCTGGACGGTCGTCGCGGGCGACGAGCACGAGGGCGCGATCATCGCGGCGACCCTCGTGTGGCGCGTGGTGACGATCGCGGGGGCGTGGGTGCTCGGCGCGATCGCGCTCGGCGCGTGGCGGTGGCAGCTCCGCGGGCGTCGGCGCGGGTCCGACGACCCGGCCTGACCGCGGCGTATCTCCAAGAGACTTCTGGGTAAACTCGCCGCCATGGCCGCGCTCGAGGACGACCGGCAGCCCGGCCCGAGGTCCGCCTCCGACCGACGGGCCGCGTTGCTCGCCGAGCTGCGCGCCGACCCCCGCGGGCTGGGCGTGGCCGACCTCGCCCGGCGACTCGGGGTCCATCCCAACACCGTGCGCCTGCGCCTCGGCGCGCTCGCGGCGGAGGGGCTCGTCGAGGAGGTGCCCAGCCCCGGCCCGCGCGGGCCCGGCCGGCCGGCGCTCGCCTACCGCGCGACCCGGCGCATGCCCCGGGGCCCGGACCGGTACCGCGAGCTCGCGGCCGCGCTGCTCGACGCGCTCGTGCGCGGGGCGGGGAGCGGTGGCGCCGTGGCCGAGGACCCCGAGGGCCCCGAGGACCCCGACGGGCGTCGCGACGAGCCCGGTGCGCGCGCGCTCGAGGCGGGGCGGGCGTGGGGCGCGCAGGCCGCGCGGGCACGTGACGCCGGGGGCGGCCACGCTCGGGCGGCGCGCGGTGCGGACCCGTCGGCGTCGGAGCCGGCATCGGCGCCGGCCACCGGTGACGGCCCGGCCGGCGGCGCGCGTCACGACGACCTGGCGCGCCTCATGGACCTGCTCGACGACGTCGGCTTCGCCCCGGAGCCCGCGGCGCGCGGCATCGCGCTGCGCCAGTGCCCGTTCCTCGACCTGGTCGACGACCAGCGGATGGTGGTGTGCCGCGTGCACCTCGGTCTCATGCAGGGCGCGCTCGCCGCGTGGCGCTCGGGCGCGCGCGTCGACCGTCTCGAGCCGTTCGTCGAGCCGGACCTGTGCCTCGCGCACGTGCACCGGGCCGGCCGCCGGGTGCGGTCGGACGCCTCGTGACGCCGGCCCGGTTGGCCACGCCGTGGTCGCGCGCGCTCGGCCTGGCGGCGCCGCTGGTGAACGCGCCGATGGGCGGGGTGGCCGGCGGGCGGCTCGCCGCGGCGGTGAGCCGAGCCGGCGCGCTGGGCATGGTGGGCGTGGGCAGCGCCGGGTCCGCCGCCGGGCTGCGCCGCGAGCTCGATCACCTCGAGGGGCTCGGCCGGCCGTTCGGCGTCGGGCTCGTGGGGTGGGCGGTCGAGCGCGAGCCGGAGCTGCTCGACGTCGCGCTCGCGGCGGCGCCCGCGCTGGTGGCCGTGAGCTTCGGCGACGACCTCGGCTGGGTCGACCGCGTGCGCGCGGCCGGGGCCGCGGCGGCCGTGCAGGTCGCGGACGCCTCGGCGGCGCGGCGCGCGGCGGACGCCGGCGCGGACGTCGTCGTGGCGCGTGGCGCGGAGGGCGGCGGCCACGGCACGCCG